>Ga0134127_10000103_pt1 | contig 114732 bp, 193 predicted proteins | sample KB31753_FD_96459 | JGI IMG/M metagenome (GOLD analysis project Ga0134127, IMG submission 96459) | Terrestrial soil microbial communities with excess Nitrogen fertilizer from Kellogg Biological Station, Michigan, USA - KB3-175-3 | ecosystem: Environmental > Terrestrial > Soil > Unclassified ... | reverse complement strand
TGGCTTTCGTACCCGTTTCGACGATCACTTGCAAGTACTCATGTGTCGAGTGCGGCTTGCATCGAGTTGAGGTGGAAGTTCCAGCTCGCAGCGATGATCCGGCCGAAGACGCAGTTACGTGGTTGGAAAAGATTGCCACACCAGCTCTAGTTCGAGATCACGAGCGCAGATCTCCCAATTGTCATCCGAAGACCTTTTCTGAAGTCATGATTCCCGTAACAGGCGTAGACAAGATCGGCGGAGTTGCAATCCAATAACATGGCAAAGAGATCAGCTCTGCCTATTCCAGCTCTAGCCTATAGTCCAGTCGAAAAACTGGACCGCGGCCAGGATCTGAAGGAACTAGGAGTTACGGGTCTCAAGCGTTACGGACTGAAGTCTCAGATCTATGAAGAGTTCTTAACCGATCTACGCGGCGAGAGAGCAGCCAAGATCTTCCAGGAGATGCTCTGGAACGATTCGGTCATAGGCGCAATCCAGTATGTGATCGAGATGGTGTTGCGGAACACGACTTGGCGGGTCGACGGTACAGACAAACAGAGCGTGGAGTTCGTGGAAGGCTGCGTTGCAGATATGTCTCATACTTGGGAGGAATTCCTGAGTGAAGTTCTGAGCATGTTGCCGTTCGGTTACAGCTTCCACGAAGTTATCTACAAACGTCGCATGGGTGAGTCTAATGACCCCAGAAAGAACTCGAAGTTCGATGACGGGCAAATAGGTTGGCGCAAGTTCCCGATTCGTTCACAAGATACGTTATTCGAGTGGGAGTTCGATGAAGAAGGCGGGACGCAGGCTTTTGTGCAGCTAGGTCCGCCGAAGTACATTACGACCCCAATTCCAATCAGTCGCGGGTTGCTTTTCAGAACACGGCAATACAAGGGCAGTCCGGAAGGCTGGTCGCTGTTAAGGAACGTCTACCGTCTCTGGTATTTCAAGCGCAGGTTCGAAGAGATCGAGGCTATAGGTGTAGAACGAGATCTCGCCGGCATTCCTGTTATCTACACGTCGGGTGAAGTCGCAGCTTCGAGGTTGCCGAACGGTACGACGTACATGGACGAGTTCAAGAAGATCCTGCGTAACGTAAGGCGCGATGAGCAGGAAGGTCTCATCATGCCCGCAGTCTTCGACGAAAAAGGCAACAAGTTATGCTGGATCGAGTTGTTATCCAGCGCGGGATCAAGACAACACGACGTCGGCAAGATCATCGATCGAATCAATCGGTTGATGGCTACGACCGTAGTTGCAGACTTTCTGTTTCTAGGCCAGCAAGCCGTAGGCAGCTGGGCGTTATCATCCAGCAAGACGGACGTATTCGGTCTTGCTCTTAATTCCATCAACAAGTCAATAGCCTCGGTCGTCAATCGATACGCTATTCCCGGTTTGTGGCGGATGAATCCCACGTTCAAGAAAGAGAACATGCCGCAGCTGGTGCCTAGCGATATCGAGACACCCGACTTGAACGAGTTAGGGAACCTGATTAAGAACCTGTCCGGGTCAGGCATGCCCCTGTTCCCAGACGACAATCTAGAGAACTGGATCAGGCAATTGCAGAAGTGGCCAGAGAAGTCAAAAGACTTGGCCGCGTTGCAACAGGTCCAGCGTCAACGCGACGACCGCAAGTTCGAGAACGAGCAAAAGCAATTCGAAGCTCCAGATGAAACAGACGACGAAGACATCCCAGACGAAGAAGTCGACAACGAAGATTAGATTTCGTCCAGAACTAATTGGTACAGTCGACGGTGTTCGCGTTTACCGTTACAAGCACTATTCAGGTAAGACAGCGTATGTTCATAGTTGGTCATCGAAGACCCGTTACTTTCAGGCCTATTTCTTTCAAGGTAAGTTGTTTCGTCTAACATCGAGACTAAGAAGGTCAAAGGAGAAGACATAATGCTTATAGCACCAGCTTTAGCAATTTCTCTAGCAGGTTTGTTGTTGTGGGCACTTGCCAGCAATGCGCTGGTCAAACGTGCCGGGGAGTACATGTTCGCTTGCGGTCTACTCGCCGTGTGCTTCCAGGCAGGTAACCTACCGTATTTCAAGTGACTTGGCAACGCAGCCGAGCCAGTCAAGGTTCTCGTTACTGGCTTCATGCAGCCAAGGCAGGTGTAATCGGCACGGTTCAGTTTATCGATGGCCGGTACCGCATGTACCTGCTCAACAAGGCCGGTGAGTTGATTCCAATAAAAGGCCAAGCACAGAAGTTGTCCGAAGCCAAAAAGATCGTGGAGAAGGCTTATGACGCCGCCCGCACTAGGCCAATTGTTTAACGATCCAACGTACCTTACGCCACTCAAGCGTATTACGGACTGCCGGCGTATGCCTAACAATGCCGATGGTTCTGGTTTCTTGGCTTGGTGCACTCCCGACTACGCTACAGTCAGCAATTGGCGTCTAGACAACAAACAGTTCTTCCTGATCCATCAGAGCTACAGTGCGCTGTACGATGCGGTTACCGGTTTGTATCTGAAGGATCTGCCGTTTGTAATTTCGTCCAGTAGCGAGCCGCGTTGGTCCCGCAAGTTGCCGACCATTCTGTATTTTTTGAATGGTAACGTACTGATGGCTACAAACGTCGATAGTGCCGCAGCACCATTTCCAGTTCGGGCTTTTCCCGAGTACCAGAAAATCTCCGGTTTGGGTGAAGGAGACCTTTGTCAGGATCTGTATGATCGCATGGCGCTTTGCGGCGGAGATGTAAATGCCGATGGGCAGATCGTCCCACGCGAGATCTTTATCTACGATGCAGTTTCAGAACAGCGCAGCGCACCAGTTCAAGTCAACAATCGCCCAGTCGACAGTACGTACATCACACCAGACGGAAAGAAGTTAACGATCACCTGGAAAGACGGTCGTGGTTCGATAGACCTATTCGATTGGAACGGGACCAGGCTCAGGCAATTAGCTGTCTCCGGTTCCCATATGGACGTGGGTCGGGACAGATCCGGAGACGAAGTCCTGTATCGTACAAATTCCAACGATGTTCCAGGATTGCCCAATTGTCCAAATGGTATTGAGAAGGTAAGGTTAGCCGATGGTCGAAGGACGTGTCTGCTTCCACTCGATTGGGGTTTAGCAGTTCATGTCTCCGCTCCGGGTCCAGGCAACATCGAAGATGTAGTTCTAGTTGAGACTTACGGTGATCTGTCGTTAACTGTTCCACACGCCAATGAGTTGTTGTTAGTCGCAGCCGACGGTTCGGGTGTAATTCCACTTTGTAAGCACAGATCGAATACCAGTGACTATATGGGTATGCCACTGGCTTCCATCCGGCGGGACGGTAAGCAGATCGTGTTCCGTTCCAATTGGGGCGAACCAGCCGACAACTACGGAGACGTGTATCTGATCAATCGAGGCGATCCACCACCTAGTCCCCCGCCCCCGTCGCCACCACAGCCTCCCCAACCGCCTCCACCGCCGCAGCCTCCACAACCACCAAGTCCGCCACCGCCTCCACCATCAGGTGATGATATGCCTTTAGTTGATGCTATTCGTGCAATACTAAGTCAAAGCCCAGCAGGTACCCACAAGCACACGTTGGCTAAGTGGACAGAGTTTGCTCAGAGAACAGTACCAGGGTGGCAAGTGCCGAGTCCATCTTCATACAAGCCTAACGATTGGCCAGACGAAAAGAAAATTCCTATGGACCAGTGGGTGGCTATGATCGTAAAGAAAGTGATCACTCAGTGACAGCTACGAATTGGGCATCGCCTCTGGTCTTGCCTCCAGAAGAGGCTCAGGAGTGGAAGCAATTCGAGGTGGAGAGACCGTGCAAGTTCTGCACGCCCGAGCCCAAAGACTACATGTTAGCTTTGTTGCCGTTAACGGTGTGGGTCAAGCACTCGAGTTGCAAATGCGGTTGCGGTAAACAAGAACTAGTCTTACATCCAATCAGTGTCGAAGAGCTGCGCAGGTTTCAGGAGTACAGACGAAGTAGCGTTACGGTCGCGTCCTATGTAGTTGTATGTGAAAGTATGGGACACTTCGTCGATTAGGTATAATCTTTTAGTGCAAGTGCCAGCCTGGAAGACCAGAGCAGCAAAGCGGCTGCGAGACATCGAGGAAGCGCAGTGGAAAGAAGCGCTGAAGGATGTTCCTGTTCCGGAGTTCGTGAGGTTAGAGTGTTGGGTATGTGCCGTAGCTCTAGGGTTGATCGACAAGACGCTGTTGAAGCAAACCAACATTCAGTTCAGTGTAGACAACAAGCTGCCCAGGCGCGTGCTGTGCTACAGATGCTCAGCTACGGATCGAGGTAAGTCATGAGTGATGATTGGGGTTATACGGATTTGGTGTTTTGGATTTTGATCTGTGCTGCTGTGGGCCTTGTAGTAGAAGGGGCTTTATCCCGGGTAGCGCGTCGCATAAACAGTCCCGGTGGGAGATGGCGTCGATGACACGAGCCGAGTTCTTCAAGACTATTATCGGGGCTTCGGCCGCGAACCCAGCTCCAGTTACGGAACTGCCTACACAAACAGAACCTGTATGCCCTCTGTGTGGTTGGGTCTTATGCCATTCGGAAAATCACAAGATTGTCGAGTGTGCATCCAGGCATTGTTTAGCTTACGGCCAGAAGTTCGAGATCATCAATGTACCAAAGGTTCAAGTCGTGCGGGTTAGGGTCTGAAACGGTGAAGCGCAAAAGTACTAAGTCACCTCCGGGTGCAACGGTAGCGCAGACGCCTTGCGTCCTAGTAACCGCCGCCTCTGTTAGTCCCGAAAAGACGTACAACAGACAGACCCTTCTAGTTCTATTAGTTATTCTATTATCCGGTCACCTGTTTGCGTCTCTGCCACCAACTACAGTTCTGTTTGCTCCACAAGACAATGTGTCTATCAAGGGCGTTACCGAATGGGCAGTAGAGGTTTGCGCCCCCGAAGCTCGCAACATCAGTTCGGGCCAGCTCTATCGTGCAGCAGCTACTCACTTCGCGCCTCTAACTGCCAAGGCCGTTCAAAGGAAGGTCAGGTTGCAAGATCGCAGATCACCTGCTCGCATCGCGTTGTTGATTATCGAAGGTCTAGCCTGGGCGGTAACCGCAGCACAAGCCAGTCAAGCGGTTAAGATCGCAGATAAGTGGCGAGCCCTTGCTCCAGCTATAGCCGGAGGTTTGCGATTGGCTACAGTAATGATTGACCGTGAAAGACCGAAGCCCGAGCCGATACCAACGCTACCAGCTACACTCGCAGTTCCAGCTGGAGGTTGTGTTGAGGTTACGATGTGGAGTAAGACTACTACCGGCGAGGCCGTATTTGTTGAGGTCATACAGTGAGTGCTTTTCTAGGCTACGGTTTGGGTGATGCTGTAGCGAAGTTCTATCAGATCATTTGTTTTAAGTGCAAGAGGCCAGTCGAGGCTTTGGAAGTGCAGTACGATCCAGTCCGTTGTACTACAGTGTTTACAGCACACTGTCACGGCGAGGTGGATTGGTGTGTTGTTGATGATGAGGTAGTTTGTTTGGCGGATCGCATCGAGCCCGGTATCGCATTCAGTCCAAAGAAGCAGATTGAAACAGAGGTAAGACATTGAAATGGTCACAGCTCTTGATGCTCTCCGTCGAGTGCTGCCAGAACAACCAGAACAAGAAATAGCAGAGCTGGCAGTCATTCGTGATTGGTGCAGTAGACGCATTGTCGAGGTCGCAAAGGTTCTCGCCGGAGGCAATGGCGCAAGGTTATCTCCCAGGGAGATTCAGATCGCTTCGCTTATCGCTCAGTACAAGACTTCGAAGGAGATTGGAAAGGCACTAGGCATTTCGTACAAGACCGTCGATGGATTCACAGTCATCATGCGTCGGAAGTTAGGTGTACACCACAATGCCGAGATCGGCGCGTGGTTCCGGCGTGAAGGTCAAGCAGCGTAACATCCAACCATCTGGGCCCAAGAGGCGAAGGGAACATCATGTGTAATGCAGGTTATCATCGTCGCGTTCATCTATCTGCTGGTTCCTCTCGCGTTCTGTGCCGGGATACTTACAGGGTATCTCATCGGTTTAGTATTGTGGTGGTACGAGCTTCGTATGCGGGCGTGGAGACTCAAGAAGCTTGAAAGGTTAAATAGTTCTTGGAAGGATCTTGGAGACGGTATACAGTTTGCAGTACACAGATTGCGGAATTTGCAGACCAAGACCGAGATACAAATTGAGGCTCTATGCTCCAACAAGATCCGACAAGCGTAATTTCGTGGTTCGAGAGATCAGTAAAGAACTGGGGTCTGGTCCAAACCGTCATAGTCGCATTCATAATCGGTTTGGGTTACTGGTTGCGTTACGAGTACTGGCCGGACAAGAAAGAACGGTTGCGGCGAGAAGAAGACCGGCTCGACAAGCGCGAGTTGTTTCTGCACGAACAGGTGGGCATCAATCAGAACCGCGTCGATAGTCTAGCCAAAGAGTTCTTTCAGACAGTGCGAGATCTGACAGTTACTTTCCATACCGGCTTCGAGCAATTGCGCGTTCAAGGTCAAAGCATCATTGGTAAGTTAGACGCTCTAACCGATATGGTTCCGACTATGGAAGAGGCTGCCGAGCGTTGGCGCCGGGCCATGGACCAGAATCACAAGACGCCTTAGGTTGGAGTTCAGCCTATGACAATACCAGACGCCGGTTGGACCACATTTACAGCACTGGGCAGCTTAGTTATAGCCAATCTGTTTCAGATCTACCAAAGTTACCGTGCAAACCAAAGAGCAGACAAGGCCAGAGCCCAAGAGGCGAGTGACAGAGCCACGCAGGCAGAGCTCGTAGCCAAGGTAGCAGACAAGGCGGATCATGTAGCACAGAAATTAGACGAGACTACCACCGCCCATACAGAACAGCTCAACAAGATTCAAGTTACAGGTGAGAAGACCGAGAAGCTGGTCAATTCAGATTTGGGTAAGATTTTAGCGGCACATGCGTTGTTAGCTCGAGCCCACGCCAAGCTCACCGGTTTGCCGGAAGATAATGTCGTAGCCAACGCAGCTGAAAACGCCAGTCGAGTACACGAAGGTCAACAAGTTAAAGCCGATCAGGTGCCCTAAGCCAGAAGAGATTAAGTCATGAGTTGTAGCGTTTGCAAGTCTGTAGATCCATCAGTTAAGAAGCGCAGTCACTCTCAAAAAGATCATTCAGGTAAAATACTTGGGAGGGCCGCTTGGAGCGATCTCATGTGCTGGGTTTGTTACCGGCTCAAGGTTTCCTCTACAGCAGACAGAGAGTCAAGCGGCTCCGAGGAGTGACGTGATGAGATGGCATTACAAGTTCAAGTTCTATTGGTTGCGTGCGAGGCTGAATTGGTTGTGGGGTTTCCGACCGGTTGCGTATCGGCGTTACTGGCAAGAGAAGAACCGAGCCAACATGTTCGAGAGATTTCTTGAAGACGAGAGACACATACGCAAACAGAGCATGAAGGCGAGGTCATTGTGACACCCGGCGTGTTGTGCTCAATTGCGTTTGTGTTCGTAACTTACGGTGCTTATCAGTATAGTCATGCTTTGGGGTGGGTCGTTGGTGGATTGTGTCTGTTCATTCTGGCCGTAGGGGTACAGATACACGACGAAGAGAAGAAGAAAGAAAAGAAGTTGGACGCGTTGGTGCAAGCCCGTATCAACCAGATGAAGACCGAAGCCGAGAATAAGCTCGATGCTCATATCAATTAGGTACAATCAAGATGGAGTCTCCTTACAAGACACTCCATCTGGGCGGCGGAAGACCGAATGGAGATAGTGCCGCCCACAATCCCAAAAAGGAGCAACTACCAGATGGAATGAGTGAAGAAGAATTGAAAGATTTGTTTACGTCGAATCACAAACTACTGCCGGAGCCCATGTGGCCAACCGGTGCACTCAACAAGATTCGTGATGGTCTGGTTCTGAGATCAGATTGGGGTTTGAATCCCAAGAACGTCAGGCTTTCCGACTTCGAGATCGTGGTTGCGGTCATCTCCGGCGACTTTCGAACCGGTACGGACGGTTCTGGCAAGAAGGTAACGGTCGGAGTCCACGACCAGATCCAGATCGGGTTCAAGTATCCGCAGACAAGGCGCATCATTGCAGTCGATGCCGATCTGATCGACAGTCACGGAGCCTATCCCACAGCCGGCGAGTTAATCAATCTGGCCAAGCCGGAAGAGTAGGTTCTTACGAAGGAGCTGCTTATGCAGTCCAAAAACAAAAAGGAGGATACGCCTATGAGCCGCCCGTGCCGGTCCCAGTAACCGGTAACGACAAAGGCGCATAAGACCAGACAACGGCCATCTCAACATTCAAATTGATAAAGTCCGATGATTAGGCAGGGTTCGTGCCCTGCCTTAGCCGTTGGATTGTAAGGTTCCTGGTTCGGGCATTCGAGGCGCCAAGCGCTTCCGGTTCGGGTTAGGTCGCGGCCCTACAATCCAGCGGCATGAGGGAGAGCGCGAAAGTGTCAGCTACGAAGTCTAGTTCGCAAAGTGCAGTTGAAGTTCTAGAACGTGTTCGAGATCTTCTATCCAGTCCAGACAAATGGACGCAAGGTGCGAGTGCTCGTGCAGCAAACGGATTTGTAGTTAGGCCAGTTGTTAACGGTAAGCCCAATCCAGATGCAACATGCTATTGTTTGGGGGGTACATTCACCGTTGTTGATCCATATGCTGAGGGTTCAGCTAAGGCTTACGGTTTTTTGTTACACGTTGTAGGTGGCCAGTCTATCGTCAATTGGAACGATGCAGTGGGTCGCACGTGGAAGCAAGTCATGCAAGCACTCGATGACGCTATCGTTCTAGCCCGTCTCAGTTCGTAGGTCCGAAGGTCAAGTCAAATGTTTCTATCTCGTCGGGACGCATTTGGATTCATCTGCAACTGGCCGTTGTTGTCGATGTACGTTGCGTTGCCCAAGATCACTTGGCAATTGAGTCACACTCCAATCGAAGTAGAACCAGTTAACGGTTGGAGGACATTCACAGTCGGCATGTTCACTGTTCGTATCGGCAGGTACTCGTGGAGTTTCGAGCCTCAAGATTTTAGAGGTGAGGTTCTGACTACAGGTCCATTTGCCAACAAGCCAGTCAATCAACAGCGCGCTGCGTTGGCGCGTCACCTAATGGACATCTGCACTCAACTGGAGGTTAGGAAGACTTCTCAGAGTTAGTATAGAGGATTATCGTGCCCAAATTTCCGTCCGGTCCGTTTGTGGACCATCCGTCGCGGGCGATGCACCCGCACGCAGGAATAGAACCATTTCAAGACAGACTTCATGTGGTAACGTGTGTATTCAACCCCATGCGGTATTTGTCACGCTACAAACACTACCACACGTTCGAGAAACACGTTGAGGATTCCGGCGCAATTCTCTATACCGTCGAGTTAGCTCTCGGTGAACGCGAGTTCGAAGTAACGGAAGCCGACAATCCCCGGCATCTTCAGTTACGAACATGGCACATACTCTGGTACAAAGAGAATCTCATGAATTTGGCTGTCATGAGGTTGCTGCCAAGGAATTGGCGGAAAGTCGCGTTCATAGACGCAGACATGAAGTTCGCTCGACCGGATTGGGCACAAGAGACTTTGCAGTTGCTCGAGCACTATATGGTTCTGCAAATGTTCAGTCATTTGCAAGATCTCGGCCCCAGTCAAGAACCGATTGGCGAGATGCATACGAGCTACATGTACGAGTACATAAACAGCTTGACGCATCTGCATCTGCCAGCTCACATGAAGTGCAAGCACGGGCGTCCGAAGAAAAAGTGTCGCATCTGCAATCCAACAGGTTATCCGTACGGCGGAGCATGGGGTTGTCCCGGTGGAGCTTGGGCGTGGCGGCGAGAGGCTATCGACTATGTTGGCGGTCTGATCGATTGGGAGATACTCGGTTCAGGCGATTGGCGCATGGCCGCAGCTCTGATCGGGTTGGTGGAAGAGACACTCAAAGGAAAAGGTACATCAGGCAGTCGTTATTTGTTCAAGTGTATGAGATGGCAAAAGTTGGCGTTGAAGCACCTCAAGAAAGACGTCGGCTACATGCCAGGCCTGATGTACCACTATTTCCATGGTGCGAAGAAGACGAGGTACTACGGTGACCGGTGGAGAATCCCGTTAGCAGCTCAGTTCGATCCCGATCACCATTTGGTTAGGGACAATCAAGGGCTCTGGCAGCTGAACGAAGACGAGATTGAGTTCCGCGATGCTATCAGGCAATACATCGCATCAAGAAACGAAGACGACATTTCACTTTAACGAAAGGAAAATCGAGGACACGATATGCAGTGGTACGTGAAGTATCAAGGAACGCCGGCTCTCGTAGCCGTGAAAGTCATCGACAAGCTCGATGCGCTGCGTCAATCGTTTACGGACAGTCCGGAGTTGGATAAGATCCTTCTGGACCAGATTCAGAATGTCCATTCAAGTACAGGTCAATACGATCAGCATCGTGGTTTGGCCATCAAGGCCGCGGGTCGTTTTGACAAAGTCAGGAAGAGCGGGTCTTCAGTCGTCTTGTTCGAGACAGTAGATCTTGTGTTGTGAGTGTATCAGCTCCTACAACGTCCTGAGAACTTAGACCCCTCACCAACTACCACTTAGGGCCTACCATGAGTGCCTGGCAGGCCCTAGACGCTACTCTATGAGTGCCACAGCTAACTTTACCGCCATACTAAACCCCTTGGGGTCCTGGCCGTCGGGTCCAGCGCTTTTCAGTAAGGCTCTGGGTTCGATAGGCAAGGCTAATCCGTGCCATGTATCTTCTGGCTCGAAGGGCGGTCAGTTCTGTGCCACAGGTGGCAGTAAGAGTTCGAAGATCGGGCCAACAGGCGCTGTCGCTATCAGTCGCGTATCCGGTCGGGTCTTTTCTGGTGAAGAGGTTCCGGTTAAGAACAAGCTCAGCAAGTTAGAGGTTGGGTATCTTGGTGAGCAGATTGCTGCTGCGTATATCAACACGACGCAAAAGCAAAAGGCCAAGACGCTGAACGTCAAGGTCAATAACTTCGCTGTGGACATGATGGCTGGTAATCGGGTCATCGAGGTCAAGGCGGGTCTAGTCAGTAACGGTAAATCAGCGCAACAGTGGCGAGCTACTATCGGACAGCCGGGTGTAAAGGAAAGCGCTTGGTTAGCGAAGGCTAGTCCGGAGAAGAAGAAGGCTTGGAACGAGCGCAAGCAAAAGCGCATCCTGGAACGCAAGGAAGCCGCGGTACAAGCGTTAGCCAAGCAATGCCGTTGCAAGATTGAGACTCTCACAGTAACGAGCATTATCAATCCAGACAAGAAGACCGCCGATGTGTTCGTGTTTCGCGGTTTCAAGTTGCGGACAGGTTGGACGAATCCAGCAGTCAAGGCTGCGTACGTAGGAACATTTAAGTACAGTTCCATCTCGAAGGCGTGGGCCGAGCTAATCGAGAAGTACGAGGTTGCATGAACATCCGTGTCGATCTGACCAAAGGAATCTACGAGCCTCCCGAGATGGAAGACATCGTTAAGAACGCCCGAGCCCGTGTGTTCATCGACGGCGAGGATGTATCATCCAGGTGCGTAGCCGCAGATACAGTTGCCGGCCGGGTCAAGTTGCAGATTCTCAACGACAAAGGTCAGTTGTATGCTCACTATCATCCGCAACCGCATATACTGACATACGAGAATTTGCAGACTCAGTGCAGACGTGCGGGAAACGATCCGAGATTCTGGTTGCCTTTGTATCCCCATCATGTGCCATTAACCGATCTGTTCTTGTTTCGGGATTGCGCTTATGTCCCGTATTGTTACCGGTACGGGGTTGTGACTTACGAGTTCTTGGACGCCGTGCAATGACCGCCGAAGTCATAGAAGAGTTCGAGGCTAGTCTAGACCAAGACATCCGTGCTTGGTCTCAGGCTATATCAGCCAATCTTCCGAAGGTAGAGAAGAAGGCTGTAGTCTCAAAAGCCATAGGCGCAGACATACTCGAGACCGCCGAGAAGCAAGAGCTAAAGATCGCCAAGGCGTTTGTGGATGCAGTTCACGTTGTCAAAGACAAGTTCTCGTTGAGGGCTCTCGAAGAAGCCATAGCCGCGGGACCGAGTTCGGTATTAACGAGTCTAGATCTTCGTAACAGGTTTCTAGCGGCGTCTAGAGGTAAAGGAGCCGATCCCCAGTCATTATCTTTTTCAGAAGCGTTGCGAGCAGCTTTCAATGCCGGCGCCGATTACGAGATCACAGCTTTAGGTAGCGTCAAGGTTCCCGTTGAGAAAGCAGCTCGTCCCAAGGTCGGAGTCGAGTTGATCTTCGACTACATAGCCGAAGAGGCCGTCCAGTTTCTCAGAGACTACGATTTCACTCTAATCCGAGAGGTAACGGATTCTACACTCGAAGCTATCCAAGACGTTCTAGTAGAAGGCTATCAAGCAGGCAAGACTCCAGCTACGATGGCGCGAGAGCTGAAAGGCATTATCGGTCTAACGAAGAGTCAAGCCAAAGCAGTCAGGAATTACCGCAGCGCATTGGAGTCGGGAGACGAGACCCAGCTAATCAACACGTTGGGTCGCGCATTGCGAGATGGAAGATTCGACCGCAGTATCCTAGCCGAGGTAGAAGGTCGTCGAACGATGTCAGCCGCTACCATCGATACAATGGTGGAGCGCTATGAGGAACGGTTCCTGCAATACCGGGCCATGACGATCGCGAGAACGGAAAGTCTTCGTGCTGCAAACGCCGGTCAGCAAGAGGTTTGGAGACAAGCAATCAATCAAGATCTGCTGGACGAGGCGATTACCAGAAAGAAGTGGGTTGTAACGCGAGACGGAAGAACGTGTGCAGTGTGCGGACCTATTCCAAAAATGAATCCGCAAGGTGTTCCACTTGGAGAACAGTTTGTTACACCAAACGGTCCGTACGAGTATCCTCCAGTGCATCCGAGCTGTCGCTGTACAACAGTTCTGAAGTTCAACTGATCTAGTTCAAGAATGTAGTTAAGCAGCCGAACGGGGCTGCGGTGGAGATCTCTGCTTTCGGGAGGTGCTATGCCGTATTCATCCAATGACGCATTACCGAGTAAGATCAAGAGCATCGTTCCCGACGACCACGCCCAAACTATCTTCAGGAGTGCATTCAACAGCATCCTGGGTAGCGGCAAGAGTGAAGCCCGAGCTTTTGCAATGGCCTACGGTGCATTGAAGAACGCCGGTTACAAACGAGGTGAAGATGGAAAGTATACGAAGATCTCGAAGTGCCCACATATGAATGGAGATCTGCATCACGGGGTCATGATCGCGTTCAAGTTGGACGAAGGTCTCACCAAGGCACTAGCTCTAGGGTACGGGCAATACATCGATACAACGAGTACTCGTCCGATGCCGCCCGATGAGATGCATATCACGTTGTTTTATCTCGGCAAGTTCGAAGACGTGTCTCTGTCTCAACTAGCTGCCGCAGAAGAGGTTCTCGATTCATTTACCGCAGATCGAGGTCCAGTCAAGGCTTCTATTGGCGGTGTAGGACGCTTTCCAGCTACAGAACATTCCGACTTCAAAGACGTGGCTTACGTTCCGGTTATGTCTGCAGATCTGCTGAAGTTTCGAGATGAGTTGGCTACAGCTCTAAAAGCCAAGGGTGTAGAGTTCTCCGAGAACTTTGAGAGCTATACGCCGCATATCACGTTGGCATACATCGATCAGTCAGCAGCTACGCCCACGCCGCGGGTGCAGCACGCCGAGATAACACTCGAAGACATTATTTTTCAGGTCGGTCCCATCGGTAAGGAGTTCAATCTCGAGACTACGGACGAAGAGCCGGTCGAGAAGGCCATGAAGGATGCTCCCAACTACAGGCAGGCAGAAGATCGGGGAGAGACTTGTTCGAGTTGCATTCACGGTGGAGATGGATATTGCGATCTGTACTCGTTCAACTACAACACACGGTACGTTTGCAATAGTTGGGAGCCTTTGGAAGCGAAGCTCGAAAAGCACGTGCCTCCGGTTGCAGTTCAGACGAAGGCCAAGAAGGCACTCGAGGTTTTCAAGAACAAAGAAGAAGGGCAGCGAGGTTTGGGTAACGGGATGTATGCTCTAGCCTCGAAGCTCGCCAACGGTACGGCTATCGACCCAGATGAAATTCAGAACATGGTCAGGTTCTTCGGGACGATGAGTAAAGGCCAAGGCGATGCTTGGGCCAACAACGGCCCAGATTACCAGAACTGGTTTGGAATGGGCGGCAACGCCGGGAGATCATGGTCACTCAAGGTTCAGCGCAAGGCTCTATCGAAGATCAGTATAACGACTCCTATCAGTAAGATCGACAATGACAAGATGCAAGCCTTTGGTTGGGCATCTACCATCGAGAAAGACGGGCAGATCGTTACTGATCTTCAGAAGCACCAAATGTCCGAGGACGAGCTCGAGAAGGCCGCATATAGGTTTGTCAAAAACGTTCGCAAGGCCGGCAACATGCACCAGAAGGTCGGGGTTGGAGATCTGATCGAGAGTATAGTCTTCACCAAGGCCAAGCAAGAGGCGTTAGGGATCGATCTCGGGCGCGTAGGTTGGTGGGTTGGTTGGCAGGTAACGGATCACGGGACATGGGATCAGGTGAAGAAGGGCATCTTGAAAGAGTTCTCGATTCACGGGTACGGGCTTCTTACTCCAGTTGAGGAGACGGTGTAAGTGGCCAGTGCAAGTATTCACATTGCGAGGTTGTATGATCGCATCGAAAAGATGAATACTTGTCACGATAGCGGAGGTCAGTTCTGTTCAACGGGTGGCGGGTCAGGTGGAGTCGGCATCGGAGCGAGTAAAGACACTACCAGTCTTTTTGCAGATAAAACCAAGCCGACAGAAGATCGTGTACAGGGTTGGCAAGATACAAAAAGATTTAAGCAGTCATCGTTCACAGATGAAGAGTGGAGTGCTTTGCAGACCAAGCCAGTTGTTAAGGTTCCATACTCAACCGGGTTAGGAGTTCCTATTACTCCGCGTACGTCCAATGAGGCTTTCAAAGACAAGACCAAAGGCAACGAGTTTACTATCGAGTACCAAGATCGTCGTTTCTACGTTAATACTCAGGGGACAGATCGAGCGCAAGGTATGTTTGAGTTCGTAGAGGGCGGTCCACGAAAGTTCCATACAGGTAGGAACGCACCCAATTTCAAGACTAAGTAGCAGCCTCTACAACGAGTCGGGGGTTCAGACCCCTTACCAACTACCATTCAACATCCGAGACGAGTGCCTGTGAGGCCCTAGGCGGGGTTACATGAGTGTAATAACGGGCTGAGATGGAGGATTATGGCTACCACGCAGATTAAGGTCCACAAGATCACCGAGTTGGATATGGACGAGGTTTCGTTCGTCGACCGCGGAGCCAACCAACATGCACCAGTGGTTCTGTTCAAGCGTTACGGAAAAGAAGGTCCTCCCAAGCCCGCTGAGTTGGAAGAAGACAAGAAAAAGAAGAAGCCCAAAGGTGAGAAGCTCGAGGTGCCGTGGGACGAGAAAAAGGACATGGCCAAGAAGAGACTCGAGACATTGAGTAAGCGTGTTTCGTCTTTGCAGGCCAGGTTCAAGCCCCACCATTTGAGATACCCAAGTCGGTAAGACCAAGATCGAATCGGGTTCCGTCGGAGATCCGGTTCTCTTTCAGTTATCCGATAAACAAAGAAAGGAGTACAGATGCCAGCAAAAGATATGACACCCGAAGAGATCGACAAGCACTTGGAAGAACTCGAGTCCAAGGTCGAGAAGTTGGAGACCATCGGAGAAGAGCTCGAAGTCGCCAAGGCCGCTGCTGTTCGATTCGAGGCCATTTCCAAGTTGAACGACGCTGAGAAGGAGTACTTCAGCAAGCTCAACGAGGAAGGGCAGGACGCGTTCTTGGAAGCCACGTCGGAGGTTCGCAAGAACCAGATGACCGAAGCTATCGAGAAGGCCAACAAGGTGCCGACCGAGATCCAGAAGCGCATGGAAGCTCTCGAAAAGCGCGCAACCGATGCCGAGACTTCGGCCAAGGAAGCCAACGAGATCGCCAAGCGCGAAGCGGATGCCCGGAAGGTCATCGAGTTCACGAAGCGGGCCGAGACCGAGTTGCCCAATACTCCCGGGAAGCCGGAAGAAAAAGGTCTCATCATGAAGTCGCTGTACGACAAGCTCGGAGAAGCCGAAGCCGAGAAGGTCGTGACTTTTATGAAGGCCGGCGACGCGGCTCTTGGCAAGCTAACCAAGGCCGTAGGTAGCGACCAGCCAGGCGAAGGGAACGGCAACACGCCACACGCCAAGTTGGAAGCCATCGGCAAGAAAATCAGCCAGGACGAGAAGGTGACTTTGGCCAAAGGTTACACGTTGGCCATGGAGCGCAATCCCGAATTGGCTGCCGAAGCAGTGGGAAGCACCAGGCAGTAACCAAATCACAAAGAAAGGAGTAACCGCTTATGGCAGTAGAGAATCTGGGTAAAACACTAACGTTCCCCGCCGCCGGTGATCTGTCAGCCAAGCAGTATCGATTCGTAAATCAGGACAGCAACGGCCGCGTGGATGTCGCTGGTGACGGTGCCAACGCCATCGGTGTCTTGCAGGACGATCCAGCAGCAATTGATCGTGCAGCCTGCGTCATGGTAGGCGATGGTTTGACAAAGATCGAGGCCGGTGCAGCGTTCTCCGCGAACGCCAATCTCGGTTCCGATTCAGTCGGTCGAGCCATCGCCGCAGCTACCGGGGATTACGTTCTCGGTCGTGCCAGGGAAGCAGCTACCGCAGCTGGACAGATCGTTTCCATGGTGTTTAACAAGAGGGGTTCAGTCGCTCCATAAGGAGTCGGCAGTTCAGTTTCAAAAACGAAAGGAGAAAAAATAAATGCCTCTGCCAACTCCAGGCGATGTCCATGTCAACCGTCCGCTAACGAATTTCTCGGTCGCTTATATCCAGGACCAGAAAAATTTCATTGCGGCCGATGTCTTTCCCAACATTCCCGTTCAGAAGCAGTCGGACAGCTATTACACGTACGACCACGCTTACTGGAACCGGGACGAGATGGAGGTTCGTGCGGTGAGCACAGAGTCGGTCGGTTCCGGTTACAAGCCCGGTACCGATACGTACTTTGCCCATCTGTACGCTTTCCACCAGGATATTCCCGATCAGGTCCGTTCGAACGCCGACGTACCTATCAATCTCGATCAGGAAGCAACAGCCTTTGTAACGCTGAAGGCTCTGATCAAGAGAGAGAAGTTGTTCGTGTCGAAGTTCTTCGGTACTGGTATCTGGACTACGGATATCACCGGCGTCGCTTCAGCTCCGGGCTCCGGTCAGGTGCTTCAGTGGAACAATGCCAACGCCACGCCCATTGAGAACATTTGGGCCGGTAAGGAAGTTGTTCTTCAGTCTACCGGTTTCGAGCCCAACACGCTCGTGATGGGTTACTCGGTCCTGAAGTACTTGGTCAACCATCCGCAGTTCGTCGATCGGGTCAAGTACGGGCAGACTCCCAACGGTCCAGCTATGGTCGACCTGACGGAGATCGCAGCACTGTTCAAGGTTGATCGCGTGTTCATCATGAAGTCAATCGAGAACACGGCGAAAGAAGGAGCAGCTACCGCCACCCATTCTTTCATCGGTGGGAAAAAGGTAGGGCTCTTTTATTCACCTCCATCACCCGGGTTGATGACCCCAGCTTCAGGCTACACGTTCAGCTGGACAGGTCATCTCGGCGCCGGTGCTCAAGGGAACCGCATCAAGCGCTTCCGTATGGAGGCACTGGCATCGGATCGGGTGGAGATCGAGATGGCGTTCGATCAAAAGAAGATCTCAGCCGATCTAGGCTATTTCTTCGACAGCATCGTCGCGTAAAGGAAAGGAGTACCTATGCCAGCGCTGGTGCAACCAGCCGTGTCGTCTATCAATGTCGATGATCCGAGTATTGCCTTCAAAGCAGCTCGACAACTTACGATCAGCGGAGTCGAGAAGCAACCAGGCGATGTAATTACTCTCGGAGATTTGGCATCGGACGGTTCGCAAGCAAGGCAGATAGCTTTGCAGATGTGTCGGACCGGTTACCTTCATGTAGTGCCAGCCACGCAGACCGTGCAACCGGTCCGCAAGGCGGCCCAACAGGTCAAAGAAGCAGAACCAAAGGAAGAAAAGGTTTTGGATCTGGCTTCGATGTCCATGAACCAGCTTCGAGCCAAGTGCAAGTCGCTGAAGCTCGATACTACAGGCAGTAAGCGGGATATGCAAAAGAGGTTGGAGAATGCCCTGGGATAAGGTTTTCCTCGTAGGAGGAGGCCCGTCTCTGCGCAGCTTTGACTTCGAGTTGTTGCGGGGGCAGGTGGTGGTAACCATCAACGACGCCAGTCGATACCTGCCCTGGGCAACTGCTCTGTTTTCAGCAGACGTTATGTGGATGGCCAATCGCAAGGAACATATCCAATCGTTCGGCGGTGAAAGGTATTTGGCCATACCACCAGATCAACGCGGCGAGTTTCGTGGTGTGCAGTATCTTACTCGTCTTCGGTTGTTGGGTCTGAGTGAAGTTCAAGGTAGTGTACATTTTGGCGGTACGAGTGGTTATGCTGCTCTTAACCTTGCGGCTCTCAAAGGTGCCAAGCAGATCATTCTGTTAGGTTTTGATTACAGCGGTACGGATCGCTGGTATCCAGACTATTCTTGGTCATCCAGAGGCCGAGGTCAGTCCGAGCACGAAGAGTGGGCTAGGAATTTCAATACAACTGTAATGTCATTAGCAGCAAATCACGCTTTTGTTGTGAACGCCAGTCCGGATAGTCGAATTGCAGCGTTTCCTAAGGCGACTCTCGATCAGATTCGTAGTCAGTACTTGCCAGCGTACGCGTAAAGGATGCTATGGCCGACGGCTTCATCGGAATGCCCAGCCCGGAAGGTTCGGGTAAACAGACCGATACAGAAGTTGTTCTGTATGACGGTCAGGAAAGACACCGTGAACGTTTTACACCATTAGTCGCGGCGTATCCGGTACGAGATGTTCTATCTTCAGACAATCTTGCAGCTGGAAGCTCAGTCGATTTAGACGGTACAACCATCGCTGCTAGCAAGACAGGAAAGTTGATCGGCGCAGACTTTTCATCTTCAGTTGCTTGTAAGTGGGTTTTCAAGTCACGGGACGGAGCCATTGAGTTGGAGTTTGGTACGAGGTTTACGGGAGGCCTAAGTAAAGATCCCAACGACTATTTCAGACCACCAGATAAGAACTTCTGTAAGTTGGTTGGTAACGGCGTAGATGAGAACTTCCGTGTAACGGTAACAAATCTCGATCCGGAGAATCCGGCTAACGTATATGCCACCATATGGTGGGATGAGGTTGATTCGTGAGACATAAGATCAAGGCAAAGAAGTCTAAGGCAACTCCAATTTCGGTTCCTGCTCCGGTTGTTCATCCGAAGATGGGTCCCGGAGATCTGGTTGAGTTCCGTTTGCGTTCAGCAGCTATGCAGGCCGCTTCACACAATCTGCTTATGGTTCAAGAAGCTTACCAGTCTTGGATCATCAAGACGTTGTCGAAGTATGGACTGTCAGGCAGATACAATATCAATCCACAAACAGGGGAGATGGTAGCAAGTCAGCCGGTTGAGGTGGCGGAGAAGAAAGATGGCTGAGTCAAATGGGATGGAACGTTCACGTCAGTTGGAGTTGCGACGGATGCAGATCCAACGTATGCAGTACGAGGTTGCGGTGGAGCAGGCAAAGTTACACGTCGAAGAACTGCACGATAAGATTGCTGCGGAGAAGGAACGTATTGAACAAACCGAGGGGCAGATTATTGTGCTAGACCAGAAGATTAGGACAGCAGGTATGTCCAAGGAGACCTAACAATGGCGGATTTGAGATCTTACATTTGGGGAGCTTCACTCGGTGGAGACAATCTACCCGCTCCAGCCAACGACGTCCAGATCGTCGGAAATTTTCCGTTCCTGTTTGACGGCACAAATTGGGATCGAGCTCCGGGTAATACAGCAGATGGAGCACTCGTCAATCTCGGAGCCAACAATGACGTAACGATTACCGGCACTGTTACTGTCGATACCGAGTTGCCTGCCGCCGCAGCTTTGACGGACAACTTTGCCAATCCAACTTGTCCAGCAGTAGGCGCATTTCTGATGGTTTGGGATAGCGCCACATGGGACCGCGCTCCAGGTACAGCCGTTGACGGTTTGCTTGTTAATCTAGGAGCCAATAACGATGTGACTGTTACATCCGGTTCCATTACAGCGGACACCGAGTTGCCTGCCGCCGCAGTACTCGCCGATGCTACAGCCAATCCCACTGTTCCCGGAGTCGGCGGATTCATGATGGGCTACAACGGAACTACCTGGGACCGTGTTCGTACGGCCAACACCGGGCGGCTTCAGGTTGACGTTATTACTGGTGGCGGTTCGGATACGCCTACTACACCAGTTTCAGATTACGTTGTGTCGTCAGCCCTAGCAGCCGGCGCCGAGGCGAATCTCGATACCGCGGATCTAGGGACTCAGAAGCTCTGGCAAGTGACAGTTTGGTGTTCGACTACTTATCGTGCTCGAGTATTTCTTATCGCCAACGGTGTTGAGAGTTCGGAAGCAATCGGTGTCGGTGGCGGACAAGCCGCTCAACCATGGCTGTTTAAGCCACCTCATCGAGATTTTGCAGCTGTAACGTCTTCGGGTGGGGTTGATGGCTTTCGTGTTGAGATCGTCAACTTGGATCAGGAGAACGCAGCAGATGCACATGCAGTCTTCAACACCGCAGCCAATTAGTTCGAGGCTTCAGTGGTAGAATCAAAGTCAATAGGCCCATTATGAACACGACATACAAGGTTTTAGTAGCAGTTTTGTTTGCAATGGGCCTGTCTGCTCAAGATGCTCCACCGGTAAGAGTGAATCGTTGGGATACCGTTCGAATCATCCAAAAAGCCGCGGACAAGAGTTCCGGTAACGTCGCCAGTCTAGCCAAGGCTTTTACCAGTAACAACGGGGCGGGTAATACTATCATCGTTGCGTGCGGCGTCGGCAACGGAACTGCACCTACCATTTCAGACACTCGCAGTAACACGTACACTTCTGCCGTTCAAGTTGCCAACGGCAGTGCATTCAATGTGGCTATCTTTTCGACCACGCCCACTACTGCCGGAGCTAATACGGTTACTTGCAACAACGGCGGTTCAGCTACATCCATCGCAATTCAGATCTACGAGATTGCAGGCACAGTTAGATTCAGTTCAGAGATTTCAAGTCAAACAAATTCTGGTACGGGTACCGGTACGGCTCTATCTACCGGTGCAATTGCACCCATAGCTCCAGGTGAGTATGCCTTTGCAGTGTTTGGTGTAGGTACAGCAGCGCAGACGATTACCGTTGGTGCTAGTTTCACCAATGACTCCGGGCAACAGAATCCAACTACTCCGTCTGGTTTATTTTCTTTCGCAGCTGCGTCGCGTTTTTTAGGAGATCTTGATTCGGTTACAGCTACAGCTACAATCACTTCCGAACCATGGGCCGCGGCTATTGTATCGTTCAGACCGGTGATTGTTCCTGTTGGAGGGGCTGTTACGGATGCAGTGATGCAGGCTCAAGTGCCCGCAGCAGGACTAGCCGGGAAAAATACTCCGTTGGCTACAGATCTGTATCGTACGTTGTATGCCGGACAGTTCCCATTGAACATTACAACGTACGCAGCTAGTAAGCAAGGATTAGCTCCAGCCGCTACTCCAACCGACATCGCGGTTCTTTCAGGCAACGCTACGAATACAGTCATCGTCACGTGGGTGTCGATGAGTTGTACGGCTACTACCGCAGGCATTATAGATATTCTGCTGCTGATGCGTACTACTGCAGATTCCGGCGGAACGTCTACTACAATTACAGGACGGCCGTTGGATACAAACAACGCTGCCGCAGTGAGTTCTGTTTTGGCTTACACAGCCAATCCTACCATAAATGACGGTACAGTCCGAAACATCGATGCCCACAAGATCGGAGTTATGGCGGCCGGAACTGCTACTCCGAACGACATTTATATCTGGCGTCCAGCTATGGGTCAGTCCGTGACTTTACGCGGTACAGCTCAACAGCTTGCAATCAATTTGAACAGCGTAACTCTCACGGGTGGGAGTTGCGACATTAACTATCAGTGGATCGAGACAACAGGACTTTAAGGAATTATGCAAATAACCAGACGATTTTTCTTAGCTCTAGCTTTCTCACTCACTCTCTTCGCCGCCGTTCGGACATACCGCTGGCGTCCAGATACGTGTGCGTGCATCATCATCGAGACCCATGACGATGTAGCGCAGACCTGGAGCGGCGTACCAGTATCCAAGTGTCCCGCTCACGCAGCCGTGGCAGACAATGCACTTTATGGAGTGATCCAAGCAAACACCAATAGCGAGGGCAAGCGGAAGAACCTAGTGGAAAAACTGCTGAAGGAGACAGGCTCTTTCGGTTTGACCCAGTTAGGTCCAAGCGGAACTGTGGAGTTCAAGCCAGGGATTGTCTTTTCGTGGCAATTCACTGGCAGTGGTGAGAGCCGCGTGCTGGAGATCAGCGTGGTGGGGGTTACGCTGACCACAGCTCAGAAGAACCAGGTCCGCACGTACTGCGATACAAATTTTGGTGTAGGCAAGGTGGTTGTGAACTGATGGTCACACAGGTTCTTGTATCATCGTGGTACTAACATAATGAATCGCTGTTTCTATATTCTCGGTGTCGGGCTACTTTACGCTGCCCTCTCTTGGGCAGACGTGTCTCTAGCGGTGGCTGCCGGTTCCGTGACGGTGTTGGAGCCGGTCACTACCTATACGCCACTGACCGGGGCGCTGGTTCAGAATACGACCGAAGCCAATATGGAACAGCCGGTGCGGGACGCTGGGACGTTCAGCAAAATGTACGTCTATGTCCCGACCAACACGGTCGCAGCGACAACCACCATCACGCTCCGCAAGAGCCGCGCAGCCACCGCCCTGACGGTGAGCTATACCTCGACCCAAACCGGGATCAAGGAAGACACCGCCAATTCCGTCTCCTATGCCAACACCGACGAGGCCGATTGGCAGATCGTCACAGGCTCCAGTGCAGGCTCCACCAACATCATCATTAAAGAGATCGGGGCGCAGTTCACGCCGACCACCACGACAGACTGTGTGACATTTTTTGCCGGTGCGAACTTATCTTTTTCGACAGCCAGTACTACGACATTCATTGCGCCGAACGGAGGCCAAGCAGTAACTACGACAGAAGCAAACACGAAATACCGTATAAGAGCAGCCGTCGTAGCTCAAGATTTCAACGTGGTGGTATCGGCCAACGCCCGCACCACTGACACCGTTTTCGGAACGCGCAAGAACGGAGCGGACGGGGCGCAGCTCGTGACCTACACGTCCACCCAGACGGGCACAAAGGAGGACACGACCCATACCGACACCCTGGCGGCGGGGGACGATTATAACTACTTCATCCGCACCCTCACCGGGACGGGCACTATCACCGCCCGGATCGTGTCTAGTTCTCTTGTCGCTACTAACTCAACCTTTTTTCTTGAGTCCAGCGATGCGCAGCCAGGTACAGCGCAATCCTTCAACACAACTAGGTATTATGCTCCAAGCGGCGACCTATTTTCCAGCCAGAACGCCACCGAGATAAACGCCCAGTATCTGCCACGATTCACGTTTACGGCGAAAGAATTTGGGGCCTACGTTTCCGCCAATACCATCGCGACCAGTGACACCGTTGTGACATTTCGCGACAACACAGCGGACGGTACCCAGACTTTTAGCTACGCCGCAGCCCAGACGGGATTAAAGAACGATTCAGTCCACACGGACACGATCACTTCGGGCACAGATGAGATCAATTATAAGGTTGTAACACCAAACACCAGTGGATCGATTACCTTCATGTGGATCGGGTCGCTAGGCAGTACAGCTGTTGCAGCCGGTGGCGGTTTCAACAAACGTAAAAAATTAGACAAGTGGAACTAGATGCCGGGTGCAGCACTAAGAATTTTTGCCTACACTCAAGAATGGGGCATAATAGTTCCCGATGCTATACTGCAAGTTCCATTTGAGGATCGGGTGTTGCTAGCAGCGTTCGAGGATCGTGTACTAGTGTCCCAATTTGAGGATCGTATATTTGATGTTGTCGTAGAGGAACCAATCAACATACAGGTTCCATTCGAGGATCGCGAGTTTAAGGCATAGCGCTTATGTCTATTCTGTTGGATTCCATCACGACCATCGAAAAGGCCGCAGGGGCCAGAAAAACGTACACGATCGACTATTCTGAGTTCCTTCGTATTCAAGGCCGAGAAAAGGTTCTCATAACAGCCGCTTCCAATGCCAGTCCAGTGGTTGTTACAATCAAGCAGGGCTTTCCGACGTCTTTACCAAACGGTACTCCGGTGTTCATTGCCGGGTCGTTGGGTAACACGTCACCCAACGGATTCAGATATGTTAAGTACGTGAGTCCTACCACGTACGAACTATACGCAGACGCAGCACTATCCAGTCCGATTGCAGGTAACGGCGCTTTCGTTGCAGGCGGTGCGTATCTTTGGATGGTCGATCCAATAGTCAGTGCTACATGGACGTTTCCATCCGGACTAACCAAGGTCACAGAGTCTTTTTTCGGTGTTACAGTTTCAGTTACAGTTTCTGGCGGCACTTCTAGCCAAGTGTATTCAGTTAGTCTGCTTGTAGTAACTGTGTCCGGTATGGAAGATCCACGCATACTAGAATTTGCTATTCGACCAGTTTGAGGCCATCATGTCTTGGACCTATTCCGGTAATCCCGCAGCGAGTCCAACAGACTCTGTTCGTTTTCTGTTGGGCGATACAGATTCAAAGGACAAGCAGTTGCTCGATGCGGAGATAGCTTGGTTGCTATCTGAGAACTCAAGTTCAGTCTACTATGCCGCGGCTCAAGGGGCCCAACAGCTTGCAGCGAAGTATGGGCGGCTAGTAGATCAGTCCATTGGTGATTTGAGTATAAGTTACAGTCAGCGCCAAAAGGCTTACACCGATTTAGCGGTCAAGCTAAGGATGCAGGCTACCACCAAAGGCGGGCTCGGTCTAGCCACTCCTTATGCAGGGGGCATTCGCAGGTCGGATAAAGAGATTGACGAGACAGATACCGACCGGGTCAAGCCCGCGTTCACTGTTGGAATGCACAACAATCAAGGCGAGTAGAATATGGCTGCCAGTGATTGGTTGGTTCTGTGTCCTGCCACTGTCGATTACCAGAAGGTTCTGGATCGAGATCAGTACACGAAGCCTATTTACGATGAGATCGTATCGTATCGTTGTCGCGTAGTTAAGAAGACTGTGCGCGTAGCCAATGCTCGTCAACCAGGTACAGACACGTTTGCTAGTACAGTCATCTGGGTTCTAGGTTTGCCAACTATTGTTGATCTCGACGATAAGTTCAGTCAGAACGGAGAATCATTAGGAATCATAGTCAACTGGGAGCGTCCGACGGATCAGAGCGGAGACCACCATGTAAAAGTGTATTTAGGAGCAGCGTAGCAGCCTCTCCAGCGGTTACAGTAACGAAAACCATCTCCAACTACCATCCAATAACCAAGATGAGTGCCCGACAGGTCCCAGATAGGGCCAAACGAGTGCTACAATGGCTAAGGCCGGCGCAAGTTTGAAAAATGTAGATCGTGTTCTGCGAAAGGTCATGTCCGCAGCAGATCTGTCAAGTCAGGTAGCACGTCGCGAGTTGTATCAAATCGCAGAAGAGGTAATGGCAAGTTCCAAAGAAGACTTTGTTCCAGTGGATACCGGCGCTTTGAGATCTACAGGACAAGTCGCAGTGAAAGAGAACACTCCTACCAATTTCAAAGTCGATCTAACGTACGGCGGTCCGAGTGTAAGTTACGCCATCATCGTCCACGAGAACCTCAACGCACATCATCCAGTTGGCCAAGCGAAGTATTTGTCTAAGCCGCTGGCTAAGGCTATTTCAAACATTCCTCGTCGTATCGTGGCAGCAGTGAACAGAGCAAACCGCAGTAAATAAGTTATGGGGCAGCCACTCAACGACATCGAAGCCTTCCTGTTGGGGATTCCAGGTTTAGTGGAGACCGGTTGGCTTTTGTACAAAGCGCGAGTTCCAGATACACCAGATCAGGTAATTGTAATTAACGAGACTCCGTTCTTAGGCCCAGCTCCAGATACTTACGGACCAAACAATGCGCAGATGCAATTCCAGGTGCGTATCAGGGCCAGCGCACTTGAGTACGAGATTGCACGCGAAAAGTGGCAAGAGTGTTGGACAGCATTACACAACGCTTCATTTACTTTAGGTGGAAGGGCTTACATCTACACGATGGCAACTAACGATGCACCCATCGGTTGGTATGATGTTAAGCAGCGGCCGAATCTGACTTGTGAGTTCCGAGTCATGATGCGAAGATAATGTCCTATTGGGTTGTGCCTCCAGAATGGTTCGGTGAGACCTGTGTGATTCTAGCAGGTGGACCATCGCTACGCGGTTTCGATGCGAGTTGCTTGCAGGGTTGTCGTGTGATAGTGATAAACGACAGTTACCGTTTGTGTCCATACGCCGATGTGTTGTACTTTGCAGACGAGTCATGGTGGCGAAAGAAGTGCGGAGACATAACGGAGACTTTTCGAGGTAGGTACATCGTTACAGTAGCTCGTCGAGTGCCGGAGTTCGTCAAGCAACTTCGCATCACAGGTGTTCCAGGCTTCGATCCAGATCCAGGAGCATTGCGAACGGGTTCCAACAGCGGCTATCAGGCTATTCATCTTGCAGCGCACTTCGGAGCCAAGCGAATTATTTTGTTAGGCTACGACATGCGTGTTTCAGGACAATCTACTCATTGGCATGAAGGACACGGAAAACCAGCCAAGTCATATCAAGCTGTTTTGTCGAGTACTTTCCTGCCGAAGTTCAAAAGTCTGGTAGGGCCGTTACGTGATCGAGGCGTAGAGGTAATAAACGCCACAGAAGGTTCAGCACTTACTTTTTGGCCGAGTTGTAATTTGAAAGAAGCACTGGTCAAGGAAGAGATTGTTTTAGTCTAAATGTCCTATTGGGTGGTTCCGCCAGAGTGGTCCGGTGAGACAGCATTCATACTAGGTGGAGGTCCTTCATTAGCTCGAGAAGATCTTCGTCCACTATTTGGTCGTCGAGTCATTGCCATCAACAACAGTTATCAGATCTTTCCACACGCCGATGTGTTGTATTTCGCAGATTCCAAATGGTACATGTACCATAAACAGCGAGTGATGGAGTCATTCGAAGGACGATACATCGTAACAACGGTGGAGGTCGATGGTGCAGTTAAGCGTTTGAGAAACGCCGGACAGATCGGCTGGAGCAACGATCCAGGTGCATTGTATACCGGAGCCAACGGAACGTACCAGTCCATGCAGGTAGCGTTTCATTTCGGTGTCAAGCGCATCGTGCTGTTAGGTGTAGACATGCGAGTGGTCGACGGCAGAACACATTGGCACCCCGGGCACCAGCACGTGAGACAGACGCAGGCTGGATATGCCAATGTGTTTGAGCACACCATGCTCCCACTTTTTCAGAACGCTGTTGCGCCGTTGAAAGAAGCCGGAGTCGAGGTTATAAACACTTCGAAGGAATCAGCTCTTAAGTTGTGGCCGTACAAATCACTAACGAGTGTGCTTAGGGAGGCGTTGTGAGTGTTTGGTATTGCATACCTTCAGCTAGACCAGTTGCCGAAGCTAATGTGTGTTTGCACAAATGGCGAGAACTAGGCTACGGTGTAGCAGTCCATCGAGATCCCGAAAAGGTTGGAGAACCGGAGGTAGATGCAGATCTCGTTCTGTATCGTCCATATACAGGTTACGCCGAGTCAGTCAATTGGTTGTGTAAGATCGTTCTCAAAGATCCATCCATAAGTATCATCGTAACAGGCGGGGACGACATCGATCCAGATCCAAGGCGTGATCCAAAAGAGTTGGAGGCGAAGTTCTTCAAGAACTTCAACGGTACATTCGGGGTCATGCAACCGACAGGTGATCGTTGGATGATTGAGAACGGCAAGTCATCCGAAGAGCGGGTGTGTTCTTCACCATGGATCGGTCGTGAGTTCTGCGAGCGTATGTATGGAGGCCAAGGTCCTCTGTGGCCAGGTTGGTTGCATTTTTTTGTCGATCAAGAACTTCATGAGGTTGCGTTGAAGCTCGGAGTGCTAAGACACGCTAAGGATATTTGCCAATATCACCATCATTGGATGCGCGAAGGTGGGAAGAGGCCTCCTCATTTGAGTGAGGCTAGATTGGATTGGTCGTCAGCTAGAGCACTATTCGAACAACGCGCAGCAGCAGGATTTCCAGGGCATGAGCCATTACTTAAGTCTGTTTTGTCCGCCGGTTTTGACCTTGAGCAAACGGTGTAGCCCAAGAACAGTTGCCAGGTTCATAAGGACCATCGTTGTCTAAACGGTCGATAGTCAATTTGCGTTTGGGCGGGAGTCCTATATCTTTTAGAAACGCAACGAAGTCATGTCGCCACTTTTTACAGACGTAAATGCCTCGTGCGCCGTACTGTTTGTAGTTTGCATTTTTTGGATTGTGACAACGTTGTTTCATACTAACCCATGCGTGGTATACTTGTCGCAGTCGTTTGTTAGAGGCAATTTCCCATTTGAGGCCGTGAGACCTATTAGGATTTGCAGAGACTAGCAGTTCGTGTTTCAAGCATCCACAACTTCTAGTTCCGCCACACCTAAGATTGCAGGCCGGAACAGAAGTTGTTTTGCCACAATCACATTTACATTTCCAAACGATCCCGTTAGGTCTCCGTCCAACAGCTCCAAGAGCAACTAAACGTCCAAAGCGTTGCCCGGTCAAGTCGAATTTAGGTCTCACTTTTTTGTAGATCATAATCGAATCATAACACATAGGTGAAACGGTGCAAGAGGAAATTGTAGATCAAGTTGCAGAGGTTACTCTCGAGCAGCAGCTGGTGTCCGACATACAGCAAGCTATCATTGAGATTCTGAAGGCCGCAGACAAGCCAACTGTTGTGGAGTTAGGAACCTTCCATGCCGAAGACGCAGCTTGGATGAGTCCTCACGCCAGAAGATACATCGCTCTAGAGCCCGATCCGCGTAACGCCGATTATATTCGCGAGAACGGTTTCAACGGTATTACAAACTTCTACGAGGCTGCTGTTGCAGCTCATTCAGGTACAATTGAATTACACCTGTGTGAGAACGAGATCGGTTATGGAACAGCTAGCAGTTCAATTCGGAAGCCGAAGAAGCATCTCGAGTTCTTTCCCTGGTGTACGTTTCCGAAGACCGTTGAGGTGCAATGCGTTACGTTGGACAATCTGTATGAGACCGAGAAACTCGAAAAGGTAGAGTTGCTTTGGGTGGATGTGCAAGGTGCCGAACGAGATGTGATTGAAGGTGGCCGAGAGGCTCTAAGCAGAACGCGTTACTTGTTCATCGAAGCCGACGACCATGAGATGTACGAAGGACAGGCCAACCGTGCGGAGTTGTTGGCTATGCTTCCAGGTTGGGAGATCGTAAAGGAGTTTGACTATAATCTGCTGTTACGGAACAGTAACTACAGTGCATAAGAAAATGCCATATTCCCAAAAAGGTGAAGAGAAGGTTATCCTGGAAATTTTCGGAGACCATGTCGGGAGGTTTCTCGATATCGGAGCGTTCGATGGTAAGACCTTTTCCAATACATTAGCATTGGTCGAGCGAGGTTGGGGTGGAGTTCTCATCGAACCGTCTCCCAATGCGTTCATGGCACTGTCGGATAGACATCGAGGCAACGATAAGTTGTCGCTGATCATGGCAGCCGTGGGTTTAGATCAGAGTCTAATCCAGTTCTATAACAGTCCCGATGCCATATCTACTACTCAGGACGAGAACTACGAGAAGTGGAAAGCTCATGCAGACTTTACCGGTCGGTTCTGGGTACCGCAGATTACTGTCGAGCAGATTCTCAATCAGTTCGGCGGTTTCGATTTCATCAGTATTGATACAGAGGGCACGTCAACTGAATTGTTCAAGCGCTTTCCGTTGGCAGCTATGAGACCGAAGTGCATATGCGTTGAGCACGATCACCATGAAGGTGAGATCTTACAGATTGCTACCGGGTTAGGTTACATCTGTCCGTACTACGACGGTAACAATCTGATTCTGGCCATGCCGTGATCCATACAGTCAATCTCGATCTGACGACGCATTGTAACAAGCGTTGTCCCGATTGCTGCGCGGGTGTAGGCATCAATCGAGTGCTAGGCCACCATGATTGGTCGTACTTTGAGACTGCTGCCAAATGGTTGCAAGGCATCGAACGCATCAATTTAACAGGTGGAGAACCAACAGCACATCCGAAGTTCGCTGAGTTCGTACCGAGGTTCAGAGAGTTGTTCGGTTGTACGACGCTGACCATGAACACGAACGGTTATCGGGTGATAGCGCATTTGGATACCATTGTCGAACATTTTACCTGGGTAGACTTTAGTGACTACGGCGATAACCACCAGGCGTTGAACGCACTGTTAGGTCGAGGCGTGAAGGTCGGTATGTACAATGCCGGACCAAACGGAGCAAATTTTGTACCGCGTATCCGTCGGGCAGAAGGTAAGCCGTGTTCGAGAGCGTGTTTCATTTCTGACGGGTGCGCCTATGCCGACGGGAAGTTCTTCGGCTGTTGCGTAGGCCCGGGGATTCCAACTGCTACACCGTTAGAGCCACAGATCGATTGGAAGACCATACTTCCAACAGTACCGCTGCCGTGTAATGATTGTTGGTTTGCCGAGTGAGACATGTATAACTATCGTTCTAATCTTATCCACGGACCAGATCTTAGGTCCTGTTTCGTACATGCACAACCAATCGTAGTAGGCTACGATCATGAGATCCTCTGTGATCCGGACTTTCCACCAGTGCCCGGTTGGATCAGTGCCGACGAGGCTGCTATACTTTGGGAGATCGCTCACAGGATTAAAGGCGACTGGCTCGAGATCGGAAGTCAAACTGGTTGGAGCGGTGCGCACATCGCCCACCTGACCGGTGTGCGTAGTGTATTGATGCTTGAGCCAAGATTGAGAGAGCGTGCGTTCTTTGAGCGGTGGTTGGAGAACATGGATAACGTGCGTCAGTACGATGCCCCCAATGCTAAGGCAGACACTGCTATACTTCACCCTGTCGCTCTTCGATCAGATCAGTATTCCGTTATCGGGGATCAGGATTTCTTCGACGGGGTTTTTATTGACGGTGACCACGATTCTCCGGTACCACAGTTGGATGCCCAGTTCGCGTTATCGAGATTGAGACCACGTGGTGTGATTGCGTTTCACGACTTCGGCGGTCCGGTGTTAGAGGCGGTCAAGTATCTTTTGCAAGACCACGGTACAGGTGGGATGCACTGTCGTATTTACGATACACCACAAATGGTAGCGGTCTGTTGGCGAGGCGATTTCCAGCCCCCAGACCATGTATCAGATCCAGCGCACAAAGAGGCATTTGCTGCTAGACGTGCGAGTATGAATTTTGACTTTGGAGTGTGCAAATGACAAGTGAGCGTATTGTACAGCTCAACGATCGAGTTGAGTCTCTGCTAACCAAGTTCAATCCCCATCATGATGCGCAGGGACAGTTTAGTTCTAGTGGCGGTGGTGGAGGCAGCGCTCGCATGTTCGGGAGTAAGTTGACCGAAGGGGATTCGGTTAAGGTTAAAGGTCCAGTTAAAGGTAAAGGTAAACACGGCAAGATTGTTACTTCAGCTCCATCCGGTGAGTTCCATATAGTCAGATTCAAAGACGGTACTTCGGGCAATTATCAGTCTTCCGACTTGCAGCGCACAACAGCTTAGTACATGAGAAAAATCTACATCACGTTCGGCGGGTCGTCATATAACGAGGTTATAGGTCAAACCGTTCGTGACGCTCCGAAGTTGGGTGCCGATGAGGTTTGGGTCTACGACGACTTGTGGCTCAGTAAGACGGAGTTCCGCAGACACAATACTTGGTTGTGGGATCACCATGCGTCCCGCGGTGTAGGTTGGTTCGCTTGGAAGCCGTATGTGATGATGGACGCTCTGTCACGTGTGCAAGACGGAGACATCATTCTGTTTACCGATGGAGACACGCATCCTATCGCAGACTTCTCTGTGCTGTTTGAAGAAGTCAAAAAAGACGGCATCATGTTGTTTAATGCCGTAGGCTGTTGGAATAATTGCTGGTGCAAGCGTGATTGCTTTATCGTGATGGGTCAAGACGAGCCGCGGTATCGAGATGTCCAGCACGCTGTCGCCAGATTCTTTGTGTTCCAAAAAGGTCGATGGAAGCCGCAGCAATTTCTCATGGAGTGGTTGACGTACTGCGTCAATCCATCAGCTACTACTTTTGATCCGAGTCTCATACTTCCAGAGCATCCCGAGTTGCACGAGCATCGGTGCGAGCAAGCCATCTTGACGAATCTTGCACATCGGTATGGGTACAGATTGTATCGAGAAGCGTGCCAGTACGGAAGAGACCAGCCGCAAGACCAGGATTTGTATCCGCAACTGTTCGAACAGATAGGAACGCCAGGTGGCGTAAAAGATCCAACCATCGGTAGTGCATATCGAAACGTTCCAGACCGAGATCAGGAGGGCCTATGACTACATCAGAACGCATCAAAAGCCTCCAACAGCGTGTTGCCAAGTTCAATCCCCATCACGACACTCAAGGTCAGTTTTCATCTGGTGGCGGAGGTGGAGCAAGTTTTGGAGTACGAGGAGGTAGTGGTGCAGGGAAAATTGGCGGTGAAATAGCTGGAGGTCATCGTGGTCGTGCAATGGAAGTTCGTAGGGAAGCGAAAGATGCAGGTTTTAGGCATAAGGCAACTCAAGAACAAGGTTCTGGTACAGCTACGCAGTCAATAGCAAACTTTGAGCACAGCTCCGGTCATAAGTTACGCTTATCCACAGGACCAGGTCGTGAAGAGAATTTTTGGGAACTGAAAGACAAGCACGGCGGTACAGTGTCGGAAGGAAAGTTGCCAGGTACAGTTTCTGAGGCCAGGAGGTTGGGTTCTATATTGCGTAATGCAGTAAAGTAAAGTGAGTCCATGTGTAGTCAGTTTCGCTACTAGTCGGGGCTGGTATCTGCGCGGACAGGAACGGTTGCGATCCAGTTTGAAAGCGCAAGGTTACCAAGGAGCGTTTCTAGGCCTGAATCAGTATCCCGTCGGGTGCTTATCCCACCAACAGAATCCGTATGCGTTCAAAGTCTATGCGTTGTATGAAGCCGTTAGACAAGGTCACGATTTGGTTATATGGCTCGATGCTTCCTGTTGGGCTATCCGACCATTGGAGTCAATGATCGAAGAAGTAGAACGCAGCGGGTATCTGTTGTTTACTTGCGGTTGGAGCGTTGGGCAGTGGTGTACCGACCATGCGTTGAGGATTCTTGGTACCAGTCGAGAAGAGGCTTTCAAGATCTCGTTGGTGATAGGTGGATGTGTTTGCTTGTACCTCAAAGACGAACGTAGCTTGAAGTTCTTGAGGTTGTGGAAAGAAGCCGCTGATCGAGGAACGTTTGTAGGCCAATGGACAAACAAGAACAGACTCGTATCCGAAGATCCGCGAGTGCTCGGGCACAGGCACGACCAACCCGCCGCATCTATCATCAGTTACAAGTTGGGAATGAAGTCCACGTACTGTCCGAAGTTCTTTAGTTACTGCACACCAGTTCCAGATCCGGAGACAGTGATCGTTACTCAAGGGATGTAAAGGAGCATTTGTGTTTCTAGTCGGTTTGATGCTGTGCCGTAACGAAGACTGGGTTGTAGGTCTTACTGCTCGTGTAGCTTTGAAGTGGTGCGACAAGTTAGTAGTCTTCGACCATGCTTCCAGTGATCGTACTTCCGAGATCCTATCTGAGATCGAATCCGAATATCCAGGTAAGCTTATTCGCATCCGAGAAGACAACGCTGTCTGGTTCGAGATGCAATACCGCCAACGGATGCTAGACGCGGGTCGAGCTGCAGGTGGAACGCATTTTGCTATCGTGGATGCAGACGAGGTTCTGACTAACAATCTTCTACCAGTGATTCGAGATGCTTCCGAAAAGCTGACACCAGGTTTGGTTCTCGAGGCGTGGATGCCAGCTTGTTGGAAGAGTCTCGAGTTCTATCGGTCAGACAGATCAGTTTGGTCTCGTGTTTGGTTGTCAACAGTATTTAAAGATCATCCTACGTTGAGATGGGAGACCAGGGCCGGGTACGACTTCCATCATCGCCATCCATTTGGTTCTACTATTGCACAACACAGACCATTCAGTAATTCAGGCGGTGTGATGCACTTGCAGTTTGTCAATCGCCGGCGTCTGAAGGCCAAGCACGCTTTGTATAAGATGACAGAACGTGTGAGGTGGCCCGATCGTGAGACAGTCGATGCCGTAGATCGAAAGTACCATCAGGCTATAGACGAAACAAACGTCGCAGTATCTTCGGTGCATCCGACTTGGTGGACCGGTTACGAAGATCTCATGAAGTACATAGACATCGGAGATCGCCCAGTATGGCAAGAACAAGAATGCAAGCGCTTGATGGATGCGTACGGGCCAGGTCACTTTATCGGTTTGAATTTATATGGCGTAGTGTAGAAGTGTAGCAGCCTCTACAACGTCCTGAGTAACAAAAACCCTATTCAACTACCATTTGGTATCTGTCGATAGTGCCTGCGAGTTCCTAGACAGGTTCTTAGAGGGTGCTATTGCATGAGGAGAATGCTGTTTTGAGTGACCTAGCAGTCGTTTGTATCAAGTGGGGACCAAAGTACGGATTCGAGTATGCTAACCGTCTTGCGTCCATGGTTCGTCGGAATCTGTCATTGCCTTATTCTTTCATCTGTCTAACCGACGATCCATACGGATTACAGTGTTCATATCTTCCGTTACAACCGGGTCTTTCAGGTTGGTGGAACAAGTTAGCAGTATTCAAGCCCGAGGCTACTTCGCTAGCGAGGCGAGTTCTAGTTCTTGATCTAGATGTTGTTATAACCGGACCATTAGATCATCTGTTCGAGAGCTCAGGACCGTTGGTACTGACCTACGATTGGCTAAGGCCGCAGTATCTCAATAGTGCATGCTATCTTTTGGAGACCGGATCATTACCTCAGGTGTGGACAAGTTTCACAGCCGAGGTCCCAAAGAAATTCTGGGGAGATCAGGAATGGATGACAAAGGTTGTAGCGCCAGATCAGTTGTCGTTCTGGCCAGCAGGTTGGATTGCCAGCTACAAGACACACTGCCGTAAAGAAGGTCGTCCACCAAATGACGCCAAGGTAGTGTGCTTTCACGGCAAACCAAAGCCCAACGAGTGTTACGAGTCTTGGATAAAGGAGAAGTGGCAATGAGTGAAGCAGAAAGAAACGTTCAGCCTTCCCCAGTTGACGCCAAAGCAGTTCCGGAGAATACTACCGGGCGGGAACCGGATTTTCTGTGGGAAGGTCAACCCAGGTATCAGTGTCGTGTTGGTTGTGGCTTCGATACCTACAACATCCACGAGATCACCAGACATGAGGCCATGCACAGTCGGATGGGACAGACCGGAGTAACGGGAGCTCCACCAGTGAATGTGCTATTTAACCATCTGAATCAACCAATCAAATTCGACTAGTGAGGTTTTTGTGGAGAACAAGCTTCTAAAAGAAGCAGATCAACTGCACAATCATATAGCCAACGAGTTGCGTCTTGGAGGCTCCATGTGGGCTTCCGGGATACACAAGCTCAAGCAAATCGGCTATCGTCCAACAGCCGCGTCGCTGCACGCAGCCAGGATACTACTCGAAAACTATGAAATGAGTTCGAAGCGTGCAGGCTTCGATCCATCACCCGAAAGGATTGCGATCCTCATCGATGTTTGTAGTTCTATGCACGCAGTTCCGCAGCCACTGATCGAGGCTACGAGGCTTCTACATGAGATCCAAGAAGAAGTGCGCGCGGTCAATCCATATGGACTGCTGTTGAACCACGAGATTTCACGAGTGCAGGAGGCCGCTTTATGTAAGCGTGCCAAGCGCATTTTTCAGGTGTTGGTGAATCTAGCCAACATTCACAATCGGCTACCCAGATACAAGGAGCCACTACCAGTCATTCAGAGAGGAGCTTAACCATGGCGATTTTTTCTGCAAAGAACACTCTGTTCCGCATCGGGAGCACGGCCAGCCCGCCAGTTTACAGCACGGTCGGTGAAGTGAGGTCAATTTCCGGACCATCAACCACTGCCGAGATCGTAGACATTACTACGCACTCGGTTTTGGGGTACTGGAGAAAGAAGCTGGCCGTCCTGATCGATCCAGGTGAAATCACGTTCCCCATGAACTATGATCCAGCCGACGCTCTGCACGCGTTCGCTACCGGGTTGTGGTATCTGATGGTCAACCTTCTGACCAGGGATATGCAGGTACTGTTTCCGAGTGCCGCAGGCAACCTGACTTTCGAAGGCCAAGTGATGCGCCACGAATTTGACGCGCCTGTCGATAACGTTTTAGGCGTCAATGTCGGAATCAGCATTTTCAACAGCATTGCAGCCGTAAACGGTGGATGATGTAGTAGAAAGGGGCTAAAGATGCGGTATAATCCAATGTGAACAGATCCGGAGAGTTAAAGAAGCGTTGGGAGAATCCCGAGTACCGTGCCAAGATGAGTGAAGTGCATCGCGGTAAGTTGATTTCTGTTGAGCATCGCAAAGCTATTAGTGAGACTCATCGTGGAAAAGTGGTTTCAGCTGCTACCAGGAAAAAGCTAAGCGAAGCCATTTTCGGCAAGAGACACAGTGCTGTATCCATACAAAAGATGCGTGCAGCGCATTTGGGTAAGAAGCATTCATCGGCGTCTAAGCGTAAGATGAGTGCAGCGCATCGCGGTAAGGTAAAGAGTAGAGAACACCAAGCTAGATTAGACAGGTCCCAAGCAAAATTTTACAGACGCAATCCAACGCTATCAGAGTCTCTGACAAAAGAGATCCTCCAAGAGTTGCATATAAGATACAGGTTTCAAGTGCCACTTGTTGGAGTGATCGTCGATTTTTATTTGTACGAGTACAAAGTTGCGTTGGAGGTTGACGATTGCGTAGGGACAGATCGCAACGTGCTTCGTACCAAGAGGCTCAAGGACGCCGGTTACAAGTTGCTTCGTGTTTCCAACCATATGGTCAAGCACCATTCAGATCAAGTAGCTTTGGAGATCGCGAGAGTGGTTTGCAGGGCTAAGTTTTATCATTAGGATCCAAAAAAGAAAGGGGATATTGTGCCGCGATCAGATATACTACGCCCGTCCAGAGAAGTAATCGTTAACGGGTGTACCTACGTTTTGGCCATCAACGGCAATGCGTGGGCGACGTATGAAGAAGTAATGAAAGGGGGGAGCTTCTACGATTCTCTGTACAGGCTCCTCGACGCGTTTCGTCGTGCTCGTAAGGAAGACATCGACGAAACAAAGTTGGAGCCCGACGAGAAGAAGAAGCTTCTTGCGGAACGGGTTTTCAACGTTCTGAAAGAAATACCCATGCGCGAGTTCAGAGCGCTGGTTTTTTCAACCTTGTCCGATCACCATCCCGAGTTGGATCTCAAACAGGTCGGCAGGTTGCTGGATCTCGAAACCATGTGGCCGTTTATGATGGCACTGGCCGGTGTCCAGTCAGAAGATGCACCTACTACCGATGAGGTCGATGCTATTGGCTCTAAAGGCGGTGAGTCCGTAGCGGACCCTACAGTGCAGGACCAGGGGCCCGTGCTAGTCGAGCTTCCTGGTGCCTGAGTATTTGGTCGCTGTGTGCTTCTAACGGCCTTGCCGAAGACGATTTCCGTCGTCTGACACTCCGCAAGGTGGCCTGGTTGCTCCGTCGTTACAAGGAATCTGGTTTGAGTCAGGATCAGAGGTTTGCGACGGCGGTACGCTGGTTACTTGTTCCACACATGAAAAAAGGTGCGCAGTTAGCACTAGATCAGGTGTATCCCACGTTGAAGGTAGAGCAATCTGAAGAAGAAATAGATCCAGGACGTTCGTTCGCTGTTACGAGTGCAATGCTCGGAGCCCACTAGATGACTCTAGATACTCTCACGTTGATGTTGGAGTTAGACGCTCGCGGCTTAAATGCCGGAGACGTTGAGAGGGCTCTGGCCGGTCTGAATAAGAGTGTCGGTCAAACAGATCAGGCCGTCAAACAGCTAGACGATAAAGTTGCCAAGTTGGGTTCGTCGTTTGCCTCTGTCGGCGGTACAATGTCCGTTGCATTCAGTGCTCCGCTTTTAGCATTGGGTGCTGCGGCTATGACTACTGCCGGCAAGCTCCAACAGGCTATGATCGGCTTCGAGACAATGCTGCACTCTGCCGAAGCCGCTAAAGACTTTATCGGAGAGTTGCGGGACTTTGCAGCCAAGACTCCCTTCGAGTTCCCCGGTCTTGTAAGTTCCGCGCAGCGGTTGCTCGCTTTAGGTTTCGCTGCAAAGGAGATCATACCAACACTTCAGGCTGTCGGTGGTGCTGCTGCAGCTCTAGGTCGGGGTCAAGAAGGTATTGATCGAATCACTCTGGCCTTGGGTCAAATGCGTGCTAAAGGCAAAGTCTCTGCTGAGGAGATGATGCAGTTAGCCGAGGCCGGCATTCCTGCATGGAAATACCTTGCCGACGCAATCGGTCAGGCTACCGGTAAGATTGTAACAACCGGTGAAGCCATGAAGATTGCTTCTAAAGGAATGGTCGACGGTGTTGGTGCCGTGAATGTTCTTGTCGCAGCCATGGATAGGGATTTCGGACAACTGATGGGTAGACAGTCCGAGACCTTGTTAGGTGTCTGGTCCAACTTCCAGGACAAGATGACGTTCATTCTGACCGATTTGGGGACAGCACTTACTCCAACTGTTAACAAGTGGTTGGAACAGGTGATGAAGATCGGTACTGGTCTAGGCGAGTTAGTAAAGTCATTCTCTGAGTTGCCAGACCACGTGAAGTCTCTTGCTACTTCTTTTGGTTTGGTAGCCGTCGCTGCCGGTCCAGTAGCGTTAGGTGTAGGTAAGCTCGTTAGCGTTGTAAGCAGCTTCGGGCCAGCATTAGCAGCTATGAATGGACCAGTTGGTTTGGCTGTAGTAGGACTTGTTGGTTTAGCTACAGCCATACAGTCAGCATGGCAACAGCAGCAAGAATTTGAAGCCACCGTGGCTCAGTTCGATGCTGCACAAGCTATTACAGCTTCTATTGAATTGAAGTCTGGGATCAAAGATCTGAATGATCAGTTACGCATCGGCGCAGACGAGTCTTGGCCGGATTACATTAAGCGTTTGGCCGAGTTCGAAGCTGAGGCTTCCGATACAGCAGAACTGTTCAACAAGGTAAAGTTGTCGCTGGCTAAGGACCAGAAAGGAGGATCAATACTGGTTCCGAGCGTCGATCCAGAAGCTATCAAGCAAGCACAAAAAGACGCAGCCGCTTATTACGATACTTTAGGAACCATAGCACAGGCTAGTAAGGCCGCAAATGCACAAATGCAGGCTCAGTTGACACAACAGCGGGCAGCAATGGAAGAGTTAAAGAAGCGTGCCGCAGAAGGAGTGCTGCCTTGGCAGAATTTAGGTAAGGAGGCCGGTTTAGCTTTGTCGAAGGCCACTCAGGCTACAGTAGGTGCGAAGGATGCAGTAGTTTCGTTGCTTCGCCCAACAGAGTTGACAAAAGCCGAGTTAGAAAAGATGGCTAAGGCCGTAGCCGAATTAGGCGCAGCTCAGTCTTGGAAGGCCATGGCAGACGGCGTAGGTTCCGCCAAGGAGTCTGTCGAGGCACTACTTGAAAAAGTGGACATGCTCCAGGCTGTATTGGCGAATCGAGGGGTTCTACCAGAGCTACTCGAACAAGGAGCAAACGAGAACCTACAAGAGTACGCTACTCGTTTGCAGAATCTCGTCAATGTGATGAACAGTAACAAGGAAGGTGTTGAGAGAACTCTGGCTGTCAACAAACAGTTATCATCTGATTGGAAGAAGCTGACCAACGATGTTCAGAAGTTCGAAGAAGAGATGAAGAAGTTGAAGACGGAAGAGTTCACTAAGCAGTTAAAGGAGTCTCAGGTCAGTGTTGCAGATTTGGCTAAGGCCATGCAGGATGCAGGGGAGATAATTCGCTTGGGGGTTCTAGCAAACGTAGCGCCACTCAACAAGACCATGCAAGAAGTACGTCGCGGCATAGTCGATATGCTCGATGAGTTTTACAGCTCACGTGATGAAGTACCCATGTTGAACGATGTAGAGACTCTGCGTGCAGCAACAGACGGTTTGAGGCAATCGCTCGGAGTTCCATTCACTTTCAATGATCCTTTCACGGGTATGGCCATAACTGTAAAGGCGTTGATTTCAGATTTTGGCGCAGCTAAGAATGCCTATTCAGATTTGATGAACCAAGGTTCCAGGGCGGCGGCAGCATTTGGTTTGTCTACAATTATAGAACAGCAGACGAAGCTCATCGAGTTGGAAAAGGCCTACGCCGCAGCCATCGAATCCAGGTTTCATACCGGTAGTCAGCTTCAAGAGATCGATATGTTGCGTATGCGACAGAGGATCTTAAAAGACAATCTTAGTATCATGATACAGCTCGGCCAGACCAAAGGTCCTGAGTTCAAAAATCAATTCGAAGAGTTGAAGGTAATCAACGGCCAGCTTGAAAAGGTAGATGAAAAGATACAGAAGGTCACAACGTCTACAGGTTTTTGGGGGGACAGTTTCAAGAAGATGAGTCAGCAGGTTTCGACCATTGTTAGCGACTTCGCCAAGAATGTAGCTGAGGCTTTCATCAGTATTTTTAAGAACAACAATGCCGGTCTTGATAAACAGGTTGAAGATTTGCGCCGTTCACTCGAAGAACAGACTCGTGCTTGGGAAGAGTATGCTACTGAGGCATCTGCACGTATAGAAGAGATCACAGCCACCCATGCCGCAGCGGTCGAAGAAGAGCAAGCCAATGTACGTGCAAGTTTTGCCGAACGCGTACATGACTACGACAGCTACGTTGAAGATATTGGTCGCCGTTTAGACGAGCTCCGTACTACCAGTGCGGAAAAGCTGGCAGGAGAACTAGAGGATCTGCGTCGTAGTTTGGAAGATCGGGCTGAAGCCTATAGCGAGTACGTGCAAGATGCGAATACCAGGCTTGCACGTATAGGCGAAGATCTATCGGAGACACTGGCGGATCAGACTCGTAATGCTAATCGCCGCAGATCGGATGAAGATACAGATTACGCCCGGGACAAAAAGAGCAATGAAGAGAAGATGCAGTCGGCAGAGCAAAAGAGGCTTCGAGCGCTGGCCAATGCGAATACGGATTACACTCGAGACCGACAAAGGCTAAGTGAAGAGTTGCGTCAAGCAGAGTCTCGTCACGATGTTGTACGAGCAGCGGAGATCCGTACGCAGCTTCAACAACGTACGCAAGACCATGCTACGGCGACTCGGCGTATACAAGAGGACTACGAAGAAGAGACACGCGGTCTTCGGAGTGAGTTGGAGCAACGCATCGCAGCCCATCAGACCGCTTTGCAACGTATTCAAGAAGATGCAGACGAGGCTGCAGCTAATGCTCGCCAGAACGCAGAACGACAGACTGCAGACATCAATACTGAATTAGGACGCCGTGCAGCAGACTTTGCCGAGTACCAAGCCGATATTCATCGTCGTGAGCAAGAAGCTATTACGTCTAATGCTGAGACACAAAGGAGGCAAGAAGAAGATCTCAAGCGCAGTTTAACACAGCGTACTGAGGATTTGGAGCGCTATCGTGCAGAAGCTGAAAAGAAGTTGGAGGATATTACAGCCAAGCACAAAGCTCAACAGGAAAAAGAACTCGCGGATCTTCAAAAGGCTCTTGCAGATAAGTTGGCCGCTTACGATAAGTACGTCGCGGACAACGAAAAGAAGATGAAGGAGCTTGAGGACGAGCACAAGAACATGTGGGATCGGGTTGTCGATGCAGGCAAGGCTGCTTTTGAAGCTTTGGCTACCGGCATACTGCGAATCATGTTGGAAGAGGCGTTCAAGCCACTTGCCAAGATGATTATCGATTGGGCGAAGGATGCATTCAAGCCTATTTCAGATGCAATTCGGGGAGCGCTTAGTGGTTTAGGTGGGAGCGCTGCAAGTACAGTCGGAGGTGCAATTCCGATGCCTCCATGGGGTACGAGTATACCCGGTGGTATGCCCGGTATGGGTGGAGGTGCCGGTGTCGCAGGTGGAATTGCTAGTGCAGGCATAATGGGTACCATTGGAGCTATAGGCTCCGCTGTGTCCGCTGTGTCTGGCATCATCGGTAATTTTCAGATGCGCAGTATGGGCAAAGATCTGGCCCGCATGGAGGTGACCAGTCGCGAGACTTTTGCAGAACTGTTCAATCTGCGTACCGATGAGTGGGCCAGATTTCTGATGACGATGGAGAAGACCGATAGTGTACAAAATACGCTGTGGGGAAAGTTCGAGTTGTTGTTCGACAAGTTGGACTACGTACGAACGGGTATAGTGGAGAAGTTCGATATTTTGATCAACTACTTTACATCGAAGATGGAGATCTTGTTTGATCACATTGACGCATTGCGCGGTTCGCTTGTAGGAACAGGTTCACAGGTTCCGTCCGCAGCAGCAGGCGCGGTTTTGGTACCATCCAGTCTGCCACAGCTCTTGTTTAATCCACCAAGTCGCTCTCGTGGCGGTGGTGATTTACTACCATCGAGACCTTTGCCATTCAGATCAAGACCAGGACCATTTCCAGATGAAGATCTCGGTGGAGGAATGCAGGGTAGCAATACCCTACGCGGCTTCTATGAGATTTTTTCTGGGCTGCGTCCGCATATCGATCCAGAGGCCTTAGCCGAAGCGTATACGTCTTCACAAAAAGTTCTTCTCGATCCACTTGTAGTAGGCATCACAACAATGACTACAGAGTTGCGCGGTATCCACGAGTCCGTCGATTCAGCTGCCGACCGCCCACTCGGTCCATTTATCTTCCAGAACATGACGACCAGGGATGCCGAGTTTGCCAAGACACTTCTAGCGGACTTTATTCGTCAGATCAAAGAAAAAGGTGGGAAGGTCTTCTGAGTGCCTATTACTTTAACTATTGCCGGTGTTGATCGGACAGAATGGCTAAAGATCGACAGCGGTCGAATCAGTCGTGCGGTTAACGGTCCTGCCAGGTTTACCGGAACTCTTGAAGATCAAGGCCGCGGCTACACGCCGGCTAAGGGTTCTACCTTAGTAATCGAGCTCGATGACGGCAGCAGTCCAGTTATAAGACTGTTTGCCGGTCACATTCGCCGAGTCATAGCTCGATCCTATCCTCGCAGTTCAGTGCTTCAGTTTGGGATTGAGGCCGGGGACTACAATCATATTCTGTCTGATCGGATGGTCACGACAGACATACAGGCGGGATTGTCTCTTTACGCTATCGTCAGTACCATCGTGTCGCAGTTTCTGGCGGGCGAGAACATTACACTCAACCATGTTACGAATCCCGGACCAATCATTTCAGAACCGTTGCGTTTCTATTATGAGACTGCGGACAGCGTGTTTAGGCGTCTTGCCACCATTACCGGATTTTTCTTCAGTATAGATTTCTATCGAGATTTCCACTTTGGTCAGTTCACATCAGAGCCAGCAACGTTTGAGATAACAAACACGTCAGACAATTGGTCAGACTTCGAAGTTGAGTACAGTGATGAAGATTACCGTAATCGTCAGCACGAGCGCACAGAAGGCGGTATCAATAGAAAGCTCACGGAGTCGTATGTACTAGATGAGGTAACAGATACTACCGTTCCATCCGAAGCCACGATTCAAGAACTCATCTATGTCAAGATCAACGGGAGTCCGAGAACGTTCATTGCTGTGAATCCGTACGACGGTTCAACCATTCCAACATCAGGTTACGACTTCTACTACTTTCCGGGCGGGCAAGGTGTTTTTGCATTAGACTACACACCGGTTGTAAACGACGTAGAAGAGATCCAGTATCGCGGAGTGTTTTCGCAGTCTGTAGTTACGGCAAACGATTATGTGGAACAGGCTGCACGAGCTATACTTTCCGGTGGGTCCGGAATAGTTGAAGCAATCGAAGAGCAACGTAACGTCGGTAGTCCAGCAGCTTTATTGGCTTTAGCCATTGGACGCTTGCGTCAATTTGGAAACAACGCAGCCCGTATTCGGTTCAAACTTAAGAACGCGACCGCAGAACCAGGACAGAGTGTTTCCATCGTACGTCCTATTCATAATCTCAACGGCAATTTTTCAATCGAAGGTGTAGACTACGATTGGAAAAAAGGAGAGCCAGGTACAGCGGGCTACTTTGAACAATCCGTACGTTGCACGTCAGTAGAGCCTTTCGGTCAACCATCAGGTCTGATCGAGCGCCTCATCGAGATGGCCCGTATAGGTCCACCAGATGGAGAGGCTGGTACAGGTGAAGACGACGCCAACACTACCGACTACGAAAAAGCCGTTTGGCACATTCGTGGTGCGTTGGTCGCAGGTGACAATGCTACGAACCACCATGAGGTTTTGCGAGACGGCATACCGTTCGAGGCGTTTGCCAGTACAAGAGACGGCGAGCCAATAACGGATTGCATCATTCAGGTGCGGCTTATTAAACAGACCGGATCTTCACCAGCCGAGCCAGGTGATTACATTTTTGTTGATGCTTCACCATCGCAGGCTCTTGTTATTCCAGCCGGAGAACAGCGCAGCAACGATCCATCCTATCCGAGTCCGACGCCGTTCTTTGAGAAGCGAGATTTCCTCGAGTTGGATGTCATCGAACCAGGTGGAGCTTCCAACGTGCAGATCACTGTGAAGTATAGGTAGTTATGGCATATCCTTACATTGTAGATCCGGCGCAGGTTATCCGTATAGGAGATGGGCACAGCAACAGTTCGTTTGCTACGTACAATCCCGGGTACTACTTTTTCCGCAAAGGCTTAAACTATTTCGCTTTTTTCGTAGATCCAGTTGGCAACACCGTAGAGTGTTGGAAGAGTACAGATTTTGGAGTTACGTGGGCCGAGGTAGATTCTGCCGGTCATCCAACAGTCTACGCCTCCGGTGACGCTTCAGCTTCATTTGGTTGGTCCTCTATCGCGTGTGCAGCCAATGGCGATGAGATTGGCGTTTTGTATGTTGCTTCAAACAAGAGGTTGACGATTACAACGTTCGATATGCTCGCAGAGGCGTGGTCAACGAACCGTCCTAACGGTCCAGACTACACCACCATCGGGGCAGCACTGTCCACCAATTTTTTACTTAGTTTCGATATGGCATGGAGGGCAGCAGATAGCAAGTTCATCGTTATCTATCAGTCCGCAGATGAAGTCGTTTCTGCAGTTCCACGTAATCGGGTGTCTTGGGTATCGTGTACGGATGGTGGTACGTGGGGTACTGGCGCTCATGTGTACGGTACAGGGTTGGCAATAGACTTTAATACCGGATTCGCTTTGGCCGGTGCAAGTGGACGTACACATTTTACATTCGATGGCAAGTTAACAGCAGCAGGCCACAGTGGTGTGTTGCATCGAACGCTGGACAGCAGCGATGTACTTCAGACAGCACAATTGATTTTAGACGAGACACAGTTAGGGCTTGACGGTTTGGGTTTTGCAGCTGAAGGCAGACCCAAAATGGTTGGAACCGAGATTTTCTATCCGTACGGACTCATTGCTGGCAATCCGTCTCCGTTCAAGACTGACTACGTCAAGGTCTTGCGTGCAACGTCAGCAGATGTTCCTACATGGACAACCCAGACAGTTGCTACTGTCGTCAATACAGTAGCGAATGGAGTTCGCAACACAGAGGCAGATACCGATGACGCAGGAAACCCTTATGTGATTTGGGGACAGAATCGTACACAAGGTGCCGGAGTTAAGGCGTTAGAGATTTCTTACAGTAAGTACAGTGCCGCAGCTTGGGGTACTCCCGCGGTTATTGTGGATGCCACCGGTTCAGGCGATCATATTCTACAGTGCACCGGTGGGCCAGCCCAAGGTGGCGGTATAGGAATCTTCTTTGCTCGCGGTGGTGGTGCCTACAATTCCACGACCAAGGTTCATGCGTATTGGCCGTACTATTGGCAAGACCCAGTGCTATCGTCAGGCAACGGTGTAGATGGAGGCCAAGGAAATGTTTGCATCTGAGCTCCTCCAACAAGTTCAGTGGGAAAACCCTATCCCAACTACCATCTTCGGTCAATCAACAGTGCCTGTCAGTTCCTAGCCAGGTTATTTTGAGTGCCAGAAGTGCCCGACAAGCCGATTTAGAGTGCCAAAAATAATCCTTGCAGATTAGGTGGATGATATTATACAATAAGCCTCGGTCACGAAAACGACCAGGCAATGCTAGAGTCGGGGAAGATCCCTACACGCGGTAGCCGTCAACCACTTGACGTCACACTCACCAACCGGTGGGCTGTGTTTCATTCGCCTTACAGCTACGAGGCGATAGACCCATTCTTTCGTTACAAGCATCCGTCTGCGTTCTGGGCGTTTAAGTTCCAAAGGCGTCGTTGGGGAAACGACAAGCCTTGGGATGGCTACGTTCGTTTCTTCAAGCGCAGTCGAGTTCCTTCCGGACTGTTCCTTGCTCAGCGTGAACGTCTTGTCGAGCAATTCGATCTATCAGTCGATGATCAGCGACAGTCCGTTTCGTTCAATCCATTAACAAACAGCTCTTGGGCGTTTCAGAACGAGTGCCTTGCCAAGATGCTGAAGGCCCGCAACCATGGCGGGTTGATTCTCAATGCCACGGGAAGCGGGAAGACAAGGATTGCCGGACTATACTTTAAGGCTCTCCGCGGTTCAGGTTGTTTCGTTGTAGACGAGCTCACTCTATTGGACCAGGCGCGCAAGGCGCTATCCGAAGTAATAGGTGAGTCGGTCGGCATCATTGGCGCAGGACGTTTCAGTCCGAGGCGTATAACCGTAGCCACCGTTCAGACACTCCATCGTCATAGGCACGATAAGGAGTTCAAGCTCTGGATGCGCGGGCTGCAGGTTTTGTTCATCGACGAAGTCCATCTTGCTCTGAACAAGCGAAATTTGTCTACTGTTCAGTCCATCAATCCACCGGTCGTGTTAGGTCTGACAGCTACATTGAGTCTTCAAAAGGCTCCCATCCGTCTTCGTGCGTTTGCTTTGACCGGACCAGTCTTATACGAGTATCCCTATCGGCGCGGAGTTGAAGAAAAGCACCTTACTTCAGGAATTGTGATTGCGGTAGATCTGGATCGGAGTGTGGGCAACACCGAGAGCGGAACACACAGTGAGGCTTACGATCGGTTTGTTGTGCGCAGTAAGAGGCGCAACAATCTGATTGAGGCCATCATTCGAGAAGCGCACGAACTCGGTTACCATACTATTGCGCTAGTGGAACGCATCAGGCATCTTAAGTTTCTGTCAAGGCGAGTGTCGGATGTTCCCCATCGAGTTGTGTACGGAGCTAAGTCCCGCAGTTTCAGACGACAGGCCAAAAAGTCATTCGATGCGAGTCGCATTCGATTGCTGATCGCCAATCGCGTTTTCAAGAAAGGTGTGGACATCAAAAAGGTCGATACCATGATCGATGGCGCGTCGTATCGTTCCCGCGAAGACGCTATGCAAAAGTTCGGCCGAGGTGTGCGTCTTTGCGTCGGGAAACGAGGGCTGATCTATTACGATGTAGGTGATAGTGGTTTGAGTCCGTTTACCAAGGCTACCAAATATCGTCGAGGAGCTTTCAGGAAAGCGGGTATTCCTGTTTTCAAGTACCGATGGACGGGCGATGTTAAGGACTTGTTCGAGTTCGCCCAAAAGAAGTTGGAGTCTACGTTGAAGAAGGAGGCAGCAGCATGAAGTTCGAGTACGATTACGAATTTGTATCATCCGGGATGCCAGCACATTTGGCGGCTATACTGAACGACAAAGGTGAAGAAGGTTGGGAGCTCGTGGCGGTCGACAACGGTGTAGCCTGGCTAAAGCGCACTATTCCAACAGTGCTTACGTCAACAGGTCGCGTTAAAGTAGTGAAGCGTGAGGCGCGGATGTCGAGGATCTAGTTATGAGTGATTGGACGCAGTCATCCGAACCAGTTGTTTACCATTGTCAGTATTGCGGTTTGGGTTTACCGGAACGATTCCACGACAAGGTTTGCAATAATTGTTGGGAAGTCGCCAGTCGACTCAGCTTCATGCCGCTAAAGGTCCTGCGAAAAATCCTTTCAGAGCATAACTATCAGCTCATTGCACCATTGAGTCGTAAGGACAAGACCAGGTTGTTTGGTGAGTGCTGTGCCAAGGTGAAGAAGCAAATACCGCGCGGTCAAGACACCATGAAGATATGGTCAAAGAAAGTGCGTGAGGCGTCCACAGTGCTATACGAAAAGGAATTGAATGAGAGGTACACAGCATGATGATCATTTTCGTTATCGAGCCAGGTGACTACGAGTCGGCGAAGTTGCGGCACTACGCAGCGCAACACAGGTTGGAGGTCAAGTTCGTTGCAGCTACAGACACAGCCAGGGCTAAAGGTATCATCGAGGTTCCGGATTGGGCGCCGCGTACAGCAGGAATGATTCTCAACAGTCTCGATGAGTCCGGTATCGATGCGTACCTAGACGAGACCGAGTCTCAGGTGCAGGTATGAGATACGTTCCGGTTTGCAAAAGCACGGTTCAGGCGGATATGGTTATGAGTTATGAGCTACGATCTACGGCTATCAGATGAGGTTAGAGTTGCTTTCAGGTTTTCAGATGGGTTACTTATATACCCTAACAACAGATAACTGAGATACTATGATCAAATCTTGTTTTAGTATTCCATCATTATCGTCTTCAGATACGGTTTCGGATACGGATATGGTTCTCCGTCTGAGATATGGTTTGATCTGTATGATTCATCGCGGACAGGTCTGGTGCAATCCGGCCAGTCTGAAAACGGTCATCGATGGTGTGTATTTTGGTAATTATCGTCCGGGTGAGTGGCAGATACCTAATCAGAACACGTCGGAGAGATACATTCTGTACGCCACCCATAGTTCGTTGAGTCTTGGTCGAGATCTCGTTGACGATCTGTATTGGGCGTGCGGTCCGAATATCCTGGCCAACGAAGAAGGTCTGGAATACGATCAATTGATAAGTTTCGGCCAGCCTATTCATCTTGACTCGCGAGTCATAGCAAATGCGGACTCCGTGCAAAAGTTCCTAGCCCACGACGGTGGCCGTCCATGGTCGGGTCTGCTTATCATCAGTTCAAAGAACAGAAAGATCTGGCGTCTCGAACGCAATCCCGTCTTGAGTAAGGTTACAGTTGCGGAAGAGAAGGAGAAGTCATGAGTCCGGAAAGTATTAAGATTATCTGTGAGACAGTCACAACCATTGTGGTTGCGATTTGTGTTGCCTACGTATTAGGAAAGCTCTTAGGTGGAGATTAAGTTATGAGTCATGAGATACAGATACAGTTACCAGATGAGTTAGAGATTAGCGTCGAGCGCATACATTTGGAGTTCGGTGTGCCTTGTTCTGCCCACGATTGCCCCGTGGCTCTAGCGGTTATCGATGCACTCAAGAAACTAGGACTAAAATATCCTACAGTCGGAGTGACGCCCTTATGTATCACGGTGTACCCGTCATTTGGTTCGTCACGCGAAGAACAAGTAACGTATACGACGCCACCCGAGTTAATCGCCTTGATCAGAGAGGTGGACAGACACGGCTGGCGTCGGACACTGTATCTAGCTTCAGGTATCAGTCCAGTCAAGGCTATCATCCGTAAGATGAATCTGTAAGGAGAGTAAGATGCCGTTAGTCACCCACAAGATCATCTGGCCCAAGTTCCCGCTAGAGCTGGAGTTACATGTTACGGTTAAGGACATCGAGTTGGGTGTTCCCAATTCATGTAAGTTGTGCCCAGTAGCTCGAGCTAGTTTGCGTGCAGTCAAAAAGATCACGAAAGATCTACACACAGTTCAAGTGCGCGTACATCCCACATCGCTTCACATTTCATTCGAGCGCAAGACTGGAGTCCCAATTCCAGGTTCACCATTTGTCCGGTACTTACTGCCTCTTGAGTTACAAGATATGATCGAACGGTTCGACAACTGTAACTACGTTCCGACTACAGCCATCAAGGCCAAGTTGACTAAGAACAGTGAGTACAAGGCTTGAGTATGACCGTCTACGAGTTCATCAACAGATTCAGGAGTGGCCGCTTGGTTCCCCATCCCGAATATGGTTACCTCTGGCTTAAGTTGGTTGAGAGTTGGGGACACAGTTACGTCTTGTACGTACACTTCGCAGAGAGCCTAGACCATTACCAGGTTCAGACCATAAGTAAAGAAATCGTTTTTCAGGCCCAATCGCTGTACGATATGTTCATAAGTTTCCTGTCTCTAGCATGTAAAGCCGGAATTCATTACCAAAATGAGACAGCTATGCGAAACGGAGATGGGGTTTTCATCGAGGACTGGATTGGAGAGTTTCCCATGCAGTGGACGACACTGCACGTTAATTTCTTTTCCAAGCAGATCGAGTACGTTGTAAAGGAGAATGTCTTATGTCGGACGTAACCAAGTTGAGAAGGATCAGCTTGCACGACTTTCGAATGTTGTCGATCTCAGATCTTCAGCAGTTGAAAGAGACAGTTGTTATCACCGTCGGCAAACCACACCGACCGAGAGTAGACGTTGCGGTTTTGGTTCCCATCGCGGTTTACGAAGAATGGTCAAGTCTGATTTCTCAGATCAAAACAAGTGCCGACGATGTGTTGGAAAAATGTATGAAGCGCCGAGCTGAGATCGAGAACGCCAAGGGCGGTGTAGGCTACAAGACCGTATTTGAAGAAAGGAAGCCGTCATGAGCGTAATCGATCTTCAGAAAGGGGACATTCGAGGTTTCGTCGAAAATCCCCGTCAGCGAGACGACAGAAACCGCAGAGTCGCAGAAGACAGCAGTAAGGACTACGGTTTGTATATGGTAGTCGGTAGTGGACTGGTTGCCTATACGCGGCCGTTTGCCGGTAAGACGAATTACTGTAAGCCTCACAGACGAGATTTTCGCAGCGGCGAAGAACAGTTAAGGTACTCCATGATCGTCTCGTTTCACAGCTCAACAGATCCGTCCGTCCTGCTCAGTCGGCCAGGTGATGCTCTCGAAGCTCTTACTCCAGTTAAGTTATTTTTCCATCCATTGGACGAGGTCAAGTTTGGGGTCATGTATGAAGCTATCGCGGCCCAGAGGGATGTGTTGTTGGAACGTCTGGGCGCAGAGAGTTGGTTGTTGCAAGATATGGTTCTGTATATGTTGGCTTCGTTAGTCAAGTCGTGTTTCCCCGGCCCATTGAAAGATATACGCGGTATCCAGACTTTGCCAATCTTGTCACACGAGACGTTAGCCCGGTATTGCCGTACGTCACGAGAGTTGATGACAAGTACGTTTTCGGATTTGGCGCAAGAGAAGATCATCGTTAAGAACGGTACTGATCGAGGACACAAAAGAGAGATCGCGGTTGATGTGCAAAAGTTATTGGTTGCTTTGGAGAGTGCCAAGTGACTTTAGAACAGAAAGCCGCGAACGTGGCGCTGCTGGCCCGCGTGGTGATGGGCTGGCCGTTACACGAATGGGAAGAGCGCGGAAAGTTCTGGATATGCCGGATCTGTTCGCGGTCAGTGCTTGATTGGGAAAAGAGCCCGCTGGGGCCGTGTCCGCCAGAAGGGCATCTTGACGATTGGGACCCCTACGTCTCCATAGCCGACGCCATGGAGGTGCTGGACAGATGCGAGTGGTTCGATTTAGAGAAGCGCATCCCATACGTGTGTGACATTTGGGTATCTGGCCGAGTAGCACGATTTCACGGCGAAGGACAGACAATACAGGACGCCATCTGCTCCGCCTGCCTAGAGTGGGCGCGGGCGCAAGGAGAGAGGACATGATCGTCGGCATTTCGTCAGTGTACATTGAGTTAGTTCACAGGTTCGTCAAGAACGTAGGGCCTAAGAGCCTTGCGCACCTGAGCAAGGACTCTCTGATTCCAATAGCGGAGTTGGAATCCTTTGACAGGTCCGGAAAGCTAGATCCCGAAAAAGTTATGAAGCTCTGGTCATTGCTGTTTCCAGACTCTACCTTTTTGCAAGCATCTTCATATATGGATGCACAAGGATTCTCTCGATGACCCCCACCGAGAGCGCGCTGCGGGAAGAGGCGGAGAAGGTGGCGCTAGATACTTACGGGCACATGTCTGTATTGTCTAGCCGTAAGCAGGCTGTTGGTTTGCTTGCCGACGCCCTCGTCGCCTTCGCCCAGCGCCATGGAGCGCGGGCAGTTTGGAAGTGCTTCCACTGTGAGTTCGAGACTTCTGAGTTTTCGGAAGCCGCCGCCCACTTTGGTGACCGAGATGAGGAGCTACCCATTTGCCAGACATGGAAGGCCATGAACGCTAAAGGTCGCATCGGTGAGTATCAGTCCGTCATCGGAGAACTTAACGCCGAACGAGAGAGAAACGGCCAGCTTATTACCGCGAATGAAGGAATGGAGTTTCGTCTACTTGAGTACGAGAACCTTGTAGGGAGTCGCTTCAAGGGGTGCCGAAGTCTCAACGACGCCTTCAACCTGTATGACAGCATGGAAGGTCGAGCGCTAGCCGCCGAGGAGAGGTACGCAGAGTTGGAGCGCCACGGAGCGCGGGAGCGGCTGCGGGGGCGGATCGAGGGCAAGCAGCAAGCGCGGGACATGCTCGAAGGAATCGAAGCGACGACGGTGCAAGTCATGCTCGGCTGCGAGATATACGGGCACAAACAGGAACTTGCCGCCCCGGAGAAGGGCGAGGAGGTGAAATGAGTATACTAGTCTCATTCATAGAAAATTTCGTTATTCCGGCCTTGGCGTTTTGGTTTGTAGATAGTCTAACGCAGGCGCTATTGGTTAAGCAGAAAGATCCACCGATGGGTGTGCAGGTCGGCCCGATGGTTGCTGTTGTACTGTCCGCATTCGTGTCTTGGTGGAAGGAGAAGCACAAGTGAATCGAGTAGAGGCGTGAAAAATGAGTTACTGGAATAATTTGGTTACGAGAAAAGGGCGCGCCCCTAAGTGGTTGGGGTTCCGTTGGATGCGTAGAGTACGTGTTGAGATGTTACAAGGCTTTGTATCAAGGTATAGAACCTGTGTAAAGCCTAGGGTGCCAAAGTGGTTACGTACGAGAACACGTTCATGAGTCCCCGTTCCCATCTCGAATATGTGCTGAACAAGTGGCAATCAAAAGTGGAGACCATCCTGTCCAACTATCACAAGTCAAATGTGAGATTGAGGCTGAAGCCCGACGATCGTTTGCGGTTGCTGAACCTGAAGGTTTGGTGCGAGCGCTACAAGGTCAGTCCGGATTGGTTAGTGAGATTCTTAGTTAACTACTGGCGAAGGCGATCTCCAGTGAAAGGCTCGATATTCAGTACGAGACTCAGTACATTCTGTGGAAATGTTTCTCGGCAAGCAGTTGAGTTGGAGATGCAGAGATTGTATCCCAATGGCGAGAATATCAAAGCCGCTAGAAGCGCTTTCAAGGTAGCGATGCTCGGAATGTCCATTCCCAGGCTGCGAGTCAAAGATCCATTGAAGTACGTAAACGAGTATCGCATCCAGTTGGAGAAGACAAAGAAGAGGTTGGGATCAAAGAGGTTTACGAGACGCAGGTTTCGTGAAAATCCGTTTCTAGCCCCTACAACGAGTTGGGAATCAAAAACCCCATCCAACCACCACTTGGTGTCTAGAAACAGTGCCTGACAGTTCCTACGAGTGCCAAATCTATGCCCACAACAGTCAAGAGACCGGAAAAACAGATCCACCAGTACAGCTTTTGTGCTACACGGGTTGCAGGCGATAGTTATCACATTCGCAGATTGACAGCTGTAGGCCGCAAATATCTGCACGGCGCAGATACACCGGCTTTGTGCGGAGCACCGGTTGTGTACGATACAGCCTTCGAGGTGAATGAGAGTAGTATAAGACAGGCATGCACCAAGTGCGCCAAGATGTATCGTAAGAAGTTGTGGGCAGCAGGAGGTATGTGCTAATGTTGATAGTTACAGTGCACAGGCTTACTGCGGACGATGTACAGGAGGCTTCATACGAGTGCGCAGTAAAAGTAACTACCAGTCCAACGCAGTTGAAGACGATTGCAGTCAGTAGTTTGAGGCATAAGCGTGGAAAAGGTTGGAGGGAGTTACTGCGTCGAATCGCAGATGAAGCAATTGAGGTATAACATGGAGACTTGTCCATATTGCGAAGCTAAGGTTTTTTCAGTTGCATTGCACACAGCCGTCTGTCCAAATTGCGTTGCCGATCCAGAACCAGAAGAGGTCGAGTTCGTAGTTGCTCTAACAGAGTACCTCGAAAAGCTAGCGAAGGCGGATAAGCTATGATCACGGTCAAAAAGCCAAAGCTCATAACATTGAGACAGTGCAAAAGACTCAAGCCCAAGGCGCAAGGCTACGTTGTGTACATGCAAGCTGCATTACCGGGCAGCCAGTTGCACGGCCACGAAGAGAATCCATATCCACCTGGTACAAAGAAACACAATGAGTGGAACGACGGTCAGCTGATAGCAGTGTTGGAAGTCCAAGATCTAGACGAAGGATAGTTTATGCAATGGCTACGCAGACCCAGTCAAAAGAGGTTGGAAGCGTCCTACGATCAGCCAACTTGTCCAGTTCATTTGATTGCCAAGTTGATGGTCGATAACAAAAGTCGCAAAGGGCGGGTTATACTATTTCGTGCTATGCTTCATTTGAACGATTACATTTTACATTCAAAATGGAGGAAGATCCAGATGACGTATGTTGACGCAGGCCGACATGAATCAATCGGCCGAGAAGGTGAGATCGGAGTTGAGGTTAGGGTTTGCGTTCCAGGTGGTGTGGTAACTGAGGCCCAAGGACGAATAGTTAGTCAAAAGACAGAGGAGATTCACAAGTTGCTTACTGCCGAAGTCTATCGCAGTGATTCTGAGCGCTATAAGACAACTGTTTTAGAACGCGAGTTGCTTTTGTCTTGTTTCGAGCAACCAATCTTCGTTGAGGCTATTCCCAACGGATACTGTCCAGATATATGTTGTGAGCACCGACCATGGTACATAGTTACAACAGCCAAAGGTCGTATCAAGATCGGTTGGCGCAAGAGAGTCATCACCATTGATTGGAGAGATTCGGTTTTAACCCAGACCGCAGACGAGTTGTTTCCAGGAGAAGATACGACGAAGATAGATAGGCTCATTCATGCTTGGAACTACGAGAAGGCCCGGTATTATATCCAGCAGTTGATGAACGCAGTTTGAAAAGGAGAGTGTGATGCCGTTGTTCAGAAAAAGACCAGTTATCGTCGAGGCAGCTCAGTTTTTTCCCGATCAGATACCATGGCCAGAAGGGGTCACTATCAATCGTGAGTCACAGACCGGTTTTTGTATCACTACGTTGGAGAGCAAGCAGGACCACTTTCACGTTGTGACTCCCGGTGATTGGATCATTACCGGGGTCAAAGGTGAGAAGTATCCATGCAAGCCGGACATCTTTGCAGAGACCTACGTACCAGTGGAAGGAGGTCGGTCATGATTCGGAATCCGACGAATCCGATTTTCAACATCGACTTCTACAAGGTCGGTCACTTCGAACAGTATCCATCAGACACTACTCAGGTGTGGAGTAACTGGACACCGCGCAAGTCGCGGGTGCTCGGTCTGTCGCGAGTAGCTAATGTCGGTTTTACGTATTTCGCCAAGAAGCATCTACTCGAGGACTTCAATCAAGGTTTCTTCAACGTTCCGGAAGGTGTGGTCTTGTCGGAGTACAAAGATGTGGTCAGTAGCTGTTTGGGCGTAAAGAGTCCAAGAGTGGATCACATCCAAGCGCTGCACAGACTCGGGTATCTTCCCATCAAGGTATATGCCCTGCCCGAAGGCCACGGTGTACCATTCGGTGTACCAGCTTTAGTCATCACCAATACGCGACCAGAGGCATTCTGGTTGCCAAATTACCTCGAGACGCTTTTGTCCGCCGGATTGTGGCGTATTGCTACATCTGCTACAACTGCACAAAGGTACAGGCGGATCTTCGAGCAATACGCCAAAGAGGCCGGTGAAGAAGATCTTGGTTTTGTCGATTGGCAAGGCCACGACTTTTCGTGCCGCGGCATGGGCGGAATCGAGGATGCTATTCAGTCTGGTCTGGGACATTTGTTCTGTTTTTCCGGTACAGATACGGTGCCCGCAGTCGTAGCTGCTAAACAGTATTATGGAGCTAAGCTCACCATTGGAGGCTCGGTTCCAGCTACAGAACACAGTGTGATGTCAGCCGGATTGGATATAGCAGAGTTTGAGACCTTCGAGCGTCTGCTGTTTGACGTGTATCCAACTGGTATTCTGTCCATCGTGTCAGACACTTGGGATCTGTGGAAGGTGCTGACCGACTATGTGCCACGGTTGAAGGGCAAGATACTTGCTCGTCAAGGTAAGTTGGTAATCCGTCCAGATTCCGGTGACCCTGTCGATATTTTGTGCGGCGATGATAGCATGGCCGGACATTCTCACAGCTACAAGACCTATCGAGATCATCCCGCTTTCTACGGTGCTATTCAGTTGTTAGCTACAGCATTGGGTACGGATTCAAACCGTCAAGGTCTACCACTCATCAAGAACGGCGGTTTGATATATGGTGACAGTATTACTCCAGAACGCGCCGATGCTATTCTGAGTAAGACCGTTCACAAGTTGCATCTGTCTCCGTACAATGTTGTGTTGGGCATTGGTTCGTACACGTATTGCTACGTCACGCGGGACACTTACGGCTTTGCCATGAAGGCTACTGCCGTTCGTCGGGGAGGTGAAATACTTTCCATCTTCAAGAAGCCAGTCACGGATGACGGAACGAAGTTCTCCCTTAAAGGAATACCTGTTGTATACCGTACGGAATGGTCCACACCAGACAAGCCCATCTACTATGCTCGAGACATGTCTACAGAAGATGCTTTAGAACACTGCGCGTTGGAGAAGGTGTTCGAGGATGGGAAGTTGCTGGTAGATGTTCCGTTCGATACTGTTCGGGAAAGGGTGATTCAAGGATGCCGCTATTAACTTTGTTTCGATCAGACTTTGAGATGTTCAAGTACCCTGCCGGTGAACTACAGGTACGTTGCAAGTCGATTACCCACAATAGTGATCGAGTGTTGCTATATACTACCAGTCGAGATATCGTGGAGATTGGTCTGTGTATTAGCGCCATTCAAGCTCGTAAACGACCTCAACAACGAGTGTCACTGTGCTTGCCTTATTTACCGTTCAGTCGAGCGGATCGCCGTTTCGTGCCAGGTGATTGTCACGGTTTGGACATGTTTGCTTCGTACTTAAGCACACTTGGTATTCATCATGTCTACACTGTTGATGTTCATTCTCGGTTTGCCAAACAGTTCATACCTAATTTGGTAAATCTGAGTCCGGTAAGTTTGGTCGATGCAGCTCAAAAGCAATTTTCAACTAAAGTTAAAGAATCAGTCAACATCCTAGTTCCAGATGCAGGCGCCAAAGAGCGTTACCGTGGGGTTCCTTTACAGGCTTCCAAGATACGGGATCCAGCTACAGGTAAGTTGTCCGGATTTGAGACACCGAGTAAGGAAGAGTTAGGTGGACAGCCCACGTTGATTATCGACGACATCTGTGATGGTGGCGGCACGTTTGTCGGATTGGCAGAACAGTTGAAGGCTAAAGGAGTTAGTCGTTTGGGTCTATATGTAACGCACGGTATATTTTCAAACGGACTAACCAAATTGCTTCAGTTCTTCGACCATGTGTACACAACTGATTCGTGCAATGTGTACGATCGAGACTATCAAGCTTATAGCAACTGTGTTACGGTTTTTTCCATGCGGGATTTTTGCTTAAAGAAGATTGAAAAAGGAGAGTACGAATGAGACGAGTCATGGTCAAGGAGGGCAGCATGATCAATCTTTCTTTGAAGAGTTGCGGTGTAGATGTTGGAGATACATTATGACAACGACTTCAGAAGTTCTCGAAGCTATCAAGAAACGCTTGGTCCAATTAGACCATGAGGCTGCTGTTCTGCGCGAGGCGTACGCTATACTCGGTCAGAGTGCCATCACGGTCAAGCCAACACAGTATGTTACTCGTCGCGAGTATGGTCGTCGCAAGGTCAAAGTCCTTTCAGCCACCGGCACCATGAAAAAGTACTTTCCAAACAAGTCAACTCGCGAGTACACCATTCCAAACTGGCTGGGAATATTCAAAAGAGCCACAGATACCCAGTCCAATATCGTTCCAGTCAAGTTAGCCAAGATGCTAAAAGTACATCCGGTAACAGTTCGTCGTGCAATGACAACGTTGTCCAAAGCCAAGGCTGCTACATTCAAACGCGCGTGGAAAGGTGTGTACAAGTTCAAGCATATCAAGCCAATCAAGATGGAGGAAGAGGAATGACACTCGATACTATTGCTCTATGGCGTGAGAATCCAAATGCCGTACCAGCAGACGTAACCATACAGTTACTGGACGCAGCTGAAAATTGGTTGCTGTTGGAAAAGGCTCTGTCCAAGTTGCCGGAGAACACAGTGTTGGCCATAGTTACGCGACCGCAGTGGATAGTACCTGTTGCTGCCGAGGTTTCAATCATTCGAGCGTTTGCGGAGAACGGTGAAGCCCACAAGTTCGGCACTACACCAGGCGAGGCCATTCGTGCTTTGGTGGACAGTCAGATGCTCAGGGAGGCGTTGTGAGTACTACACCATCGGAAGTCATCCAATGTACCGCCGGTGCTCAGATGCAGATCTTTCGTGGCGATAAGACTAACGAGGCATCGCGAGATCCAGTTATGAGGCTCCGTACAATTCGTTTAGTGGCAATCTGTCCAGACGGTCATCAGGTTGAGGCTTTCTACCATCCGTCCGAAAAACTGCCACAAAGTTTCTTCTGTCAGGAATGTGACCATTTCTACGATCAACAATGAGAAAAGGAGTGGCGAGATGCTAGATAAACTATTTCAGTTTTTCTTTGGTTGCAGGCATAGGAATACGTCGAATGTGTTCAAGTGCCAAAGGAACGGTTCTGACGGAAAGGCAATTTGTTCAGGTGCGGGAATGGATGAGATAGCGTGTTTGGACTGCGGCCAACATATAATTTCCAAAAAGATCCAGTTGAGTAGTACTTTGCAGCTACCACCAGTTCGTTCGTTATGTGCCAAAGAAGCCGAGCCAAAGTTAACGGGTTTAGAACGTATGGCCATGGACGAAGAACTTCGTACAATGAAGATTCGTTGGTAAGGGTGAATGACATATTTCGACAATAGCGAGTTTCAGGATTTGCTTGCAGCTCTTCTGATCAAGGACAAGAGGTTCTTGATTGCATCCAGTCATTTGTTGACTGCTGCAGACTTCCGTCCAAGAAACGGCCATGAGTACGGTCGGGAAAGGTGGATACTCGTTCAGTTAGCATTAGACTACTACCAGAAGTACAAGCACCCGTTGGGAAAGCTCCTGTCTACGGAGATACTCGACTATTGCAGATCATCACGAGCCAAAGATTCATTCAGGACTTCGTTAACCGAGTACGGACAAGGCCTGCGTCGCAAGAAGATCCTGGCTGCAGATTCACTGCTCGACAAAGTGGTGCAGTTCAAGCGTGAGAAGTCCAAGGCAGCAGCCATCGAAGAGATCGTAGATTTGCAAGCCAAAGGTCAGCTATCCGATGAGAAATGGTTAGATATCTGTCGCGGGGCCGTGGATGTCTTTTCCAAAGATCCATATCGGTCCACGGAGTTCTTCAGTAACAAAGAGTTGGAAGTCCGCATCGCCCGTCGAGATAGCAGTAAAGATCGGAAGCATCCATTGTTCCTGATAGATCCACTAGACCTTCTTATCAGGAACATAGGTCCAGGTCATCTTGGTCTTTTCATAGCACCATACAAGCGTGGGAAGTCTCTCACTTTGCTTTGGTTGGCTTTGGCATACACTCTTCAGAGACTGAATGTCATATTTATTACACTCGAAGATCCTCAGGACGATGTTGAGGATAGGTTCGACGCCGCGGTTGCCAATTTGCCGTATTCGAAGTTGACGACCATGACGAAGACTTTGAGATACAGGTTCATGTTGTACAAGCGCCTGCTCAAAGGACGTTTGAAGATCATTGATGGTACGGAGTCCGGATTCAGTGTGCCGATGATCGAAGCCGCATGGGAAAAAGAGCGCGGTCAAGGCTTCAGTGCCGATGTTGTGATTATCGACTACGATGATGAGATTCGTCCATCGAAGAAGCAAGCCGATCGACGTATGGAGTTTGCCGACGTGTACCGTGAGTTACGTCAATTCGCAGCCCGCAAGCAAGTGATACTCTGGACAGCAGCTCAGACACAACGCGGAACGGAGTCATTCAAGATCTTATCAGGTGATCGTCTTGCAGAAGACATCAGTAAGGTCCGCAAGGTAACGTTAGCCATATCGCTCGGGCAAGGCGATTGGGACGACGAAAACGGTTTGTACTTGTGGGTAGCAGCGTCTAAGTTTACCAAACAGCATGTGGGTTGCAACATTATGAGTGATAAGGAGAGAATGCTTATATACGATAGAGACGCTACCATTAAAAAGATGCGTGAGGAGGTTAGTTCTCGAAGTTATGAAGAAGAAGAGACGTAAGTCCGGTGAGGTGACACGTCAAGGTCGTCGTAATCAGATTGCTAAGATGAAATTGCTTTGGGCAGATCCAAGTTGGAAGGCCGCTCGAGGTGCAGCTATTTCAAAGGCGAAGCTCAGTTCAGTTTCAGGGCGTAAGAGTCATGTAGCTGCCATGAAGGCTCTGTGGAAAGATCCAGTTTGGCGTGAAAGTCAGATAGCAGCTATAGTAAAGTCCCGTACTTCGGATTACAAGTTAAGGCAGTCTGCGGTCATTAAAAAGTACTGGACACCAGAACGCAAGGCCGAACAATCTGTTAGGATGAGAAAGGTTCTAGCAGATCCAAGAACAAGGCATAAGAAGTCCAAGCTCGGTAAACGTAATTGGAGAGATCCAGTTTATCGTCAGCGTATAAGTGATGCAGTTCGGCATGAAGTTACAGCTCGTTGGAAGAGACCTGGTTACAAAGAGAAGGTCAAAATAAATCAAAGTCGCACTCACAAGGAACAGTGGAACGATCCAGATTGGCGTAAGTATTTTCTGACTTGCTTTGCCAGGTCTATGCGTAAGCGTCCAACGGGTATAGAAGATATAATGTCGTATCTGTTGAACAGATTAGGCGTTAAGTATCAGTGTCAAGTTGTACTACATAATTGCATAGTTGATTTTCTAGTTCCTTTGTCTCGATTGGTCATTGAGTGCGACGGGCCGAGACATAATCACCCAGATAATCAGCGTAGAGATGCGTTTCGAGATTTAACTCTTCGTGCGTACAAGTATCGCGTCGCTCGTTTTACAAGTGAGCAGTTGATTCGAGGTTTAGCTAGGTCAGAAGCACGATTGCGTAAGTTACTAAAGTTATCAAAAAGTGGTAGCCAATGACTTTCCTTGAGACACTTATAGCCAGTGGGATCAGGTACAAGCGTACTGGAGATCCTCAAGAGATCTGGATGTGTTGTCCGTTCTGTGCCGAGCGTGGGGAAGGTGAAGACATCAAGTTCCGTTTGGGTGTCAATATCGTTACGGGTCAGGGACACTGTTTTAACTGTGACTGGCGCGTAGGGCGCGATGCACCCAAACTGGTTCTAGGAGAATTAGCTATCCAAGGTGGTGGTCTTGAACAAGATACCGTAGAGGCCAAGAAACAAGGTCCAGTTAAACTGCCCATCGATTTTCAGTTGCTGCATAGAGAAGACAGTGATCCGTTGGTACGCAAAGCTCAGAAGTACATGTACGCTCGTCGGGTAAGTAAGGACTTGTTAAGAAAGCATCATGTAGGCGTGTCTCTCAGTGGCAGATATGCGTACAGGATAGTCTTCCCAATCTTCTACGAGGACGAGTTAAAAGGTCTGGTGTGCCGTGACTTTAGCGGTAGGAGCCCAATCAAATACCTCAATTCTCCAGGCGAGAAGTACCTGTGGGGTCTAAACAACGTTCCAACAGCCCCTACGGTTTGTATCGCTGAGGGTATCTTCAAGGCTCTAGCCATTGAGCGCACAATGAGTGAATTGCCGGAGGCGTGGAGAACTACTCGTTCATTGGCCATGTTGGGTCACACGTTGACCGAGACCATGTTGTCACAATTGATCGAGGTCGAGTGCAAGAGAATCATCCTATATCCAGATCCGGATCGAGTTGGGATCGAAGCCACAGTACAAACCGCAGAACAGTTGGACAAGAGATACAATGTGTTAGTGTGCTGGCCACCACCTAAGAGTCGTAAACAGGCCGATGAACTTTCAGATAAGTCGTTGCTCACAGTGTTGCAACGAGTTGTCAAATTCAGTTGGCATTTGCGGATGACCATGTTAGCGTATGCAGCTCAGGTGTGATATGTATATCGAGAAGCGGTGCCATGGTTGCGGTCTAATAGTTTTTGCAAACGACATGCCAGAAGATACGGACTACGCAGAGCTGATATGTCCAGTACCGGATTGTGGTGAGATTATCGAGTGGTTTGAAGGTGAAGATCCTCCAAGGGTTACTGATATTCCTAGATTGGAGTCTTTATGATAGTCTACAACGAGTGCGGAGAACCAGCAGTGAAGATTACTGAGGAAGAGGCCATCCGCAGGCAAAAGGCTTCAGCAGCACAAAAAGGTTACACGTACGACAGTGATGAAAAGGCTTTGTACGATTTCATGATTGTGCATTGGGCATGGAGGGAAGATGTCTGAGAAAAAGTGCGCAGCTCATTTGTTGAGGTTGAACGGACATACTGAGGTTATCGAGTTGGACTGGCCTCCACCGCCGAGGTACACCCAACCAGTTTTGGATGTTCCAACGCTTTTGGGTGATTGCGGTAAGGTTATGCCGGTACCAGGAACTAGTTTTCGTTTGACGAGTTTGGAGTACAAAAATCTAACAGCAACTTACATCGAGGAGTAGAGACCCATGTCACAATTCACAGTACAGCTCAATAACAAAGACGCCAAGGTGGTTGAGAAGTTGGCAGAGAAGCAACAGATCAGTCAGAGGCAAGTGGTACGAAAGGCTATCGCACTATACCAGTTGTACGTCGAGACCGACAAGGTCACGGTTGCAGAATCAGATTCTCCCGGTTGCGGAAGTGAAGACGCAGATCTAGTATTGGGCGACGGTGATAGGAACTAAGGTGACGTTGAGTACGGAAGACAAGATCACGGTCTATCGAGTGCTGTTGCGCATAATTCATACAGCGCTCGGAATGGTCGTTCGTGCAGAGAGTGCGGTGCAGCGAAGGAAATTGGAGTTGTTTCGTGGTGCAGACAGAGCTTGGTGAAGAGGCTTAGATGAAAGACATCATTCTTGTCGACGGTATGATTGGAGATTGCTAGTGACCAGATCAGAAGCACAGAGACTAAAGTGGAAAAGGCCTGAGTACAGAGCTAAGCAGCAGAAGGCCAACAAAGATCCGGTTGTTCGAGCTAAGCGATCTATTAGTAACTATCGTGCTGCTAAGAGGCGTTGGCAGAGCCCAGAGTACAGAGCTAAGCAAGCTAAAGCAACAATTGAGTTAAACAAAGATCCAATTGTACGTGCAGACAGATCAGTTCAGATGAAAAAGTTATGGCAAGATCCACAGTTCAGACTAACGCAGGTCGCAGCTTTAAGTCGAGCTAATAGTAGTCCTGCGGTTCGTATTAAACAGTCAAGAGCAGCAAAGAGACGTTGGACTAATCCTGTTTATCGCACCAATCAAGCCAAAGCCAGTAGAGGCGTTAAGACGTTGGCCCGCAAGTCAAAAAGTCTACGTAGTAGTTGGAAGGATGAGTCTGTTAGGTTAAGGCGTTTGCAGTCTCGTGCAATTACATACAGACGCAATCTTACTCCAACAGAGAAGTGCCTGCGTAGAATACTTCGTTACAATTTGAAGACTAGGTATCATTCTCAAGTTCTGCTTGCAGGTCTTATAGTCGATTTTTATCTGTACGATTACAATATAGCGTTAGAGGTTGATCAGCAGCAGACTAAGCGGACACGTCTAGCGACTAGGCGTTTAGAGCGTGCAGGTTACGTTGTTGTACGAATCAGTAATCATACTGTTACAAAGTATCCAGACAAGGCGATTGCAACTATACAGCAGGCAATAAGTTCTGTGCGTTCACGAGGTGTTGCTTGAAGGACATAATACTAGTTGATGGTATGAACATAGTTTATCGTTGTGGTTTTGCTTTTAATCTCAGTACTACAATTGAAGGCAAGTCCTTTCCTACTGGGATCATTTATGGCTTCTTGTCTAGCCTTCGAGCTTTGATGTCCAAGTACTCATCGGAGATAGTCATCTGTTGGGACAGCCAATCTGTCTGGCGCAAGAAGATCGTTAGTACCTACAAGGCTTCTCGTGCGAGTACTCCAGAACAAAAGGAAGCTCGAGCAGTAGTATTCATGCAGTTGCCAGTGCTAGAGAAATTCATCGAAGTTCTGGGCTTCATGCAGTTCAGGGTTGACGGTCTCGAGGCGGACGATCTCATAGGTATCTTCAGTCAGGTGTGCCAAGATCACAAGTCAGTCAACCGTGTTTGGATCTACTCCACAGATGCAGACTTCTACCAGTTGATTTCCAAAAAGGTACGAGTGCTTCGACCACTGCCCAAGAATCCAGTCGCTGTTGCCAGTTTCGATCTAGCCAAGTCTCACGGTTTGCGTCCAGACCAATGGGCGGAGTACAAGGCTCTGTCTGGGGACAGCAGTGATAATTATAAGTCAGTTGCGGGTATAGGTCCGGCTCGTGCTAGTGCCATGATCCTAGCAGGTGTTACTCCATCCACAAAAAGATTTGCTAAACTTACTTCCCAGGTGAAGAAGGCGTATCCGCAGTTGGAACAGCATTGGGACAATGTGCACAAATGTTGGCAGCTTGCGGTCATTCCACGAGATACAGGTTATTCGTTGCTACCATCAGACTGTCGTGAGGTGGTTCAAAAGCAACTGTACGAGTTGCGTGCATATCTCAAGTGCGGTACGCTGAGGTGTATGTCGTACGCCGAGAAGAGAAAAAGGTATCTTGAATTTGTTCGTCTATGTTCTGATTATGAGATGACGAGTTTGCTAGCTTCAAGACGGGAGTTCTTTGAAGGTGTTCGTGTGGTTTAAAGACTATGAACAAATCTGATGCGGCAAAGAGGCGTTGGGCAGATCCAGAGTATCGAGCTAAACAAAGGGCTAGTACGTTGTCAGAGAGCGTTCGTAAACTTTGGCAAGATCCAAGTTATAGGGATAGGCAGGTGGAGAGTCACAGACAGTCGTGGGTTGATTCGCAGACTCGTGCCAGGCTGCTTCAGGCGGGTCAGAGTCCTGCAGTGCAAAGAAAGAGGCGAAAAAGTCTGAAAGCTCTTTGGAATGATCCTGCAGTAAGTGCAAGATTACTTAAGGCACTGAGGTCTCCAATTCGACGTAGCAAGATAGCAAAAGCCTCAGAGCAGTCTTGGCGAGATCCAAAGAGCCGCTATCGTCAGATGTTAGCAAAGTCTAAGGTAAATAGACACCGTCCGACTGCCAGTGAGTTAAAGACCAAGCGCATTCTCCGAAGGTTAAATATCAAGTACAGGTTTCAAGTTTTGTTGGTTGGATTGATCGTAGACTTCTATTTGCCAGAGTACAATGCAATACTAGAAGTTGACCAGTATCTTAGTGATAGTAAGCGTAAATATACCAAGATTTGGGAGTTGGCCGGTTACACGGTTATTCGTATTTCAAATCGCGACGTTTCTAACCATCCAGATATTGCGGTTAAGATAATTCGTATAGGCCAATGGAAGTCCAAGGCGAAGCTGCGTTTGTTGCAGATGCGAAAGGTTGTGTTATGACGGTAAGTGAGCGTAAGCGTTTACATCGTGCCGGGTACACTATTCTAATTTTTCCAGCAGAAGAAGTAGAGAACCATCCGGAACGAGTAGAGGCTAAGATTCTTGCAGCTAAGGCGGAGCAAGATAAGGTAGTACACGGCAAACGAAAGCTTTGTATAGCAGTAGAACCAGGTACGGGTTATTTTTTAGAAGAATAAAGTGAGAATGGGATGCCACGTAAAAAACGAGTCGTACCAGAGGTACAAGTGGAACAGTATGAGAGGTTGGTTTTTGGGCGAGCCATTTCGTTCTATCGAAAGTTGCCCATACAGTTTCGGTCGTGGATCGACGTTGAAGACTTGAGTCAAATGGGACTCATGTGGGCGTGGGGTGCCTTGAATCCCAATAACGGTCGAGCTACATGGGAACCCGGTCGAGGTAAGTTCACTACCTTCGTTCAGACCGTTGTAGACAACTGTTTTGTAACGTATCTTGAGACCATGTACAGATCAAAGCGTCTACCACCAGGTGCAACAGTAGATATAGACACGATCTCGTTACCCAGTCAGCATCGCATGCTCGAGTACAACTGTTCAAAAGAACTGGTTCAGAATCTGTACGTAGAGGCTTCAATCGAGTTACAATCGTTCTTGTCCAATGTATTGACCGGAGAACGGCGGTTGGTTACCCATGGCCGGAAGTTCAAGCGCGTTCGGAGAGAGTTCCGAAGGCTAGCCAAGCAACATCAGGTTACCGCAGACGACATGCGTACAGTTTTGGGGATGCGAGCGTGACGGTTCGTTGTAGCGATCTCGAAGGGCATCCGCCTTGTTGTATTAGTTGCCACGACGACCAAGATGAAGGATATCCGATGGCGGAGTTTGAGTACGATGGCACCTACTATGAGGTTTGTTGTGCGGTTGCACGATGGTTGGAACAAAGACACAAAGATGGATACGAGATATGAGTCGCAAAATAATCCAGTGTCTCATCTGTGATAAGAAGTACTCCGTTGAGGACATCTTGTCTTCTAAGTACTTTGTCGATACGCTGGTCTGCCTTGTTTGCTACAATCGAATGCAGGCAGATAAGAGATGTTGTTTTGCCAAGGAGTATGATGCTAGTGCAGAAGAGTGCAGTCGTTTCTGTCCAGATCGATCCATCTGTGTGCAATTCGTCAAAGGTATCTTACCCGTTAATGGAGAACCAGCTATACCTTTCACTCGCAAGGGCAGTATCATCTACAGGTGCTTTCAGTTGTGTATGCAGGTTGGTGGTATCACCAAGGTCGAGCTCGAGAAGTTCGTGAAGCGCAAGAAAGGGAACGCAGATCGAATTTACGGATGCTTCAGGAGAGAAGAGATATATGGCAAAAAGTGGAGGTTTATCGAAACGGCGAAAAGCGTCCGTATCGAATTTTCCGTTCCCGGAGGGTCCCAAGACTCAGCCTAAGTGGGTCGGAGGATCAGATTGGACAGGTACTTCGGTCAAAGATCCCAAGCCTATTTTCTACCTGTCCGGGACGCTGTCGGGAAAAGGTCAGACTGAAGAGAAGTTTTTTGCAGCTACGGGTTACAAGTACCGCTGTATCAGTTTCGCTTACTGTTCAGCTACAGCTCCGTTCTTCGATCGCAGACACTACCATGCGTTGAATTTCTGTCTAAGCAACGGGCACCGGATTTTTCTCGATTCAGGAGCACACTCGTTTCATACGCTCATCTATCGTAAAGGGGTAGTTCGTGGCAAGTCTCAAGTTGATCGTTTGGGTAGTGTCGAAGAACAAGCCAAACAGTTCATGTCGCTGTATGCCGACTATGTGCGAGCCACGCGAGGTCTGTTTGATTTCTACGTAACGTTTGATTGGCGCCGCCATTGTCCTACCATCTGGAAGGCTACTGCAGAACTGCAAGATATGGGTATCCGTCCTGTGCCTGTGTACCATGGTGATCATTCGCTTACTTGGTTCGAGAAGTACGCCGATGCAGGTCACAAGATCATGGGTTTGGGTTTGAATCAGATCGGTAAGAACAGTCGCAAGGATGTGAGGTTCTATTACGATCAGGTCTTCACTTGCGCAAACCGGTATAATATCAAACTACACGGGTTTGCCGTGACTGGCCCAATTGCTTTTGACTATCCTTTTTGGAGTGTCGATTCAACGACGTGGATTAAGGCGGCGGCCTACGGTAAGATTGTGACTACTGCACCATCACGTAGAAGGATATCACTTGTTCATATTTCTACCACTGAGGCTAAGAGTAGCGGCTACGGTACAGTGGACGGGCTTAACAAGGATACGTACAAGTTCTTGCGAGATCTGGTGGAGAAGGATGGATTCGATTTTGAAGAGCTGCGCAGAAGTATTCCAGCACGAGCAATATACAATGCAATTACGTTCAAGCGCATATCTGAGTCTGGACAGCCTTGCCGTTGGGCACCATTAGAGAGACTGATATGAGTTACGATAGGTCTAAGGCCATGAAGGCTCGTTGGTCCAATCCGAAGTCTAGATCCAAGCTCCTTAAAAGTTTACGTTCGGTTACTTCTAAGCGGTCAGCTAGTATGCAGGCTCGTTGGCAAGATCCCGCGTACTGTGCTAAGCACGCAAAGAGTATGCACAAGGTTAGAAGCGATCCAAGATTTAAGAAAAGGTGGTTTAGGAAGTTCCATTCACGTAAGCATCGTTCCATGCAGTCTGAAAATTCCAAACGTTTCTGGGCAAACAATCCAGATCGTCGAGTCAAGTATGCAGATAACACACGTTCAGCTAATCAAGAACGTTGGAAAGATCCGGGTTATCGTACCAAGCAGACCCGAGGTCGTCGCAGGTCTTGGCAAGATCCAGTTATACGTCGAAGGCGTTTGTTAGCTAACGCCAAGGTTCGCCGCCACCAGCCTACACCAACTGAGTTTGTGATGCGTAAGATTCTGCGTTACGTATTACATATAAGATATAGTTCGCAGGTTCTGCTAGAAGGATTGATTGCAGATTTTTACTTACCGGAGTACAATGTTATTTTGGAGTGCGATCAGAGTTGTGGCGCAGCTCATAAGGTGAAGGCTACGTTGTTGTGGGAGTCAGCAGGTTACGCGGTTGTTCGAGTTTCAAATCGTGATGTAGGTAAGTATCCAGGTAGTGTGGTTAAGATGCTGAGGAGAACGGTAAAACGCAATGCCAAGACAAGAAAAAGTGCAGTCAAGTAGTGTTATTGAGACTCACGGGACGCATTGGTCTTTGGTGGTAGGTCGCGGTCTACGATTAATGCTCGCAGATGCACCACAAGAATTAGAACCCCATGTCGCCGATACGCCCAATCGTGTTGTGCGCATGTACGAAGACGAGTTGCTTATGGGGTTGGGAGCAGATCCAGCCTCAGTTCTATCGAGTTCTATAACAAAGGTGACAGGCTTCCCCAATCATCAGTACGATCAGATGGTCATAGTTAAAGACGTTGAGTTCGTTTCGTGGTGCGCCCATCATCTGTTGCCGTTCATAGGACACGTTCACTTCGCCTATCTTCCAGGAAAAAAGCTCGTAGGCCTGTCCAAGATAGGTCGCTTAATAGATGTGTTGAGTAAGCGTCCACAGTTGCAAGAACTTTTAACCAGTCAGATCGTTGACGTGTTTCAAAAGGTGGTGCAGCCAAAAGGTTGCGGCGCGTGTATTTCAGCACTTCATACTTGTATGAGCGTACGTGGGGTTAAGAAGGCGCAGGCTACAACCATCACGACCGCGTTGCGAGGTTGCTTCAAGAAGCCAGATGTGAAAGCTGAGTTTCTAGGTTACGTAGGAGGTGGAAAGTGAATTTGAATGGGTACGCAGAAGAAGTACACGAGGCAAATGAAAAGTGGTGGCGTAATCCAGCTACCGGAGAGCCTTTGCAGCGTAATGTCGGAGAGATGTTGATGTTAATGGTCTCCGAGTTAGCAGAGGCTATGGAAGGTCATCGTAAGGATTTGCAGGATGACAAGTTGCCGGAGTATAAGATGTTCGACGTAGAGCTTGTAGATACTCTCATTCGTATTTTTGATGTAGCCGGGGCGTATGAGATCAATCTTCAAGAGATCTACGAGCGCAAGATGGCTTTCAATGCTGTTCGTAAAGATCATACAACAGAGGCCAGACTAGCTGAGGGAGGCAAGAAGTACTAAAAAGGGGGATTAAATGATAACAACAGTTTGGGCTACGTGCGAGTTTGAAGGCGTACACCAGTGGGAAGGTGTAACCAAGCTCAAAAAAGACCAGTCAGCGGAGGTCAAGTACCTACAACATCCACACCGTCATATGTTTCATGTGCATGTTGAAGTACGTGTGTTTGCTGACGATCGAGAGGTAGAGTTCCAGATACTGAAGCGCAGGATTAAGGCGTACTGCGATCGTGTGTTTGGTTGGCCAAAGAACGGGGTGTTGTCACATTCTTGCGAGTCGATGGCCAAGATCATATTCAACTACGTAGAACGCAATGTAACCGAGAGCGTTGTCTTTGTAACTGTCTCAGAAGATGGAGAATGTGGAGCCACTGTACGTGGATAGGAGAGAGGTGAAGTAATGGCGCTTGTAAACGCAGTCAAGTCCAAAGAACTAGCATCAGCACTCGAGGTGCTAGGTTTGGTTCCAGCTAGGTCCGGTGTTCTACCATCGGAGATGATTCGTTTGGAGTGCGCTAGCAACATGTTGTATCTGTCGTTGGCAGCCGAGTCTCTCGGGCGAGTTCAAGTACCATGTCCGGGCGACAAAGGTAAGTGGGAGTTCTTCGTAGACCGCGGTATGCTCAGTCCGTTTGTGTTGGTTATGAAAGACTTCTACAAGTCAGAGTCAACCATCACGTTTAAGTTCGATGCCGATAAACAGTTCGGGAAACTGACAATCAAGTCCGGTCGGCGTACGCTACATTGTCAAGGCTGTCAACCGGTTACAGGTTATGGTGATTTGCCGTCCATCAAGAACGCAGCGAAGTTGGCTATCACGTCGAAGCAAGGTCAGTTGATGCGATTAGCCAGTCAGTATGCTACCGCCGACCCAACAGCAGCACATTTGAATTGCATCTTTTTGGTATCGAAGACCTGCGTTCTTACCAGCAATCAAGTAACGGTGTTTTCAGCTCCGGGCAAATTTCCAGTTACCATCCCGTTTCCGTTAGGGATGCTGTCGGCACTAGAGGCCGACCAGTTGCAAGAGATACTGTTCACCGGTAAGGTGGTAGTAGCTAGTTTCGGCTTCGGTCAGATTGCACAAACCGTTCCAGTTCAGGCTGCTAAGAACTTTCCAGCTACGCAGATTCAGAAGCGTCTGGTTGAAGCTCGTAAGATGCCGAAGATCTTGTCTATATCCGGTTCGTCGTTGGCCGGAGTGAGTGAAAGGTTGGCTGCTTATGTTGCAGCTACCATGAGACAAGATGTAATGCTGCGTGTGCAGTCTTTAAAAGGCAAATCTTCAGTTCTATCCATCGAGGCTGCCGTACCAGCAGGTAGTTTCAATGAAAGGGTCAGTGCGTCTGTTTTGAAAGCTCCCATCGATTGGGAGTGGATGTTGCATTTTGTTTTACCGTTTGTCCAATATGCAGCCACGCAGAAGTTGCAGATCGATGTTCGTTACAAAGATACAGGCGCGTTCCATTTGCAGGCCGGAGACGCAGAATTAATCATGGCCAAGAAATTGAAGTAGCAGCCTCTACAACGTCCTGAGTATGCCAAACCATCCCCAACTACCACCTAGCACCCAAAAACAGTGCCTGACAGCTCCTACGAGTACCATTCGAGGTGCCATTAGGCAATGAAATTCTCCAATCTGCTATCCGATGACGGTTCCACAACCGAGATAGCATCGTCCAAGAAAAAATCCGAGTTCAAAGTCTTTCAAGGTCTTGGTTGCAAAGGTTGTCCATTAGACCAACAGCCCGGAATTTTCAAAGTCATCAATCTCAAGAAGGTCAAAGGACGAAAGATCTTTGTCTGGGCACAAGCTCCAGGTTACATCGAGAACAAGAATCAAATCGAGTTGATAGGCCCGTCCGGAAAATGGTTTTGGGAAGAGATGGGCAAGGCGGGCATTCAGCGTCCGGATTGTGATGTCCAGAACGTTGTTAGGTGCTGGCCAACAGTTACGGACGATGATGGTCGTCTTAAAGACAGACCACCTACCAACGACGAGATCAAGCACTGTGCTTACCATACGCAACAGGCACTCAAGAGATCCGAAGCAGTAGTCCATCTAGTTCTAGGTCAGGTTGCAGCCAGAGCTTTGCTTGGCAAGGAGTACCGCAAAGACAATCCCATCTTTTGGTCAGCACGCTTAAAAGCCAAGGTAGTATGTGCAGACCATCCGGCCTTTTTCTTGCGAGGTGGAGCTACCAAGTCCAGGCTAGATGAGTTCCGTACGAGGCTCCGAGCTGTAGCCGAGTTCGCTGGCAATCCCGGACGCTATAGTTTCGTTGAAGCTCAAGACTACGGGTCATTAGATTCAGCCATCGAGTTGAAAGAGTTCCTTGAAAAGGCAGCAGCTAGCGGCCAGCGAGTTGCCAACGACGAAGAAGACGGCAAAGCTCACGGCAGGCATCAAGTACTTTGTACAGGCTTCTGCTACCAACCAGGTTATGCCCGTACAGTTTACTTTGCCCACGACAAGATACATATCTCAGATCAAGAACGAGATCGGCGTATCGAGTACTTTGGCAAGTTTCTAGAAGATCCGAAGGTGGAGAAGATCTTCCATTACGGGTCGTCAGATACGCAGAAGTACAAAGAGATGCTCGGGTTGAAGACTCGAGGATACACGTACGATACGAACTATGCCGAGTATTTGAGGTATCCCCATCGCAGGAAATTTGGTCTAGCCGAGATCGCCAAAGTCAGGTTTCCCGCGTTCGCCGGTTATAAAGACATCGTAGCTCCGTATGCCAAAGGCAAAGATGATAAGGATGTCGACTTTGGACGCATTCCGCCCCATGTACTAACGCCCTACAACTGTGCAGACAACGATTTGTGTAAGCGGGTAGAGAAGACCACAGAAAAGAAGATCAGTCTTCCATTGCTTCAGGTGTATATCCATTGTGCGTACGTGTTGAGTGCCGCAGAGTCAAAAGGTCCATTTTTGGACTACTCATACTGGAAGCGCGTTAAGAAGGTTATACCAACCAGATTGGAAAGGCTCGAGTCTCAGTTGAAGTTGATTGCCGGAGATCCAGATTTCAATCCAGGTTCTCCACCACAAGTAGCGAAGGTCGTGTACGATAAATTGAAATTAGGGAGGTACCTTAGGAAGCCAACGAGGACAACAGCCAAAGAGACTTTGGAGTTGCTAGCAGAGCACCACAAGTTTCCAGCTAAAGAGACTGAGTGGCGCCGTATGTCGAAAATGGACAGTACGTATCTCGACGGCTACAAGTTATCCGCCGATACGTATGAAGGTCGATTGCGGACCATTTGGTGGCTGACAGGTGCTATTACTGGGCGACTGCGATCGGGAGGTTCGGAGCGAGACGATTTGGGGATCGTGAACATGCAGAACTTGCACAACGATCCTCTGTTGAAGAACCTGCTTGTATCAGATCCGAAGTGGGCGTACCTGTTTAAGAATTTCAATGCCTACAAAAGACTGAAGGTCATGTATGGGGCAGACTACAGTCAAATTGAGGTACGAGTCTTAGCCCACATGTCGCAAGACAAGTTGTTGATCAGCCAACTTCGGTCCGGACAAGATATTCATTCTCAGGTTGGACATACGTTGACGGGTTGGCCAGTTGAAAAGATCCGCCACGATGAAGGTATCCGCCGTCTCATCAAGAACATGCACTTCGGTATCATTTTCGGTCTGGGAGAAGACGGATTACCAGACTATCTGCGAGCTAAGGGTGTCAAGGATGTTTCTGATCAGCGTGTAAAAGAACTACATCGTGCCTATTTTGTAAAGTACAAAGGTGTTCGAGACTTCCAAGAGTCTCAGCGAGAGTTTGCAGAACGTCACGGCTATGTTGAGACCATGTTTGGTTTCCGTAGAGAGGTGGGCGGTGAAGATCGCGGTACGTTCTGGGGTAATCAAGCTATCAATTCTCCAGTTCAGGGCTCAGCTCATCAGTTAGTGTTGATGGCTATGGCGTTGTTACACAAGCTTCCAGTTACGTATCGTCTCTTGCAGGAACTGTCGATGGAGATACACGATGCGTTGTATTTCTTTGTATCAGCCGCGGACCTGCCCGAGGTACATCCGTTGTGTATGTCGCTGATGGCAGATGAGGTTCCGAGACAGGTCAAGAAGTTGTTTGGCTTTGAGTTGTCAGTTCCATTAGCAGCCGAAGCCAAGGCCGGATTCAGGCTCGGTTCTATGGTCAATTACAAAGGTGAGTCTCCCCAAGACTTTGTTCAGTCCTGGTTGAAAAAGAATGAAGAAGTCGATGCCGCTGTGATGAAGAGATATGATCCGAAGAACAGATACGGACTAACAGCAAACTAAGGAGTTGCAGATGAGAAAGCCTTTGACTAAAAGTATAGATCTTACTGGGCAACAAGAGACCATTACAGCAATGGATTTTCGTCGTACTCCAGGTGACATTCTGCTACAGGCTCAGATGGGAAAGTGCTTTTCTATTACGAAGAATGGAGTGGTGGTAGCAGTTCTCTCCGCACCAGAATTGGATGCTTTTGAATTGGCTGCTGAGGTACGCAGGTTGGGCCAGGCAAATTTTGAATTGGCTGCTGAGGTACGCAGGTTGGGCCAGGCAAATTAGGTATAATTCAAATCCATCGAAGAAACGAGTCAGTCCAGTGGACACGAAGATCAATCTCGAAGAACTAATCAACGCATTAGATTTTTCCGAAGAGCGAGTTGTAGACGCAGCTAAGGAACAACCGCGTCTATTTATCAATGCCTCTCGGTACCGTGTGCGAAAGCTCAGAGAACGTATTCGGGCGGAGTCTCGTTTGAAAGAAGTGGCTGCGTCTCTGTCTCTTAGAATACGGGCCAATCTGAAAGCTCTAGGTGGAGATACGCGAATAACCGAAGGCTTGATTCAGGCTAGGCTATACGGTAAGCGGGAATACAAAGAGGCCGATGCCGCAGTAGCTACTGCTACCGAGTACGACGAGTTCTCCAGGTTGCTGGTAGAGGCTTACAGGCAGCGAGCCGCCGCGTTGCGAGTTGTGCAAGAGGTCATGGGTATTGAGAACGCCATGGCCGGGCGTTTGCAAGAATCCGATTTTGATAATTTGGCCAATCTTCGCAAGAAGGTGAAGGCCAAGTATCCGGGAGGCAAGTTATGAAGCTCTACGTTGTAACGCAAGGTTCGTACAGCGATTACCAGATCCGGGGCATTTTCGATGACGAAGAAAAAGCTAAGGCATTTATGAATCTGCTTGGCGATGTCGATCGAGCCATTGAGGTGTGGAAGTTGAATAAGACTCCGTCGTGGGTGCAGCGAGGCAAGGCATGTTTTCGAGTTATAATCTATCCACCAGATCTTAAAGGCTCGTGTTGTACACGTGTTGAGAATATGGAATATGAAGAGGACATTGAGAATGTTGAGAATGTGCCCATAGAGGTTGAGTCTAGCGAGTTTGATGGTGGTACGTATAAAGGTTTGTTGTACCGTGTCGAGCCCATCTGGGCAAACAGTTGGGAAGCAGCGGCTAAGATTGCTTCAGAAAAACGTGCAGAACATATTGCTTCAGGGGGGAGGTGATTTTGTGGCAGCCAGTAAGGATGATGTAATTCGGCAGGTCAAGTTCACGGTTCCAGCTGACGTTACGTTTCGCGACACCGCACCAACGTGGGAAGAGCGGGTTGAAAATCATCTGGTCGAGGTAACACTCGATTTCACTGACAACGAAGGTTACACGGTTACAGAGGCCAGTAAGGTAACAGTCGAGTTAGCAAGACAACGTTGAAAAGGAGATAATACCAGACAAGATGGCCAGTAGTTGGAAAGACAAGGCGAAGGACAGAGTACGTGAGAAGTCTCAAGGCAAAACGTACAAACTGACTGAGGGAGAGAACACGTTTCGTATCCTTCCCGATCCGCGAGGGCCGGAATATGCCCCGTACACAGAGTATCTCGTTCATCGCGACGTTGGTCCGGATAAGAAGATGGCCCGTTGCGGGAAGGAGTTCGATACCAAGGAAGGCGAGTGCTGGTTGTGCGATGAGATCATTCCCGCACTGGAGAAATCCAAGAAGCGGGCCAAGATCAATATCGCAAAAGCACTCGCGCCGAAAGAACAGTTCGTTGTCCAAGTTATCTATCTTGATCAGGCCTCCGATAAGTGGCGCGGCCCGTTGCTCTGGTTTGTATCCACCGGCGGAGCTCGATCTCTCAGTACTGCGGTGTTGGCTTTGCTGTCCAGTACAAAGAAGGACTACAGTGATGCTAAGAAGGGTCGCAATATCAACCTGTCTCGTACTGGTACGGATTGGAAGAACACTCGGTACGGGACCATCGAGCCGGACGACGATCCGTCTGCCGTTCCGAAGACCATTATGGCGTCGTTGAAGCCTATCGACAATCTCATCGATGCCTACGACGAGGAAGTGCAGAAGGCCGCGTATTACGGTCGTGATGTAGACACCGAAGATTTAGACGAAGACGAAGATGACAAGTCCAAGAAGAAAGTGAAAGGTAAGGCCAAACCTGAGCCAGAAGAAGACGAAGAAGAAGACGAGAGTGAGGAAGAAATCGAAGAAGAAGATGAAGAAGAGGAAGAGCCTCCCAAGAAAAAGAAACCCGGTCCGAAGCCAAAAAAGAAGGTAGCTAAGGACGAGGAGGAAGACGAAGAGTCAGAGGACGAGGAAGAGGAACCAGAAGAAGACGAAGATGAGGATGAAGAAGATGAGGAAGAGCCTCTGTCCAAGAAGAAACCAGTAAAGAAGAAAAAGAAACCTGAGCCGGAAGACGAAGAGTCAGAGGACGAGGAAGAAGAGGAACCCGAAGAAGACGAAGAAGAAGATGAAGAAGAGGAAGAGCCTCCCAAGAAAAAGAAACCCGGTCCGAAGCCAAAAAAGAAGGTAGCTAAGGACGAGGACGAAGAAGAGGACGAGGAAGAAGAGGAACCGGAAGAAGAGTCGGAAGAAGACGACGAGGAAGAGGAGCCTCCCAAGAAGAAGGTAGTCAAGAAGAAGGTGAGGAAATAGTCATGGATGCCGCGAAAGAGCTGGCGCTTATTCGTAAGAAGCTGAAGCACTACACGACCGATTGGGCCCCTAAGTGCTGGCTCGATACAGGGAGTCCGGAGTTGAATATCGCTTTGGGCTCCCCACGCGGTATTCCATACGGTAAGATGGTCGAACTTTCCGGACACGAGTCTCACGGCAAAACAGCTATAGCTCTAGAGTTAGCTGCTTTAGCACAACAAGATGGAGCTGAAGTAATATGGTTTGATGCCGAGAACTCGTATGATGAGACGTGGTGTAAGCTTCGTGGTTTGGATACAAGTCAGGTTGTGGTAGTTCATCCGTATGTAGGTAAGTTTGCACGTAAGTCTAAGAAGAGACAGGCCGAGGTTAGTGAGGAAGAGGAAGGTGACGTTAAAGGTCAAGTTCGTTTAAGCACAGCCGAAGAGTTGTGTGAAGAAGTAGAGCTCCTCATGTCTCGCAAGCACCATCGGGGTATAGAGAAGATTTTTCTGGTCACCGATTCAGTAGTAGCATTGTTGACGGAGATCGAGGCTGCTGCCGGTGTATCCGGACAAAACATGCGTACGCAAATGGCCTTACCTCAGTTTCTCGGTAAGTTGCTGCGCCGCTGGACAGGTCTTTTCGAGTCATACAATGTGTTAGGAGTCTTTATCAACCAAGTACGCATTGCTCCAGGTGTGGCGTTCGGTAATCCCGAGTATACGCCCGGAGGAAAGGCTTTGAAATTCTATTGTCATATCCGTTCCATTGTACGCAGGACAAAAGGTGGGCGGTTAATGAAGTCCGGCAAGATCGTTGGTTTAAAGGGCATCATTACCAATCTGAAGAACAAGGCCGGCGGTGTGGAAGGTAGCAGGTGCGGCTACAAGATCTACTTTGACGGTAAGCGTAGTACTAAGTGGGTGGACGCAGCCATGTTGAAAGCCGAAGAGAAAGGATCAAGCTAAATGCGAGTCATGATTATCTCGTACATGGGTGAAGATCCTGCAGTACAAGAACGTCGCGTACGTGAGCACGACATTCAGTTGAAGTGGCTTAGTCAAGTGCTTCCCAAAAGTCCTGTTCATATTCTAGCTCAGCGTTACAAAGAAGAATGGTTTCGCAAAGGACCAGTCTACAAGGTTCGTTCCAAGAGTAGCCCACTACTTCTGCCAGGTTTTGCTCGTAACGAGTTGCTTAAAGAGTTTTACAGGAGTTCAGATGAGTGGGGATTGTTGTTAGACAACGATGCAATGCTGTACCAGCACCAGGATGGGCCTACGATCTTTGCACATATGCAAAAGTTTTCCGCTCGTTGGTCTGGTGTAGACATTTGGGTTCCATTAGACCCGAGAAACGAACCGTTTAGTAAGAGGTTGACAGATCCGTTGTACAGAAAAAATATAGAGCTTCGTAAGTGCGGGCTATCTATCAAAGGTTCCATGTACGTTCTGCGCCGTCCGGTTTCGAAAGACAAGATTTTCTTTCAAGAGACTTTGGATAAAGGCTTCGCCGGCGAGGACGGTATGTTTGTAGCAGATGCAGTTATAGCCGGTTGGGCTTGTTACGTTTGTACCACAGTTGTTTTGCGTGAGGTTGTATCTGGTAAGTATACGACCATAAAGACTCTAGAGGAGTCCAGGCGTTCCGGCGGTAAAGAGATGATGGAGTTGTCTCGAAAGATGTTTCTAGGTCGCTACGGCCAACACGGTTTAATACTTCAGTCCGGTAAAGGCGGGCGCACACGATTTTCCACTAAGCACTTTTTTCGCAGATACTGGAGACATCCAGATCGAGTTTTGATTTCCAAGAGAGGTTGAGACATGTACACTTTGAGATGGTTAGGCATTGCAGCTTTCAGTCGAGCGTTAGCAGGTTCTTTTGTACACGGTTATCCGGTTAGGGTCGAGTATTGGCTGGCGTTTTCGTTTTTGTGTTTGTTAGTGTATGCGTGTTTAGAAGACAATAAGCCAAAGGTGGACGAGCCCAAAGGATACCTAGCACCTCATTCCAATGACTAGAGTCTTAGCTTTATCTCTCAGGCCGAGATCATTTAAAGGCTTGTACGGCCAGTCAAAGGTTATTGCAGCCATCAAGTCTCAGGCTGCTACCGGACGCATGCCCAGAGCTTGGATGTTCATCGGGCAAAGCGGATCGGGCAAGACTACCATTGCCAGGATACTAGCTACGAGTTTGAATTGCACTCATAACGAGTTTGGTGATCCGTGCAGTCTGTGTCTCAAGAACAGCAGTAAGTTCCAGATCCATGAGATCAATGCCGGGGACATATCCGGTGTCGACGACATTCGTGAGATAGCAGTTGGATCGCAGTATGCGCCTATATCTCCGACTCGTCGTCGGGTCTATATACTTGACGAAGCGCAGCGAATATCTTCAGCCGCACAGAATCTGTTACTCAAGTATTTTGAGGAAGCTCCCAGAACGACAGTTTGGATCGTGTGCACGACCGAGCCGGACAAGATCCTTCGTACGCTACGTCGTCGTTGTATGGTCTACACGATGCAGGCGCTGCGTCCTACAGACGTAGAGAAGTTCTTGACGTACGCAGCCGATAAGATTTCGTTGAAACGCGAGATAGGGTTGCTGATCGAGCAAGCTAATCAACAAGGTCTCTCGTCTCCCGGTTTGTTGTTGAATGCACTTGAGAAGTACGCGGCCGGTGAAGATCCAGAGTCAGCGATACGAGGTACAGATTGCGCGATTGATACGTTGCGAGTTTGTCAGTCCATGTTGCGAGGTGACTGGCCAGCAGTTCGACGCGAGATCCAAAATTCCAGTGCAGAAGATGCCAAGGCGCTGCGGGCCGCAGCTTTGGGTTACTTGCGCAGTATTCTGTTGAATCCCAAGCCGTCGGCTAAACTTGTCGACGTTGCTCGATGTATCGATGAGTTAGCCAATGCTTGGGCACCCGATGATTTTGTACTTCATGTTAAGGTAGTGTCCGCTCTTTATCGTGCGTGCGGGAGGTTTTAAGGTGAATCTGTCTCCGTGGCCGAGTAAGGCATACAGACACAAAGGCGCAAGGAATCCGAGTGCCAAGATAAATTTGGAAATGGTACAAATGATTCGTACGAGTGATCTCGGTACGAAGGCATTGGCCAAAAAGCTTCATCTAAATCCAGGTCACGTATCTGAGATCAGGCACGGTAAGAGGTGGAAGGAGTCTTGATGTTTACCATAGATCAAGTTGAAGAGTTGTCGGAATGGGTTGGTCGTGGTGCTACCATACTGAGGCCAAATTTAAGTAAGTTGTGCGAAGACTTCATCACTCTTCGCAAGGCTGTAGAAGAACATCGTGGTGAGAAAGGTCATCAACGCTGTCATTTGGACGATGATCGTTTGTATGCAGTGCTTGGTGATGGAGTCGAAGCAGATACGTCTCTGCCAAGTCGTGAAGAGTTCCTGTCTGAGTGTGAGCGCTTTTGGGAACACCGTCAGCGTCCAGGTGAAGGTACTTGGTGCAATCCGTTGAAAGAACTTCGCGAGTACATTGCAGCTACGAGTGTTGCCATCGAAAGCCAAACAGGAATCAGTCATCCGTTGTTAGCGGTAGCGGTGCAGAGATTGATAGATCGTATGAAGGTAGCGGAGGCTCGAGTTGAGGTATTTGTAAATACGAGGTGACAGTCTCTCTAACGAGTTGCCTATGAAAACCATCCCCAACTACCACTTGAACCGCAAGACAAGTGCCTGACAGTCCCCACGAGTTCCCAAAAGGTGTTTACATGGCTGCAATCAAGCTAAAATCAATACCACTAAACGGTACCAACAAGAACGCCCACATCCGTAAAGGCAAGTTGTATCTTGTTGTGAGCAACAGTGAGTTGTATCTCGGCCGTTTTAACAAGGAATGGTATGGTTGGAATTTTGAAGGTGTCTACGATGCAGGTGAACAGTTAGACTCCATCGAAAAGGTTTACGAGATCGAGAACTGGAAGAACTTGTTGTGAAGATTCTATTCAGTTCGGATTGGCAGGCAGATTATAGTAATCTGGATCGCTGTGAGTCTGTTGTTAAGCAACTGGTTCGAATCTGCAAGCGAGAAGGCTGCAAGGTTGTGGTCCATTGCGGAGATGTAAAACAAAGCTACGATCCGGTTGGAGTACGTGTAGTAAACTTTGGGGTATGGGCGTGCAGGTACTTCAATGCTCGTAACATCCATTTCATAGTTCTGATGGGTAATCACGATCGAACGGGGATGCACAGTTCAGCAGATACCTGGTTTCCAGCACTCGAGTCTGCGGGTGCCTACGTTATAACTAGGCCAGACACAGTCATGTTACAAACAGGTGTCTGTAAGTTGTATCTTCTACCGTTTAGTTCAGACAGTGAGGAGGTCATCAAGGCCGCTAAGTCTTTTGCAGAACAGTCTAATCCAGATCGAGACATACTGGTTTTTCACAACGAACTCGATCAGTGCAGGTTCAACGTTCAGACGAGAGCCAAAGGCGCTCCAATACGAGTTTCGGATTTGTGCCCCAAAAGCTTCTTGTACGTAATCGGCGGACACATACATTTTCAGCAACAGTTCCAGGTGCCGTTCCGTAACGTCTGGTATGTAGGTTCACCGTTTGTACACGATTGGGGAGAAGCAAACCAAAGAAAGGGTTACTTACTAGTCGATACCACAGCAAAGACCATTCAGCCTATTTCGTCCAACATGTCCAGGTTGTACGATCCGTCGTTACCGGGATTCAAAAGACCATCGAGTTGGAAAGGTCACACAGTTCGAGTCCATGTTGCCTGTGATCAGTCGGTACCAGACATAGGTCAGTTCATCAATCGTACCAAGCTTCAGGCTGAGAAGAAGTATCCTGAGGCGTCCATCGTTGTAGTGCCGGAGTTCCTAGACAGCAGTAAGGATCATCTTGATGTAGAAGGGGCAACGGACAAAGCTCTCATCGAGTCCTATGTTCGGAAGACTGTATTACCGGATCTGTCGAATCGCGTTGAAGAGATTACTGCTTATATACTTCACAAACTGTCTGTGGTAGGACAGTTGATCAGATCGGAGCCAGGTCTAAAACTTCTACGAGGCACAGCTCGGAATTTTCTAAGCTTCAAGAAACTCGAGTTAGATTACACTCATCGTGGCATTACTCTAGTGACGGGTCGCAACGAAGATATGCCCGGAGCTTCAAACGGGGCAGGTAAGAGTAATCTTCTGGCGTTACCATCAGTTGCGTTGTTCGGTAAGAATATCAAAGGTCAGCAGCACGATGCCTGGTCGAGGCAAGGTCGGAAGGACGGTACTCCATCGTGGGTCAAGTTGGAGTTCGAGATTTCTGGTGGGCGAAGGTGTGAGGTGTTCCGCGGACGCAAGCCCAAGGGCTTGAAGCTCTCTGTTGAAGGTAAGGACGTTTCAACCGGTATAGGAATGAAAGGTACGCAGACGTTACTCGAGACCTTGACCGGTTTGACGTGGGAGATGCTGCGTAACGTAATGTATATTGACCAACATGAGGTCACGCGCATACTCGGAGGTTCAGATCGAGAACGGAAAGACATCTTGTGCAAGTTCCTCAATTTAGAACGCTTTACCAAGGCTCAGGACGAAGTCAAGGCCGAGGCGGTTGTGTTGCAAGAGCGTTTTCAGGAACTGTTTACTGAGGAACAATCGTTGTTAGCAGTAATTTTGGAAGCTAACAAGCATTTGGAGTCTGTGGAAGGTTCAATCAGGCGTACAGGTTTGTGTAAGAAGAAGGTTGAGTCACTGACGGAAAAGCACAAAAGGTTGGCAGCTAAGTTACTACGTTTGCAAAAGAAGGATACAAGATTAGTTGCAGATGCGAGACGAGTAAACGAGGCTTTGAGTGTAGCCGAGAAGACTCACGGTTCCTTAGAGTCACGTTATGCAGACACGCAGGTCAAGTTGAGCCGTTTACTTCGTCTGACAGGAGACTGTCCTACTTGCCTGCGTCCAGTAGGAAAAGAGATTGAAGGTCCGAAGAAAGAGTTGAATAGAGTATTGGCTAGTATAAAGAAGCAGATGGATGCAGCTTCTGAGGTTGTTTCACAAGCAGAGGATACGTATCAACGTGTGTTTACTGAGTGCAGAGCTTTGACGGATCGTATCGGCAGGTTGATTGAGATCCGGGAGAACACACGTTCCAATTTGCATTTTTACGAGACCGAGTTAGCGGAGGCTAAGGCCAGTGCCAAGATAGAGTCTGAGATACAAGCCACCATCGAGTCAAGTACATTGAAGGCACTAATCATCACTAAGGCTCTGAGGCAAGCAGAACGAGAAAAGATATTTCTCGAGTACTGTATTTCAGTGTTGTCTCGTTCAGGTTTGCCAGCTCATCTTGCATATCAACTGTGTCCCATGTTGAATGCCGCAGCTCAGCAGTATTCCAAGATGATCTGTAACGGGTTACTCAATGTCAAGTTCGTGTTGGACGGTACAGACATCGACGTGCAGGTTACCAACATTCAAGGTGGCGCAGGTTTGCTAGATCAGTCCAATGGTGAGACCAGACTGTTGAGTATCATTATTGGTTTTGCTCTTCGTCAGGTGCTTGCACCATGTAACGTGATCGTGCTCGACGAACCAGGTACGGGTTTGGACAGTCACAATGCTCGAGTAGTAGGTTCAGCTCTAAAGAAGATACCAAGGTCGTTCGGTACAATTATGTTGACGACCCATTCGCCGTCCATCATTTCAGAACTCGAGGACTGCAAACAGATCACAGTAGTGAAGTCCAATCGAGTTAGCCGTATCGAGGTATAATCAAGATCATGAAGAAATTTAACGAAAGGGAAGTTCCAAACAGTTGCTGGAACAAGGCCAAGGATGATGAGATGTTGTTTGTACTTTTGGAAAGAGATCCTGCAGCTCCGTATGCAATTCGAGCGTGGATTGAGAGGCGTATTGAGTTGGGGATGAACCATGCAAACGACGAGCAGATTTTGAACGCCAAGGCGTGTGCTAGATTCATGGAGGCTCCGAGTGATTCGGAGTAAAAGATTATGCCGTTGTACGATGAGACTGAGATGGAGTTGCAGCACGAGGCTGCAAAGCTTTTAGATAGACTGTTGACCAAGGTAGCCGTAGAGGATATCGGTCACGGAAAGATCTCCAACAATTTTCGTAAGTTGTTGTTCAAGTGGCATAAGGAGTACAAGGTGAGTTCAGCCAAGTTACGACGGGAGCGAGGTTGGTAATGCCAGAACGATTGATCTACTGTCCATGTGAACAGTACACGTCCCGATGGACTGAGGTTGTGAGTAAACAGGACGGAATGTTTGAGAGACGCTTGAAGCACAATGGCATTGAGTTCGGGGTCTACCGTCCAGACGAGGTAGTTCGCACTATCAAGTCAGGTGTGGTCATGGACACTTGTGAACGGACAAAGTGGGGATTCAATCAAGTGCTGCAGGTAATGGCAGGTATCGAAAAGGGTTACATTCAACCTGGACGAGACGTTGTCTATTGGGAAGACTTCTGGACACCTGGTTTCGAGATGTTGCCGTATTGCCAGTCACTCAAGTTCGGCCCGGATCAAAAGAACTGGGTACCCATGTACGCGTTCTGTCACGCACAGAGCGTAGACCCAAACGACTTTACAGCACCCATGGCCTGGTGGATGCGCAAGTTTGAAAGAGGGATTGCAATTGCTTTGAACGGAGTTTTCACCGCAGCACCAGAGCTAGTTAAAATGCTGAGATATGGAGGCATTGTGCCTTATGCAAGTGACAAAGCACAAGCTGTGGGTACAGTGTTCGATTCGTCTGTACTGGAGTCAATTCATCCATTCAGTCCAAGAAAGTACGCAGACTACAAGACCGTTGTATTCAGTTCTCGATGGGACAAAGAGAAAGATCCAGATTTCTTCATGTCGTTGGCGAACTACGTTTTGCAAGAACGTCCCGACGTTAGGTTCATCGTGTGTACAGGCCAATCCGAGTTAAAGAGCAATGACCAGTCCTTGCTTATCAGAGCAGCTAAGATGGCCGAGACGTATACCAACAGATTTGTAATAGCAACAAGTTTAAGGAAGGCCGGGTATTATAGTATTCTGAACAAAGCACACGTACAGTTCAACTGTGCGCTGCAAGACTTCGTTAGCTATACGTTGCTCGAGGCCGCGTACTACGGAGCAGCTCCTCTGTATCCACACAGGTTAACGTTTCCAGATGCGTTACATCACAATGAACGGCATTTGTACAAGACCGACCAGTTTAAAGATGTGCAGGATGCCAAGAACAAGCTGTACGAGTTGTTGGACAGTCCTCCGGACAGCTATACTTGGATCTATCAGAAATACGAAGATAGTGTTCAGCGTATGCTGCAGACCATGGGTTTCAAGGTTCCAGCAGTTGAGAGTTTGCATTCAGCTATGCAGCGAGGGATATTAGAACGGGTGTCTGGACACAAGATTGAGTTCAAAGGTCAGCCAGCACCGATAGGTGATCAAGTTGAGAACAGAGATCGAGATTCGGAGTAGGTTGGATACCGCAGTGCAGAAGGTTGCGGAGGCCGAAGAGGCCATGCGTTTGAATCCACAGCATGTGGGCAGATATCGTACTACGTATTCATTCTATAAGCACGAAGAAGAACTGTTGCGTTGGGTGTTAGGTAAGACCAACGGCATAAAGGTGAGGTCATGACAGACCATCCTCATAAGTTCGTGTATCAAGGTGTGGGTTACAAAGATACAGACAATTGCTTGGCAGGTAGCGGTGCGCGTAGGCGTTTGTATTACAATGTCTATTTCTGTGAACGATGCGCCGAGACGCAGTTTGTTAAGTTGAGTTACGAAGATCATACGTACATGGACATCAAGTTCAATGCTACACCAGTACCAGAAGGAGCGCAAGTATGACAACATTTCCAATCGTCGGCCAAGAGGCATATCTGCAAGCAAAAGGTGAACCGTACAAACGGCTACCGTCAATCTATCAGATCGAGTTGACAGCAGCTTGTGATCTGGCGTGTCCCATGTGCCTGCGTACAACAAATCTAGAACGCCAGCCACGGTTGTTTCCGTTTGAGTTGCTCGAGACCATGTACAAGCGTGGAGACTTCGAAGGTTCATCGTATATCGAATTACAACAAGCCGGAGAACCTACCATGCACCCTAGGTTGCGAGACTTCATACGGTATCTACAAAAGACCGTAGGTCTTATGGTAGGTTTGAGTACTCACGGATTGAACATGCAGAAGAGGCGTGAGAGCAGTACAGTCACACAAGATTTGATGCTACTCGATGCCCTGACTATTTCAGTCGACAGTGTTGATCCAGACGTATACCACAAGATGCGGTATCCAGCTAAGTTGAATGATCTGTTAGCAAGTTTGCACTACTTTTTCAATTCGTTAGTTGGTACACCAGTTGAGAACAGACCATTCATCGAGCTTCAATTGGTATGTACTGACCTAGTGAAAGGTTCTGGTGACGTTGAGGCCCTTGCTGTGTTGATGCAAGAACGTGGTTGGGATAGGTTTGCTACAATAAGAACGGTGCAAGATTCTTTTGGTATCATGCAAGGTCGGCAGCCAGAAGAGGTTCCAACCCATGCCGGCTTCTGTTTGAATCCGTTCACGAGTGTATCCGTAACGCAGGATGGAGATGTGGTATCGTGTTGTTACATTTTCGAGCCCAAGAAAGAGACAGTGAATTATTACGGCAATCTTCATGAGCAAAGTCTCAAAGAGATCTGGGAAGGTCCGAAGGTGAAGGATATGCAAGAACTCATGCGCATAGGTTTGTTCAAGGACGAGTGTGCGAAGTGTGTGAACTATTCGCCAACGCTTATTCATGATGGAATCGTGTCCAGACTAGTTCGTCGGGGGAGGAGATAACTTGAGAACGGTGGTCATAGTTGGATGGCGCAGTAAGGCTTGGAAGCATCCCGAACCAGATGATCCATGTTCTGTAACTGTACGAGATCTGATCGAAGAAATGCAACAGTCAGCTATGCTCGATCAGGTACGCGTGTGCTCCATCGGAAGCGATTCGGGTATAGGCGCTGTCGTAAAGGCTACTTGTGCTACGTACGGTGTTCCGTTTTTTGAGTTCAAGGTGTGGTTCCAAGGCGGAGACCAAGATAGTTATATTAGTGCGTACGTTGCACGCCACGCGTCTTTGATTGAAGTCGGGGACGTTTTTCATATTTTTGTGTCCGACTCTCGCAAGAGCATCATCGAGAACTTGGTAGAACGTGTAAAGTCATCTGTCCATCCGTACAAGCTTTACGGCGAGAACGGGCAGGTGCTCGAAGATCGAATAACGCGATACGAGGCTGTACGTTGAGACCAAGATACTGTGTCGGCATCGATCCAGGTTTGAGCGGCGCCGTTACCATCATGCGTTTTGTAGATAACAAGTGGAGTCCTGTGTTAGTCGCAGACACTCCTACGGTAAAGGTCAAGAAAGGACGCAAGACACGCAGGCAGTTCGTAACGTCAGCTATGGTTTGGACGATACAGAATTTACCCAAGAACACAGTAGCGGTTCTCGAGCGTGTACACAGTCTTCCAAACCAGGGAGTCCACAGCATGTTCCTTATGGGCCACGGTCTCGGCATCTGGGAAGGTATAATCACAGCTCTAGGCTACAGACTGGAATGGGTTTCACCGCAGCGGTGGAAGAAGGCCATGCTCGGCGTAGGAAAACAAGAGGCGGACAAAGAGGCATCTGTTCGAGAAGCCATCCGGTTATATCCTAAGTGGTCAGACAAGTTGCGACGCAAGAAAGACCATGGGCGCGCCGAAAGTATTTTAATCTGTGTCTACGGAGTACAAACGTTTTTCTAGGGGGTGAGGAATGAGTGTAGTCGAGATAACTTGTGAGAGAAATTTTCATGCTAGTCACGTGCTGCCTAAGCACAAAGGAAAATGTTCACGGCTTCACGGACACGATTGGGTATTATTTGTATCTGTCGAAGGCGACGTAGATCCTGAGACGGGTTTTGTAATGGACTACGGAGATCTGAAGAAAATTGTAGATGAGGCTATTATAGATCATCTCGACCATCAACATCTTGGTCCGTGGCCATTGAGTTCACTTGAGGCCGAAGGTGAAGGTCAGGATGTTATCTATTATGTGCCAGAAATTCTAGGTGACGGGTTTTATCCTTCAAGTGAGAATTTGGTGCTGCGCTTTGTGGACATTCTGCGTCCGTTGTTGGGCACGGAGATCGGAGCAAAGTACAAGCACTATCTGTCTCGTGTGTCGCTAAAAGAGACTTGCACTTCGGAAGCTCGTTGGGAGGTGTAGTTATGAAGAAGCCCGTAAGGTACCCAAAGATATCCGCCGCTGTTAAGGCGGCTTTTCAAGATCCAAGGCGTATAGAGGCAAATAGGAGACATGTAAAAAGTCTTTGGGTAGAAGGAGGTGTATTACGCAGTGTTGAGGTAGCAGCAAAAAGGAAAGCTACCAGGATTAAGAATGGCAACGACTTCATGCCGCGTGTAGTACGCAAACGTCTTTCAAAAAGGCTTCGCAGTAGGTATCGAAAAGATCCAAAGTTTAAAAGTCGTCATCTTGCAGCTGCAAGATCTCCCATTCGTAATGCAAAGATATCAGCTGCAGCCAAGCTCAGGTGGGCCGACCCAGTTCTTAGGGCTAAATATTTAGCCTGCAAGCCGAAGAGAGTCGTTACAGATAAGCAACGAGCAGCTATTTCAAAAAGGTTAAAAGGTTACAAACGTCCACCAAGAACACTAGAACATTGCTTGAACCTATCAAAGTCTCTTCGTAAGCCTAGTACAAGACTTCTGTTAGCAAACAAGGCTGCTAACACACGAGCTAGATTGTCTCGTCCAAACGGATGTGAGAAGGCTCTTTGGCGTTTGTTAAAAGGTAACTTTCCAGGCAAGTTCAAGTTAAACATCAAAGGCGGACTTGTTGTAGGCGGCAAGTTGCCAGATTTTGTTTCGAGGCATAGTCGAGTTGTAATCGAGTTGTTTGGAAACTATTGGCACGGTCCGTTGATCACAGGACAGTCCAGACAAGCAGAAGAGAAAGAACGAATCAAGCACTTTCGAGATCACGGCTATAAGGCAATCGTAATTTGGGAGTCGGAGTTATCGGATACAGTTAAGGTTGTAAGAAAAGTGAGGTCTCAACTGTGAGATATCCTATCGCAGAGACGTTTGAATCAATTCAGGGTGAAGCAACACACTGTGGAGCTCTTATGTTTTTCGTCCGTCTAGCTGCGTGCAACGTCGGGAGATACGAGACGCCCGAAGATCCCGAGCTGCGAGTACTGCGAGAAGTGAATCCCAAGCACTCCATCTGTCGTACAGCCTGTGGCGATGCGTTTCTTTGTGACACAAACTACCACCAGTCAAAGAAGATGACGCCCGAAGAGATTTTCCAGTACTTCAGACTTGCCTGGGTATCTATCACAGGTGGCGAGCCGTTCCTGTACGATCTACAGCCGCTGATCGATGCTGTGCCGGAGGCGGGTATCCATATCGAGACAAGCGGCACTCTCAAGATTCCAGACGCTGTCGGAGAACGCTGTTGGATCACGTGCTCGCCCAAGCAAGGGTTCCTGTACGAGAACGCCGTCTGGGTTAACGAATGGAAGTTCCTGGTGGGAAAGAACTTCCGTCTCGAGGATGCAGACCGAATCGTCAACGCTGGGCCCGAAGGTATACCCGTCTATCTTTCAGCTATAAACAGCGTTGGGGATTCAGATGGAGACCACAGTCGAGTCATCGAGATCCTGCGTCAGCGACCGGATTGGATGTTAACCTGCCAGTGGCATAAGTTTCTCAAGATGCGTTGACTCCCAAAGTGAAAGGGGAAAAGGGGCCGAGTGTCAAGCCCCAAGTTGGATATTTGTTCAGGGTCCTTTCCCTTACCCCACCGCCGCGAAAACTACCCCGTAGCAGCTCTTGTACCGCGTCCGTTTGCCGTTTCCTACCACTACCACCGGCCGCGTAGGACCCACCGAAGCTCCAAAAATCCCCATTTTTGGCTTCTGAGACCCCGTGTAAACCCAACGTTCTAAAGGGTTTACGAGGGCACCGTGCAAGGGGTGTTTCTTGTAAGTGATTGAAAACAAAGTGAAAATAAAGTTCCCCAAAGCCCCCTTTCTATCCCTATCCTATACTATCCTATAGTGTTCTACTGTGATGAAGCGAATAGCAAACCAACCAACCGAATACGCGAAGGGGCCAAAGTGCCAGGCGCCCCGAGGGACCAACGCCGGTTATACCTTCGCAACCACCGACTACGTTTTCGTTTGGTTTGGCTCCTTCTACGGAGGCGAGAAGCTTTACCGGATCTCGCAGCGCTATTCAACGCTGAGCTCCCCAAGGGTTCTTGAGAGTCAAGGGTTCAACCACCAGCACTGAAGTGCCTAATGAAGCGAGCCTTCCAAGGTTTGCAGTCGGTACCGCTGGGAATGCCCCACTTGCGAAGCGCCGTATGAGCTCTCGCAGGATCTCACTAGTACTACAGGGACAGCGCGGTTAACAGCCGCATTTGAAAACCGAATAGCAGACGCTGGTTCAATACCACAACCCATGGTGATTGAACGAAGACGAGCGCTCGATGGTTCGAGACCGAAGATTCATCTGGTCCAAGCCGAGTCGGAAATGCCTGCAGGTTCTGCTTATGTTCCCTGCGCACTGAACGGACTGGTCTACTCTATACTAGTACACTAGTGAGTGACGCAACGTGATGTCCTCCAAGCTGACTCTACGACAGAAGGCCACGAGAAAGCGACCAAAGGTTTCCAAATGGTAGCCAGCGCGAAGACATCCACAGCTAGCTTGCATACTTAGTAACACTTACGTGCCAGCTCAGTAGATGCTCTGCACGGGAAACAGGTTACAATCCTTTGGTCAGATCATTCGCAGCAATGCGAGTGGTTTGGCCGGATGGAGTAACCTAATAACTCCAATCCCAGCAACTTCGGCAAAGACATCGACGACTAAAAGGAGCAGACATGAACGATATCCAGTTCGACAGGTTGGTAGCTCGCATGTGGAAAAAGTTCGAAGCCTTCGAGCGCATCGTCCAGTTCGGAACAAATAGCGAGATCCTCAAAGGTGGACAGCAGTACGAGTCGTATCTTCAGTTACGAGACGAAGTTAAGAGTTGGGCAGGCCAGTTCCCTCACAAGAAAGTTACTTATCCCAATTGAGGAGAGACAATGACGAGACGCGAAGCCATCAAGTTGTTGAAGACGGAGACTACGATCCACTGTCTAGATCAGCGAAGTTACTTGACGTTCCTGTCGCTGAAGATCGAGATCGGAAGTCGAGACCTCACTATTCCACTAGCCAAAGTGGAAAAGCCGCAGCCGTGGATACGAAGCCACGCAGCGCACAGTCCGCAAGCGTCGTAGTCCTTCAGCCAGCCCATTCTGCGAGTGGGCTGACCGGATGGAACGACAAGAATCCACCAATTAAAAGGAGGCAGTAACCATGAAAGCCCAAGTTTTTAAAGCCGGCGAGAAGCGAGCCCCCAAGCAGGGTGACACGTGGTTTGACGCAGCGCGCAAGCCGTGGAAGGTCATGCAGATTCTGCGGTGGGAGATGCCGAAGCCAGACCAATTCGTCGCTGTGTTCGTTGCTATATCGGGAGGTGCTCAGTGACTCAAGTTTATCTGGCTCGGTTTACCGGACACGATATTCACTACACTCTAGGCGAGGTAGTCAAGAGAACACCGAGTGGCTGCGTCGACGTTAAGATCGGAGATGGATCGCCGATGCGGTTTCGTCCCGACGGCAAGCTGCAAGGTGCTTCTGGCTATCACAATTACCAATTGGATGAAGCAACGTTTGAAGAACGTACAGCCTATCTTGAGAAGCAGCAGCGCACGCGTGCAGCAGCCAATTCTCTTCGCGACGTTGCTCTCGAGGCCGGCAAGTACAATCCAAACTATAGGTGGGGAAAAGAAGACTTGCTGAACGAGATCACGAGGCTGCAATCGCTACTCAATACCGCAAAGGAGAAAGCCGAAGCCATATGATGTACATTACGAGATTCAAAGTGGTCGGGAAATTCACTTTCCCTTTGGACATGCTCAGGTACGATTCATGCTACCCTGCAACGCAAGAAGCAGTCAGCAAGATCGTAGTCAAGAGCTACCCGTCCGAGTCCAAAGAAGACGCGCAAGAGACTCCTACAATCGAATTAGCCTACGCCCATAACGAAAGGTCGTGGAGACCAACCGAAGGTCGTTGGTCATCTTTCGGTTGGAGTGTCGTGAAAGGTTCAATCTCAACCAACAAGGTTTGAAAAGGAGATCATGAGAAAACCAACCGAGCATTACAAGTTCGAGATCAAGATCGTTCCATCAGGTAAGGCCGCCGGCATATACGTGTTCGGCGGTTACTGCGACGGATATCAGTACAACAAAAAGACCAGGATGTGGGATACACGAGGTGCCAGACGAATTGCGAAGGCACTGCGCGAGGCTCTCGAGTCGGGTCTGAAGATCAAGACACGGTAAGGGTTACAATCCTTCAGCCGGATCATTCTCTGAGTGATCCGACCGGATGGAGTAACTGATAACTCCACCACAAAAGGAGGCAGTAACTATGACGAGTGAACGTGAGCAGTTAGCTTATCGCCGGGCCGATGCTATCGTCGCGATGATCGATGCATGGAAGGTCTGGAAGAAGGCCGGCAGCCGCGAAGCCAAGGACGCAGCTTGGGTTAACTACCAGGCTGCTACGAAGGCGATTCCGCAGCGCATGTCCGAGACGGAGGTGAACTAAACCATGAAGCTCAATACGAAGCTTCGCTGGGCCAAGAAGCTGTTCCTGAAGTTGGAGACCAATTCTGCCGGCCCGTTGTACTTCACAGACGGCAATCCCGATCCATTCGAGTCCAAAGACAAAGCGTACGCAGAAGACAAGGCCGGCATTGCGTGGTTTCCGGTTTCTCAAGCCCGCAAGATTGCGAAGTCACTGGGCTTAGAGTTGGAGGTTTTCTGATGCCCTACAAAGACGACAGAGACAGATGTGAGTCAAACATTCAATACCTCAAAGATCTAATCACCAAGGCCAGACGAGAGGCCAGAAAAATTCCGCGTCTCGAAGCCGAGATCAAGAGGTGGAAGGCTCGAATCAAAGAGAACCGCAGGCCGGATGGCCGGAAGGTTCAGCCCCAACTGGTTAAGAAGTCTGCATCTGCCGAGGAACGATTGCAGGCTGCGAAGTCGCAGCTCCAATTTTGGAGAGAGCGATACTTCATTGACCGCAATCCCGATAACGGCAGTCGGTCCATCAAGCCCCGTCACGGTCTGGCCGTATCGAAGCACAACCAACTGGCGAGGTTGGCCGACAAGGTCAACGTTCGCAAGATCGACATTCGCAAGTCGTATCGTGAAGTCGGTTACGGTTGGGTCAAGACCGGGCGGTACGAGGCTACCATCTATCGTTACAGGTTCGACACTTCAAAGGAGTCGTAAAATGACAGCCTGGTATCTAGTCGAAGCTCCGATGGACAATCCAACGGTAGTTGTTCGAGTGCTAGCCGATTCATCCGAGGCAGCGTTCGAGAAGGCTATCAACATCGATCCAATACTCCAAAGGTACAATCAACAGAAGGTCCCTATCGAAGTCAGGTTGCAGCAGCGCTTGTTCCAGTACGAGTACGAAAGGAGAAACGCATGAAAAAGTTCTGGGTCATCGACACAGAGATTAAGAAAGCTCCAGTTAACCTTTCGCCCGGTATTACCAGATATGAGAGTGAGCCAATCACTCGCAAGGCTTTTACTTGCTGGAAAGAAGCCAGGTCGGTTTGGCAAGCAACGTTGCCGGAGTCCGGAAAGAGCAAGTTTTTGGCCAGGATTCAGAATGGCAATTGCATCACCCTAGACTGCAAGTGAGTCGAAACGGGAGCCAGTCGCTCCCGTCGGCGGGCAATGACCTACCCGTCCTGAAGAGACAGGTCAAAAAACTAAAGGAGGCAGTAACCATGAGTGACAATTTTTTGTTGGATTTGGACAATCTCGAGCCCGAGAAGAAGAAGGACGACGAGTCCAAGAATGATAACATCCAGTCGATGACCGAGGTCGGCGGAGATCTCGTCCTTTCCCAGACGGCGAAACGCGAGCCAGTCAAGGGCCCGAAGTCGCTGAGTGATCTGGCGCAGCAGTTCTTGAAGTTGATCTTCACCGTCGACATTTCTGGTTCGATGGACGGTCATCTTCTACCCGACAATCCGCGTACGCTGTACAAGTGGACGGAAGAGAACATGGCCAAGATCGCAGCAGCCATCGTCGAATCCCAAACGGCATTGAGCAACGAGGTCGCGGAGGTCGAAGAGGCTGAAGAGGTTCCCGACGTCAACGACCCGGAGGCGCTGCTGGCCCAATTGTTCGGCGCAGCGCAGTCGTCCATGAACCCGCAGGTAGCAATTGCAGCGCTGGCGGGATTCACTCACAACCAGGACTTACTGCAAGACGCGGTTGTGATGCTCGGCCTGACCCAAATGTTCGGAGTCAAAGAGGACTATAGCAAGTTCCGCGGGCTGGAGACCAAAATGCAGGCCTTGAAGAAGCATATCAAGAAGGCTATCGAAGAACGCTACAACAAGTACGAGAACCCCGACATCAGGTTGATCGAGTTCGATCATAACGTGCATGTCAAAGGTGCCCACACGCGGGATACTCTACTCAACGCTTTGAACTTGATGTCGCCTCAAGGCGGGACCGATATTTTCCCAGCCGTGAAGGCCAGCATCGAGCTCTGTCAGAAGGCGCCGTCGCCGTTGCGAGCGCATCATGTGGTTCTCGTGACCGACGGCATGTCACACGATGCCATATCGTTGCCGACGCTGATTCCTACCATGAAGGAGATGAACATCGTGTTGGATGTGATCCTTCTGGTGAGCAGCGCAGACACGTCGTTGTTCGGAGCCGATCCGATGCACAAGGCTATCGAAGAGACGTGCAAGGCCACCGGTGGGGAGTTCATGCGAGTCATGAGGGCCAAAGACTTCGAGCAGAAGTTCCTTGCTGCTGCGAGTCGCCTCTGTCTTCCAGCTCCTCCCACCAAGGCGTGACGAAAGGACACAAAATGGAACCAGGCGAAGCCGCTTTGAAATTCGCGTTGTCTCTGTGGGCGTTCCTAACGCTTTGGAAACTGACCCAAAAGTAAAAGGAGAAAAAATGCAACGTATCGAAAATTGCGAAGTCGAATGGGATCAGCGTCGCGGGGTCCTATACGTCAACAACAAGGACGACGGCACAACAGTCGTTCGCATATCAGGTCTACCAGTTGCGAGGGATAGTGCAGTCCTCGGTTCAGGTCAGATGATCGATATTCGAGCCGACGAGCACAAGTGCGCCGTTCCTGTAATCTAGAAGGTTACAATCCTTCAGTCAACCCATTCTCCGAGTGGGTTGGCCGGATGGAGTAACCATTCAAAAGGAGGTAACTGTGAGTCAGCGTTTCGTTACATACGTTCGTACCATGTCGGTTCGAGATTGGGAGCGCGAGATTGTTACATTGCAAGAGGACGCCAAGCGCGGTAACGAACCGGGTCGGAGAACGAAGTCAGTCGATCCAATCAAAGGGATAATCCTGCAGTTAGATGGAGGCTCCCTTACTCTTCTGAAGAAGACCGGCAGACTTGTGAAGTACAAGTCGGTACAAGTGGAGCATACCGCAGTGTGCAGGTACTGCAAGAAAAAGTACACGTACGTAGGTACACACGATTTCGGTCGGGGCGCTTGCAACAAGCCAGCGTGCCTTGTAAGGGCCATGAGGGATTCACTATGAGTAAATCTACTCTGTGGTTGGTAACAGCCGGAGGTTCAGCCTTCGCTTATCACACCGACAAGAAAGAGATCCATCACCAGTCCAAAAAGTTCAAAGGCTCAACAGTCATCCAGGCTCCTACCAGAGCCGACGCCGAGTTGAAGTTCAAGAAGAGACCCTAAGTAAGGTACAATTACACTTTCCGTCAAGGAGGCAAGAGTGCCGTTCAAAAGAAGACAACCAAAGGCGCCGAGAGCGCCAAAGAAAGTCAAAGCAGCTCCGCAGTATCCCAAGCCCAAGCTCAGTTTGCTACTCAAGGCGTACAGGCAGTTGATTACAGCTTCTATTCCCATGCAGCTTACTGCGTTGAGTGAAGCTATCAATTGGTATGATGTTGCCGTGCCGTACGTGTTGAGTCAGAACACTAACCTAGCCCAGTCAGCGGAGATGCAAAAGTCCTACAATCGAGCCAACGGTGCGCGTAACTTGGGTATCAATCCAGGTGCCACTGAGCAAGAGCAGGAGCTTTCTCTGCGTACCGCGGTTCGCTTGTACGAGAAGATCGTGCGCGAGTCGAAGGTCATACCCAAAATGCCCGAGATGGAGACCTACTACAAGAAGCTGGAAGCGGTGCGCGGAAAGCTCGAAGCATCGCAAGCCAGATTGACCGGGAAGTTCGATACCGTGGTTACTCCACTTAACAAGGCGTTCGGCGGGAAGATCAAATTCGCCGTAGCCGAAGCCGAGAAGGCCAGACAATTCGACGGCAACGGCACAGTCACCTTCAGCCGTGAATACGCTCAACAGCTCTACCATCAGGTCAAGCGCGAAGGGGTGCTACCACTATTACTGAGTCAGCTTCGCACCGTGCTTACAGCCTCCGCTGTGCAGGTGGTCGATGGCCAGCATGTCGTGAAGCTGGACCAAGTCCTTCCATCAGTACAGACTGTAGCCGATGCTTGGTTGGCATACCTCGGCACCGTACCTTCCAGGTTGCTCATTCGCAACATTGCAGCCAGGACAGCCGGTGGGCCAGGTGTGGTGGTCGGCAACGGTAAACAGCCCAAGAAACCGAAAGCTCCGAAGGTTCCGGGTGTAGCATCTGGACCGAAGAGCAATCTCAAGCGAACCAAAGGTGAGAAGATCGGCGGTATGTATGCGCCAGGTTCAGCCATGGCGATGATTTGGGCGCGCTTGCAAGACGGGCAGTGGCATAAGCAGGCCGATGTTACCAACGGTTTGCCGTGTGCCGACCCGGCTCAGCGATTGATTGCATATTCCAAAGACCTCAGACACAATTTCTGGCGTGTGGAGTTCAACAAAGATGAGGTGAGAGCAGTCTTCACCAAGACACCTTGAGTTTTGTAGTCACTTGGGATCGTGGCTACCTCGGGAGTGAACTGGTGGAGTAACGCTATGCCTCCTATATCTCCATGCGTTTCACTCTCGAGTATTTTTGTCGAAAGCCTCGTGGGAAAACTTCTACGAGGCTCTGTTGGAAATGACCTACCAACACTGATGAGACAGGTCGGAAGACAAAGGAGGCAGTAACCATGGCGAAGATCAGTAAGGCTCGAAAAGGAAAGCCCGAAAGGTTTTTCAAGCCCTCGTTTCTGGGTTCTATGAAGGTGGGCGAAGTGCTCGACCTTCGAGACGAGGATGGTGCCGTAGACTACTTTGTAGACACCGAGGTTGGTGAGTTCTGTGTTACTCGCGTTGACCGTAATTGGTCAGTGGAGTGCTCGCCCGAGGTTTACAAGGCGTTGGTTGCGTTTGTGAAAGCGCAGCGCAAGGCCGGAAAGGTGAAGCCGTGAAGAAGAAACAGTCGAAGAAACAGTCCAGGTTGTCGTTTGACATCTATCCGGATTGGACAATGGCCGGGACCGTAAAGAAGATGGAGTTCCAGATGCCCACGTTTAAGTTCAAAGGTCCGGGTTGGTATATCGGTAAGAATAATGACACCGTGCTTGTAATACCTCACGGCGAGGTGTCCAATCCGTGGAGGCAAAAAGGCTGGAGCAAGGCCCAACTGTTCGTGTTTATGGTGTACAGTGATCGCAGTCCGATTCATCTGTTCGGGCTGATCGCCACAGCTCCAGTTAGGGAGGATACGAGATGAAGGTCCACATTGCGTTTACCATCGAGAAGCAGCGCGAGGAAGGTGTCAACGGTCGAGTGCTGTATCAGTTGACAACCAAGATTGATCGGCGTCCCATCGAAGGCGCAGTGCATTTGGGGACGTTGGACGAGACAGCCGCAGCAGCGAGGTTCATCGTTCACGAGTGCTTGACGGACAACGAGGCACTTACCAAGTCTCCAGGCCAATCGTAGTCCTTCAGTCAGCTCACTGTCGCAGCAGTGGGTTGGCCGGATGGAACGATTCGAGTTCCACCAAAAAGGAGGCAGTAACCATGCAGACAGTAGGTCAGTTCGATAGAAGGTGGCGATGGCTTTTTAAGCTACTGTCAAAGCTGATGCCGTCTACACTCGATTCTGTTTATCAACGTGCTCGAGCCTTGCAGCACCGCAAGGAAGACCACTGGTTTATCAACAAGCGCACAAACGAATGGCAGCAGTGTCGGATGGAGTCTACCGCGTGGGATGATCCAATCATGCAAGAGTCGGGCTGCTCAGGCGAGTTCACTAACGACTTTCGTCGGAAGGATCTCCATGATGGTTGTCCAGTTTGCACGAGTGATGTGATGGAGAACGCATCGGAGCCAGACGTGATGGCTCGGTGGGGTTTTCGTTAGAAGGTTACAATCCTTCTATCAGCTCACTCATTCGAGTGGGCTGGTGGGATGGAGTAACCGGGCCATCCGATTTTCAAGGAGGCAGACGTGTCAGACGAGAACAAGAGTCAACCAACCAAAAAGACCGCTTGCGACCATTGTCACAAGCCGTTCACCAAAACGTTCACATACCGTGGTAAGAAGGGCGAGTACTGTTCCAGTGATTGCCTGGACGACGCGGAACCAACCGGTCCCAGACCGAAAAAGGAGAAAGACAAAGTGGCAGACAAAAAAGCAGCAAAGAAGAAGGTCAGCAAGTCCGAGGCGGAAGAGCCCGAAGAAGACGACGTGGAAGAGACCGAAGAGGACGAAGAGTCCGAAGAGATCAGCGAGATCGACGAGGACAACAGCCCCGAAGACGAAGAAGAGCCCGAGACCGACGACGAGGAGGAAGACGTGGAAGACAAGAAGAAGCCCGTGAAGTCCAAGAAGCCCGCCAAAGAGGCCAAGGCCAAGAAGTCCGACAAGACCAAAAAGACCGCAAAGAAGTCCGAGAAGGCGGATGACAAGCCCAAGAAGAAGGCCAAGCCCGAGGGCAGCGGTTTGGATCTGCCGTTCAAAGCCGGCAGCGCGATGGGCCGGGCGTTCATGCTGGCCATGAAGGGCACGACCGAGAAGGAGATCAACGCTCTCGCCAAGGAGTGCGAGGTGAAGCCCTCTCGGTTGGTGAACGGCATCCAGCTCGAGGCATATCTGGGCAAGAAGTGGACGTGCAAGGTGACGGGGGACAAGTACAAGATCACGTACCCCTTGTCGAAGTAACTCGAAGGTTACAATCCTTCTGTCGGGACACTCTAACCAGTGTCCCGGCGGGATGGAGTAACTGATAACTCCACCACAGGAGGCTGTTCGTGATACACATTAAGACTTTGCGTACAACGCCGAAAGGCTTTACCATCGTCGATATTCCAGGTTGGGGTCGCCAGATAAAGATGGTGAATGTCGATCATGCCAATCTGTTGCTGCGGCGAGCTGACGTTAACGTTGTAGTCTACGCTGTGTTCCATCCGTCGTGGGAAGGCTATTACTATCTAAAGGCCAAGGCCGTGGATCATCAGACCATCATCGAGGCCTGTTCCGTGTACAGTGCCAATTATGCAGTTCATCACTATGAGCAGTGCAGAAAGAACGGAGTCCCGGAGGTGCTATTCAGATGAGAGATCTCAATTCTTTGGAAGAGTGTGCTATCAGGCACGAAGCCATACAAAGGTTTACAGCTACTATACCGGAGTTAGCGGGTCACGATTGGACAGGTGATTCCGGTTTAGAAGGTCAACCCATTCAGGAAATTGTAGTCCAGACCGGTCAACACGATGAGGATGCGTTTTTGCATCTGTGCATTCTGGTCGCGTTCGAGGCCGGGCGAATGTACGAAAGGGAGGCAATACCGTGAAAGTCAAAGAGATTGCAACAGCGCTTGTGGTTGGTTTCACTGTCGCCGGTATGTCACGTATGCTGGCGATGCTAGTTGACAACATTTTACAACCGTACTTGGTGCGGTTTGCTAACTGGTTCTAGCAACCAGAACACTTTTTGAGTCGGGCCAGAGGCCCAAGGAGGCAAAAAATGCTACAGACTGAGCAGAATGTTTGCGATATCTTGAACGAGGCGTTTGACGAAGTGCTACACGCCATTTGGCAAGAAGGCGTAGCTCACGTCAAGCCCAAGACTTGGTACAATGGCAACCACTATGCCGCAGGTAAATGGTACTTCATGCTGCGTACGGTACCAACAGCTTCCGGCGAAGAGACCATCATCACAGTTTCAGCTAACGGCAACGTCTACCAACCGTTGTTAGATCAGGCCGCTGTTGAGAACATTGTTGGTCGCGCGTTTCTGTTGGCGGCTACAGTTTCTTTTTTCAACCATGTTCGGGTTTCGAAGGTGAGCGGTAGCGCGGAGTTGACGTCATGAGCGCCACTGTTCGCTACTCTGTCGTTCGTTTGAAGGACCGATACGAGCACGTGTATCGCTACCACATGTTCGAGGCCGCTGTCTCTGCCGCTAAGACTCTTACCAGTAAAGAAAAGACCACGTGGGTCATTCACGACAATCTCGAGCATTGGGACGTTGCAGCGATAACACCAGCTCCTATCAATACGAGGCCGGACGAGGTCACCGTTGCGTACGATGAGTATGTACGAGTGCACGGACAAGTAGGTCAATCCGGTGTTTGGCATTTCCAGGTCGACAACGGTCTGGGCAGGTTTCTTTTCATTGGGAAGTTCTCACTTGCGTTGCGTGCTGCTCGAGATCTAACCGCAGCCGTAGGTGGGCGTCGAGCCGTGTTGTACACCGAACAGAAGAAGGAGGCCGTATGAGACCCATCCCGGATCGTGATTGGCCGGAAGGTAAAAAGCACCCACACGGCAAACTGCCTGTCTGGTCCAAACAATCGGAAGTGGAACTGCGCAGGACGGCCATCGCACGACTCCAAAAAAGTTTGCGAGGTCGTAAGCCCGGTTGTGATCGGAAGACTCTGATCAAGATTCTTAGGACTCAATTATCGGTTTGGTCTCTAAGGACTCATGCTCAGAGGTATGCAGGCATAACATTATCCGCTTCGATGGTTATGGATGCGATTTACTATCTGAAGAAGAAAGGTGGTGCGTGATGTACAAAGACCGAGCCGAAAGAAACGCCGGCCGACACGTTGTGCCGAAGTGGAAGATCGTTGCAGCCCGCCGTCTAAAGGCCATGAAGGCCGAAGAAGGTCCCGAGTATGTCAACATTGGAGGCTCCAACTATTCAATGGCGCAGCCAGTTTCAGATACCATTTCGTTTCCGCCGGAGGTGGCCAGGATACTCGAGGCCTATGAACAGGATCAGGAGTCACTCAGCGTTACTCAAAAGAAGCTGTTGGAAGAGTTCCGAGACCAATCACCCGAACTGTATTCGGCAGCTATCGGTTGTTTGTACTATCTGTGCAGTGCAGTAAAAAAGGAGGCCAACAAGTGGTAGATCAAAGTGTAACAGCCTCTCCAACGTCCAAAGTGGAGCATACCCTATCCAACCATACCCCAACACCCGTCGACAGTGCCTGTGAGGCCCCACGCAGTCCCAAAAAGGGTCCTAAGGCAATGTCTAAGGCCCATCTGTACCGAATCTTCGGGATGTTTCGAGATCTTCCATCGTACAAGGTTTTGCGCCGCGGAAGGTTTCGGATCGAACATAAGAAACTTTCCGCGGGCAGTAAGATTCCAGTTGTCAGTTTTCGCCAGGCGTTGTTCGAGGGAAAGTGGAGACCACAGAGTGTAAGCTTCGAAAAGGACATCGTCGTGTCTCAGTTGCACGACAAAGAGAACGGTATGTGGATGTCCACGAGTTTGCAAGAGCTGGCGCAAATGGAACCGTTCCTGCGTCGAGCAAAAGGGACGGTGCTGGTCGGAGGTCTGGGTCTTGGTTGCATTGCCCATCTGTTAGTGAGAAAGCCCGAGGTTTATCGTGTGATAGTCGTGGAGCGTGAGAAGGATCTGATCAAACTGGTTCAGCCTCAGATTGATTCTCGTGTCGAGGTCATTCTCGGAGATCTTTTTAATGAGGTCAAACAAGTTCGGCCAGGTGAGTTCGATGCAGCTTTTATTGACATCTGGCAAACAACCGGCGAATGGTCATGGCAGACTCAGGTGGTTCCATTGCGTCGGTTACTCCACGACAAGGTGCTGTTCAAGAACCAAATGTACTGGCAAGAAGACGAGATGCAATCACAAGTGGAGTTGATGCTTTATCGTGCAGCCGATATACACGCTGAGATATACGAAGACTCTCCATCGTTTCAACACTATTGGGTCTTTCGTAAAGCGGTTGAGCATCTGTATTGCACGGAACCGCGTATCAGCAAAGATACTCCAATTGAAAAGGTGTTCGCTATCGAGGCAGAGAACAGGCAGAATCCGAAGTTGCAGTTCCTGGTTAAGGCGTATCTGAAAGGAGTAGGCACGAAGGCTTGGGAACGCCGGTTCGGTAAGTTCTGGGACAAGTCGTTGGAGTGGCCAAAAGTCAAGGAGGCTTTCAAGGTATGAAGCACAAAGTTGAAGAGTCGAAGTTCAAGATTGGAGATCGGGTGAAAGCTCGATACGATACCGGTCAGGAGAAGTGGGAGTTCGGCACAGTCAAAGACATCAGACCCAATCAGTTGCCGTGGTTCGGTTTTGACATTTATGTTCAGTTCGAGGGTGACGACGGACCCATGGTGCTGAACGAGACCAGTTGGGGAGACAATTGCAGAAGGTGGAGGCAACATGAAGACGTTCGAGTTTACCATCCGCTTGCAAGTTCCAGATACAGTTGCAGATGTGCTGGTGATCGAGAACATTGACCGAGGTTGGCCGGTACACTGGAAGGCACTTTCAATTCGCGGTCAACGGATTCTATCCAAAAGGTCGCACAAGATCAAGATGGATGATAGAAACGAAGTGTACCTCAGCTACGGTAAGCCTACTCCACCAAGGAGGAGAATATGAAGACATTCGATGTGAAGTGGGTTGAAAGATACGCCCAGTTGAAGGCCCAGATCAAGAAGCTCGATGAAGAGCGTCTGGAGCTTCGAGAGGATATACTAAAGGCTTTCAATTCAGGCGAACGGTGTCCCGAGACATGTCCTTTCATTCTCGAACACAACAAGATTCCCAAGCGCAAGCTCGATTGGAAGTTGGTAGCATTAGCTCTCGCAGTTCGTTTCTTCAGAGATCAAGACCGAGCCGAAGCGTACATCAAGCGCAAGTGGGACAAAGCTCCAACATCAGACGTAGAAGAGATCGAGGTCAAAGTGAATCCCAAGTGGAGGTCATCGTGAATATCTCGTTTACAGGAACACAACAAGGCATGACAGAGTATCAGAAGTTGCAACTGAAGACTTGGCTTCTGAAGTACAAGCCATTGATCCAAAGGTTCAGTCACGGTTGTTGCATCGGTGCAGACATGGAGGCTCACGAGATAGTTCGTGAGGTGTGCGGCCTGTCTGTATTCATTGCCGTATATCCTTCCAATGCTAGTACGAGAGCACCAATTCCACGGGACGCGGATTTCGTGGCGGTCGCGGAGCATCCGTTGGAGCGCAACAAGAAAATTGTCAAGGACGGAAAAGATACGTTGATCGCAGCTCCGTTCGAGATGAGAGAGGTCTTGCGTTCAGGTACATGGGCAACCATTCGGTTTGCCAGGCAAGTACATGTACCAATCTTCTATGCGTGGCCGTTTAAACATCGCTTTATGTCGGAGGATACAGAATTTGATCCCCATCGCGAGGTGTCCCGGTGAAGTGGAAAACGTTTTCAATCGTAATTCCAACATACAACCGGCCAGAGTACGTCGGAGAGATGCTGCGGTTGCTGTGTGAGCAATACGATCCTCCTGAGTTTGAGGTGATCATCGTCAACGATGGAGGTGACGAAAAAGCCCTAACCGAAATGTATGCACAGTTCAAACAGTACGCGCAGTACGAGCATAGGTTGCTACTCACCAGATTTTTCCATCAAGCCAATTCTGGCGCAGCCGCAGCTCGCAATTTGGGGGCGAGTAAAGCTCTAGGAGAGATCGTGGTGTTTTTAGACGATGATTGCCATCCCGATCAGTACTGGCTTTTCGCTCTCAAGAGACACTATCAACAATATCCCAATTGCATGGTGGGAGGTCCGATGGAGATCTCTCCACTTGTGTATGACAACCTAAGTTCGGTTGCCAGTCAGTTGTTCATTCGGTTCCTGCACGAGATTTTTACAGACGTGAAAGGTGGTGCACCATACAGGACAAAGATCTGCGGAGGTCACAACATGGCCGTGTCCCGTCGACTCTTCTACGAGGTAGGTCAGTATGATAGAAGACTGAATCTAACCGCAGGTGATGACCGTGAGTTGTGGGACCGCTGGTTAGCAGCAGGCTACGAGATTCATTACGATCCGAGTGTCGTAGTCTACCATCGTCATGTAATGAGCCCAAAGAGGATCTGGTTACAATTTCGCAGATACGGCCGAGGCGCCTATCAGTTCAGTAAGATCGTAGCAGAGAATGGACGACACGAAAGTCCTTTCAATACTCTCGGGTTTCAGATGGAGTCAGTGTTGTATCCGTTTGCATGTTACATTCAACCTTGGAGCAGGCAGTTCAAACTAGCGTGTCTGATTGCCATGTTGCAGGTTGCTTACTTTTTCGGGGTAGTCGAAGAGATCGGAAGATCCAAAAGGGGGCTGTGATGGAAGAAGGGATTTTTGCAGATGAGTGTGAGTGCTTTTTCACAGACTTGTATGAGGACTACAAGCACTTGCCAATCGAAGAGATCGATGTTGAAACGTACTGTCCATATGTTGTCGAGAAGGAGTCTGTAGTGCAAGAGTACGTTTTTTCCATGCAGGCAGCTTACTTGCCAGTGTTTCTGTGTGAGAATCAAGATATGCTGATGGACGGGAGTCACAGGATCACAGCAGCCAGAAGGTTAGGTTGGACGAAAATCAAAGCGCACGTTTGTAAAAAGAGGAGGCAGTGATGGAAGAGTTGTATCCGTTGTTTGTGTACATCTACGATGAGAAAGGCTACTACGGAGACCCTGTTCGAGTTGACAACGAGGCCGAGTTGAAAGCTCAGATGGAAGGCTCCATCGCAAAAGCACTCAAGAACAAGTGTGAGGTTCGGGTTACAGACATCAACGATTATCTTGTGTTCCATTCGGAGTGCGGAGTGATTGTGTTTCCACCGCCTACGGATCCCATTGGAGGTGAACTGATATGCTTCGAGATGCGTACGGTAACGCTATAACCTTTCAGTACGATAAGGTTGCTAGGCTGTCCGGTTTGTTCGAACGGACGATCTGCTACATCGAGACGAGAGTACCAACGTTACAGATACGAGAACTTTCAAACGAAGAACCGCAGTCAGTAATGTATTCAGCTTCGGTTTGCCGACATTACAAGGACAAGCCTAACAAAGAGATTGCTAGGCGTGCGGCTATCAAAGCGGTCCTGTGGCAGTATATACCCAAGCGTAGGCGTCTCGCGTTTTGGGCTTTGTACTTTTCGCGTTCGGAGTTGAGGCCCAAAAAGATCCATCTGCGTGAGTCGAAAGGAGGAGAGTGATGGGAGATCAAAAAGCTACTCTGCACCCAAACGGTTTAATGATGTACACCGTGCTGGTGAAGCATTTTGTAGGGCGAGAGGTCATCGCAGTTGTGATCTACGACAACTGGGTGTCGTTCAATGACGGAGATCCCGAGTCCAAGAAAGAGATCTGGTCAGCAGTTAAGTTGTATCTTGAAGTGGAAGGTCGTCCGAGTGATGGGTGTTGGGACGAAGCTTCAGAAGAAGCGCAGAAACGTTCTTTCGAGTTGGCAGATAAGTTCTTTCCCGAACTGAAGCCGGAGGTGACGTAAATGCCTACAACGAAGGTAAAGGTGCCACCGTCCTGTTGGGGTTGCGGGCACGACTACTTGGAGCGATGGAAGCCCGAGGATTTAGCACCACATCCAGGTATTCATCCAGGCTCGTCCAATAACGATTCTAGTGTTGACGATTCAGATAAGGTCTGTCCAGATTGCCATGAAGAGATAACGGAGGGGGTGTAAGGATGCCGATAGTGTTTTCAACAGCGCAACAGTTGAAAGTCCCAGACTCGGATTTGATCGATGTGAAGAACAGACCGCAGCTAAGCGCCAAGTCTCTACGCTACGCTTCAGGCGAGGACGCATCCAGGCACGTAGTCGAAGACAAGATGGGTTTCACCTGGTTAGACCAGCACAGTCGCATCGGAGTCATAACGTGGAACGGTATCGAGATCGCGTTGTACTTCCGTCGCAAGTTGGTGCCCATACCAGCAGAACCAATCCAAAAGGTTACAACAGTTCCAATTGCTCCGTCAGAGGCGTGGCTCAAGATTGATTTGCTCGAATCAAATCCCAGAAAGGTGAAGGCCGCATCGGAGTTCGAAGCACAGCGTAAACGTATTGACGAGCTTGAGCGTGCCAGACAGCAGTTGTTGTTTGAGAACAAGTTGCTGCTCGAGAGGGTCGAGAAGGCTGAAGAGACTCGAGATGCAGCGTTGCATGAGAACAGATCGATGAAGGTGCGGTTGCAAGTTCAAGAAGAGAAGCTCAAGAAGCTCGGAGGTGGGAAGTGATTACGATGATGAGTGTAGCTCGGCTAACCGAGGTCGAAGTAGAAGCCATGGATCTGCGGTTGTTGTATCTGATGACCGTGAAGTTGAGTATAGCAGAGATCCATAAGCTTCCGGTCCATGTTCGAGATCGTTTGTTGAAAGCCCGCCGCGAGTTTCATGGAGGTGGAGAGTGAAGACAAGATATTTTTTGAAGCCCGACGGTCCTTGGGACGAGAAAGAGGTCAGCGAAGAAGAGTATATCAAGGCTGAGCAGAATGCAGGTTTCCGTTCCACGACGGGCGGTCCAGCAACGGGTAGCTTTCACGGAAACGGAATGAGTGGTCGTACCGAGTACGGAAGTTGGGGTCGGAGGGGATGGACGGCCGAAGATGAAAAGAGAAAAGACCCTAAGGAGAAGACATGAAGCCAATCAACGTGGGGCAGGGCGGGTCCCCGACTACCATCCGCCTGAGAAATCCCAAGAGACCGCAGTTGGTTATACCCAGTCAACTGGTGAATGCTTTGCTGGGTCGCAAGCTCAGAGACAGCGATCAGGTATTCGTTGTTCCGTGTTTAGACCAAGGCAACTTGGTTCTGTACGAGCGCTCGGTGTATAACAGCGAAGGTGAGACTCTAAAAGCCTGGCGCTCGAGTCCGCAGAGCAAGACACTTTACATCAGTGCAGTAAATATTCTGCGGGCTCTGAGTTTGGAGTCCGAGGAGTGGCCCGAGAACGGTTTTCCAACCAAGTCACCGCGTAAAGGGAAGTTGGTAGTCACAATCGAAAGGAGCGCGAAGTGATTTGTCAAATACAAGATTTGCCTGTGCCATACATTTGCGTTTTGCCAGATGGACACGATCCTCCGTGTAAGGACAAAGATGGTTGGACGTGTCTTACGGACAAAGTAACACAGGACGAGGCGAGGCAAGGTTTGTCAGCCGAAGATTTGAGACAGGAGTTCAGAGACGAGTTGAACGATCTGAAAGGAGAGTGAGATGAAGATCAGTAAGAAAGGAACAAAGATCAGAATTTACGACCGTAAGAGAAAATTCCACGAGATCATCGCGCCCGGTAAGGCCTCTATCGAAGAGGACCTGTTGGAGTACTACAAGTCCTTGGAGAAGGTCGGCAATGCAGCTGCAGAATTTTTAAATTGGGAGGGAGAGTTGAAAAGTCTCGGAGCAATGGGCAAGGCACTTAGCAAGTTGGAGTTTGCTGTCGCTAACATTCAGTATCGAGAGAAGGAGGCTAGCAAGATTCCAAGCATTGGCTTACAGGTGGAGGTAAGTAAGTGATGGGAGAGAACATGGCGCTGTACCGATTAGCCCAGGGGGTCACCGACAAAGTGCTCGGCGAAGGAACCTACAAAAAGATGAATCACTTCGATCCATCGAAAGGAGAGACACACGGTACGAAGCCACTCAAGTTGTATTTGCAGGAGCAGCGTGAGCGTGCAGAGAAAGGAATGAAGATCGTGAAGTCCAAGTTAAAGAGTTCAAAGAAAAGGAAGGTGCGTGCGATGAAGAAAGAAGAAGAGTACACATGCCGTGCGGTGTTGTTATTTGTTGTAGATGCTACAACACCTAAAGGTGCATTGTTGGAAGCTCGCAGGATGATCCAAGCCGCCGTCGACAAGTCGGCCATTGTTCGAGTCTCTGTGCGCAAGAAGAAGAGTTAAAGGATCAGTTCCCCGTGCAGAGGATTTACTGAGAAGGAGGTACTAAGTGGAAAAGTGTCCCTGTTGCAAGATCTATAACTGTCTGATGGAGTTGCAGTGTCACAAGTCTGAGACTGCGTACAGGTCGCTCGCTGCTGCGGTCAAAGAGTTCCATGATGCAGACATGATGCAGAATGTAGCAGTTATAAGCAAGTGCCGACAGCACGGTGCCAAAGAGCTTTTGAGTAACTGGTTCGACAATGCGTACAAAGACTCCATCGAGGCTCTGAGTAAAGGTATAGTGCTGCGTAGAGTGCGAGGTTTTGGTCACAAGTTTGGCCAGCGTCTGTCTTAGTGCCAAAACAAGTTTTCAGAGTATTGTATTATTTACAGTAAAGTTAGGTATCTCCGCGGCCCTCCAAATACAGGCTCAAAAAATTACCTTTACTTCAGGCGGGAGTTTTACTATACTCCATAACGAGCTCGCAGGTTAACACTCTGGGCCTGACCGCGAGGTCCAAAGAACAAAACACTCGGGTTTGAGTTCACCCGGCGGCCGAAGTAACCCGCAGGTCAATCATGCTCAAATTTGCCAGCCGTGTTCTGGTGTTCTCTGCCTCAGGTCGTTATCTTTATCAGATCCATGCCGAGAAGGCCAAGGAGCTGGTTAAGTCCAAAGTGATAGCACCAGTTGAAATGTCTCCCGAGCGGCCGCGTGTTTGGAAGACAATACTCAACCATAGTGCGAGTGATGTCGAGCGCATAGGTCCAGCCACACCGTTAACAGCTCGAAGCTACACAGGCCAAAGCTACACCATCCGTGAAACGGTGGGCGACTATCATACTAGTAAGTTCAAGTCCATCAATCCTGAAGACCTTTGGGCGTTCCGTCTAGCCCAGACCGATTGCATCGCAGTATGAGTACTTCACCATGGGCAGCCAAACCCGGCCAGAAGAAACGTGGCCGTCCTCCAAAAGCCAATCGCATAACTCCGGTCAAGAAGCGTGGTCGTCCGCCTAAGACTATTGACTGCAAGATCGTTGAGAAGCTGGCTACTATCCACTGTACTCAGCAAGAGATAGCTGCGGTGCTCGGCGTGAGTCAAGATACATTAGTCAACGAGACCAACGGCGTGGCCTTTGCTGAGGCTTTCGAACGAGGTTGGCAGCGTGGCAAAGAGTCACTGCGCCGTGCTCAGTGGAAGTCGGCTATCGACAAAGGAAATGTGACAATGCAAATTTGGCTTGGAAAAAATATGCTGGGCCAGAGAGACATTGTTATAACCGAACAGCGTGGCGAGATCAAGTACACCGAGCAGTCTCCTTTAAAGAAACTATCAACTGGAGACCTACACAAGTTGCGAGAATTGATTACAAAGGCCAGCCAGTCTGAGAGCGAGGGCACAATACAGTGAGTGGGTACGGGCATTTGCACACAGCCGAAACAAAGGCTAAGTTACGTGAGTCTCATTTGGGCAAGAGGCACACCGTCGCTACACGAAAGAAGATTAGTGCCTTGCTTACAGGTCGTCCTGTTTCGCGAGCTACAAGACGTAAGTTAAGTGCAACGTTGCGTGGGCATCCAGTATCTCAGTCTACGCGTTGTAAGATTAGTGCAGCAAACAAAGGCCGCCGAAGATGCGAGGCAGAAAAGAAAAAGTGGGCTCGGGCTTACGTCAAGGCAGTTGTACCAAACAGTCCAGAATGCAACATTTTGTCTCTGCTCAAAAGATACAATCTGAGTCATCGTTTTAAGTTCAGTCCAAAGCCCATCGGATGTCGAGTACCAGATTTTCTTGACGAAAAGAACAAGATTGTTATTGAGTATTTTGGGACTCGGCACGACGAACAGTTTCGTGGTTGGCCAAGGCAAGAAGAAGAGGCAGACCGCAAATTTTATTTCCAACGCTACGGCTACAGTACAGTCATCATTTGGTTTGACGATCCCAAGTGGAAGACTCTAGCTAAACTGCGTTTGTTGCAGTTGGAGGTGCTTCCTCAATGACAGCCAAAGAAGTCCAAGTATTCATTCAAGAAAGCACACCGAGACTAAAGAAGATCCAAAAGGCGATTGAGTCCGCCGGTCTGCAAGTGCGAGTGTGTACTTACATTCGCGGAAGGTGGGGAGGTAAAGGTCCAATCTTCGAGACCCTAATCCCAGGTACCAATCGTTGTATGCGAGCTCAGCTTCCAATCACAGCCGACAACGATGAAGGCTTCACGGTGTTCGTTATCAATCACGTTAAGTTGATGGCCAAGACAGTACCCAATCTCGGACGCTTGCAGTAACGCGGTATAATCTGTCATGGGCCTATTTCAAGACTCGGGCAGTACAGATGCAGAGCGTCGTGAAGAGGCTGATCGTATCTTCAAAGATCTAGAGCCAGTTGTCGAGACCGTAGGCGAGAGCATCAGCAACGAGAAGAAGTCCCGAGAAACAGTCGAGTTCATTTTGTCCATGCGTCCAAGAAACAAACGGCCAGTCTCAGTGAAGCAACTGTTCTGGCTCAGGGATTTGCACGACCGTCACGTCAAAGGTTTGTAATGGCGACGAAACATCTTGTCGATACGATCCAAGTTGCAGAGGCTCTCATCGAACGAGATGCTCCTATTGCTTACGTAGATCAGTTACCACAAGGCATACTGGTGCCAAAGTGTCATCCCAAGAGCACAACCATCGTACAGCACAAGGAAGGGTTCTTGGTAGTGTTCTGCTCAAAATGTTTAGAGCCCATGTTCAAGACTCCGCTGCTGCAAAGACAAATTCAGATGGTGACGTGATGGCTCAAGACGCAAAGTTACTGCTGAAGATCAAGATCAATCCCCAGTATGAAAGCTTCGCAGCCAATCTCGTTCTTCAGGTAGGTCACGCCGTAGAAGAAGGTTTGCTGTCTGAAGAACAAGGCGAAGCTATGTTTCTCGAGTTACTGCAAGAACGCCTGCCGGAGTTCATCGAGGTGGAGACCGCCGTAGATGAGTGAGAAGGCTAAGCTCCATCGAATCAGTAGCAACGGTGTGCTGCTGGGCTATATGATGCAGTGTCCTGGCTGTAAAGGGCATCATGCTATCTATACCGAACAGCCCAACAGTCAAAAGGCCAAGTGGGAGTTCAATGGAGATCTCGAGTTTCCTACGTTCAAGCCGAGTGTGTTAGTGACGTGGGACGAAGGTGAAGAACACGTCAAGAACATTTGTCATTTCTACGTAACTGACGGCAAGATCATCTTTCAACCAGATTGCACACACGAACTGAAAGGTCAGACTGTAGATCTTCTAGAGTGGGAGATATGAGTTGCGCCGGCAGCAAGTCCTGTCCGTGGCCAGTCGTAGATGATGTTCTTATGTTGTGTGTCCACCATCTGCGTCAACGAGTCAATACCCAGATGGGAGAGCGTTCTTTGGTGCAGTCTTCCATCAATTACAGTTTGTGGGAAATGGGACATCGCGGCCACAAGACTAATCGCAGGGCCACCGAATCATGATCATCGAAGTCAAAGGTCCAGGTAATCCGTATTGGACAGGCCCACCGAGTCAAGGTCGAATCGATGCTATTAAGTTCTGTGCACAAGTAATAGGTCACAAGTCACAATGGCGCAGGTACAACAAGGGCGGTTGGGAGAGACTTCTTTCAGACGAAAGCTTCAAGAAGTTAAACGAAGAGATCACGAGATCAACGACACCGAAAGATTTCAGTCATGTGCATTCTAGCGTGGGTTAAGACGATCTGGTGCAAGTTCCAATTGGTTGACGAGTTCTGTCACGATTGCGGACGTAAGACTCAGTATGCGTGGACAATCGAGAACTGGTTTTGGGATCTCGTTGTAGGTCGTGACGATACGATCTTGTGTTTGAAGTGCTTCGACAAGAGAGCCGAGAAGAGGAATCTCCATCCGATCTATCGTATCGAAGTCGAGAACATTCCCATTGAGATCCAGAAGAAGCTCGATTCAGAATTCGGTGCGAAGTAATATGAAAAGTGGACGCAGCAAACGTCGCAGGCGTTGGGTCAATCAATTACCCACAAGCGACAAGTCCAACGCGCCAAAGAGTTACAAGCAACACTCTCGACTTTGCAACAGTTACTGCTACAAGGCGGCATAAAGTCATACGTCTACGATCCAGTTATTAAAGGTTTCGTCATCGACGGTTTTCCAATCGTTGAAGAAAGAGTTACCGAATGGTTGCGTAACTTCCCAAAGTTTCGTTCAGCACACGTCTGAGTCGAAGAAATAAAGCGTATCTCAGAGTTACAGTAATTCACTTCTACGAGTCATACAGTAATTAGTTCCGAGTGCATATAACGTGCCAGCGTACAGGTTTCATAGTGTGAATGCTAGAAAGAAGAGAGTAGAGACTGTTCCAGAAGTTCCTACGTTGGAAGAAGTGAATAAGGAACTTGCGGAAAGGTCTTTACGAGAATACGTGGAGCAAGCCTGGAGCATCTTAGAACCAGCCACTCCATTCGTTCCGAACTGGCATATAGACGCGTGCTGCGAGCACCTGGAAGCAGTATCGAATGGGCAGATCAAGTTGCTTGTAATAAACATGCCCCCGAGGTGCATGAAGTCTTTAACGATAGCGGTGTTCTGGCCTAGTTGGGATTGGATCAGAAAGAAGGGCACGACGAAATGGGTCTATAGTTCATATGCCTTCAAGTTCGCTACCAGAGACTCTATCAAGTGCAGACAATTGCTGGAATCGAATTGGTATCAGAAGAACTGGGGAAGTCTCTTTTCGTTAGCTGAAGACCAGAATGAGAAAACGAGATACGAGACTACGACCCGCGGCTTCCGAATGGTGCACGGTATACACGGTCACGGTGGCGCAACTGGTGAAGGTGGAGACGTGCTAGTCTGCGACGATCCACACGGCGCAATCGAGGCCTATTATCCAGATACGATGATGGCCAATGTTCTGGATTGGTGGGACACGGTTATGCCCACTCGTTTGAATGACCAAAGGACTGGCCGAAAGGTAATTGTCCAGCAGCGGATTCACGAACGGGATTTGAGCGGACATCTACTTAGCAAGAACGAAGGTTGGGAATTGCTCAGACTCCCAATGAGATACGAGACGAAGTTCCCGTGCAGAACAGGAATCGGTTGGAGCGATCCCAGGAAGGCAGAAGGTGAATTGCTCTGGCCGAAAAAGTTCCCCGAAGAAGAAACAAAAGCTCTAGAACGAGCATTGGGTACTTGGCGCTCTTCGGGACAGCTCCAGCAGCGCCCGTCTCCACAAGAAGGCGGGATCATCAAACGGCATTGGTTCAAGTTCTATTACGAGACTCCCGATCCGGATCTGTGGGACGATTCGTTGCAGTCGTGGGACATGGCTTTCAAGGCGCTGAAAGATAGTGCCTACGTCTGCGGCCAGGTGTGGATGCGAATAGGCGGAGATGCGTATCTGTTAGATCTCAATCGAGATCATCTGACTTTCACTCAGAGTTGCGCCGCGGTTGAGCACTTTACAGAGAAGTGGCCGACGGTCGCTAAGAAGTTAGTTGAAGACGCAGCTAACGGTCCAGCAATTATAGATCAGCTCAAGAGAAAGGTTCCCGGTCTGATAGCCGTGAGAGCCGACGGCAGTAAAGAAGCCCGTCTTTCAGCCGTAGCTCCGTTCTTCGAGTCCGGCAACATCTATGTTCCGCATCCTGACATGTGCCCGTGGGTCGCGGATTTCATCGAGGAGCTATGTAACTTTCCCAAAGCCGCTTACAAAGATCAGGCAGATGCTTGTTCGCAGGCTCTAAGAAGGTTGATGATCAAGTCAAACGGTCACGGTCCGTTAGCTCCGGTTGTTAGTTTAACTCGCGAGGCTCCGATGGCACCGATGGCCAGTCAGTACAAGCCCACGTTGCGCGGTGAGTTAAGATGAGTCTGCAAGATAAGGTTGTGCAGATCGAGGCCTCTTCCGAACCAGTTCACGAGATGTTCGGATTAACTTATGCGCCGTATCTGGTAATTCCGAGATCAGTTCTGCAATCAGCTCCAATCGAATGGCAGCGACGTTTCGTTACGTGTCTGGCCGAGTTAGAAGACATGTTCGGGCCAGCACCGTGCGGGTATCGTGTTTCAGCTATGAAGATCGGTGGAGCCTTTGTGGAAGATCCGTTACACGATTACGAACGTGGCCGCAGACGAGTTCCATATTGCGACGGTTACGAACGAGTTGAGCAACAGGTTGCGGAATTGCCAGCGCACAAGCAACGTCATGTATGTTCCGCAGATTGCCCATGCAAAGATTAAAGTCGGGGCGTAGCGCAGTCTGGTAGCGCACCTGCCTTGGGCGCAGGGGGTCGGGAGTTCAAGTCTCTCCGCCCCGACCACAATTTTGAGTTACGAGTGCAGAAGCTCCTACAGCGGCCACAGATCCCGAACCCATCTCCAACTACCACTTGATCCGTTCCGCGAGTGCCTGACAGTCCCCATGAGTTCCTAGATAGGTCCTACAAATGGCTTTCGTACCCGTTTCGACGATCACTTGCAAGTACTCATGTGTCGAGTGCGGCTTGCATCGAGTTGAGGTGGAAGTTCCAGCTCGCAGCGATGATCCGGCCGAAGACGCAGTTACGTGGT
>Ga0134127_10000101_pt1 | contig 115971 bp, 104 predicted proteins | sample KB31753_FD_96459 | JGI IMG/M metagenome (GOLD analysis project Ga0134127, IMG submission 96459) | Terrestrial soil microbial communities with excess Nitrogen fertilizer from Kellogg Biological Station, Michigan, USA - KB3-175-3 | ecosystem: Environmental > Terrestrial > Soil > Unclassified ... | reverse complement strand
TGATCCCCAACATGAACAAGATTGCCGGCGAGCTTACGCCCGCGGTATTTCACGTAACCGCGCGAACAATTGCGACGCATGCACTCTCAATTTTTGGCGATCACTCCGACGTGATGTCGGCCAGAACTACGGGATTCGCGATGCTGTGCTCCAACTCCGTCCAGGAGGCAATGGATCTGGCACTTATCGCCCACGCAGCCACTCTCGAATCCCGTATCCCTTTCCTGCACTTCTTTGACGGATTCCGCACTTCACATGAAGTCAATAAGGTCGAAATGCTTTCCGATTGCGATTTGCGCGCCTTGATCAACTCCGATCGTGTCCTGGAGCATCGCGCACGGGCACTATCGCCGGATCACCCGGTACTGCGCGGAACAGCGCAGAACCCGGACGTCTTCTTCCAATCACGTGAGGCGGCAAATCCTTATTACAGGGCCTGTCCGGAAAAGGTCCAGGCAGTCATGGACAAATTCTCGCAGGTTGTAGGCCGCACATACCACCTATTCGACTACGTGGGAGCGCCAGATGCCGAACGCGTAATCGTGATGATGGGATCGGGCGCCGAAACGACCCATGAGACCGTGGATTATCTGAACGGCCGCGGCGAGAAGGTTGGGCTTCTGAAGGTGAGGCTGTACCGACCATTTTCCGTGAAGCACTTCCTCGCCGCATTGCACGCTTCGGTCAAGAAGATCGCGGTACTGGATCGGACGAAGGAAGCCGGGTCGGTCGGCGAGCCGCTGTACCTGGATGTTGTAAATGCTTTGTTTGAACGCGGCATGAAGACGGAGCGGCAAGTGTCTCGCCTCGTGAATGGGGAGCGACCTGCGCTGGGCGCAGTTGAGCGTACACTCGCCGCTCCTCCAATCGTCATGGGCGGCCGTTATGGTCTTTCTTCAAAAGATTTTACGCCAGCGATGGTGAAGGCGGTTTACGACAATCTGGCAGAAGCCGCACCGAAGAACCATTTCACAATCGGAATCAACGACGACGTAAGTCACACGAGCCTTGACTACGACCGCGAATTCTCGATCGAGCCGCCCTCGGTGATACGTGCGATGTTCTACGGCCTCGGAGCAGATGGGACGGTTGGCGCGAACAAGAATTCGATCAAGATCATCGGCGAAAACACATCCAATTACGCGCAAGGGTACTTCGTTTATGACTCTAAAAAATCTGGTGCGATGACAGTTTCGCATTTGCGTTTTGGGCCGGAGCCGATTCGGTCAAGCTATCGGATCTCCAAAGCAAATTTCATTGCATGCCATCAGTGGATCTTTCTCGAGCGTTACGACATGCTCGAAGCCCTCGTGCCTGGAGGTGTGTTCCTACTCAACAGCCCGTTTGGCCGGGACGAAGTGTGGAATCACCTGCCTCGTCGACTACAGGAACAGCTGGTCGAGAAAAAAGCGAGATTCTATGTGATTGACGCCTACGATGTGGCTCGCAGAAGCGGTATGGGATCACGCATGAACACAATCATGCAGGTGTGCTTCTTCGCGATTTCAGAGGTGCTGCCGAGGGAAGACGCCATCGCAGCAATTCGCCAATCGATTAGTGACACCTATGGTAAGAAGGGCGAAGAGGTTGTTCGGAAGAACCTGCGCGCGGTAGATGAGACACTCGCGCGCTTGTTTGAGGTAAGAATTCCAGAAGTGGCGACCAGCCGAATCGAGCTTCTGCCTCCGTTTTCCGCGGACGCGAACAAGTACGAGCGCGATGTGCTCGGCGCAGTATACGCCGGCCACGGAGACGAGATTCCCGTGAGCGCTTTCCCCGCTGACGGCACTTATCCAACCGCCACGAGCAAATGGGAAAAACGTAACATCGCGCTCGAAATTCCTGTGTGGGACGCAAACACCTGCATCCAGTGCGGCAAGTGCGCCATGGTATGCCCGCACGCGGTAATGCGTATAAAGGTCTATGAGGCGAAGCATCTAGCGAACGCGCCCACAACATTTAAGTCTGCGGATGTGCGTGATCGGGAATGGCAGGGCATGAAATATAGCATTCAGGTTGCGCCGGAAGATTGCACCGGCTGCGGAATCTGCGTGGATATCTGCCCGGCTAAGAACAAGAGCGAGACGCGGCTGAAGGCAATCAATATGGCCCCGCAGCCACCGTTGCGCAAGAACGAAGTGGAGAACTGGAAGTTTTTCCTAAATATTCCAGATCTTGATCGGCGGAAGATCAAGACGACGAACATCCGCCAGCAGCAGGTACAGGAGCCGCTGTTTGAGTTCTCCGGAGCATGCGCGGGATGCGGTGAGACCCCATATCTGAAGCTGATCTCACAGCTGTTCGGTGATCGCGCAGTGATCGCCAATGCGACTGGCTGCTCATCCATTTATGGCGGCAACCTGCCGACGACTCCCTGGTCAAGAAATGCCCAGGGGCGCGGACCAGCCTGGGCCAACTCGCTGTTTGAAGACAATGCTGAGTTCGGCTTGGGTTTCCGTGTGTCTATTGATAAGCAAACTGAATACGCGCAGGAACTGGTACATCGCTTAGTGTCCGTAATCGGCGAAGACCTTGCCGCAGCGCTCGTCACTGCTCCACAGAAAGATGAAGCAGATGTGTACGCTCAGCGCGAACGTGTGGCTCGACTCAAAAGGATTTTGCAGCAACAAGCGTCTGCGGAAGCAAATCAGCTTCTTGCCATAGCCGACATGCTCGTGAAAAAGAGTGTTTGGATTGTCGGCGGCGATGGTTGGGCGTACGACATTGGCTACGGAGGACTGGATCATGTGCTAGCGAGCGGGCGCAACGTGAACCTGCTTGTGCTCGACACCGAGGTGTACTCCAACACCGGAGGACAAGCGTCCAAGTCGACGCCTCGGGCCGCCGTAGCCAAATTTGCCGCGAGCGGAAAGCCCGCACCGAAGAAGGACCTCGGCCTAATGGCAATGAGCTACGGGAACGTCTATGTCGCAAGTGTCGCGATGGGAGCGAAAGATGAGCACACACTTAAGGCTGTCCTTGAAGCGGAGGCATACGATGGTCCGAGCCTCATCATCGCCTACTCGCATTGCATTGCGCATGGGATCAACATGACAACCGCCATGACTGACCAGAAAGTAGCAGTTGAAAGCGGCCAGTGGCTGCTCTATCGCTACAACCCGGAAAGGGCGATTCATGGCGAGAATCCGTTGTCGCTCGATTCGCGAACGCCGACGCGCAAAGTTAAAGAGTTTCTTGAAGGGCAGACGCGGTTCAAGATGCTCACCAAGAGCAAGCCAGAAGATGCAAAGCGCTTGTGGCAACAGGCGCAGCATGACGCGGAAGCTCGCTTTCACCTGTACGAGTACTTTGCACAACGCAAGCTTGACCCGCCACAAGGATCTGCGGAACCGGCGAGGGCGAGGCCCGAATCGATAGAAACGAAGGCTTAATAAGGCATTCCGGTGCTTACAAAACGGCGTGAAATCTCGGAAGCATTCTCGAGCTTCCTGCGACTACTGGCCCTCTGCGGAGCAATCATTCTCGCGTCCTGGTTAATCTTCTGGGCGGTGAATAACCCGGTCAGCAATGTGCCAGATTTGTTCATCTACGTCCTGGCGCAGGTAAACCTGACCGTCCTTCTGCTCCATCCTCTGAAGTTCCTCTACGAAGAACAGCGTGTGCGCTACCACTGGCCTCTTCATATCATGGCAATTTTTGCCGTTAACTGCCTGGTCGTCGTTACCTCGGCGGGCCTAATCTATCGCGTAGACGGTTTGAGGCTTCCATTTCTTAACTTCCTGCAACAGAGCTGGAAATTCCCGTTCGTCGCCAACCTGGTTTTCGCATTTGCGTACGAAACTTCAAAAGTGACCACCTGTCGGCTGAAAAGACATAATCGCAAACTGCAGGAAACAATCGAAATAGAGGCCGCCGAGCGGGAGGTCGAAGCCGAAGAACTCAAGCAAGCACACGACATCCAGCGCGGACTGCTGCCCAAACAGATTCCCCAACTGCCGCCGTTCGAAATCAGTGGGGCATGGGAGCCGGCCCGGGTAGTTGGTGGGGATTATTACGATGTGATTCGAATCGGCAAGACCAAGCTGGCCATCTGCATCGCCGATGTCGCAGGAAAAGGCATTTCGGCGGCGCTACTGATGGCCAACGTCCAGGCTGCAGTTCGGGCTTTCGCATCCCAGTGTTCTCTGCCTTCTCAGGTGTGTGCACAGATCAATTCTGTGCTGTGTACCAACACGGCGCCGGAAAAATTCGTCACGCTGTTCTACGGCGTGCTTGATGCCCAAAGTCGTACCCTCCAGTACTGCAATGCCGGGCACCCATGTCCCGTTCTGGTGCACAACAAAGGCGGAATGGCTCCGTTAGAAAGCAATGGCGCGCTATTGGGAGTGTTTCCCAACTGGATCTATCAAGATTCAATGGTGGAACTGCTGCCCGGCGATCTTTTGCTGCTGTTTACCGATGGGATCACGGAAGCCATGTCTCCCGAAGGCGAGGAGTTTGGAGAACAACGGATGCTGGCTGTCTTGGCGAGCCGAAACAGCCGGCCCCTAGGCGAACTCCAGTCGCAGCTTCTGGGCAATGTCAAAGACTTTAGTAGTTCGAAGTTAAGGGACGACGCGACCCTGATCTTCGTTGCTACTTCGCTGGCGACCCCGCCATTGGAAAGTATCTCTGGGAATCAGATTAGTAGCAAACCTCATACGAAAGAATCGGTCACGTATGCGGGAGTTCTATCATGACAGATCTCAGCACCAGATATCTCGGATTAAATCTCCGCACGCCACTCATTGTCTCTGCTTCCCCAATTTCCCAGGAGCTAGATGGCATTCGGCGCATTGAAGATGCAGGCGCTTCAGCCGTCGTGCTGTACTCGCTCTTTGAAGAGCAATTACGCCGCGAAGCCATGGAACTTGAATATCATCTGTCTTTCGGCACCGAGAGTTCTGCGGAATCTCTGACATATCTGCCAATGACGGGAGAGTTCCGCACTGGACCTGAGGGATATTTGTGTCACATCGAGGCGGCCAAGAAGGCAGTTCACATTCCGATCATCGCCAGCTTGAACGGCGCGACTCTGGGCGGCTGGACGAAGTACGCGCGGGACATGCAAGACGCTGGAGCCGACGCAATTGAGTGCAACATCTATTTCATTCCCACCGAGATGGAGATGACGGGCCTCGACGTTGAGCAGCGTTATGCGGACATCGTTCGTGCAGTGAAGGCATCCGTCCACATCCCGGTCGCTGTGAAGCTTAGTCCATTCTTTAGCAACATGGCATACACGGCGCAGCGGCTGGTGGAAGCTGGGGCCAACGGATTGGTGCTGTTCAACCGCTTCTATCAACCTGACCTTGATCTTATTGAGCTTGAAGTGAGGCCTAACGTTCTGCTGAGCACGCCCCAGGCTTTGCGCCTACCGCTAACATGGATTGGAATTCTGCATGGCAGAATTCACGCCAGCCTGGCCGGCACCGGCGGAGTGCACAGCGCGGAAGATGCGATCAAGCTGCTTATGGCTGGTGCAGACGTGACCATGTTGTGCTCCGTGCTTCTGAGCAAAGGTCCAGACTATCTCCGCGTCATTGAATCGGATCTGTGCGAGTGGATGGAAGAGCACGAATATGCATCGGTTAAACAGATGCGAGGAAGCATGAGCCAGCTCCGCTGCTCGGATCCGGGTGCCTTCGAGCGTGCTCAATATATGCGTGCGGTCAAAGATGTTGCCTGCATTCAGCGACTCGCTCCGAAGAGTTGAAGATCGCGGCCCGGTGAGGCGAAACGAACACGGACCCATTTGGAAATTACAACGCAGGTCTGGCATTTCTACCCAGGATGGTCCGCTGCTGCACGATTAAGATCCCCGCACGATTAGGGACGTCGCGCTAATCCATCCTTTGGATGGCAAATGTTCTGACTGCCCGGAATTGTGATTTCAATCACATTCCGTTGTGGGGTCGATCATGGTCGAAATCTACCTGTGAATCCACACTAAAGTCATGAACACAGAGGAGATCGCCATGATGACACTTTATCGATTGGTTCACCTCATCGAGACCCATTCTAATGAACTTGCTTCCTGTCTATTGAACCGTGTGCGTAGTTCCGAAGCGACCGCCGACTACTATCTCGTGGCCGACAAAGATCTCAAGGACAGGGTGTATGAAATTTATCGTCACTTAGGCGATTGGCTCATCACCAGGGACGAATTTGACCTGGAGCAGCGGTACGAGAAGATCGGTGCCCGGCGGGCCAGCCAAAATGTTCCTTTTAGCCAGGTTGCCTGGGCCATCGTTCTCACGAAAGACAATTTGTGGGAGTTTCTCAAGTTGCACTCGGAAATGGACCGACCTGTCGAAGTTCTTGGAGAATTGGAAATGCTCCAACTGCTGGATTTATTCTTCGATCGGGCAATTTACTTCGCCGCGCTTGGCTATGAGAAGGCACGGACCGAGATGGAGGTCGAGAAGCTCAGAGCCATGGCTTGAAGGAGACAAAGATGTCCTGGGAAGCGGAATACTCGAGCAAATTGCGTACCGCAGATGATGCGTTGCGCTATGTCGAATCCGGCATGCGCGTGTACATCCAGCCCGGATGTGCGGAGCCAGAGACCCTGGTCGAGGCGCTGATCCGACGAGCGCCGTTCGTGCGCAATGTCGAAATCGTGCACATGATGACCATGGGCTGTGCACCTTATGTCGCGCCGGAAATGGCCACCCACTTCCGCCATAACGCAGTCTTCATTGGCTCGAATGTGCGCGAGGCGATCAACGATGGTCGCGCTGATTACACTCCAATCTACTTGAGCGAAATTGAGGAGCTTTTCGAGAGCGGTGCGATGCCGATTGACGTGGCCCTGGTAGAGGTTTCTCCACCGGATTCTCACGGCTTTTGCAGTTTCGGCGTTGGCGTGGACACTACCCTGACAGCCGCCAAGTGCGCCCGCTACGTGGTCGCGCAGCTCAACGACTATATGCCGAGAACTTACGGCGATAGTTTCATCCATGTGAGTGACATAGATGCGGTGGTGGAATCGTCTCGACCGCTATGCGAACTCAAGAAGCCAGTAGTCACTGACATGCATGTCGCGATCGCGCGCAACGTAGCGGGCCTGATCGAGGACGGGGCAGTGCTGCAGACGGGTATTGGAGGTATCCCCGATGCAGTACTGCCCTTCCTCATGGATCGCAAGGATTTAGGCATACACAGCGAACTCGTGTCTGACGGAGTGATGCCGCTGATCGAAGCCGGCGTGGTTACCGGCGCGCGCAAGAACTACAAGCCGCGCAAAATTATCGCCGGATTTGTGCTCGGCACAAAAAAGATGTTCGAATTCGTAGACAATAACCCCATCTTTGAATTTCATCCGACGGCCTACACAAATGACCCAGCTCTAATTGCTCGAAATGACAAGATGGTTGCGATCAATTCGGCATTACAGGTGGACCTCACCGGGCAAGTCTGTTCTGATTCGATTGGCAACCAGTTCTACAGCGGAATCGGCGGACAAGTCGATTTCTTGCGCGGGGCTTCGCGCTCTAAAGGCGGTAAGCCGATTATCGCGATCTCTTCAACTGCTAAGAATGGAACGATCTCTCGCATAGTCCCAATGCTGAGCCCGGGAGCCGGGGTAGTCACGTCACGCGGCCTTGTGCGCTATGTCGTGACAGAACATGGCGTGGCTTACCTGCACGGAAAATCAATCCGCGAACGGGTAAAGGAAATGATCCAAATTGCGGATCCAAGGTTCCGAGAAGAACTGTACGAATATTGCGAAAAAACCAAATGGCTGCAGCGGCCCGAGGGTTGGGCCGTTGCAGGAAAAGAGAGTCTTACAGCGCAGCCAGCTCAGCCTCAGTAAAAGAGGAAGCGGCACTCAACTACTTGCATAGGACTGTTTTTGGTTTATAGTCTCGCTGTGTAGCCTTATGTGTTTGGCCATACCAGGTAAGATCCTGTCTGCTGATGAAAGCAATGGACTCCTTGTGGGTCGAATCCAGTTCGGCGGAATTGTTCGTTCGGCACGCCTGGACTTTGTTCCAGAGGCTAGGGTGGGGGACTATGTCATGGTGCATGTTGGCTTTGCCATCAGCCGGGTAGATGAGAAAGAAGCCGAGCGGACATACGCACTACTAAAGGAGATGGGAGCACTCGAAGCCGAACTGCCCCCAGAAGACAACGAGTCTGCATGAAGTACCTAGACGAATATCGCGATGGGAGAATTGCCCGCCGTCTCGCGCAGGAAATCACCGAAACTGCAACAAAGCATTGGGTTCTGATGGAAATTTGCGGCGGACAGACGCATACCATCATGCGTTATGGATTAGACGAGTTGCTGCCGCGGAATATCGAGCTCGTACATGGACCAGGGTGCCCGGTCTGCGTCACTCCGCTTGAGACCATAGATAGAGCCATTGCTCTCTCATTGCGTGCTGACATCATTCTTGTCTCTTATGGGGACATGCTTCGCGTTCCCGGCTCAAATGCGGATTTGTTTCGGGCAAAGGCGCAAGGCGCGGATGTGCGGATTGCTTATTCTCCAATCGAAGCAATCAAAATCGCGCGCAATAATCCAAAGCGCAAAGTCGTTTTCCTGGCGATTGGATTTGAGACTACCGCTCCAGCCAACGCCATGGCTGCATACCAGGCCAAACACGAAGGTCTGACGAATTTTTCCATGCTCGTCTCTCACGTCCTGGTACCGCCAGCAATTCGTGCTCTTTTGGCATCGCCCAGCAACCGCGTGCAAGGTTTCATCGCCCCAGGGCACGTGTGCACGGTTATGGGGTGCCACGAATACGAAGGCCTCGTCCGCGATTTTAGGATCCCCATGGTGGTTGGCGGTTTTGAGCCCGTAGATTTGCTACAAGCCATACTGATGCTTGTGAAGCAATTAGAATCCGGCGTTGCTCATGTGGAGAACCAGTACGTACGCTCGGTGAGCTACCAGGGCAATTTACCCGCGCAGCAGATTCTCCAAGAGGTCTTCGAAGTTGCCGACCAGAAATGGCGCGGCATCGGCACCATTCCACGAAGCGGGCTGCGCCTTCGCGACGGATACGCGGCTTACGATGCCGACAGAATCTTTGACCTCGAACTAATTACGGCGGACGAGCCGGCCGAATGCATCAGCGCCAAGGTGCTGCAAGGATTGAAGAAGCCCACGGATTGCGCTGCCTTCGCGATTCGCTGTACACCTGAAAATCCGTTGGGTGCGCCCATGGTTTCAGCCGAAGGAGCTTGCGCTGCCTATTATCGCTATCGCCGCCAACCGGTCGCGAGCTGAGGAGGTTTGTGCTTGGGCAAGACAAACGGCATTACCGAGTTGAGTTGCCCGACGCCCCTGGCAACTCGAGATACCATCCTTCTAGGGCACGGTAGCGGGGGTAAGCTCAGCGCCGAGTTGGTGCGCGATGTGTTTCTTCCAGCTTTTAATAATCCCTCCCTCGCAAAGTTGAATGATCAGGCCGTGGTTGCAATTAATGGTTCAAGAATCGCTGTTACCACAGACTCATTTGTCGTTTCGCCGCTCTTCTTCCCCGGGGGCGACATTGGATCACTCGCCGTACATGGGACAATCAATGACTTGGCTATGGGTGGGGCACAGCCCTTATTTCTCAGCGCGGCCTTCATCATCGAGGAGGGACTTTCGCTTGCTGTTCTGGGGAAGGTTGTTGCTTCTATGCAGCGCGCCGCGCAAGGAGCAGGCGTGCAAATCGTTACCGGTGATACGAAAGTCGTGGAGAAAGGCAAGGGCGACGGCCTGTTCGTCAACACGACTGGAATCGGATCAGTTGCATTCGGCGTAGAAATGTCCTCTGACCGCGCCCGGCCGGGTGACAAAGTCTTGCTCAGTGGCTCGATCGGCGACCATGGCATTGCAATCCTGGCACAGCGAGAAGGACTGGAATTCGAAAGTGCCATCGAGAGCGACAGTGCCGCCTTACACACCCTCGTCTCTGACATGCTCGCGTCCTCGAAGGACATTCGCTGTATGCGAGATCCGACCCGTGGCGGGCTCTCAAGCGCGTTGAACGAAATCGCGGCTCAATCGCGTGTAGGCATTGAGCTGGACGAGACCGCGATTCCCGTACGCGATGAGGTGAAGGGGGCATGCGAAATGCTCGGGCTTGATCCGCTTTATGTAGCGAATGAAGGCAAGCTCATCGCCGTTGTTGATCGGGATAGTAGCGCCACGCTACTCAAGGCTATGCGCAACCATCCTCTTGGTTCCGAGTCGCGGGTTATCGGTACCGTGACCAAATCAGATCCAGGAATGGTAACGATGCGAACTCAGTTAGGAACTACGCGCATTGTCGATATGCTTGCCGGCGATCAGCTGCCGCGAATCTGCTGAGTTTCAGATGCATGAAATTGGCATCGCCGAAGCGATTCTCGAGGCTGTCAAGACGGAAACCCGCCAACGGCCAGGCTGGGTTCCACGCAAGGCTGCCGTTCGGATCGGCGAGCTAGCGGCCGTAAATCCTGATACGTTGCGATTCGGTTTTGAGGCGCTCACTCGTGAGACAGAGCTGGAGTCCCTACAACTGGAAATCGAGGTGGCTCCGCGCCGCCATCTTTGTTCACGATGTAATCTCCAGTATCACGTCCTCAAGTTCGACCTCCGTTGCCCACAATGCGGGCAGGAATCTACAAGATGCGTTGGCGGCGAGGAACTGGAAATCGCATACCTCGAAATGGAGGCCTATGAACCGAGTAACGCTTGAAAAGAAAATACTCAGCGAGAACGATCGCATTGCAGGGGATTTGCGAAATCGACTTGCGGAGAGCGGTACTCTCTGCGTGAACCTGATCAGCTCTCCAGGTTCCGGCAAGACCACTCTGCTGGAGAGGACCCTCGACAGGCTTCCTCGGAACTATCGCGTTGCGGTGCTTACCGGGGATATTCAAACGGAGAACGATGCAAACCGCCTTAAACGCTTCGGATTTCCGGTGAAACAAATCACAACCGGCGGAACCTGTCATCTGGACGCTAGAATGGTCGAGCGCAACTTGACCGATTGGACCCTCGATCATCTCGACTTTCTGTTTATCGAAAACGTCGGGAACCTTGTTTGCCCAGCGAGCTATGATCTAGGCGAAGCGGCAAAGGTTGTTTTGTTGAGTGTGTCCGAGGGGGAAGATAAGCCGCTCAAGTACCCAGCCATCTTCTTCAAATCTGAGTTGGTGATCATCACAAAAACCGATCTACTCCCCTACGTTCCTTTTAATCTCGTTGCCGCCGAAGAGAACACGCGCCGAGTGCATCCTGGATCTGAAATCATGAGACTTTCCTGTATTAACGATGACGGCGTGGAAGGTTGGTTGGATTGGCTGCAGAAGCGGAAATCAGCGAAAGTCGAGCTCTCGTATAGGACATGAACATCCGCCGACACATCGATTTCAGTGGAATCGTGCAAGGCGTGGGATTCCGCCCCTATGTATATCGCCTAGCCACCGAATACGGTTTGGCGGGAACGATCCACAATACCTCATCCGGTGTCACGGTCGAGGTCGAAGGACCAAACAATTCTGTCCAGGATTTTCTTGCTCGTATACCGCAAAACGCGCCTCCATTGGCGCAGATCACGGATGTATCAATCTGTGATGTGCCGTGCATTGGTGAGAGAGAGTTCCGCATCATTGCTACCGATAAAGAAAAGACCGTTCGCACCCTGATCTCGCCCGATGTTGCAACATGTGATGATTGTTTGCGCGAACTACTCGACCCCTCCGACCGGCGCTATCGTTACCCCTTTATTAACTGCACCAACTGCGGCCCTCGTTTCACGATTACGGGCAGCATTCCTTATGATCGCCCGAGCACTTCGATGGCCGTTTTTCCCATGTGTCCATCATGTCATGCCGAATACAACGATCCATTGAATCGCCGCTTTCACGCTCAGCCCAACGCGTGTTGGGACTGTGGGCCAAGACTGCAAGTTTTGGACAACACAGGAGCAGAAATAGAGGGTGTCGACCCTATCGGATATGCAATCTCTGCCCTCAAAGCGGGGCAAATCGTTGCTGTCAAGGGATTAGGCGGATTTCATCTAGCCGTCGATGCCACCAATGAGGCAGCTATTACTTCGTTGCGAGAACGCAAGCAAAGAGTTGAAAAGCCATTCGCCATCATGGTTGCCAGCGTTTCGCGGGCTGAGGAACTGTGCGAAGTGAACATGGCAGAGGCTGATGCGCTGCTTTCCATTCAGCGCCCAATAGTGTTGCTCAGCAGAAAAGATTCATGCCCTATTCTGGATCAGGTTGCACCATTCAATCGAGAATTGGGGATCTTTCTCCCGTACACGCCGTTACATCATCTGCTTTTTGCCGAGGGCGGATTCCCGGCGTTAGTTATGACCAGTGGCAATCTGAGCGAAGAACCAATTGCAATTCACAACGATGAAGCCCGAACACGATTGAGCACTCTTAGCGATTGCTTTCTACTTCACAATCGCGAAATTCTGTTACGCTGCGACGACTCCGTTGTGCGAGTGCCGCGCGACCCGCGCGGAGGAACATATCGACATAGAGTGCCATCAGCGGCCTTTTACCACAGAAATGGCAGAGAGCCAGAACCTCAGGTTGAGAAAATACAGCAGCTTCGTCGCTCCCGCGGGTTCGTCCCGACTCCTATTTTTCTTCACAGACAAACTCCCCCTATCCTTGCGGTAGGAGGTGAGCTGAAGAACACCGTTTGCCTCACCAAAGGCAATCACGCATTTCTGAGCCAGCACGTTGGCGATCTTGAAAACCTTGAAAGCTACAGGTTCTTTGAGGAAGCTCTTACCCATCTCAGAACAATTCTCGAGATCGAACCCAGGGTCATCGCTTACGACTTGCACCCAGACTATTTCTCAACCAAATGGGCACTGCAACAGGTTGCAGTCAAACGAGTCGGGGTACAACATCACCATGCTCACATTGCTAGTTGCATGGCAGAAAATCATCTTGATGGAGACGTGGTTGGAATCGCCCTCGATGGAACCGGGTATGGTACTGATGGGAACATCTGGGGCGGTGAGGTCCTGATTACGAACTATCGAAATTTCCATCGTGCGGCTCACTTGGAATACGTGCCCATGCCAGGTGGACCGGCCGCTATTCGCGAGCCCTGGCGAATGGCGGTAAGCTATCTCGCTCATCACATGGGGCGCGACTTCTTAAGGTTCAAGCTGCCCGTCCTCGATGGAATCAGCAGTAGACAAATTGAGGTCATTTTGCAGATGGCGGAGCGTAACGTAAACTCGCCGCTTACTTCGAGTTGCGGGCGACTGTTTGATGCGGTCGCTGCTCTGGTTGGCATCCGGCGGATGGTGAACTATGAAGCGCAGGCGGCAATTGAATTGGAAATGGCTATCCCCAATTCGCCAAGCAATGAAAGTTACCCTTTCGAACTGCTGCTTGAGAACGATACCTATATCATTGGCACCCGTCCGTTGTTTACAGCTGCGCTTCGTGATCTCAGCGATCAAGTCCCGGTAGGAGTCATCAGTGCACGCTTTCACAAGGGACTGGTCGAAGTTTTTCTCGAAATCGCGAATGTACTGCGCGATCGAAGCGGCCTGGATCGTGTTTGTCTCAGCGGGGGGACGTTCAATAACGTGTATCTGGCGGAAAGCCTTGGCCAGCGCTTGCGTGTCGACGGATTCCAAGTATTCACACAGCGCGAAGTACCCTGTGGCGACGGAGGCTTAAGCCTCGGGCAAGCCATGGTTGCCATTCACACCCCAAAGTGATTCTGATGGAAAAACAAGCTAGTTCTTCGTCTTCATCAGAAATCCTTCAGATTACTGTTTAGATGCTGCGAACACGACGTTCGAGGCGATGTCCATACTACCAGCAACCTGGGTGGAGAGGTGTGCTCCAACTACTGGTCTCACCACCACGCGCTAGCTTCTTACCGTCAACACCGGACAGTTCGCACCGACAACAACCCTATGAACGGTAGAACCACCTAGATGTGTCGCCGCCATCAAGTGGGCAGCTGCCGGCCTGGCGCCAAGCACGATCAGGTCTGCAGCGTTCTCCGCGGCTGTTCTCAGGATCACCGCGGCAGGCGAACCGTATTCGGCCGCGAACTCGGGACGATCGAGAAGATCGTCGGGAGAAATGAGTTCCTCCAATTCTCGTAAAGTTGCTTCGATTGGCCCGGGTCGCTCGTGCAGGTGATCTCCATAGTCCTCGATAACGTGCAAGAGCGCAAGGTGAGCGCGAAATTCTCGCGCGAGTGAAACGGCGTAGGAACATCCATGAGCAGCATCGGGCTTCAGATCAGTCGCATAAAGTATGCGCCGACAACTAACCTGAGTGGGTAGGTCGTGGTCATGTCTGGCCTGCAACACCGGAACCGAGGACGGCACCCTGGGACCAACGGTTAAAACCGGGCAGAGCGCTGTTCTGAATATCTCCTCAGCAACGGATCCCATAACCAACTTGCCCAGACCCGTGCGGCCATGTGTCCCTAGGATCAGCAGGTCAACGTTCTGATCGCGGATAAGCCCGGTTATTACTTCCGGAACTTTGCCGTGACGAACATAGGTTTTGTGGTGGTATTCCCTGAGACGAAGCGACAATCGCTGGATCTTCTCTTGCGCATTGCTGTGTGCGTCTTCATAGATTGAGCCGATTAAAGCCGGATCAGGAGCGCCAGGACGCAAGAACGTGACCTCGGGTAGCACGTGGGCAACGTGCACCATGCTGCCATAGCGCACGCTCATCGCTGTCACATAGGGCAACGCGGCCTCAGAGACTTCGGAAAAGTCGGTGGCAAATAGAATATTCTTGAAAGCAACAGCCGTTCCGAGTTTTTGTTCGAGCAGATTCACGACGCACCTCCCTACATGTGTACTGTGGACCCAGGAGCCCTGTCGTTCGGTGTGCATTGTCACCGTTTTCTGTGACCCGCATCACACGGGTTCTGCTACCCTTTCTATACCCTAAGACTGGCGGAGCACTCCAAAGACCAGAGGCATAAGATGGCAACCTACGTTGCAAAGCCTGTAGCCCCCAGCGAAGACAAGCGGTGGAAGCTTGTGGATGCGGCGATGCGCCGGACAGGTCAGCAGTCGCGCGGCTTGATAGAGACCCTCCATGCGGTTCAAGAGGCCTTTGGATACTTGGACGAAGATTCATTGCGTTATGTCGCGATGTCCCTGCGCGTCCCCTTGAGCCAAGCCTACGGCGTTGCAACTTTCTACCACTACTTCACGCTTCGGCCCTCCTTCGCACACGCGTGTACTATTTGCACTGGCACCTCATGCCACATCAAAGGTTCGGCTGCCTTGTTGACGACGGCCAAGAGAGTACTGGGACTCGAATCAAGCAAGGTCACTCCGACTGGATCTATTTCGTTGCTAAGCGAGCGCTGCATTGGACCATGTGCATTGGGACCAGTGGTGGTTTATGACGGCCAAATCGCTGCCGCCGAAAATGCGAGGGAACTGGCCGACCATCTGAGAAGCTGGATTGCCGAATGACTGCTGAAAAGCTAGCGCAGATTGCTAAGGGTGAGCAGGAGACGCAGTCCCGCCTGACTGATGTTGTCAACGTATGCGTCGCCAGCGGCTGCCTGGCTTCCAAGAGCGATTCTGTAAAGCAGGCACTCGAAAGCGAGCTGGCTGATCGCGGCTTAAGTGGCCGCTGTCAAGTAAAAGGAGTCGGCTGTCTTGGTCTGTGTGCGAAAGGACCTCTGGTTTCGACTCGGTCGGGCGCGATCTACAAGAAGGTAAATATAGGCGATGCGCGCGAAATAGTGGATCATTTGGGACGCGAACCCGTCGCCCGATTACTGTTGCCGACTGATGTGCCATTTTTCGAGAAGCAAACCAAAATCGTCCTCGAGAACTCAGGTATTGTGGATCCAGAAAGAATTGAGGACTATGTCGCCGCTGATGGCTATTCAGCTCTCTCGCATGTTCTGCAGCAGATGACTCCCAGTCAGGTTATTCAGGAGATAACGAAGAGCGGCCTTCGCGGCCGAGGTGGCGCCGGTTATCCAACCGGCTTGAAATGGAGCACGGTAGCAAAATCCGTCGGAACCCAGAAATATGTGATCTGCAACGCGGACGAAGGTGATCCGGGCGCATTCATGGATCGCAGTGTACTTGAAAGCGACCCGCATAGGGTAATCGAAGGGATGATCATTGGTGCGTTTGCCGTTGGCGCGTCCGAAGGATACATCTACATCCGGGCTGAATATCCCTTGGCCACACGCCGATTGCGGGTTGCTATCGCCCAAGCTGAGCAGCTTGGATTGTTGGGTGCACACATTGGCGGTACGCCTTTTACCTTCCGAATCCAGATACGGGTTGGAGCTGGTGCCTATGTCTGTGGCGAAGAGACTGCCCTGATCGCGTCAATCGAAGGCAAACGTGGCACGCCGCGACCACGTCCACCTTATCCCGCGATGGAGGGACTGCTGGGACAACCAACATTGATTAACAACGTAGAAACGTATGCGAACATTCCACCTATCATTCGACATGGGGGCGCTTGGTATGCGGGAATCGGCACCGAGACAAGCAAGGGCACAAAAGTTTTCTCCTTAACAGGTCAGATTCGCAATACAGGAGTTGTCGAAGTTCCTATGGGAGTGTCACTCCGTGAGATGGTTTTCGAAATCGGGGGCGGTATTCCTGAAGGGCGACAGTTCAAGGCAGTGCAGACGGGCGGTCCGTCAGGCGGATGCATTCCGGCAGAATTTCTTGATACTCCAGTCGATTATGAATCCCTCGCAAAGCTTGGGTCCATAATGGGATCGGGAGGCATGGTTTTCATGGACGAAAGCTCTTGCATGGTGGATGTTGCGAAATATTTCATGGACTTCTGTATGACGGAATCCTGTGGCAAGTGCATTCCATGCCGCGTGGGCACTTATCAAATGCACCGGATCTTGACGGCAATCACGAACATGACTGCCACGTCCGCGGACTTGAAAATGCTCGAAGAACTATGTGATCTGCTGAAGCACACAAGCTTGTGCGGGCTCGGGCAGTCTGCGCCTAATCCGGTTGTCAGTACGTTAAGGTCGTTCGCAGCGGAATACAAAGCGCACATCGAGGAGCATAAGTGTCCTGCTGGCGTATGCAGCAAAACGATGGGAGTAAGCGCATGAGCCCGGTTGGCGGCGTGAAGACGCTCAAAATCGATGGCCGCGACTTCAGCGCGCGCCCGGAGGAAACCATTCTTGAGGTGGCGTGCCAAAACAAGATTTTTATACCTCGCATGTGTGAACTGGAAGGCTTGTCCACCGTTGGGGCATGCCGATTGTGCCTGGTCGAAGTAAAAGGATCGAATAAGCTGCTGCCTTCGTGCGTTACACCCGTCGAGGAAGGGATGGAGGTCACCACGTCCTCGGAGCGCTTACTGAACTATCGCCGGATGATCGTCGAACTCCTCTTCAGCGAGCGCAACCACATCTGCTCGGTTTGCGTGTCAAACGGACATTGCGAACTGCAAACGATGGCACAAAAGCTGGGCATCACTCATATCCATTTTCCCTACCGCTATCCGAAAGAAAGAGTTGACGCCACGCATGATCGCTTCGTAGTCGATCACAATCGGTGCATTCTGTGTACGCGCTGTGTCCGGGTTTGCGATGAAATCGAGGGCGCACACACGTGGGATGTAATGGGCCGCGGCATCGGATCGCATGTAGTGACGGACTTGAACGAGCCGTGGGGGTCGTCCGAAACCTGTACCGGCTGCGGCAAGTGCGTGCATGTATGCCCGACAGGCGCATTGTTTGAGAAAGGCCGATCCGTAGCGGAGATGGAAAAACGACGTAACTTCTTGCCTTACCTGACGATGATGCGGAAGGGCCACGAATGAGCAACAAGAAGCTGGCTACGGTCTGGCTCGATGGTTGCTCCGGCTGCCACATGTCATTTCTCGACATGGATGAGCGGTTGATCGAGCTTACGCACAAGCTTGATCTCGTGTATAGCCCGCTGGTCGATGCCAAAGAGTTTCCCACAGACGTGGATATAGCGCTGATCGAGGGAGCGGTCAGCAGCGAAGATGACCTCCACAAGATCCGGATGATTCGCGAGCGCACGAAGATCTTGGTGTCATTCGGTGATTGCGCCGTCACAGCCAATGTGCCTGCAATGCGCAATCCATTCACCGTCGAGTCCATTTACGACCGCGCATATCACGAAACCGCGACCTTGGAACCTCAGACCCCCAATCAGATCATTCCGCGCCTGTTGGCTTATGCACGCCCCGTGCACGAAGTCGTGTCGGTTGACATATATATCCCCGGATGCCCACCTTCTGCTGACGTGATCTATTACGCCTTGATGGAATTACTGGAGGGAAGAACACCGGAGCTGAGTTCGAAGACGAGGTTTGGAGCATAAGAAGAAGCCATGGCAGAGCGAAAAACGATCATAATTGACCCGGTAACTCGAATTGAGGGCCACTCCAAGATCACCATTCATCTCGACGAGCAGGGCCATGTCGAAGACGCTCGCTTCCATGTAACGCAGTTCCGTGGTTTCGAAAAGTTCTGTGAAGGTCGCCCGTTCTCGGAGATGCCATCGCTGATGGCCCGCATTTGCGGTATCTGCCCGGTTAGCCATTTGATCGCGTCTGCAAAAGCCTGCGACGCTTTGCTTGCAGTCAAGATCCCACCGATTGCAGAAAAGCTGCGACGCATCTTCGGCATGGCGCAGGTTATTCAGTCCCATGCTCTGAGCCTTTTTCACCTCTCATCGCCTGACCTCTTACTCGGCATGGATGCCGATCCAGCTGACAGCAATATTTTTGGCGTTCTAGAAAAAGATCCTCAACTTGCTCGCGACGGCATTGCTCTAAGGAAGTTTGGTCAGCAGATTATCGAGCGACTAGGCGGCAAGCGAATTCATCCGGCATGGGTGGTGCCTGGCGGTGTCTCTGATCCCTTGTGCGGGGAAGATCGCGATTTCATTTTGAAGGCGATTCCTGATGCGTTTGCGATTGCGAATCGCAGTTTGGCATGGCTTAAGAGTACGATGGAGAAATTTCGTGACGAAATCGGGTCGTTTGGAAACTTCCCATCGTTGTTCATGGGCACGGTGAAAGAAGATGGCGGCCTGACATTTTATGACGGAAAACTCCGCATAGTTGATGCAGGAGGAGAAATCGTTGCGAACGGACTCGATCCGACACAATATTTTGAGTTTCTCGGCGAAAAGGTAGAACCGTGGAGTTACCTGAAATCGGCTTACTACAAACCCAAGGGGTTTCCTCACGGAATTTACCGGGTTGGACCTTTGGCCCGATTGAATGTTTCCGATCGTTGCGGCACGCCACGGGCTGATCAGGAATTGGCGGAGTTTCACGAGCTACAGCGGACCGCCGTGCTCAGCTCATTTCACTACCACCAAGCCCGGTTGATCGAAATCCTGTATTGCGTGGAAAGACTTGAGCAGTTGCTGAACGATCCTGAGATTCTTTCCAAACATGTTCGGGCAAGCGCACATCCCAATGCGCTTGAGGGGGTCGGCGCCGCGGAAGCGCCTCGTGGAACGCTCTTCCATCATTACAAGATCGACGAGCAGGGACTCATTCGTTGGTGCAATCTCATCATCGCCACCGGGCAAAATAATCTCGCGATGAATCGAAGCGTGTTACAAGTGGCTCAGAGATACGTCCATGGCGAAAAGCTGACGCATGGAATGCTCAATCGAGTGGAGGCAGTTATTCGCGCCTACGATCCCTGTCTGAGCTGCTCGACGCATGCGGTCGGCCAGATGGCGCTCAAAATCCAATTGCTTGGGCCCGAGGGTGCAGTACTCGATGAAGTCGCCCGCTGAGCGCAGGTGGATGGCAATGGGGCACCTACTTGTTGTTGGTTATGGCAACCCGCTTCGGTCGGATGATGGTATTGCGTGGCGCGCAGCGGAACAGGTGCGTAAAGAACTGCCCAACATCACAAGAGTCATTTGCGTCCACCAGCTTACTCCCGAACTGGCCGAGGATGTGGCCGCAGCCGACGTCGTCATTTTCTTGGATGCTTCTGACACAGGTGAACCGGGTGGGGTCCGTTGCGAGGCGGTTTTCACCCGGCTGGACGGATTGCGTTTCTCTCACCATCTCACACCATCGGAGGTTCTAACGTTAGCTGTCCGACTGTACTCCGTTAGGCCCCGCGCGTTTCTTATTTCTATACATGCAGATTGTTTCCATCACGGGCAAGAGCTGTCTCCAGCCGCAAATCAGGCGATTCCAGATGTTTTGGCCCAAGTGCGCGCCCTGATGCGTACTTAGCCCGAAAATCGATCGCGCACGGCGGACCGGACGCCCTATCAGAAGCGTTGCACTCTGATCTAAATGCACACCCCTATCCTCGTGGATTCGACATCGTTCACGACGTTTTCGAGCTGTCTCCGGGAGCATTCGGCCAACGACCACTGCTTAGAAGTTCGTATTTTTTGTTCTCAAGCACAGAGCATTGTGATTATCGTCACATCCGTATTGCGACAAGAAGCGTACACCGTATCCAGCAGCTGAATTCAGGAGGCACTTTATGAAACTCCTGCTTCTAATCTTCGTTGTCGGTTTGGCGCTACCAATACTCGGACAAAATAATCAAAAGCCGACGGTACCAAAATACAATTCCGCGGCCGAAGCGGCTTACAAAGGCACGGTTGAGGATGTGCGCGATCGCGAGTGCCCGATCAGCGGCGGAGTGGGAACCCACATCCTCATGCAACTAGAAAATGGGAATACCATTGAAGTGCATCTGGCCACGACCGAGTTCACAAAGATGCTGGAGATGAATCTTCGAAAGGGCGACCCGATTGGGGTGACCGGCTGGAAAACAGAGTTCGGAGGGGTGCAAACGATTTTTGCGCGCGAAGTGCGATACGGAAATGACACATACATCTTTCGAGCGAAAGATGGTACTCCAGCCTGGATTTATTAGCTTCCGTGTCTCGTTGGTGAATGCGTCAACGGGTTTGATTTGACGGAATTCGAAACATCTCCCCGATCTAGCATCTCGTCAATCACCTACACGTTCCTGAGGAACATTACTGGACCTCGGCTGTCCCGTCCACGAGCGTGTTTCGAAGTTGGACAACTGGAGCCAAGGCTTATTAGGGTGTCGTTGTCCGTTCGAACCTGGCAATGGTCTTAACCAGCCAGCTCCGCACTTCCGCTTCTATCCGCCCCTGTTTCGCACCATCTCTCGCGAGACTGGCAATCGTGTCACCGTCCTCATTCAGTGGAATGTGGCGGCACGGAACGTTCTCTCCGCGGCGATCGTCTGGAACAAGATCCATCAGCGCACATTCCCTCTTGGTAGAGCAAGCTTCATATCTTTCCTTCGGACAGCTTGGCGAGTCCTCGAAGAACAGAGGCGGTCTCCATTCAACTGGGGTTTCTATGCAGAACACGGGCTGCCTGGAACCAAGTGGTTTCCGATAACCACCTTGGTCGAGAAATTCTAGTTCGTGTTTCACAACCGTCAATAAATTAGCAGAGTTCATGGCTACCTCCAATTGCGCTCCGCTCATGCAACATTTTGTTTGTTCTGAATTAGTCCTACGTTGATAGTGCTCTCAATTTCAGCAATTCTCTTGTGTAACCATTCCCGCACCGAATGTTCAATCTCATCAATCGTTGCCATGTTGTACATTGTGCACAGTGTTTCTCCTGCTTCATTCAAAGGAATGTGCTGGCAAGGAATTGCCTGAGCCCGCTCACCTTCAGGAACAAAATTGAGCAGCGCACACTGACAATTTGGACAAGCAGAAAAAGGAGGTTTCGGGCAAATTGGAGAATCTTCGAAAATTAGAGCGGCCCTCCATCCCATAGGCTGCCGGTACCCCCCACTGTCCAGGAATTCCAATTCTTTCCATAGCGCATCGAGTTCTTGTTTGCGGGTCATGATGGCACACCTCGACAGTCGAATCGTTTCCGACCTACAAACCTCTTCTGCGAGCTCCTTCCTGACTTGGGACGGATCGATTTCACTGAGATTTGCGGTGGGCGCGAGCCGGATCCCTCCTGCCCCACTGAGTTGAATCGTCATTGATTTACAGCAGGTCGAGCACAACCAGAAGTACCGTAACTCGTCGTTGGTCCGAACTAGCTCGGTCGAAATCGGCACACGCGCCTGAGTGCACCGTCGATACTCAATAGCGAAAAGCTTTCCAATATGTAGGTATTGAAATTGCGCATTGCAGGCCGGATTTGCGCACTTCGAAAGCATGACTCGGCTCCCTGACGGACAGATCCTGCACCATATCATTGCTCTATTTCGATTCTTTTCCGTGTTCGTGATCACCAAATCTAGTGATCTCACTCACTGCACCTCTGGAGCTCCCCTCCTAGAATTCATTCGTCTGAATTGTTGTTGCCGCCGCCAGTCGCAGAGGCATGCGTTGATATGAAAGGCAAGACTTTGAAGAAGAGTCCACGCGAGATTCGTTGCTACGATTACGTCAATTCTCCGTACGAGCGTGTTCGGGACGCGTTACGGAATGATGCACTCACAGTGTTTCAGTCGGCGACGAAGTCCGCGGTCTCTCGCGCACAATCAGTGGCTGCCGAACTGCACGTCGATATTGGCGGAGTTGGAGTCAAAGCTGACATCAACGTAGTTGTGAAGAATGTGAAGGAACAATTCGAAACCATTCCTTTCCCAACTACCCTTTTGCAGCTTGAGTGGGAAGCAGCGAGCATGCCGGCCTTGTTTCCATTCATGAAAGCTGAGCTATCTATCTACCCACTCACCGGGACCGAAACACAGTTGGATTTTTTGGGCCACTACGAACCGCCTTTTGGCGTGCTAGGAAAGGCAATGAATGCAGTTGTCGGGTATCGCATCGCAGAGCTTTCGATACACCGGTTTCTCGCCGACGTCGCGGAGTACCTGCGACAAAGGCTGCCAAACAAACCGTAGGGACCGTTTATCGGCGAGGTGGGTAGGCGAGCACCGAGGCAACTCGGAAGTTCGAGAAGTGAATACGGCTATCCTATTCCTCCGGTCGCTCGGGACGCTTGCGGCTAAAACCGACTGGCTGTCATGCCGTCGGCTCTGGAGCACCCGAAGGAAACGAACTAGCGGGGCGCAGTTGGCCCAGCCTCTTGGCCCAGGAAGAATTGCCTTGAAGGTCAATCCCGCCAATCTCTCCTGGGGCTCTCTAGTTGATCTCAGGCCCGAAAGTCATCACCTACCCCTACCCGGTCATCCTGGTCAGGTCATTTCTTATTCCATTGACTCCCCCCCCGTTCCGTACTATCTTTTTGCTTCCCCACGTAAGTAGCTGGGTTGGTGTGTAACGACACTGGCCCTTCATGCTCGCTTGGGAGAACCTGATGAAGCCCCTTTTCTGGTTAGTTATTCCTGTTGTATTTCTTTGCACCTCGGTCCTCGCGTCTGCGGATAATAAACCGCCCATTACGCCGGAAGATCTCAAGGCTACCTCTGAGCCACTCGCCCCGGGGGCGACGGCCATCATTCTCTACCGTCAGGTAGACCGCGATGATAGCGGCACGGCGGGATTTGAGAACAACTTTGTGAGAATCAAGATTCTCAAAGAAGAAGGCAGGAAGTACGCGGATATTGAAATTCCATACTACAAGGAAAGCGGGGGCCAGATTGCGCACGTCTCAGGACGGACAATACACTCAGACGGCTCCGTCTCCGAGTTTAAGGGTAAGCCTTTCGACAAATCCATAGTCAAGGCCAAAGGTCTTAAGTACATGGCCAAGACCTTCACTCTTCCGGACGTTCAGGTCGGGTCGATCATTGAGTACTCCTACACTGAAGAGCTGCCGGAGTATTCCCTCCCCGACTCGCACTGGATCCTTAATGAAGAGTTGTTCACAAAGCAGGGGCGGTTCTCCCTCAAACCTTACAGCCAGGATTACAGTCTGCGATGGAATTGGCACCTTCTTCCTGCAGGCTCTGATGGACCAAAGGAGCAGCCGGACCACGTTATCCGTATGACCGTCAGCAATGTCCCGGCTTTCCAAGTCGAGGACTACATGCCTCCAGAAAATGAGCTCAAGTCCCGAGTTGATTTCACCTATTCAAAGGACATGGAGAAGGACGCAACCAAATTCTGGAAGAACCAAGGCAAAAAACTGAACGGGGATGTCGAAAGCTTTGCCGGAAAACGCAAAGCCATGGAGGAAGCTCTCGCCCAGATTGTTTCATCCGGCGACACACCAGACGTTAAGCTGCAGAAGATTTATGAACGCGTCCAAAAGCTCCGCAATCTTTCGTCGGAACGGGAAAGAACGACGCAAGAGCAAAAACGCGACAAGCAAAAAGAGAACTCTAACGTCGAGGACGTCTGGAAGCATGGATATGGTTTTGGGCATGAATTGAACTGGTTATTCCTCGCACTGGCTCGAGCTGCAGGCCTTGAGGCATATCCGGTCTTCGTCTCCGACCGATATCACTACTTCTTCGATCCTGCGTACATGGATGCGCGAAAGTTGGATTACGATCTCGTCCTAGTAAGAGTGGACGGGAAGGACACCTTTTATGATCCGGGTGTTTCCTATACGCCGTTTGGGTTGCTGATGTGGTCCGAAACGGCAGTTCCCGGACTCAAGCTTGATAAAGAGGGGGGCACCTGGATCAGGACGATGCTTCCGAAGAGCAGCGATTCCCAGGTTATTCGGCATGCTGAATTAGCCCTCTCCGAAACCGGCGACATCGAGGGTAAGCTCACGGTAAGCTTTACCGGCCTGAAAGCCATGGAGCTTCGCCGGGGAGAACGGGATGACGATGAGGCAGACAAGAAAAAAACCCTGGAAGACGAAGTAAAAAGCTACATCCCAACGGCGAGCTCTCTCGAGCTAACTAATAAACCCAATTGGACGAGTTCTTCCTCGCCTCTGATCGCTGAATTCAAGCTGAAAGTAGACGGTTGGGCGTCCGCTGCCGGGCGAAAATTCATGCTGCCAGTGGGACTGTTTAGCGCCGATGAGAAAAGTGTCTTTGGACATGCGGAGCGGATCCATCCGATTTACTTCGAGTATCCCAGCGGAAAGGATGACGACATCACAATCACCCTACCCACGGGCTGGCAGGTCAGCAGCACTCCTCAAGACTCTGTTCAAGACGGACACGTGATTACGTACTCTTTGAAAGCAGAGAACAACAAATCCTCGGTACGAATCACGCGCAAGCTAAACATGGACGTGCTCCTGCTGGAACAGAAATATTACCCGGCTCTACGAAACTTTTTTCAGCTCGTGAGGACGACCGATGAGGAGCAGATACTTGTTCAGCCCGGCGATACAGCCACCGCCAACCGGTAAGACTGGTGCTGGATTTGGCCGGCTGCTTTCTGTGCGATCGCAGTGCCAGGCCTTGCAAAGGACCTGCCGCCCGTCCTCCCCGACGGTCTCAAGATGATGGCAGAACCGCTGGCACCAGGAACATCCGCGATCATCCTTTATCGGCAAGTGTGCGCGATTCTTTTTTAAGGTGAGAACAACCGATGACGAACAGTGTCTGCCCCAGCCCGCGAACGCAACGGCAAGCAATTGAGCGGCGCGCGCTGGTCCTTACCGTCGCTCTACTCACTTGCGTGCTGAATTGGTCTCGACCAGCTAGAGCTGGGGACGCGCCGCAATGGATGCATGCGGTTGCAAACGCATCACTGCCGGCTCAGGACGAAAAAACCAACGCGGTCCTGTTGTACTCCGAAACCGACGTGAACGTTATTTCCATGGATAAGATCAAGACCGTTCAGCGGCGTGCATACAAGATCCTTCGCCCCGAAGGCCGCGATTATGGAACGGCGCTGGTGAGCTTCCGATCTCCCGGCGAAAAAATCAATAACATGAAGGGATGGTGTATTCCCGCTCACGGCAAAGACTACGAAGTGAAGGACAAAGAAGCCATCGAGGCCTCTCTTCCTAAGGTGGACGGCAGCGAACTCATTAATGACGTCCGAGTTAAGATCCTGCAGATCCCAGCAGCAGATCCCGGCAATATCGTGGGCTATGAATACGAAGTCGAAGAGAATCCACTGGTGCTTCAGGACAACTGGATTTTTCAGCACGAGGCACCTGTCAGGGAAGCCCACTACTCCCTTCAACTTCCACCTGGGTGGGAGTATCAAGCATCCTTCTTGAACTACCCGGATACCAAACCTGTGCAATCGAATGGTCAATGGAGCTGGACGATTACCGACCTCAAGGGGGTACGCGGCGAAGAAGACATGCCACCCTCGAATGGTATCCAGGCGCAACTGATCGTGAACTTCCTTCCCCCCGGCGGCCCTGGACTCAAAGGATTCTCGAACTGGCACGGGATGGGGTCTTGGTATACCAGCTTGACCACCGGACGGCGCGACGCCTCGCAGGAGATCAAGCAAAAAGTTTCCCAGCTCACCTCCACATCCGCCAACTCTTTGGAAAAGATGCGCGCAATCGCAGCATTCGTGCAACATGATATTCGCTATGTCGCGATAGAACTTGGGATCGGAGGTTATCAGCCCCATCCAGCCACGGAGATATTCACGCACCGTTACGGAGATTGCAAAGACAAAGCAACGCTGTTGTCGACCATGCTGCGCGAGGCCGGCTTTGAGTCATATTACGTCGTGATCAACTCAGAACGCGGTTCGGTGACGCCCGAAATGCCGGCTGATAGCAATGGGTTTGATCATGCCATTCTTGCCATCCGGCTGCCGGCCGATGTTTCCGGTGATGGTCTTGGGCCGATCGTCAATCACCCGAAGCTCGGCAAGATCTTGTTCTTCGATCCCACCGACGAACTCACCCCATTTGGACAGATCAGCGGAGCGCTGCAGGCCAACTACGGCTTGTTGGTCACCCCCGATGGTGGGGAACTTACCGAGATTCCGCAGCAGCCCTCGGCGATGAATAGCATTCGGCGTACGGCCAAGTTGACGCTCGACCGGAACGGCAACCTTCGGGGTGATGTGGAAGAAACGCGCCTTGGCGACCGAGCCTGGAGCCAACGCTGGGCATTGCGGACCGTAACCAATGACAAAGACCGGATCAAACCCATCGAGAACATATTGTCAGGATCGCTTTCGAATTTCGGTATTGTGAAGGCAAGTGTGGTGAACCTCACTCACTCCGATCAACCGTTCGGTTTCCTCTATACATTCGAAGCCGCTAACTACGCAAAAAATGCCGGAGGGATGCTGCTGGTTAGGCCCCGAATCCTAGGAGAAAAGGCGCGAGGAATCCTCGAGACGAAGGAGCCGCGTCAGTTCCCGATCGAGTTCGCTGGCCCGGTGCTCGATACCGACAACTTCGAAATCACGCTGCCAACTGGCTACACGGTTGACGAGCTGCCTCCGCCCGTGGATGCGGACTTCGGATTTGCTAGCTATCACTCGAAAAGCGAACTGAAGGGAAACGTGCTGGCATATTCGCGCACGTTTGAGATTAAACAGCTAAGCGTACCGGTAAGCAGAGCACCGGAGCTCAAGAAGTTCTATCGCATCATCGCCAGCGACGAGCGGAATACTGCGATTCTTAAGCCGGTGAACTGAAATCTATCGCACGGGCAAGGTTTCGCCTGGGCTGTCTATGCCCCCAGCACTGCCGCGACGATCCGCTTCGGGGCCTTCCCCACCTTCACCCGCTTGACTTCGCGTCGCGTCCGCACGTCAATAATCGACACATCGTTTGTCCCGGTATTGCTCACACAGACATACTTCCCATCGGGAGAGAACGTCACCCAGTTCGGCCCATCACCCACCGGCACCCGTCCCGTAATCCTGTCCGCCTTAACTTCGTAAACGTAGAGACTATTGTCCAATAGGCTCGTGACCCACAGCTCCGTCCCGTCCGACGTTAGCGCGAGCCCGTGCGTCAGGGTGTTGCTCGGCTCGAATGGGCGCTGCTTCGGCGTGTGGTTTTCGGACGGCATCGCTATTCGTCGTATGTTCCCACTCGCCACGTCTACCTTTATGAAACCATGCAGGTCGCTTACCGCGACGTACATCGTCTTACCATCGGGCGTGACGACGTATGGCCGGGGTATGCCTCCGACCGTCACCTTCGCCGAATACGCCATCGTCGTCAGGTCGATGATGTTGATCTGGTTCGCCCCCATCGCGCTCACGAACAAGGTGCGATTACTCCCAGCGTTGAAGGCGTTGTGTGGCTTGCTTACCGGTAGCGTTTTCACCACTTTCTGCCGCAGCACGTCCACAATGTCTACTGCATCCTTGTCCACAATCGGCACCGCTACGTAGTGTCCATCGGGCGTGACCGCACACTGGTTCGGACGCCCCGTCAGGTTGATCGTCGCGATGACGTTGTTCGTCGCAGTTTCTATCACGCGCAGGGTGTTGTCTGATTCGATAGTCGCAAACAGCCGACGCCCATCCCTCTGAATCGCCAGCCCGTGAATTTTGTCGGCCAGACGGATGTCATCTACCGTGTTCAGCGTCTTCAGGTCGATGACACTGACGTCGTCACCCTCACTGTTGTCCACGTACAGTCGAACGCTCTGAGAGGATGCTGCTGACGTCGCGATATCAAAACACAAGAGCAAGAGAAAGGGCTTCCAGGCAGTGTTCAGTCGCATACCTACCCCCGAAATTGACGACCTACTCTAGCAGAAAGTTGTCGATGCCTGGCGAAGCCAGGCAATTAGACTCAAACCCAAGCAGGGACATTTTGAGTGTTGTTGGGATGTTACGCCAGCTATATCGTGCTTTCCTAAGGGAAGTTTGGTCTGATGTGAAGTCGATTTCAAATCATGTCTCGGAATCCATTCCAACGACTGAGATTCGCCACATGGTAGTCTATTCACCCTATGCGCGCCCCCATCGCCCTCGTCGCTCTGCTCTCCTCTGTTTCATTGGTGGCCCAGGCTCCCAAGCAGCTCGCCGATCGTTTGGTCGCCCAAAACGCGCTGTTCGAGGAGTACTACGAAAACGAACTGCGCAATTTCCCGGAAGCCGCAACTGCCTACGGCGACTATCGCTCCAACGATCGGCTCAATGATTACTCGCTTGCGGCCATTGCCAGGCACGATGCAACGAACCGGGCATTCCTTGAGCGGATCGAAGCCATCCCGTCCCCGGGCTTCTCCGACCAGGACCAGGTCTCTCACGACCTGCTCATCTGGGTGTTGAAGCAGCGCATCGCTGACTTCGATCTCAAAGAATACGAGATGCCGATCAATACGCAGACCGGCATTCATACGCACTTAGCTGACCTGCCCCTGGCCGTGCCTCTTGACTCCGTCAAACACTACGAAGACTATATCTCGCGCCTCCGACAGATTCCGCTCGCCCTCAGCCAGGTGACCGAGGTCCTGCGTGCCGGTATGAAGGACAAGCTCATGCCGGTGCGCTTCATCGCGGAAAAAATTCCCGCACAGTGCGAGGGCATCATCGCCGCCGACCCGTTCCTCGGTCCGACAAAGAAGTACCCTGCCGGCATCTCTCCAGAAGATCAGAAACGCCTGACACAAGCCATTATCGATGCCGTCAACATTGATGTTCTGCCCGCCTACAAGAAATTCGCCGAATTCGTTCGTACGGAATACGCGCCGCTAGGCCGCACAACACTCGCCGTTACCTCACTGCCAGACGGGCAGAAGCGCTACGAATACGAGATCTACGCGCGCACTAGCTCCCACATGTCGCCCAATGAAATCCACCAGCTTGGCCTCCGCGAGATCGACCGCATCGAGGCTGAGATGGGGGTGGTGGCCAAGAAAGCGGGATTCGCAGATCTGGCATCCTTCCGGGCGTCACTGAAGGCGAATCCCAAGTACATTCCAACCTCGAGCGAACAAATCCTCGACGATTTTCGCCACTACATCTCGCAAATGGAGCCCAAACTCCCCGAGCTGTTTACCCTGCTTCCGAAATCGCCCGTCACCGTCGAAGCCATTCCAGAATTTCAGGCATCCGCCATGACTCATTACATGATCGGTACGCCCGACGGCAAACGCCCCGGGCGAGTTGTGGTCGCGACTTCTAAGTTTGCCGATCGCTCCTTGGTCGAAGATGAGGCGATCGCCTATCACGAAGGCATCCCCGGGCATCACATGCAGCTGTCGGTTCAACAACAGCTTGGGGGATTGCCTAGGTTCCGCCTGCACGGCTTGCTCATCAGCGCCTACACGGAAGGCTGGGCGCTTTATGCCGAACAACTGGGCAAAGAGGCTGGATTTTATCAGGATCCAGTTTCCGACTATGGGCGTCTTTCTTCCGAACTATTCCGAGCGGTGCGCCTTGTTGTGGATACGGGAATTCACGCCAAAGGCTGGAGCCGCGATCAGGTTGTAGATTTCTTCCGCAAATCCGGCGCGGTCGATGAGCCCACTCTCCAGTCCGAGACCGACCGCTATATTTCCTGGCCAGCTCAGGCGCTCAGCTACAAACTCGGCCAGCTCAAGATCCGCGAGCTCCGCGAGCGCGCTCAAAAGCAGTTGGGATCGAAATTCGACCTGCGCAAATTTCATGACGAAATGCTCGACGGTGGCACTCTTCCGCTCGATATGCTCGAAGCCCGTACGGAGAAGTGGATCGCCGAGCAGCAAGCAAAATGACCTACACAGAGGAGTACCAAAAGCTGTCGTCGTTGGCGTGATCCCTTTAGCAGCTCCCGAAACAGCGCGGCCCAACCAAAGTTCCGCAGAACTTCAACTCTGCCCGAAGTCGCCTACCTACTTCTGCTCCTGCACCTCACCCATTCCGACGACCTTCGATGAAACCCGGAATTTCTTGTAGTCGCGAAACGTCTGTTCGAGACCTACGTTGAAACCCTTTACCAACGCGACTCGGGCATCGATCCTCGCCGTCAGGTACGCCGGCAACCAGACTTCGTCATTCACCCGCGTTTGTTCCAGGATCAGGCGCGAACCTTTGTGAAAGCGGGCGAGAAACAATCCAAATGAAATTGTGTCCAAGCATTCAACATCCATCCTGGAAAGTTGTAGATCGGCTTTGTCTATCCACACCCGACCATGAAACTTGGCAAGAAGCTTGGATTCCTTCATGTGCGGGACAAATCCCGGACGCGGCTCGCCGTCTATCACCCAGGCCTCACGTCCGCCGACCTGTTCGGTTCCCACCAGCTTGAAGTTGTACGCGTCGGCGACTTCGGTCACGAATTTGCGTCCCTGCTCGCGATCTTTCTCTTCGCGCTCTTCGCGCTTCTTACGGTCGGCCGCCGACTCATTCTTTCGTTTGTCGATGATCTTGCGTATCTTCTCTTCTTCTCTGTCGGTGTCCTTGCTCGAAAGCGGCTTGTCGTCTTTTTCGATCAGTCGCTCGACCTGGTCGCCATAAATCTCCAACACCTCGTAGGTCTTTACTTCTGCGGACTTAGAATTTCCCTTGCTGTCCAACTTGGTCTCAACCTCCCGCTTGATGTAGGTGTAGTCGCGTTGCCGTTTGTCGTTTTCGAGGTCCTTGGCCGCCACGGCGCGAAATAGCGCTTGCATCTGCGCCTGTGAGAGCGAGCCGTTTGCGTCGGGGGTAAGGTCGAGGGCAGGCTTGGTAGGTGCCACCACCATCGTTTGCGGCGCAGGAGGAGCTTTCGGTTCCGTCTGCTGCCCGAGTAGAGAAGGAGAGATTGATAGCCCGACCGCCAAGATCTTCAGATAAGAAGGCGCAGATCTCATGGCTGCCTTAACCCTACCAGAGCTCCCGAGTTGCGGCAGGAGACCTGGCGAAACCTGCGGCGTGAACTTACCCACGTTATTAGGCGAGAACCTGATCGAGGAGTTGCTCGACCGCGCGCTTGGCTTCGAGAATGGAATAGCGATGGTCCATTGCTCCTGCTAGATCAGTATTTGCAAACGCGATCCTGCCGAAGGGTGCTCTTCGGAGTATCTCGCGGGGCGCGGGTTTCCCATCCTTGCCAAAGAAAAACCCGGGTTGCGGACTTAGATAGGCATGACCCCAGCGGTTCAAAATGATTCCTGCAATGTCGCGCTGAGCGTCGAATCCGAAGGGGCTAAACATATCGGTGAATTGGTCACGAATTTTTGCCTCGTATTCCGCAAACGAGGTTCGCATCATCTCCAAGCGTCCCAGGTTGCCCTGTTCTTGAGTGGAATGGCCGGGAAACGAATACAGGACCTTCAACGAGAGCACGATGGGCGAATCGGGACTGATGGTCTCGCTTTCGATTCCAGTCAGCGCCAGCTTGCGCACCTCCAGGTAGTTCCCCACACCCTCAAACCACCGGCAACCACTTACTCCCATCTTGTAAAGGAAGCGCCAATTACGCAGGGCGACATTCGCCATCATGCATGGTGACCGGTAAAACTGAGCGTAGGCTTCGCGATATGTTCCGGGAAGGTCCTTCACGATGTGCTTGGTAGTCCAACTGCCTCCCGCCATAACAACGGATCGGGCCTTCAGCCGATAGAGCTTACCTTCTTTCAGATAAACGATTGTGATGGCGTTGGAACGTTTGGAATCGCTGTCATGCTGGACCGAAATTACTGTCGCAGCGAGGCGCATCCTGGACTGATTTCCTGCAACATCGAGCTTGTTGAAGTTGATGGCATTGCGGCAGACATTTTGGACGTCTTCGGGGCCGTCCATCGCAGCTGGGATGAGCGTCTTTACCATTAATCTGGCGATTGTGGCATTCCCGCCAGGGAACATCTGGTCTGTGGGTGAGCTCTCGTCGGTGAGCGGATGAAGCATCTCAAACGCGTAGTCGGAGTATGCCGACAACGCGTCCGCGCCCAGCCCCGAGCCTCCTCCTTCGACGGGAGAAAGAAATGTCCTGACCGTGTCCCTGCTGAGTCCAAAGCGCTCCATGTAATGCTGTTCTAAAGTGATAGAGTCGAGATATCGAGAGACGGCGTCGCCTTCAATCCGGGGACGCTCGAAGTCTTGCTTTTGAATAGCCTCTCCCGTCAACCACCGCAACCACTCGGCGCGCACCTGCGGGGAGATAGGAGCACCCGCGAGCTTTTTCCCCAACGGATCGACCACCCAGAATCCAGCTTTTTGCCCGAACTTCTGACCGAACCAAAATCCATAGTGTCCATTTTCGAGGCCAACGGCTTGATAGGGAGTGCGAGAGAGAACCAATTCCGGTTGAGGCCCACCCCATTTCTGATACCTGAGCCTGAGCGCCTTTAACCCAATGGAGTCGTAGAAATGCGCGAGAAAACTGAATGGATATTGCAGCTGATAGATCGCCGATCCTTGGTGGGCAATGAGTCGCTGGCCATCAACCAGAAACTCGTTTTGTTTGGCCTCACCACCGAAAATGGGGTGGTTCTCAAGGACCAATGCCTTCATCTCGGGACCGGCTTGGCGTTGAAAGAACAATGCCGCGGCGAGTCCACTAATTCCGCCCCCGACGATGACGCAATCGTAGGTTTCACCCGTTTCGATGACGCCGCTCGGAAGAGGATCGTAACGACCATCCCGAATGGAGTGGCCGTCGCGCAGCACCGGGAGAGTGTTGCCGTTAGACGAGCTATATTCCCCAACTCCTCCGTAGCCGGTGAACGAATCGGTTTCTGCTAACAGTTCTTGAGGACTCGCGCCCAGTGCAAGAGCCGCTCCCGAGGCTAGAAGAGTGGAACCAAGGAAGTCTCGACGCGTGATTGATTTATCCAAGGGCAATTTTAAGGAGAGGAGTTGTGATGTGAACTCTGGACGTCACTTCTCCGGTTTGAAATCGTTCGAGTTAAGACCCGAGGTCGACGAGCAATATAACAGTTTGGGCCTTGACACAAAAGCTGGAATTCGGAGTTTTTCTTCTGACACCATGGGCAGACTCATCGTTCCGAAGCCGGAGCAGGAGGGAGCTTCATGAGCCAGACGAGTCGGGTCTATTTATCCGAAAATGGAGTTCGAGCAGCGTGGGATCCAACTAGGGCCATACCTGCTCGACGTCTACTGCGGCCGGACGTTGTCTTGAGTGAACTTGCTCGCGACAAAAACCCCGCAGGATGCGATTCAAGCTTCGAGTTGGTGAGGCCTTTTTTCAATATAGGAGTGGCCAACCACCAGCGCTACAACCGCGCCAGTGGAGCCTGCAACCACGACCGTTGCCAAGCAGGTCAGCATCGCGAGAGGGGGCCCACCCTGACCGAGAACCATCGCCACCGCAGTGAAAGGCAAGTGATAGCCTCCGCTGATTCCTCCGGCGGCGCCAGCCGCACCGGCAAGATCGCCGGGCACTCGAAGTGACGGTGCAAACACCCGTCCCGCGAGGTCGCCGATAGCCAAAAATGGCACAAACAGGCCACCGCATCCACCTGCTGCGGCGGCAGATGTGGTGGCTATGGCGCGGAGGATATCCACGGCGAAGATGGTAAGCGCCGAGGCGGGCGTGCTTTCTACCCACGTGATCGCGCCGCCGCCCGGGCCGACGGCGGCTGATGGGGCTGCGATCTTCACGAGAATCACTGCGGCCACGCCCAACACCAGTCCGCCAAGCGTAAGCCGGAGGATGGGATGGACCATGAAAGCTTTCGCTCGATAGATCGCTGCTCCGGAGATCGCCGTGATCGTACCGGAAAGCGCGCCGATGAAAAGCGCCGTGATCATGGCTTGATAAAAGGTATGCGGTGGTTCCTTGGGAACAACTAGGCGTAGCAGGTCGACGCCCAGAGCAATGTGCAAAAGCCATCCCACGAATCCGCCCACAAGGGCGGCGGTTACCCGCTCTACGTTGAGCGGGGCGTGGTGCCGTCGACCCAGTTCCAGAATGTATGCCGTGCCCAGCAGTGGGATCCCGATTAGCGCCGCCACGCCTGCCGCGCCACCAGCCACAGCTGCCGGCCGCAGAAGCCGACGCCACCAACGATTTCCAAGAGCTACTCCCGTAGCCACCCCAAGATAGGCTGCCGGCGCCTCGGTCCCCATTGCTGCACCGAGGCCTACGGTAGCAATCATGGCAACTATGCGGATCGGAGCCAAGCGCCAGGGAAGGCGCTCCTCCTCCCCCGCGGACCCCACCAAATCGCCGGTCAGATCCGAGCGAGAGGCGCGAGGCGCAAAACTTCTCCACTTGCCTGCCCACGTGGGGCGCTCAAAACTCTCGATCTCACCACTCAACCCGAATCCGTAAAGCACCAGAACTGACAGCGCCAATCCGATGAGAGGTGCGAGAATAAGGACCCAAGTGTGCTGCCCGGACACAACTGCCAGCATTCCCTTGAGAATCTCCGTGAACCCGATGACCACCAGGGCCGCGAGCGATCCGCCCAGCACTCCACCAACTGCGGAACGGACAATGGTTGAAGGCAATCCGGAGCCTGCGGACAAGGCAGGGAGTTCTTTCATGGAGTTCCTCCAAGTCCCGCTCTAGGGTGGCACGTAAGCCTCGGGAAGTTCGTAGACAACTGATGAATACTGATCGATTGCGGTTGGTTGTGGGGCGGCTCGCTCATTTTCGATCCCAGCGCCCGCTCCTGAAATCACGAGCCACTCCCGCGCGCTGGTCAGCTCACCCCCGAAGCGTGCCCGCGAGTTAGCGCCTGAGTTCTCCAAGGCGCAGCGGCAAAGAAAGAAGGTGGACGCCTTGCCGCGTGCTGAACCGGGGTTCTCGTTGACCGGCAACTCCCATGCACGTACCATCGTTCCGAATGCTCGGCACGACCATATCGCACTACCGAATCGTTGAGAAACTCGGCGGCGGCGGCATGGGCGTGGTCTACAAAGCCGAAGACACCGAACTCGGGCGCTTTGTTGCTCTGAAGTTTCTGCCCGAAAGCGTAGCCTCTGACCGGCAGGCCCTCGAAAGGTTCCGCCGAGAGGCACGCGCAGCATCTGCACTCAATCATCCGAATATCTGTACTATCCACGAGATCGGCAAACACGAAGGCCGATCTTTTATCGTGATGGAGTTTCTTGAAGGAATGACGCTCAAACACCGCATTGCAGGCAAGCCGCTTGAAACGGAGACGCTCCTTTCACTGGCGATCGAGGTTGCCGATGCGCTCGACGCTGCACATTCCGAGGGCATCGTGCATCGTGACGTCAAGCCTGCGAACATCTTCGTTACCAAACGCGGACATGCAAAGATTCTAGACTTCGGATTGGCAAAGATGACACCGCCGACGTCCTCCATCGGCCAGGCCGAAGTTACTGCCACCATAGAAGAGGAATACCTCACCAGCCCGGGTATGGCACTCGGAACGGTTGCTTATATGTCGCCCGAGCAGGTGCGCGGAAAAGACCTAGACCCTCGCAGCGATTTGTTTTCTTTTGGAGCGGTTCTTTACGAGATGGCGACGGGCACGCTGCCCTTTGCGGGCGACACTTCCGGGGTGATCTTTGATGGAATTCTGAATCGAGCGCCAGTGGCACCAGTGCGGCTGAACCCGCAGGTCTTGCCAAAACTTGAGGAACTCATCAATAAGGCCTTGGAAAAAGATCCCAGGCTTCGATGCCAAAGCGCGGCTGAGATGCGCGCCGACCTGGAACGACTAAGACGAGATTCCGATTCAGGACACTTTGCTGTACGCGCGCATGATTCCCGCTCTTCTTTCTCGAGCGCTCGCTCGCCGGACGGAGCTTCCGCTGTAATGCATCCTGCCACCCCAAAGCCTTCGGTATTCCGGAAACTGGCTCTTGCTGGCGCGGTGCTGTTCGTGTTGGTTGTTGCCGGCGTCATTTTCGCCTCTCACGCTGGGCTTTTTTCCCCCGGCATGGCCACCTCCGCCTTTCAGAACGCAGCGATCTCCAGTTTGAGTTCGACGGGAGACGTTATGGTCTCGCGCATCTCGCCGGACGGTCATTACCTTGCCTATGTGTCTAATCAGCATGGGCGTTTCAGCTTGTGGGTGCGGCAAATCGCCACGCCCAGTGCGGTGCAAGTGGTCCCCGCGCAGGAGCAACTCATTGGCAATGTCTCCTTTACTCCAGACGGTGGTTTTATCGACTACACGACAAGTTCTGTAGCTGGTGCCGACGGCACACTTTACCAAGTCCCCGTACTCGGCGGCGCTCCTCGCCTTCTGCTCGACAAAGTGGATACTGCAGTGTCGTTTTCCCCCGATGCCACGCAAATGGCATATGCCATGCAAGATGTTCAAACCAGCAAGATTAATGTGATGGTTGCAAGGGCGGATGGCAGCTCGCCGCGCAAGTTGAGCGTCTATGCCGGTTCCATGGCCACCGCAAACTATGCTGTCGCCTGGTCTCCTGACGGAAAACGAATTGTCGCTCTGAACAAGTCGGGGAATGACCCTGATGGGCTGCCTGTTTCCCTCATTGAAATTGACGCTCTCACGGGGGCCCAAAAAGCGATTGCCGGCAGGCACTGGCGCGAGGTGCTCGATTTCGTGTGGCTTCCCGACAGCAGCGGAATTTTGCTGGCAGCAATGGAAAAGACTGCCGCAAATATCCAGCTTTGGGTCGCCGAATATCCAAGTGGGAAAGTACGGCGAGTTACGAATGATCTAAGCGACTACTTGTCGGTTGCGGTGTCCTCCGACGCGCGAACGCTCGCCTCCGTGCAACGAATTGTCTCCGCCAATCTGTGGGTTGGCGGGACAAATGCACCCGAAAAGGCACAGGAGATCACCTCAGGGCGGCTCGATGGGCAACCTGGCGTTACCTTTACACCTGACGATCACTTGATCTACCTAGGTAACCATGCCCAGAACTGGGATCTATTCACATCGGCGCCAGACGGGAGCAACACACATCAGTTGACCTTCGACCGCGTCTATCACGGCACACCAGCGGTTTGCAATCACGGAAGTGTCATCGTGTACTCCAGCGACGTCGGGGGCACCAGCAACTTGTGGAAACTGGATCCGCAGAGCGGGAACCCCGCGCAGGTCGCGAACACGTCGACAGGATTGATGCCGGCTTGTGCCGCCGAAGGCGAATCCATCTTCTTTTGGGGCCAAGGAGAAGGGAATTCATATGTTTTCAAGGTTCCACTTTCTGGCGGCCAACCCGTTCGGTTCTCTGATCGTGTCGCCATCAGCCCCCCGTTCTTGTCGTTGGACGGGAAACATTTGCTCTTTGCCACTCCCATGAAGAACGGAACGATAGGAGGCGCTGTGCTCTCGACCGAAACGGGGAAACTCGAATCGGAAATAGCCGTACCGCCTACGTTCGACGTGAGCCAGAGCACCTTGTGCTGGATGCCGGACAATCGCTCAGTCGCATACCCGGATTTGCGGAGTGGCGTTGCAAACCTGTGGTCCCAGCCTGTGTTTGGGAGCGGACCTCAGAAGCAGCTCACGCATTTTACGTCGGGAAAGGTCTGGGCCTGCGCATTTTCAGCAGACGGAAAATATATCGCGATCTCCCATGGCTCGCGCCAAAGCGATGCAGTGCTATTTACGAAGCTCAACCCCGCGAAATGACCGCCTACCCAACGTGCGGCATCAGTCGGCTCCCCTTTTGCCCGTTACCTGCGTTTCATGCCTAATTCCAGCCCTGATCCTACAATAGTAGGCATGCCCGAGGCCCCAAATCTGTTCTGTTTCACCTGTCGTGCCGTGCTTTTCGATATGGATGGCACTCTGGTGGATTCAAGTGCCGTTTCGGAGCGTGTATGGGCCAAGTGGGCGGCACGGCATAACTTGAACGTGAATGAAATCCTGTCAGTTGCTCATGGTCGACGAAGTATTGATGTGATGCGTGAAGTGGCACCGCATCTGAATATTTCCGAACACGAAGCATTTCTCTTCGATGCGGAAGAAGCCCAGGACCTTGAGGGAGTTTTGCCGATTCCGGGGGCAACTGATGTCCTCTTGCCCTTGTTTCGGGAAAGATGGGCAGTCGTGACCTCAGCCACACGGGAACTTGCGGAAACCAGGCTCAATTTTGCAGGCCTGCCGATACCTTCGGTTCTAATTTCGGCAGAGGACGTGCAACGCGGCAAGCCAAACCCCGATTGCTACGAACTAGCGGCAGCTCGTCTTGCGGTACCGACTGCCGAGTGTCTCGTTGTGGAAGATACCTACGCCGGGATTCAAGCCGGCATCAAGGCCGGGATGCAAGTGCTAGGCATTGGTGCCGCAATTCGACAGAGCCTTCCAAAGGGAACACCCTGGATACGCGATTTGAGGCGGCTTCGCGTCATTCGCAATGGTGATCAGTTAACGGTTGACGTGTGCTAGGCATTCACGCTCATTCTTAGCAGAATTCGCCAGAACCTCGTCAGGCTGCAGGTTGACACGTCTCAGTTGACGTTTGCGCCACCTGCGGAGATGCATGATCGCCACGAGTGCTCTGACATAGTGCTGATCACATCAGAGGGTCTCGATTGGCGCGTGGTGCGAAACAAAGCCACACTCGAGAACCAACGATGGTTGCTTGTTCGGAAAGGACCTCGATTCAGATCCCCGCATACCAAGAATAGCCATAATTTGGGGATTTGGGGTCAACGGCCGAGACAAAACCCTTCGCGGAGTTCGTAACCATCAGCCGGTTTACGAATTTGACGCTCTTGTAACCAAGTTGTCGGGGCACGCGCAACCGCAGCGGGCCGCCGAACGCGACCGGCAGATCCCCATCGTTCATAGCCCACGTTAGCAGAGACTGTGGGTGGCGAGCATCTACCATGTCGATGCTCTCCCACCAGTCAGGATCGATCGAGAAATACACGAGGTATTTCGCTTGGGGTAATATCCCGGACTCCTTAAGAACCTCAGACAATGGAGTTCCGGTCCACTCCGCGATGTAGGACCATCCCTCTTCGCAAACGACTTCGGTGATTTGACTGCGGAGGGGAAAGCTCTTGAGGTCGGCGAGGGAATACGATGCTGGTCGCGCGACCATTCCATCCACGGAAAGCCGCCATTCCACAAAGTCGCTGCCCTGCATGTGCTTAAAGGCGTCGTTGAGAGGCGAAATACTGTTGGCGAACGGAGCTTTGGAAATCATGCTACGTGGAAACTCGCGAGCCAACGAGTGCCTGGCCAAGAGTCGCTGGGCGGCGTAGGTCAGGCTTTCTCCCGGCCCATAGAGCCCCCCTCCATCGGGAGGAATAAGCCCATAGCGATTGGCTAGACTTGCAGCGACGCCCAGGCCGGAGGCACCGGCCGCGGCAGCGAGACCAGCCGTCAAGAACCTGCGGCGTGAACTTTTCCTCATGTGCGCTCCTGTCGTGCAGCCCTGCTGCGGGTGATCATTTCCCGCATTCGAGTTCGGAATCCGCTTAGGGCGACCATCGTGACGTGCGCAAGTAAGAAGAGCACGAGACAGATGGAGACGAAGAAATGAAGCGTGCGGGCGGATTGCCGTCCTCCGAGAGAATTAACAGCCCAAGGAATGGCGGCATTCAATCCGGAAGACATTGCCAGACCGGTCCAGATCACGAGCGGAAAAAGGACAAAGATGACCAGCAAGTATGTGAGGCGCTGGAGCACATTGTATGAGCTAAAATCAGCTTCTTCCGCTGGCGCCAGGCGAAGGTGCTTCGCGATCACGCTGCGGAATGCTCTCCAGGTCCTGTCTTCTGGAGCCGGGAACAGGTTCTTTCGGAAGTGGCGAGTCCAGAGACCGTAGGCAACGTAGACTAGACCTCCTAGCACCAATGCCCATGCTGCCTCAAAGTGGAGATATCGACTCCAGCCATTCTGGTCGGGCAGCACGTATCCGTAGCGGGTCGGGACAGTCGCTCGCGAAGATGGAATGGGAATCTGGAACAGCGGAGCAGTCAGCGAATTTCCCACTTCGCCCCAATAGAATCGCGGGTGAGAAATCAAGATTTCAACTCCAGTGATCAGCAGTGCCAAAAACGAAATCACCGTGATCCAGTGCGTTATCTGCACCAGCGCACTATGCCGAGCAGGCGCCTGACGTCGGAGCAAGGGAGCTTGAGACACGCCAGGAGCATAGCACGAAGCGCCGCGAGGGAAATGTCATCGAAAACTCTCCAAGCAGCGAAGATGGTGGCGTCCTGAACGTCCATATCGATATGCCTCCCTTGACTCACAAAGGCGCTCCTTTTCGATAAGTGTGGTTTTCCAACGACTCGCAACTGACCGCAAAAGTGGGCGCCATTTGATATGGCGGGATATGGCTCAACGCCTCAGTCCATCATGGTCTGGGATGCTCGGCAGTGTAAGGATGGCAGCATGGTTTCTGAACCGGCGTAAGCTCCATGATTTCAACGCGTGTGTCGTCCGGATCGTAGGCATCCAGACTATCTTTCCCGTCCCGCCCGACTTCCGGCCCATCGAATGTTTTGTACCCTCTCGATCGAAGTTCAGCTGCGGCGGCGTGAACATCTTTCACGCCGAACGAAAAATGATTCTGCACACCAAGTTCTTTGTGGTCGGCGTTCGCAGGAATGTTGAGCATGTATTCGATCCAGTCGGGACCGTCAGGCACCTGCAGTTCGTACCAGTCCGTACCGTCGTCTTTGAAACCGCCCCGCCAGTAAAGACGAAACCCCAGGAGCTCCACGTAAAAGCGGTTCTCGGCAGCCAAATCTTTGACGACAAAACCCGCATGGATCATCCGCAAACTGGTTTGTTTGGATGAAGGCGTATTTTCGATCTTAGGAGGCAGCCGATGAACGAAACCGATGGAATTTCCCTCCGGATCCCGCACGCGAAAGGATTGCGCGCCATCAGAGTCTTTTTGAATCGGCCCCGGCTTGAGGCCATGAGTCAGCAAGTATTGCCGCAGATCAGAAACTTCGTCGGTTGCGAATGTGATTTCCGCAAGCCAGCTGTTATGGGAGTCCATTCTTATTTTTGTCGGCGCTAGTTTCAATAGAATTTGCTGTTCCGACGAAGGCACACGAAGACAAGTCTCCGATCCGGAGTACTGCGGGCACCCGACGGCCAATCCGAGAACATCGGAATAAAACCGCCGCGATTTTTGGACATCACTGACAAAGATCGTCACATGATCGATTCCAGTGATACGCGGCCGACCGCTTTGCTTCGGCGAGCCAGCCGCCAACATTACGCCGGACAGCGTAAAGCAGAGCCCGAGCAACTCGGCAGACATCAAGGTTGGGAAGATTCTAGGCAAGCGTCGCATGCCCGAAAATTCTATCGTAGGTTGCTGAAATGCAATCGAGATTTCTCGTTGATTGCTTCTGTTCTGAGGTGCTTGCGATCCGGAGACAGACGACCTAGGACGAACCGTATGCGCTGGCTGAAGGTAGGGTTCGTCTGCACCGTTTCTAAACACGAAATTACGAATCCCTTCTCGCCAGCGTAATAATTGCCATTCGGGATCGCCGCCACGTGTCCCACTAGGCGTGCCGAAGCGCTACCGTCGTACCAAGTATCCACGCCGCAGGTTACCTGGAGCTTTCTCCACGCACCTCCACATGCACGGCGTTCCCGATCAAAACCGATGTGCATTGTGCAGCCTCTATCCTCAATCGATAGTTGGCCAGCATCGTTACGAAATCGTCCGTCTATACGAACGAGCTTATCCGCGAACCCATCGAGTCTTTGTGTGATTTCGCATACCGATGCTCGATGTAGTTCAGTTTCCGATTGTTTGCACGCCAGACATGGTGGCTGCTTTTCAGAACCAATGTATGAGAGCGCGAAGGTCAGCATTGCTGCGACGATCACCAGGAGCCCAGTCGCAGGAGCAAGCATGGTCACGCGGCGCATCGAGAGTACCCCTTTGGGGCACAAGAGTAAACTAAATTAGACTCTGCCCGCCTCCAATGTCGCAATCATGGCGGTTGCTCAACTTTGCGCCTCGCCTTCGCGGGACGATAACACAGCTTAAATCAGAAGACCGCGCAATCAGCCACCACTAAGACTGCCCCGGCAATAAGGAACGTCAGCGCAAACTCGGACCAGTTCAGATGTGCTTTTGGATGAGCAATCAAGGACGGAACCCAAACCAACACACCAAAGAGTGCCAGCATGAGCGCCATCAGGCGCGTTGCAAGCTGTGCATGGCGATTGGCAAGCATAGCGATTGCTGCCAGCGCGAACGCGATGGTTGTAAGTATCGCCCAGAACATCTGGTTGGGTGGAATCCACTTCGGAACTAAGGCGGCCGTATCACGACGATAGAGCACTTGGCTGAGGGCAAATGAAATGGCACAGACTCCGAGTCCAAGTCGCGCCAGTCGGCCTAACACCACAGCTCGTACTGAACTCGCCTGAGTCGCCGCGTAAAGGGCAATCGCGCCGCAGAATAAGGAGAGCTGTTGGAAGAAGCTCCCGCCATATCGCTCATAGAGGCTCGCTGCAACAATGATGTCAGGAACGCAGGCGAGCGAGAACGAAAGATAGACGGCGCAAAGCGCGATCGCTCCTAGGCGCACGGTACGGGGCGACTGTAATGCGATCCCGCCCGCGATTTGAAGAGTCATGAGACACCCGCCGATGATGGTGCCAAACGGGAGCTTCCAGATTTGTGCCAAGGTTTGCCATGTTTCAGCGTCGTACCACATCAGCCCAATGACGCCGAACAGCACAGCTGACGCGCCAAACGCGATCCGTCCATAGGATGCGACCTTCATGGTCTCAGGGGCCCCAACCGCGTCAGCATACTACCGAATCGGGAGCCTTCGACTCGAAATCGGGCTGCAATCGGCAAGCACCGCGGAAGTCAATTGGCGAAATCTCGGCAAATACGAATATAAAAACCGCACGCTTACCACATTGCCTGCTACGTCAAGCGATGAGCTACGGGGTCGAGTTGACGCATAACCTGGGCGAGAGAACCCGCAGAAAGCAGTGTACTTACCTACACAACTACATGCTAACGGTTCTTACCATTCCAGCTCTGGGAACCGCACACCGTCTTTTTGCGTAGAACACATTAGGTGGAGGTTTACCCCATGAGAGCGATTCTCTTGCTGTTGGTCACCTTCAGTACAGGTGCGCTCATCTCTCAGGATAAAAAGGTCGAGGAGACCGGAAAGAGCCCCGTCGTGACAAAGGTCTCATCTGGAGGAAGGATTCGCATGGAGCTTTGCTCTAGCGGAATCGAACTCCTCGGCCACGAGGAGGACACGCTACGGGTCTCCTATGATCCCGAGCGTGGCAACGTAAAGGTCCGGATTCAAGTAGCTGGGGATCAGACCGAGCTTTCAGTGAGAGACTGTCCGCGCAATAACTTCACGCTCAGGGTCGAGGTACCGAAGTCCACCGCGCTGTACATTCGCATGTTTGCCGGCGAATTGAACGTGCGAGACGTCGTCGGCGACAAAGATGTGGAACTACACTTCGGCCAGCTGAGCATGGATGTTGGGAAAGCCGAGGACTATCATCGGGTGTCCGCTTCGGTGAACAGCGGAGAACTTGATGCTCCTGCGTTCAATGTCTCAAAAGGCGGACTATTTCGATCGTTTGCTCAAACCGGCTCGGGTAAATATCGGCTGCACGCCCACGTGGGAGCCGGCGAGCTAGATCTGCGCTGAGCATTCTTAGCCTATATCGCTCAAATCCCGCAGAGCATCGATCAGGCACTCCGGTGTCTAAAGATGATATGCGTAAATGGGGGAGGGTCAATCTGTTGCTTTGGGGTTTTACCCTGTTCACGGCATTGACCTACCATGCCGTTGGTGTGAGTTACGAAAATCACCGAGATCTCCCAAGCCGCTATTTCTGGTGGGAGGCGGCTCGTCTCGACTCAGATCCAATGAACAGTCCCTCCCCGAAGATGAGCACAGTCAGGCCCTGCCCAGAGAACGCAGACGGTTGCGTCGAGTGGAATCCGGAGACCATCTGGGTTGAGCCGAGCCTCATGGAGAGGGACCCTTGGTTTCTCCGCACTTCCGGCCTTCATTGTCGGTATCGCTATCGCTATCGCTCATCGAGGTCCGAAAGAGAAAGCGCAACGTTGTGTGATCGCCTGATTGCGTCAGTCTGAGCGCGAGTCGGCCACTTGTCGTTCCCGGACAATTTTCAGAAAGTCGTCGAGCGCAAACACGTTAGGTATCTTCTCGATTGGTATGCCGGTCTTTTCCTGGCCGACGCGCCAGAGATAGAATTGTCCTTCCTCAAGGCCATGGGAGTAAAGTTCGCTCAACGGAAATTCTCTCTCTCGTGAGTCTTTCTTCGTGCGGATTCCGTGCTGCCGGCTAATTGTGATGGGGCCAAAACTTACGTCCACCCATTGGTAAAGCGTTCGATTGCTGATTGAAGAACATGAGGTCGAGAACGCTCAATCAATTCGCTCGCCAGGAGTTCGCGCCTCGACAGGCCAGGACCGCAGCGGAGTTTCTGACCCAGGGAATCAATCAGCACAAACGAGTAGCGCCGTAGAAATGCAACTGGGAGTGGGATCGGAAAAAGAAAAAAAAGATTTTCTCTCGAAATAGTAAAACTCCCGAAGCTGATCCCATCGCATTCGTTTCTCGCCGAAAATTCCCTTCGAGGCGATCTCCTGTGAATTGACTATTACGCGCCGAAAGGCAATCCACACAGCAATAATCGCGAAGATCGCGGCAATTGCAAGTAAGATCGACCCGAGAAAGCCCGCTGCAAATTCATCGCGCCACTCGTCGGTAGGTTTGTTCTCCAGCCACGCCAGATAAGTCAGAGCGATTGCGGATGCGGCAAGAAGGCCGACTAACCAAAGTCTGGGACCGTGCGTCGCCGCTTCGCCAGCGATGGAGTTCGCAGTCACTGTTGGGGAGCCAGAATACCCTAGGTATTGACCAAACGCGACAACGGATTTCGAGGTCTTATATTCCTAATTGGTAGGCGTAAACAATTCGCGACAGTCGCCAGTTGACTGTCCCGTCACCGCAATCGCACTGAGAAGGGTGGCGCGCGCCTCTTGCCCCGGTGCCAGTGACCTCAGCTGTCAATTGGAGATGGCGAAAAACCTATTCGCTTATGGAGCAGTCGAGCGGGAATTTCGAGGGCTACGCCCGTCTCGTTGCCAGATGTAGATTGATGCGTACACTCCCAATATGACATGGCAGGTGAATCTCCTGATCGTGAGGCTGATTGCGACTTCCGGGTGGTAACCCCTCTCGACCATCCTGAACAGGTTCTGGTTTCCTAAAACAGACAGCGTAAACTGTGGCGATGCCCCTGGAAGACAGATTGGAACGTCGTGCAGTTCAAACCCTGGCCGGCCGCCACGCCGAGCTCGAGCGCCTGGAAGTCTTTGCCTTAGGGGATGAGCCGCTGGTGATGCATATTCAGGGCATCCCGGGCATAGGAAAAACTCACCTGCTAAATGCACTCGCGGCAACGATTGTCGGAAAGGGCGTTTTCGTTGTGCGGATCGACGCCCGCTTGTGCGAACCTTCTCCCGCGGGGTTGTGTCGAGCGATCTGCAGGGAAATCGGCGAGTCGGAGTCCGAAGATTCCGCGGTCGTGGGGAGAAGACTATCGGGCAGCGCCAAGCGCACTCTCCTGGTGCTCGACAGTTACGAATGCTTCCGTTTGCTTGACTCTTGGCTCCGGCAGGTTTTTCTGCCCTCGCTCGACGACCATGTGCGCACAATCTTCGCCAGTCGCGAGTCACCCCGGCCAGCCTGGCGCATTGCCCCTGCATGGAAAGGCTTATTTGATTCGATGCTCCTGGAAACATTTTCTCCAGAACTGGCTCTGGAGTATCTGACCTCAGAGGGTGTGCCGGAGGGCAGCGCTCGGGAGTTGAATCGTGTTGCCCGCGGGCATCCGTTGGCGCTTTCCTTGGCATTGGCACTTTACCTTGCGGGCGGGCAAGTGCGTGGGAGTGCGGCGACGCGCCATCAAGTATTGGAGCATATGGCGTCGCTCTTTCTGGAGGATACCGATTCGCGAACCAAGCAGATCGTGGAGGCCGCTTGCCTGGTCCGAACTGCCACCGCTCCGCTCTTTGCGGCGATGCTGCCGCATATCCCAGCTGACGATGCACTCGACCGGCTTCGTGCGCTGCCATTTGTCAACGCTGGTCCTCACGGACTGCTGGTGCATGAAGCCGTTCGCGAGCCAGTAACGGCTGCTCTCAAATCGCGGGATCCGGCGAGATACCAGACGTACCGGCGCGCCGCTTCGCAGGTCGTGCGCGAGCAATACAGGCAAGCACCCCGATCCGACCTCTGGCGTTGCACGGCGGACGTGCTCTACCTGCTTGAAAACGAGAACCTGCGCCAAGGGTTTTTCCCTACGACTGATAGCGCGGTTTCCGTCGAGCCAGCCCGCGCCGACGACGGGACATTCATTGCAACGATCATCCAGAACTTCGATGGACCTCAGTCGCATCAAGCGCTGGAGCAATGGTGGCACTACCATCCAGACTCGTTTTTTGTCGTTCGCGATGAACATGGCGGAGTGCAAGGTTTCTACCTGGCGATTGTGGCATCCAAGGTACACAAAAATGTGATTGCGAGAGACCCGCTTGCCGCAAGCTGGGCCAGAGACCTGCCGCGTTCAGAAGACAGGGCCGCCACTCTCTGGGTGCGGCGCTCGTTGGATCGCGACACGGGAGAAGGGCCATCACCTGGCCAGGCAGCCTGCTGGCTCGACATCAAACGTACCTATTTGGAACTGCGTCCGCGGCTGCGCTGGATCTATACCTGCTACCGTGATGCGGAGACGTATCGTAGCTCCTTCGCCCAATTAGGATTCCGGCTAGTAGACGAAGGCCGCCCGCTCCTTGATAGAGTCATGCAACACACATTTCGCCTCGACATGGGAGTGGATTCCGTAGATGGCTGGCTTGGGAACCTGCTTGCCCAGGAAACCGGCACGGTAACAGGCGAGACTGCGTCTTACTCGCCGTTGTTGGACGAGCAAGCGCGTGAGTTAGTAGTGAACGGAAGCCGAATTGGCCTTACCCCGCTTGAGTTCGACGTTTTCGCATATCTTGTGGCTCGTCCGAACAGGGCCGTGGCTCGCTACGAATTAGTCGAGGCGGTCTGGGGATATGGAAAGGAAGCGTCCACCAGCAACGTGGTTGAGACAGTGGTGCGCTCCATCCGACACAAGCTGGGAGCGCACCGCAACGCGCTGGAAACGGTGCGGGGAGTTGGCTACCGATATCGGCCAACAACCTGAATTTGCGCTCCCCGCACGGAGTGGAACGTTCATGGGCGAGCCTCAAGGATTATATTGAACGGAGTTTCGATAGCCACCCTCGCGGTCCCGAACCCCGCGTCCTTGAGGATTGCAAGCAACTGGGTAGCGCCGGCCTGCGCTCCCAGTGAATAGCGTCCGCCTTGCGAGAGGGCGTTCTGGGTACAGAAACCCGCGGAAGCCGAATAGTACATCCTTGCTACAGGGCCTACGTTCTCCTCAGAGCGGTCCTTTGCGAACGGTTCTACCACCATGAGTACGCCGTCAGGAGCCATGGCTTGCCGGGAGGCCCAGACAGCTTCCAGCGGATCACCCATGTCATGCAGTGAATCCATATAGCAGATCAGGTCGAACTTCTCCTTGCTGCTCGCAAGCACCCGCGGCGTTGCTAACTCAAACCGAATCTGATCGGCAACTCCGGCCTGCTTCGCTCGTTCCCGTGCCACGGCAATCGAAGATTCGTGGTAGTCAATTCCCACGAACTTTGATTTCGGAAATGCCTGCGCCATGAGGATGACCGAAGCGCCGTGTCCGCATCCGAGGTCGGCAACGCGCCCGCCGTTCGCTAGCCGCTCCTGGACACCGCTGAGAGATGGGATCCAGCTTTGAATCAGGTGCGCCCGGTATCCGTTGCGAAAAAAGGCCTCCGTTCCTGTGAACAGCCGGCAATTATGTTCGTGCCAGCCCATCCCCTTTCCTGAGCGGAATGCAGCGAGGATTTGATCTTCGTCGTGCCACAACGTAGCTGCTACGTCGAACGCCGGCGGAAGAAATGCGGGACTATCCGGATTGGCCAATACAAAGGCGTGCTCCGGCGGCAGTAAGTACCGCTTGGTGTTCGTGTCGAACTGCACATACCCCCCGGCGACCTGCCCGTTCAGCCACTCTCGGACCGAGCGCTCATTCGTGTCCGTTCGACGTGCCAGTTCATCCGAATTGATGGGACCACTCTCTGCCATAACCCGGTAAAGGCCTAGCTTGTATCCAAGGTTGGTCATCACACCGGCCATGGCGGCTGCAAGATCGGTGACCACCTGACCAGCGAAGTGGTCGATTCTCTGCTGCATGTCTTCCCTCATGGGCTGTGTACTAGTACTCCCCATTACCGACCTCCTACCATCAAGGCATGTGGTTCTGATTCCACGCGAATATCCGGCAGAGGAGCCCGCGTAAGAGCCGAGAGGGAATTCTCTACATCCCATAGTTGGGACTGAGTGGATACGACAGCAGGATTGCTCGTTAGAACCTGGACTATCGGGTGGTTCAGGTAAGCCTCGGCAGCTTCACGGTCGGCAAACAGATACACACCCCCCATCTCAAACTGCTCTTCCTGCAAAATCCATATCTTCCAGATCAGACCTTCTACCGAGGCAGCGACGCTAGCGACTTCTCGGCTCTGGGCGAGCAAGGCAGGCGGCGACACCCGCAACTTGATGCGCAAGTGCAAGACGGCGTAAGTGGTGACACTTTCCTCTGACATTCGTTTTCTCCAATGTGTTTATCTCTGCATCTTGTACCAGACACAAGTGAGTCTAGGACTCCTGAAACGTTCCGAGATGAGAGGATGATGAGAAGATGATGAGAATTGAGGCCACGATGGGCATTGGTCACACCGAACGGAACCCGGTCCCTCGTGTACACTCGCTCAAAATGGGAGCAGTCCTAACTCGTCCGGCGATGCCATCCGAACAAAAGGAACTCGAACAGCTACAGCTGCGGGCATCGCTTGGGAACGTGGGCGATCGCGATGCCCTGCTCGCTCACCCTGACGCGATCGGGTTGGGGGTTGACCAAATCGCCCTAGGCAGAGTGTTTGTCTCAGAGTGCGAGGGCGAGATAGTCGGATTTGCTGCCGTAGAACGCAGAGGGGATGGCGATAGTGAACTGGACGCGATGTTTGTTGAGCCACGTATGCAACGTCGCGGAATTGGAAGAATGTTAGTCGAATATTGCGCCGAAGTCGCCCGAAAGCAAGGGTCCAGATATCTCCATGTGGTGGGCAATCCCCATGCGGAGAATTTCTACCTGGCAACTGGTTTTGAGGTTATTGGAATAACCCAAACCAGATTCGGACCAGGTCTTTTAATGCGGAGGGCTGTCTAATTAGCCGCTCAGACATTCTTGGGGGTAAATCTCAAGATTGCTCATCAACCTACAAGACGGCGAATAGAAAGCGCAAGCTTACGACATCGCCTGCTATCATCCATCGTCGCAGGTGCGGTGAAATGGTTCGAGGCCTTGCTGCAACAAGGATGCGCGACCCTGTCCGGTGATGCGCAATCGAAACTGTAACCTGCCTCAACTGCGCCAGGAGGAGGCCAGACCAGCTCTATGACGGGACGTTATTTCGTTTCAGTTATTGCTCTTCTTTTTTGTAGTCAGACCTTGGTTTCTGCTCAGGTGAAACCCCGCGCGCGCGATCTTGGGGTTCCCTTCGATGGAACTCCAGGGACTCTCAATGCGATTACCGATGTAAAGGGCGTAGAAGTTGGACACACTACGCTGATCTCTGGCTCCGGAAAACTCAAAGTCGGTGAGGGGCCGGTTCGAACGGGGGTGACCGCGGTCCTTCCGCGTGGCAAAAACAACTTGAACCCTGTCTTTGGGGGATGGTTTTCACTCAATGGGAACGGCGAAATGACTGGAACCACGTGGCTTGAAGAATCAGGCATTCTGGACGGACCGGTGATGATCACAAACACGCACAGCGTGGGGGTGGTACGGGACGCCGTCATAGCTTGGCGAATAAAGAAGGCGCCACCTGACGCGGGGGGTTATTCCTGGTCCCTTCCAGTTGTAGCCGAAAGTGCAGACGACGATCTCAATGATATGAACGGTTTTCATGTCAAACCTGAGCACGTTTTCAATGCACTTGAATCCGCCCATAGTGGCCCTGCGGAGGAAGGCAATGTCGGCGGGGGGACAGGCATGATCTGTAACGAATTTAAGGGAGGGATCGGGACTGCTTCTCGAGTATTACCCTCTGGAATCGGAGGCTATACGGTCGGGGTTCTCGTGCAGTGCAACTTCGGGCATCGTAACCAGCTGCGAATAGCGGGTGCCCCTGTAGGTAGAGAAATCTCGGAAGCTCCAGTACACAATAAGGATCAGGGTTCCATCATCATCGTGATCGCTACCGATGCTCCGCTAATTCCGACGCAACTAAAGCGTTTAGCGCGACGAGCATCGCTAGGACTGGCACGGGATGGTAGTTTTTCAGGGGATGGTTCGGGGGACATATTTATCGCTTTTTCAACTGCTAATGAAGGCGCAACGAACGGGACAGGCTTGCGCGAATTGAAAATGCTGCCCAACTCGGAGTTGGATCCACTGTTCCTCGCAACTGTGCAAGCGACGGAAGAAGCCATCATTAATGCAATGATTGCTGCAGAAACCATGAAAGGGATAAATGATTTTGAAGTAGTGGCACTCCCTCACGATCGGCTCCGAGAAGTACTGCGCAAATACAATCGATTGGCAACGAAGAACTAAAAATCAACTGGAGAGGTGCAGGAGCACACCTTCCAAGTTGTGCGGGTCTCGGATTCTTCCGTGCCGTTGGAACTGCTTTCGCTCAGGCGCAAGCCCTCCTTGAAGCAGAGTATTCCCCCTCTTGTGGTTCGAGATGAAAACGGCGGAGCTTAGCGACGCCATCGCCGGTATGCACCTAGCAAGATGGTGGTCGGCCATAATCCAGAAGCGCTCTCAACCGTAAGCTTGGGCAGTTGTCCCCCTTCGCCCCCTTTAATCTGCAGAAGATGTTTGTTCAAAATCAAGGCCGTCAGTTCTGGCGCACCAGGCCGCATTCTAAAAGCTCTCATCCAACGTAACCTGTTGCACAATCTCGTCAAGCTTTTGTTGCTCTTGAGCTTGCTTGTTGCGCAGGCTCGCGATCTCACGGCTAAGAGTGCTTAGGCGGTCTTCCTGCGAATCGAGCTGTTTCGCGTAACGAACAAGCAACGCCTTCTCCTCCGCGCTGCCTTTCAGCGCCTTCATGTTTTCGCGGATGCGAGCTTGATCCTTTGTGATCGACTCCAGCTCATGTTCACGGGAGTGAATGTCCGACTGCGTGAAGTAGATCTGGTTCTTCTGGTCGAGCACTTGGTGAAAAGCGGCTCGCATTTCGGGGGTCACTCGATTCTGTATTGCGAATAACTGAACTTGGTCGTCGGTAAGATCGCTGAGTTGAGAAGTGGTTTCTTCGGGATGGAATTCCTCAACCGTGAGTTCGTTGGTTTTGCTTGGGTCAACGGGCACGCGAAAGCGGTAATGAGAGGCAGCCGTTTCCTCGGGCTTGCTGCCGTCAGCCAGCTTCCAGCCGTCGCGTAGGGGATGCTCAATCACAACCTGACGCTGCTGTGCATCGGCGTTGTGAATTGTGTATTTCACTTTGCTACGCTGTTCTCGCGAAACCAAGATGACACCTTTTGAAATGCGAATATGGCTCACTGGCTGGTCTTTGGCTTCGGTCTGCGAAGTGACGCGAACCGCTGTGTCAGCCGCATAGGAAAGCAGCCGGCGTTCGTCGGGATGAACTGTGGCAATCAGCCCTTCCCCAGCAAATGTGTCTCCTTCAATGATGTTGAAGGTGCCGGAATCGAGGGTCTGACCGCTTGCGTTTTTGATCCAGAGCGCGCGGAGAGGAGCGTGACTTGCATTCGCGGTCCATAGCGTAACTTTCTCCGCCTCGACTCTGGATTGCAGAATTGGTACCAGTGCTGATTGATTCTTCCCAATGGTGATGGCCTGCTTGAGGTTGTATTCAAAGTAGTCACCGAGATCTTTGCTCTCAGCGGAGGGCTCGAGCTTGGAATACGCCCCCAGTCGCTCAAAACCCCTGACATCTTGACTCAGCAACTTGTCCCCTCCGTCTCCAGACCGGTCAGCCTTGGATGCCATGCCCACTTGTTCGTCAAGGATCAAGCCTCGCTTGGGCACCATAAGCAGGGCGTTGGGTCCACCTAGGGTGTACGTTTTTCCGCCAGCACCTGATCTAAATTCGAATCGCGATCCTCCCCCGGCCCCATCCTGCGCGACCTCCGGTTTTTCCTCTTCGTTTATGGTTGCTTCATGTGTCTGCGGGTTAAGCATGGCTGACTGTGGCAACGCCAACCACCGGCCTGCGCGCATACAGCGGCTGCGAGATGTCTTGAATGAACGATTGCGGCGCGCCTGCGATCAGCGACAACTGCACGTCCTTCCAGTCCTCGCCAATCGGTTGTCGACAATTGCCCAGCCTTGTAGAAGCGGCTTTTCATTTGGCTTATTGGAGAGAATGATGCGATAAGTACTCTTCCAGACTGGGACCTCGCTGATGTAGCTTACGAAGATATTGCGTTCGCCTGTTCCTCCAGCCGAAATAGTCATGCGACGCAGATCGCGCGCCCGCGACGAGCCTACCAGATTCAAATAGCGACCAACTTCTTCGTTCAGGTCGTGCTCTGCCAGGCGCACGGAAACCGCTGGGCCAAGCTCAAAATTTCGCATTTCTCCTGAACCGGTCACAATGGAAAATAGGTTGATGTGGTTGGTTACACCCGAATCGCTCGTTCGGTCTTCCTGCTCCACGCTCAGCAAGCGGCCAGTGGTGGTCTCGCCCTTACTGCGCACCTCCACTCTTGCGCCGCGCAGCGCCGAGAGGAAATCTGAGCGTGTAACCGTCTCGCCGAACGGAAGACGCAGCGCCTTGAGGCGTTCATCGAGTGGAGCGATCGAGTTGTACCGGACGTTGGAGATACGGCCCTCTCCGTGGTCCAAGACGGTCAGCGACTTAAGTACGTCGTTGAGCTGCGCAGTGGTGAAATCAATGGCAAGTTCTTGGCTCCCACGCACGAGCGCCGAATGCTCGAAGTATCCAATTCCATTTTTGTACAGCACCACCCGTTTGACAGGTAGGCGAGTCGAGTTATCGTTGGTCGCAGATTGAGCGGCGGCGCGTAATGGCTTGGGAAGATCAGCTTTTTGTTGCGCTTCGGTTAGCACAACGGACACGACGAAGACAAAAATACCCCAACGGCAACTGCACATCTCGCACCTCCTCAGGCGGATTGCAATTCCTAACAGAAGAACGTTGAGTATGAATACTCGTGCGATGTAAACCGTAGTTCCTTTGGTTGCCAATCCTGCAGCTTTGCGACGCGCCCAAACCGGCTCTGCCCCTCCAACCCGGCGAAGGAGAGAGGTGTATTGACAACTGCAGCTATCATCGGTCTTATGACGGGCGGGCTCAGGATCGGTTCTATCGTCGTTCACTGCCAGCAGTTTGACCGTACAGTCGCGTTCTGGCAGAACGCTCTCAGTTACGTACCAAAGCGGCCCGCAAAGGATGGATGGGTGATTTTGCAAGACCCACTGGGTCAAGGGCCAAACTTGTCATTTCAGGCACGCGAGAAACGCCGACCAAGCCGGAACTGGATGCACTTAGACCTTTACACCGACGATCAGGATAAAGAAGTCAAGCGACTACTCGAGCTTGGGGCGCGACGCTACCCCTGGAGATATCGCCCAGGCTCAGACTTCGTGGTCCTGCAGGATCCCGACGAAAATCTGTTTTGCGTCGTTCAGCTCCCTCAGAGTCAATGAGTACCCCGTGGCATCATACTTGACGATAAGTCTGTGATCGTGTTCGCCGGCACTGATTCGAACCCCTGATAGAACTCTCTCTGCGCCATTTGTGAAACTTTCCCAGACAAATCAAGCAACCATTATTCGATGAAGGGCGAAGTGTGAAGCGTCATCGGATGCAATAGTCACTTTGCGGTTCACCTCGATGAAGGTGCTGATCTCAGCCGCGTCCCTTGGATCCCGGGACAAAGTAGCGGTGGGGCTGGCCTTAATGAAACGTCGGTGGAGCTACTGACTAGACCTGAAATGAATAGTGAAAAAGATCCTGAACAAGTCATGCCGAGAGTAATCAACGCGTTGAAGGCATCCCGGATGCCTTATGAACTCCTCGCGCACGCCCAGGTCCTACGGGGAGCGCAAGATGGAGCGTCGCTTCTTGGGTTGGCCCTTTACCAGACCGCCCCCACTCTTGTCCTTCAAACCGATAAAGGTCCCCTGGTTGTGATCGTTCCGGGCGACAGGCGTCTTTCATTCAAGAAGCTCAAGAAGGCCTTGAGCTTAAGAAACGCATCGTTGGCGAAATCAAATGTCGTGGAAGCGGTGACCGGTTGTCAGCCCGGAAGTGTCCCGATTGTCAATTTTGACATACCCACCATCGTTGACGCCGGAGTTCTAAGACAGCCATGGGTATATGGCGGCTCCGGCACCTGGGATCACACACTTAAGATGCGCCCCTCAGACATTGTCCTCCTAACCGACGCGACGATTCTCGACGTCACCGAAGAACGAGAGAGAGAAGAACAAGGCGATAAGTCTGGACGTTTTCATTGATCCAGCTTCGGTGTCGATATGCCATGTCTGAGTCCATTCCGGTACGGATACCACACACGATTAACAGACGGGCCGAAGAGAGGCTCAAACCCCTGTCCGGGATTTCCGCTAGCAGCCTCTGCTCTGTTATTCGAAGGGTTGCCTTGAAGGTTTGCCTATGGATGGACTGAAGTTCTTGCTCGCAGCGGCGACGATCGTTGACGGGCTGCTGGCGGGAGCGAGCCTGGATCAATCTGTCGAGCAGCTTCCGGCGCGGCATCGCATAGGAGTGCGCGCATATCATGCCTATACTCAAGCCTCGCACATGGCAAACGGTCGCTTCTGGCTGATCCCGCTTGGCATTGTCGGTCCGATATTAAGAGTTGCCGCGAGTTTCTGGGTGTACCGCCTTGGGCTCGCCGAGGACGCGGTGCTCTCCGTTGGCATGGCTGCAGTGCTCGCCGTAGGGCACCTTTTGTTGACCTTGAGGGCGGGAAGTATCAACTGGGCGCTTACTCCCTGGCAGCCACCCGAGCGGCAAATCAAAGATGAATTGGAACTCGCCAAGATTTTTCAAAGCTTCGAGCGTTGGCAAGCGGTTCGCGCAAGTGTCCAGTTGTTGACCTTTGTCGCCGGAGTCTGGGCATTGGTTGCCGTCATGCAGTAACACCGCGCGCGCCGACGAAGCGCTCGTCAGAGTCGCTCGGTTGGCGATCTTGTTCATGGGAGGTGCCTATGACGCTCGTGGCTGTGACACGCAGTCTGGCGGTCGGAGCGGTTGTTCTCGGTGGGATTGTGGCAGGTTTCAGCGTCAACAGACTGCTGGTGGAGTTGCCTGCGTGGGTCAATCTCGGGCCGGAGCAGTGGGCCTCGTTTACTCGCCATGCCGATCTGGGAAAAGGGCTGGTTGTTTACCCACTAGAAGGCTTAGCTGCGCTCGTGTGCAGCGTAGGAGCGGCGGTTCTCGCTCATTTCGATCGATCCGACGAATCAGCGTTCCTGCCGCTCCATCTTGCTGGAGTAGGGGCCCTGCTCGCGTTTTTCGTCACTCGATTTCTAATCGCTCCCGAGGTCCTAACCCTGCGGGGCGACTCACCCAATCCTTCGAGTATCCAAAACGCGTTTGCGGCAGTTCGATCGTGGTGGCAGCTGAAGGCAGGGTTACACACGATTACTTTCGCGTGCAATGTCTGGGGTTTGATGACGCTAATGTCGCATTGAAGTCCTTGACTGCTTGCAAGAGCCAGCCGTCTCAGCAATGAAAGCCCAAAGCTCCTCCACATCGCTTTGCTGTGTTCGAATGTTCCCGATCGCCACACGAATGGTAAAGCGGCCACCTACAACTGTATGCGACACGAAGAAACGACCAGAACCATTGATGCCGCTCATGAGTTGTTTTGTGGCGGCATCTCCCTCATGCAATCGGAAGCAAACCAAACCCATCGCCCCTCGTGCCACCAGCTCAAATCGTGCATCGGCGGCGATTTGTTCACCCAGCCAAGCAGCCATCGTGAGGGCGTCACGGAGAAAGGCAACCAACCCGTCGAGACCAAAATAGCGCATGACGAACCACAGCTTTAACGCCCGAAATCGACGTCCGAGGACAAGGCCATAGTCCATGTAGTCAACTGCATTGGCGGCATCGGTTTTTAGATATTCCGCGTCAAGGGAAAAAGCACCGCGTAGTTGGCTCGGATTGCACGTGTACAACAAGCTGCAATCAAGCGGAACCATCATCATTTTGTGAGGATTGACCACAAAGGAGTCAGCCTGATCCACCCCCTGCAAGATATGTCGGCACTCTGGAACAATGCCAAAAGATCCGCCATATGCACCGTCAATATGAAGCCAAAGGCCGTGTTCGCGGCAGAGTGAGCCGATCTCTTCAACCGGGTCCACGGCGGTGGTGGAGGTAGTACCAACCGTCGCAACGGCAAAGAAGGGCGTGAGCCCCTTGGATAAGTCCGATCGAATGGCTCGCGCGAGAGCGTCGGTTCTCATCCGAAATCGAGCGTCAACCGCGATGTGGCGGACCTTGGATTGTCCCAATCCAATAGCAATCGCAGCTTTTTCAACAGAAGAGTGAGTGTGGTCTGAAACATAAGCTACCAGGCGGCTCGAAGCCCCCGCCGAGCGACTCTGCGGTTCGACTCGTTGCCGGGCCGCTACAAGTGCGTGCAGAGCACCGCTAGAAGCTGAGTCGAGAATCATCCCAAACCACTTTGCTGGCAGCTCCAGCCAATCCAATATCCAGGCGACTGTAATCTGTTCTAGCTCGGTCGCCGCCGGGCAACTCTTCCAAAGCATCGCATTCACGTCGAGTGCCGCGGTGAGCAGTTCACCAAGAATTCCCGGCCCAGAGGATGAGATTGAAAAGTAGCCATGGAATCGTGGGTGATTCCAGTGGGTGATAGCGGGTAGAATCGATTCCTCAAAATCACGCAGGATCACATCCATCGATTCGCCCGTCCGGGGGCCTTTGGCCGGCAAGCGGCTCTGTAACTCTCCCGGCCGGCAGTTTGCCAGCACCGGGTGTTTCCCCGGATCTTCGAGGTAATTTGAGACCCACTCGATTGCTTCGTGTCCAAACCGGCGAAATTCCATAACCGGCATGTCGCCACGCGATCTTGATGTTTTATTCCTGCGCCTTAGTACTGATGGGCTCACACTGGCATTGTTCTCCATGGTCGCCGCTTCCGGATTGCTAAATGTGCTATTTATAAGCCTAGGAGCGCATGATTATGCTTGTAATAACCTAATAATGAGTGATAGATTGCTCCTCCCATGCTTGACGAGATAGATTTGCACATACTAAGAGTTCTTCAGAAAAATGGCAGGATATCCAATCAGGATCTTGCCGATGAGGTTGGCCTTTCACCTTCTCCATGTCTTCGAAGATTGAGGGCCCTAGAAAAAGACGGCGTCGTCCAACGATACGTGACTCTATTGGACCCGGCAGCGGTTGGGTGTAAATTGCAAGCAATCGTGGAGGTTCGTCTCGATCGTCAAAGAAAGGACACAGCTCACAGGTTCGAAAAAGAGATAGCAAATTTTTCGCACGTGCTTGAGTGTCATCAATTGGCTGGCGATTGGGACTACGCTCTGCGCGTCGTCGCTCGTGACCTGGAGGACTTCCGGGAGTTCTGCGTGAATTCGCTGTCCAACATATCCGGGGTCGGCAATGTTAAGTCCAATATCAGCATGAAGCAGATCAAGTACTCCACCGAGCTCCCCTTGGATCGCTAGCGTCGAAGACCCTGGCGCAATCCTGATGCAATCGATGGTTTTCTTTCACCATACTTTTCAAGTTCGGAAAAATATTCTCGGCTTTCAGCATGCACGAACTCGCATCATCTGATTTCCACCTCGTTGAAACTCATATGGAACAGTCTGGATTGAGACCTCCCAACTTTCCCGGAGTTGCCGAACTATCGCCGGCAGATACCCCGACCTATGACCGTCCAGCGTGAGCAATGGGAAAATCCTCACCTCATCGGCAACTCTGCACATTTCCCGGATAGCTTCCAAATGAAACTCTTCGGATAACTGCTCGCTGTAGAGAAAGAGGAAATGCGAGCACAATGCTAAGTCAAAAGAATGATCCTCGAATGGGAGTACTGGGAGCGCGGCAGCAATATATCGCTCGTCTCGCTTTTCTGAGCTGTAGTCGGCCAAGAAAGTCCGCATAGCCTCCATCCGGACCCGTCCAAGTTCCTCCACCGAGCGAATCGTCGTCCAGACGAAGTTGTTCGTCTTGCGCCGCGTTTCATCCAGGACTTGCGTATACGTCGCCGATATCCGATCGAGAATTTCCTCCGTGCTCAATCGGTACAGGGGATCGACTGACTTAACGAAGCCGCCGCGACGAGTGAATTCGGCGTTGAAACTGGCTGGACCGTCTGCACAGCCCAGAACTCTCAAGCGCAAATCCGCATCCTCGAGAGCAAACATCTGCCGGTATTCCGCGTAGCTTCGCCCCCAAGGGACGATTTGATTCAAAGCACACATCGCGATCTCAGTAGATGGGGATGCGACCACCGTCCCGGCGGCGAAAACTCTCTTGGCATATGCGGAGCACTTCGTTAGCTGCGCTCAAAATGGGAGCCCGCTTCCAGGGACGGGTCAATGCAGGATCCTGTTCGATAACGATATCGAAGAATTCCAAATAAGAGCACGCCAAGCAAATTCTGAAGACCTGCTAGGAACAGAACAATTATCCCCGTTTCTCCGAGGCGGTTTTATCACGCTCCATAAATAGAGTGTCCCTGCGAACATGGCCAGGGACAGTAAACAGCTAATCAAAGGGGCGTTTGTCTGAGTTTTTCGATAAAGGGGATGGCTGAGCAGCAGACAGACGCTGTAGGGAACTGAAAGGAACATAATCTCCAACAAAATATTCCTTGCGAAGGGATAGGAGCCATCCGTTTGCAAGGTTAGCTCCGACCAGATTGGCAAAACGGCCGTAGCGTGGAAAATCAAGACGCCTTCGCCGATCATTCTGAGCGCTGTCGGCTTATTCATATTTTCGTTTGCATCGCACCCCTGACGACCCGTTGCGGGGCCATCCTCGAACTCGATCCGGCGTTTAAACCCTTTCAAGGACTTCCGAGGTCACACCCAGGGTTCGCACATCAACAACGAGGGTTTTTTAGAAGGAACATCGTCAAGTCCAAATCGTGCGATCATTTCGTGTCGGCCAGTTTGGGTCACGCTCAAAGCGCGGCTATCGAGATCCCGAGCCACCCATTTTCGTTGTAGCGCCACCCCAAGTAGCGCTGTACCGAGAGCCCCTGCTAGATGGGGACGTCGCTCACTCCAATCGAGGCAAGCGAACGCAAATCGACGACGCAAACGGCGAGTCTCCTCGATGTTGATCCCAATTCGCTCAAAGGCCCGCATTCCTTCCGCCGTGACTTCATATCCGCTGTCGCATCCCTCTGTCCCGGTCAGCCATTTGAGCACGCTGAATCGGTTGAGGAGTGACACGCCTAAATTGCCCGCGATGTGGTCGTAGCACACCCTCGCGGCACGCAAGCGGTGTGGCACATTCGGTGCGAAGCGTTCGGGGGCACCCGCTAATACGCTCAACGCTTCGAGGGCGGACGCGACATCTGTGCCGTTCAGACTGTAATAGCGATGCTTCCCCTGAGCACGGACCTTCACCAGTTGCAAGCTCTTCAGCCGTTTCAAGTGCAGGCTGGCTGTCGATGGCATCACCCCGGCTACCACTGCAAGCTCTGTGCTGGTTCGCCCTCGGCCGTCCATAAGACAATAAAGTATGCGGCCTCGTGCCCGCTCGCCTATCACCGCGGCGATCAAGCAGGCCGCGTCATCCGCATCTGCCCCGAGGCTCAGGGTCCGATCATCGGGGCCACGCGACGTGCGGCTTTCGGCCGCCAAAACTAAGCTTTCACGAGCCAACATAGGTGTGCTCTGACAATGGTTTTGGACTCAGCGGCAGGCAATGACAATGCCAATCCGCTCCCTCATCAATTGGCATTATTGTCCAATAGGACCGATTGTTGATTGCGAAGTATGTCAGCTTATCCTTTGATTACGCATGATTATGCCTAACCTATGGCTAATACTAGTTAAAAATTGCGACCTGCGAGCATACAACGTATTCCAATCAGAATCTCGCCCGCGCAGGTTGCCATTTCAGCGTCTTTCGCGGTCAGCTCTGATCTAGGGGAAGCAGCGTGCACGGGAGACCGGTTCAGGTAAGAACAAGGTGGCTTGTTGAGTCTGTCGGTCCAAATTTTTGGAAGTTTCGTGCCATCGGCCTCATTGTGAGATCACGCAGAGGAGGTCAAGAACACCCATCAAATCGGCTTCCAGTTATGTAAACATCTCTGCCCATGTCGCCACCCTAAGGCCCTGCCAGGAGGGACCCTCGCGCACGAATTTCCACTCGGGATTCTTATTTACATCGCGCAGGTTTGCACACACCGAGTGGAACGTTGGCACATCGCGATCTGCACACTCGAAATAGTTCAGGAAGTCGTAAGTCCCTGCTGGTGCCGGTACGTTCACTCCCCTATAGGTTCGACGGAGAAGACACGCGATTCCCGCGGCCGCTGCGAGCGTGTGGCCTTCATTGATCATCTGCCCGTTCTCGTCGTATCGAGGAAGGAAGTACGTGTGGCGCTCAAGCCAGTGTTTCTTCCACCACTCAGCCGTCTTGCTCATGGGAACCAGAAAAGCATTGGGCATGGCTCTTCCCGGTTGCTGTGTGACCTGATGCGCGTATGCAAAGTTGTGCATTGCCGTGCCCGTGTAGCTCATGGGGCGGGTGACGCCTCGCAGGATGAGTGGTTTCAGTGCTGCACCAAACAGGCGCCCAATTTCGCGGCAAAACTCAACAACCACCGGCGAGGCCGGAGAGGCAACGTGAATGATCGCGCTTGCCTCAAGCAGACCGTTATCGACTATGTCACCGGGGACGGCTTTGACACGCTGCAAAAACGCAACGGCTTCGGTCGGATGCCCGCCTTCGGCCTCGAATTCGTTTTGTAAGCCTAGCCGCTTGACAAGCGGCCCCACGTCCGAGGCTGCAACAGCTTTTCGTGCGCCGTCCGTCAGGCAGATATATGCTCCGTAACGAAGAATCTCGGTCGGAAGAACCTCATTGTTTGCACTCAACGCAACGATCTCCTCGTATGAAATTCTTTCCAATGTCGATCAGGAACAATTTGTTTGCCGTCAAAGCATGAACCGCGAACCAGGCGAGTTTGACTGCAGGATTGAGACAACACCGATGATCAGGTCATTTTCGAGTTTGGTGCGGGTCGCTTCAAGTACACGGTCTGGAGCATGGTTGCGACCATTTCGGCCAACCCTTGATCGATGCCGTATACGTCGGCTTGCACTACCGAGAGGGTTCGGCCGGGCCGAATAACCCGAGCCCGCGCCTCAAACCGCGGTGCTCGCGCCGGCGCGAGCAGATTGATTTTGAACTCGACGGCCAGAACATCCGATCTGGCCGGCAGCAGCGATAGCGCAGCATAGCCACAAGCATTGTCGGCGATGCTGGTAATAACCCCAGCGTGGAGATACCCATTCTGTTGCGTAAGGTGAGGCGAGAAATCTATCTCAATGTGCACCTGGCCCGGCTCAACCAGCGTCAGCGATGCACCCAAAGTGGCGTTCAATCCTTGCCTAGCGAAACTCTCCTGGATATCGCGTACGAAATTAGGATTTGATGATTCGATCGTCATTCCACGATTCCATGGTGCGTCCATCATCAAAATATTACGAGTGGTTGGAGGTCTCCACCAGTTGCCTGGCTACCGCACTCCATCTGCCCGCGCTTGGATCGATCCTGAAAACCACAAACAGTCCTCCGCAGCCGCTCTACCGAACACGACGACCTTGTCGCTCGACAATGCAATTTGCTTCCTCTCTATTGCAATGCCTTCATGCATTTGCCCTCGCCCTCCTTACGAGATACGCGGAATTCTTGTCAACCTGTCCAAGGTGCTCTTTCCAGGGCACGCTTGTAGTCGTTGCGAGAGTGGAGGGGTTCGCCGTGCGACACGATTACCCAATCGAATGGAAGATCAAGGAGGGCCTTAAGAGCCGGCACGACGCGCTCACGATGCCACGGAGTGTTCCAAACACGAAGCGTACCCTCAGGCGCTGTGAGTGCGTCGGCGAACAAGAGTGTCTGCTGGTTTGGAAGCCAGAGCGGAGTTTCATTACGGCCCCGGCCATCGTAAAGGGCGAGCAACCCGCCGGGGAGGACACTACCGGGATCGATCGGTTCCAGTTCTGTCTCGGGGACATCTCCTCGTAAGAACACTCTGGGGCCATACGCCGGAACTCTGTACCGCCGTACGAAGGTGTCGATGTCGCGGACATGGTCTGGCTTCAAGGCGACTGCGGCGGTCGGCCTCCGCCGGTCGATTCTAGCCCAGACTTCAGTTGCCTCTTCGTCTGGCGCTAATGGATCGATGACAAGTGTTTCTCCCCCAGAGGTAACGCAAGTCGACGTCACGATGGGATCCCAGCCCAGCCCTGGGCGCCATCGCGGGTGTTCCAACCGCCAGAGCCATAGGCCCGGCGCTACATCGACAATCGTCGTCTTTCGAGAATCATGCATCGCGATCTTCTGTCCGGAACTCGCCGACTTACCAAGGTTGATCTCTTTGCCGCTCGAATCCATTGCTTTCAGACCTCAGGGAGTATGCCTTCTTCTTTTTACCTAGAGTTTGATCGCAATCAAACCATGAGCGATTGTTCTCCCTCCCTGCCGAGCGGTCCTCGGCTTCAACAACCGCTCAATTGGCCTACCAACTTGTGACCTGCTTCCATCGAATCCCAAATAGCTAGCACGATTCCGGGGATAGGCGGCTGAAACAACCAGCCTTCGCGATATCCGGTTGGACGCCCCTTTTGAGATCCACAGCATCATGTCCATCTGTTTGACATAGGTTTCTCGGGCCTGATGGGAGTCGCAGCGTAGGTTCCAGCAACCGTTGTCCACTCTCGAACGTACCACCGCTTCACCGCCCCGCTGGTTACATATGGATCGACTTTAGCGAACTCCTCTGCGACCTTGGGCGATTCACCTTGAAACAAAAGCACGGCGCCGTCCACTGGATTTGCCAGCGCACCAGCGAGCAGGAGCTCTCCGCGTTCGCTCGCCTTCCATGCTTTATCGAGATGGAGATTGCGAAAAGCGGCTCGCTTGGAAACGTAATCCTCACCAACTTCATAGAATAAGAGATAGTGCTTCGGCATACTGTCCCGTCGCTTTTAATTGCTCTCGCTATTGATTCATCGTTGTGTTTCGGTTCCTGGAACGACCACTTACCCTTCTATCTGCTCGACCCAGCCGTACGGATCGTGGACTCGCCCAGTCATGATCGCCAGCAGCCTCTCCCGCACAGCGCGTCCAACCGTCCGCGCTTCCATTGGCGGCAGTTCCAGGGTGCGCTCTCGGTAGCGAATTCGGCCGATGTGGGATACGGTTGCGGCCGTTCCTGTTCCGAAGCACTCACGAAGCGTGCCATTTTCGTAGCTGCTTAAGACCTCCTCTATCGAAATTCGGCTTTCTTTTACCGAATAGCCCATGCCAGCAAGCAGGGTGATCACGCTGTCCCGTGTAACTCCAGGAAGGATTGTCCCCGTGAGGGGCGGTGTAATCACATCATCGCCGATCACAAAAAAGATGTTCATTACGCCACACTCTTCGATATATCGGCGGTCGATTCCATCCAGCCACATCACAGAATTGAACCCGAGGTCACGCGCTTCCTGGTCTGCAAGGAGCCCGGCGGCGTAGTTACCAGCGGGTTTTATGTCGCCTGTTCCTCCCGGAAACGCGCGCACATAGCGCTCGCTCACCAGGAGATCTACCGGCGAGGAGAAATACGCTCCGAAGGGAAAAGTCAAAACGATAAATTGATATCGATCCGCCGGTTTGACTCGAATTGACGGGTCGTCTGAAAACTGCAGCGTACGGATATAGAGGGCGCCTGCCTCTGCCGGAGGAATCCACCCTTTATCCACGCGAACCAATTCACGTAGCGCTGTCAGAAACAGCGACTCAGGCACCGTGGCCATGGCCAACCGCGCGGCGGAGCGTTGAAACCGCCGGGCATTCTCAGCCGGCCGAAACAAGAGCGGATTCCCGGTGGGCGATCGGTACGCCTTCATTCCATCGAACACGGAGATGCCGTACTGAAGCCCACTAATGCTTGGAGACACTGAGACCTCACCAAAAGGACGGATTAAGCCATCGCCCCACGTCCCGTTACGAAACTGAGAGATGAACATGTGATCGCTGAAAATACTGCTGAACGCAACGCTTGTGAAATCTACCTCCTGGATTCGCGAACGAGCGACGCGATCGATGCGGACGGAATGCGCTAAAGCGTGACTATGAAAGTTGTCCATTGCAATCCCCCACAGCTGGAGAACATTCCACTCTATCCAAACTTCTTGTATGTGAGAAGTGAATAGTCTTCATGATAGTATGCGCGTATGGAATTCCATGATCTGCGCGCTTTTGTCAGTGTCGCCGATACCGGTTCCGTCAGCCGCGCCGCAGTGCAACTCTGCGTGACGCAGTCTGCGGTAACGCGCCGGATCCAACGACTTGAGACATCGATCGGCACCTCGCTACTTGATCGAGGGACAAGACCCGTGTCTCTCACAGGTATGGGGCAAGTCGTGCTCGAAAGATGCCGACGCTTGTTAAACGATTTTCGAGAGGTGCAGGCTGCCGCAAACAATCACTTCTCAATGAGCGAGATCAAGATAGGAGTGGCGCACGCCCTAACGGAAGTTGCCCTTACTGAACCAATAGAACGAGTGCGTCGTAAGTTCCCCAAGGTTGCTCTTCGCCTACGCACCGGGTGGAGCCATGACTTATTGGAACGCGTGCGTGCGGGAACGCTTGATGCCGCGTTGATCTTTCTACCTGAAGGAGAGCACCTACCGAGCGAGATTGTTGGAAAAGCTATCGGCCAAGAGCGATTGCTGATCATTGCGGCCAAACGCGGAACGAGCCGCCGCCCGCGCAAGATACAGGACCTAGCTGGAGCAAATTGGATTCTGAACCCGGAAGGATGCGCGGCTCGTGCAACCTTGCGCCAGAAACTTCTACGCTCAAATACTGATATGACGGTAGCCATCGAAACCTACAACTATGACCTTCAGCTTGCTCTGGTGGCACGGAATCGTGGACTCAGCCTGGTGCCTGAGCGGATCCTGACACGCAGTCGCATGAAGTCTTCCCTGCGCGTGGTACGTTTACCGGGCCTCGACCTCCCGTTAACCGTGTGGCTCTTGCGACGTGAGCCATGCACCTCGCTCGACGCTGTGATCGAACAACTCGGTCAAGCACTGATGGAAAAGCTTTAGCATTCATGCCGGAAGGGGGGCGAAATCGGAGCCCTCTTCGTCTGAGTTTCCCGAAACCATGACCAGGCCAATCGCTGTGCCGGAAGCTGTAGGCAAAGAACGCGACCGGCCTACTCGCGTCGTTTGCGCTTTAATCGGGTTGTGGGTCGGTTGGGCAATGAGTTCGCTGGCTTTGCTGGCTAATCAATTTGTTTTTCATGGATCTGGCATTGGCCCTGGGTTGACCCTCGGATTTCTAAGCTTAGTTGTCCAGGCAGGCACATTCGTGTATGTCGCACGCGGGCATCTTTTTGCCCGGGCGGTCACGGTCGTTTTTCTGCTGTTAGCGGCTCTGCCGCTGCAGATGCTTGGTCGTTTGATTCTTGAGGGATCGAATTGGTCGGCGACGTATACCATCGCCAATTTTGCCCTTAAAGCCCTAGCAGTGTTCCTGCTCTTTTCGAAAAAAGCCACTAAGTGGTTCGCGAACCACAGCTGAGGCCCCGAGAACCGGCAAAGCCCCCGGGGCAGATTATGACGAACACCACCGGCCCGTCGTCGCGCAAAGCAATCGATTTAGCCAGCCCGCACTTCTTTAACCTCTCGGATCCAACTTAGTGATCAGGGGCTTCGACAGCTGTGCTTTGACCATGAACAAATTGTCTGGTTCTTGCAATTGGGACAATTTGAATGCCTGAGGTGCGCGAGGATCGCTAGGCTAAGAGGGGATTCCGTCAGGATCTAAAACTATGGCAGATGACCGAACGCAAGCCAATGAAACTAGGGTGACTCAAGCCGAAACAGCATCGTTTGGGCCGCTAACGATCGTCGACATAAAGCAGACAGCTGCTTCCGTGAGCCAGGCGTACCGCAACTTCGTTTTGCTGGCTGTGAATCAGCACTCCATCCGAATCGCGATAATGGAAGGAGAGTACCCGTGGCATCATCATCCACATTCTGACGAGTGCTTCGTCGTGCTCGAAGGCGAGCTGGAAATAGAAATCGCGGGCGGCGAGACATTTCACATAAAGCCATGGCAAGCTTTCACCGTTCCGGCCGGAATCACTCACCGGACGCGCGCGCGGAGGCGAACTGCGAATTTGTGCTTTGAAGACAGCCGCGCACACACAGACGTTACTGTTGTGGATACGGCCAGTAGCTTGTGGTCGCCCTCACTTGTCCCTTAGCTCGAGATAGCGGACCGGCTCTCAACACTTGTTTCGACGCCCGCCAAATCATAGTTCGTGCGGAATCGGCACAATCCAGGTTGAAAAGCCCGGCGACCGACGATCAATGCTGGTCACACCAAAAAGGAGGATTTTGTGAAGCGGAGATCGACACCCCAAACGGCAGAGTTTCCAAACGTCGATCGTGTTTACCGAACCTGGGATGAGGCTCTGGGAAACAAAGACGTCGATGCCGCACTCGCTCTATATGGCGCGGAGGCCACCATTGAGAGCCCGCTCGTCTCTCATTTGCTGGGGTTGGAGACCGGAGTCTGTCAAGGACGCGCTCAATTGCGCCACTTCATCGAGATGGTGTTTCAAAGAACGCCCACGGCACGAAAACGATATCGCAATGCCTATTTCACGGACGGAAAGACATTGATGTGGGAGTATCCACATTCGACCCCCGAGGGTGGACAAATGGATTTCGTGGAAGTGATGGAAATCAGCGATGCGGGATTCATCGAGCATCACAGAGTCTATTGGGGGTGGTTTGGCTTTCAGGTCCTTCAACGAAATGAGTATCACCGCGAAGACAACCGTTGAAGCATGGTCGAGGAAAACGACAGATCTGATCAATTCAAAGCCGTCCTGAGTCGAGGGAAGAGTGAATCAAGTGGAGGTAATAAATTGAGTTCTAAGGCCGCGATCGGTCAGGCGCTGTTGATCTTGCTTCCCCTCATCATTCTGGCACTCGTCAATATGTCAACCAAGGGGGAGAAAGCCTAATGTACGCTGCCCACTTCGCCGCCGGTCTGGTTGTGAAGGGTCACGCTCCCAAGGCGCCTACTTGGGCGCTGCTCACCGGCGCCTCCCTTTGCGACTTCCTCTGGATTGCCTTCGCCAGTGTCGGCATCGAACCCACCCAACCCAATCAGTTCTTCGACGACTGGTCGCATTCGCTGGCGATGACCTTCGTGTGGGCAGTCCTGTTCGCGCTGTGCTTTTGGCGGCTCGGACGGGGCGTGATGCTCTCAATCGCGATCGCTGGGCTGTCGCATTTTCTTCTGGATATGTCCATCCATCCAAAGCCGCTAGCGCTATTCCCGCATTCCTCAGTACACCTCGGATGGTTTTTCTCCGGCAGTCTCGAGGAACAAAGATACTGGTGGGCACAATTCTGCGTGCTTTTAGTGTTAGGGATCGCTTACGTTCATCGCAGACGGAAACAGCAGCAGCCCGTGAACCTGGTTGCTGCGACCTGTGTCATCTTGTTGACTTTGCATCTCGTAATGTTCCCCGCTCTCGTGTCCGCGGACAAACGGCCAGCGGGTAGGTTTTCAGAACAGGTCCTAAGGGAGAGACAAATCCTTGCCATCGACGACCGCTTATGATCAGTTGATCGATTTACGAGACGGACACAATGCTCGATATCGACTAATCGATCACCCTCCTGAAGGTCGGACAGAGGTTGTTAGTCCGTTGCGCGGTAATAATCTCAGCAGTGCCGCGAAGTGCATCATCACCATTCTCAAGCTAGGCCGGAAAACCACGAAGTACGTTTTAGCGGTTATTCTAGGGGACCGAAAGTTGGATCTTAACACTCTGAAACTCATATTTGGTGCAACATACGTTTCGTTCGCCTCAGCCGATATTGCTGAGAGGCTTGCAGGAAGTCCCAGTGGGACGATATTGCCCTTCAGTTTTAGTCCTGATTTGGAACTAATCGCAGATCCACGGTTGCGTCGAGTCGAAGATTTGTTTTTTAATGCGGCGCGCTTGGATCGTTCGGTTGCACTCAACGCAGAAGACTACTTTCAGATCGCGCGACCGCGAGTGGAGCGCATTGCAGAATGACCACGGAGGGCCGGAGCGCCGAATGTAGCCACAAGAAAAGTTCCCTCTAAACGTACATCCACATTTTGGCAACACAAAATAGCAGCAGCCTCTAAGCTCCACGACGCCGTTCCTTGAGGGCTTGTATGCCCATCGCCGCGGCTGTTCTCGGCATAGGCTGAGCAGGTAATCCATTGACTCCTTAGGTGCTAAATCTCTCTATCTAGTACCGTCCTAGGCCGTGCCCCAATGACTCCCCTGCCGTGAAAAGATCTGTTGACAGAAGGCGGGCGGCGATTTTCTTGCAAAGGGATCCCTGGCGGGCATCTAAGTTTTAGGATCTACTTACGACTCGGAAATGGGAGGCTGTGCATGCGTGTCATTGTACGAGTGATGCTGTTGCTAAGTCTTTCTCCTGTAGTTTTTGCCCAGGTTCCAAAAGGCAACCTTTTTGTTGGTTATTCGTTTATGAGTGCGGATGTTCCGAATTCCGCCCATCGCGAGAATCTGAACGGATGGGAGGCTTCACTGGAAGGCAAGGTTCTTCCATTTCTCGGGATTGTAGCCGATGGCAGTGGACATTACGGCAGGACCGAAATCCCCGTTTGTCCTGTGCCGGTGGGAGGTGCGTGTGCGCCGGTAAACGGCAATATTCACACGGCCCTATTCGGACCTCGTGCATCAGTATCCATTCTCGGCATTAGGCCCTTTGCGCACATACTGGTAGGAGCGGGCGTCATCAGCGGCGCCACTTCAGATTTGTCTCTTGCTAGCGCCGTTGGGGGTGGAGTGGATTTCAAGATCGCACCTATTCTCGGCTGGCGTTTTCAGGGCGATTACATTCACACCCACTTTGCGGGTAGCTCCCAGGGACAGGGCCGCTTTTCCACCGGAATTGTGCTGCGTTTTTAAAATGAAATGCGACTTTCCAGGGGATAGACGGAACGAATCACTCCTACCGTACAGCTCCTATCTGTTCACCGCGCACTGCCAATGATCAGATGTGAGCGATCTTCGATTCGCCCTTCAGAGATGTGCAACACGGCTTCGCGTTCCAGGGTTGACCGGTTGTTCTCAAGACCACATCGGTCCTTCTAAGCAGACCTGGCGACCAAAGGAAATTCGACGATTGGTGTCTCACCTGCAAATTCTGAGGATCCGGCATCAACCCGGTGCCTGGAAAGTCTAGATTCTACTTCGCGTCCCAGCTGCTTCAGAGCCCGAGCGCGTGCCTCAATGACTTCCCTGCGCGCCGCGCCGAGGAGAATGGCGCATTCATGGTCGGAATAGCCCTCGAGAACCGACATGACGAAGACAAACCGATCGAAAGACTCCAGACCAAGCACCGCAGCGATTTCAACGCGCTCGCGCGCAGAGCTTTTCCTGGCGTCATCTGAGTGCGCCATCAGCGCTCGACCAACGGGATGCACTCGCGGGCTGATCATTCGCTGCGCGCTTTGAATGACCGATCGTCGGGCCCAAGAGCGTGCCCATTCCTTGAAGACCGTCCTTCGGCTACTTGCGTTCTCCAGGGCACCCACGAAGCACTGCTCCGCTTTCGCGTGATCCCCGGCGAGCAGCAACGACAGCAGGTACAAACTATTCAAGTCTTGGTCGAAAATTCGACAGAAGTCTCGAGCGGTTGCGTATTCGAATTCATTCGCATGGGTAGCGTCAGTCACTCGCATCTTCATCTCCGTCAATTCGTTTTTCCTGAAATCGCTTTTCCTGAAATCGTCAGCAATATGTCGCGAAACTTACTTTGGCTTTTGCGCGCGAGTCGCTTCAGAACATCTTTGGTGAGTACCCCGCCGCAGGTAAACTTGGCACCCGCTTTCATCAAATCGAGGAGCGCATCCTCGCCTTCTGGGCTAATGATGGTCACGTCCGACAGATCAATTGCCAGCCTTCGTCCGTCTAGCTCGTGACTGGCATCTTGCCAGACTCGCTGCAGCTCGGCAGTCCACGGCGGGATCAGTTTCCCTTCTACCAGCAGCCTCCGCTCGCAGGGGGTGTCAGTGATTGAGATTTTGAACATTGCGCCAGCCCCGGGGACTCACATCGCAAAACAGCTGCCATTTCGAGTGCTTGCCTAGCGGCGGCTAAGCGCTTGACTTTATTGGACGCCAGGCAAGAGAGAGTCGGGAAATGTCGAAAAGTGTCGAAACCAAGTTCGACACTTGTCGATGGCATGACACTTCTAGGAAGGAACCCATCGGTAGGCTTGCCACTTGGCTGCGATCCTCAGGACAATCTGCGGGGATCGATACCAAGCTTCTTCATACGCGAGATCAAAGTGGTGCGCTTCAGACCCAGACGTGCCGCGGCTCCTTCAGAACCCGCAACCCGCCCGTTGGTTTGCTTCAACGTTTGGAGGATTTGATCACGCTCATTGGCTTCCCGCGTGCCAGGTGGGGGAGCGGCCCTGCCATTCTGAGTCAACTCACCGATCGGAACCTGGAGCGCATTGCGCTGCGTCAGTATGACCGAGCGTTCGATGAAATTCTCAAGCTCCCGAATGTTGCCCGGCCAATGCCAGCTGCAAAGCTTCTTCATCGCTGCAGCCGGAATGGATTCAATCCGCTTCTCCATACGACGTCCATACTTCTGGGTGAAGTATCGAACTAACAAAGGAATGTCTTCCGGCCGCTCCCGCAGGGGAGGTATGCGGATGGGGAAAACGTTCAGTCGGTAAAAAAGATCACTGCGAAACTCGCGATCTTCGACCATTTTCTCCAGGTCGCGATTGGTTGCAGCCACCAGTCGCAGGTCAACCCTCTTCGTCTGAGAACTGCCTAGGCGTTCAAATTCCCGTTCCTGCAGGGCTCTCAGCAGTTTCGGCTGAATCTCAATAGGAATGTCTCCGACCTCGTCCAGAAACAGCGTGCCTTTGTCGGCCAGTTCCAAGCGACCAATCTTTTGAGAAATTGCTCCCGTAAATGCCCCGCGTTCGTGGCCAAACAGCTCGCTTTCGAGCAAGCCCGTTGGAATGGCTGCGCAATTGAGCTTCACCAGGGTCCGGTCCTTGCGTCGGCTGCGATCATGGATGGCGCGGGCAATCAGCTCCTTCCCGGTTCCGGTCTCGCCGAGTAGCAAAACTGTCGAGTCGCTGGGAGCTACGGTCTCTACCAGGCTCAAAACGTGGCGCAAACCTGAGCTCTGGCCGACGATCCCCTCAAAATCCAGTTCCCCTCGGATTTCATCTTCCAGATACAACTTCTCCTGCGCCAGCCGGTCTCGCAGATCGGCGATTTCGCCGTAAGCCTGCGCGTTCTCAATTGCAATGGCGACCTGCTTGGCTACCTGTGAGAGAAACGCAACCTCGCTGGCATCGAAACTGTTCTCCTGGCGCCGCGCCACAGCCAGTACTCCCAGGGTTCGACCGTGGCTCACGAGTGGAACATCGCAAAAGGAATTCATTCCTTCGCCCGATGCCTTGGCATACATCTCAGGCGGCAGGGTAGCGGGATCGAGCACATTAATGGTCAGCGGCGTACCAGTTCTAAACGTCTCGCCCGGCATCGAGGCGTCAATCGGAATGGTGGTCGATTCTTTGAAGTATCCCCGACTATTCGGGAAATCAAGAGCGTGCACGCGCAATTGCTTGCCATCAGGGTCGGGCAACATGATGGCAGCCGCATCGCTGAGCATAACCTGTCGAACGCTCGAGGAGATGGCGTGCAAGAGCTCCTGAAAGTTCAAGTTTGAGACAACCTGGTTCGTCAGCTCAAGGATCACCCTCAGGCGCTCCTCTGCCTGCTGAGATAAATAGGAGCTGACGGCAGCGTCGATAGCGAGAGCCAGCTGATCGGCAACGAGGTCAAGAAACCGAAATTCTTCTTCGGAGTATGCTTGCGAGTTTGCGCTTCCCACCTCCAGCACGCCTAGGGGACGACCTTTTCTGATTAGAGGTAAGGTGCATGTCGATTTGACGCGGAGTTCTCGGAGAAAGCTGCGGTGCTTTGAGAATCGAGGTTCCTCTGCCCAGTCGTGCGTCAGCAGCGATCGCTGAGAGTCCGCCACCCACTCGATGGTTGTGCCTTTATGAACGTCATCAGCAAGCGAGACTTTTTTCGTTTCGCCGTCGGCATAGAGGAGCCGCCAACCAACTTCCCCGGTCCCATTTTCGAAAACCACCAACTGGAGATAGTCGAAGGCGATGATTTTGCGGAGCTCATTGAGAAGTACGTCGGCTGCGGTATCGCAGTCGCTGCAGTTGGCGATCGTATTCGCCGCGCGAATCAGCGCTGCGTAACGCTCGATCGGAACTTCCACCCCAATGGCTAGGGATGCATTCATAAAGTCTGAACACACAAACTGACAATTGCCAACCGATGTGAAAAAAAGCCGCCGATGGACTACTACTTCCTGATCAGATGTTAGAAACCACCCGAAGGGTGCCATAAAAATGTCGCAGGCTTCGACAGTTGTCGAAGGCAATGTCGAACCGATCGACAAACCGGCCGCACAACTCGCTCGCCGAGATCTTTCAACGCATTCTCCCGCAAGCAGTTCGGTCCAACAACGAAGCTCGAATTGGATTTGGCGAGGTACATGCCTTCTCGATTCGTGAGCCCCTTAGAAGCACGGCTCGAATTTGAATCGCGAGGAGTAAGTAACATGCGCCAGATTGCATTGATCATTGCTATGGTGGCTTCGCTGCTGTCGCTTGATGCTGCCGCTCAAGAAGTCCGTTCCGAAATCAGCCTGCAAGGCACGGGTTTCTTCACCAAAGACTCAACCGGACAGGGGACGACTCAACGCGGCACTCAGACCGGCGGTTTTATGGTTGGCTACCGCTATCACCTCAATCGCTGGCTGGCAGCCGAATCCGTGTATGGCTATGGCCGCAACACGCAGGAGTATTTTGGATCTGCGGGGCTGTCAAGAGTGCAAGCCAACATTCATCAAGCCACCGGCGGGTTCGTGGTGAGTCTGCCGACATCGGCGAAGTGGAGATTCAGCCCATACCTGCTCGCTGAGGGCGGCGCGCTGGTTTTTGATCCTACCGGCAACAGCTTCGGCTCCGTCGCGGGCGCGCAGCGCCAAGCGGTTGGCGTTTTCACCTATGGCGGAGGCGTCGATTATGGTCTGGTTAAACATTTGTCTTTACGGGCCGAGTATCGCGGGTTGGTGTACAACACGCCAGACTTTGGTCTGGCCAGCCTGAGGGTTGACAGAGTGACCCACACGGCGCAGCCTTCTGCCGGCCTGGTGTTTCGGTTCTAATGGATCGATTGATTAATCACGGTGGGACCGGAAGGTCCCACCGTTACCTGTATATCGTCTACTCGTCGTCGTCGGTCGGTTTGCCGGCGTTCAGTTTTGAGAAGCTGGTTTTCGCCGCCGGGGCAGGCGTTCCCTTGAGACCCTCCCAAAGGATTTTGTTGTAGAGATCGGCGGGAACACGGTCCTCCCCAGAGAAGTCGAAGCCGCGGGTCTTGTCCGCCCAATACTGTGCGTCGTGAGTTGGCTTTAAGTCCGGACCGGATGCGAACTCGACCTTAGCTGGGTCCAGTCCCAACGTAGTCAACTTGAGAAGCGTAGACGCAACGGCATGATAGGTCCACTTACCGGATGAATGGACGTCGAATACATCCGCCATCGGCCGAGCGTAATAGGTGTTTAGGTTGATGTGCTCGGTACCGAGGATGTCCTCAATAGTGCGAAGCACGTTGGGTTGACTGTAGCGGGTGCTCAAGACGGCGTGCTGCTTCACGTATGGCCCCACGAAATAGGTGGTAGCGCGGTGCGAATCGACGTGGTCAGCTCCGTCCTGGCAGTCGTCTTCGATGACGATGATCAGGGTATCCTTCGCGTAGGGACTGTTTGCCACCGCTTGAACGACCAGGCCAACAGCGAAGTCGTTATCGGCCTGTTGCAGTTCAGGCGTGTTCACGCCGCCCAAAGCAGAGCCGAAGCTGCCGGTATGATCGTGGCTCAGCCCGCGAATCATCTCTAGAGACGGCAGATTATCGTTGGCAACGAATTGTTGGAACTCGCGGTTCCATTCGTTGAAGCGCCAATAATCCGGGTAGACCTGATCGTAGGCGCGGAAGTACGGATCATAGAATCCGTTCTCATAAAGAAGTTGATTGGCGGTCGTGGTCTGGACCACGCCGGCGCTGAAAGGATCGGAGATCGGGTTAGCGATCGTCCCGACGCTACCCGGAGTGTTGGCCATCCAGCCATAGTTACGAATCGTTCCGCCTGCGTTCAACACGGCATTAAAGATGTATCCCTGTTGATAGCCGGTTGGGCCATCGGTGGCCGCATGGTCACCGTCGCCAGCCAGTATGTTTTCCGAGCCGCCCTTGAGCGCAGAGGTGGAGTTGCTATAGGGCGTGGTTGCGCCACTCGGGTCAAAGAAGAAGTCTCGGGCAGCAACCGAATTCAGGTTACTCGGAATGTTGCGGTTCTGACCTTCGCCTTCATAGGAGAGGCCGCGGTTGACCCGAGCATAGTTGATCTGCTGCGTCAGTGTTTCGCTGTTGGTAACGCGGCCTCGCATGGACCAGGACCAACCGTCCATGGAGCCGTCGCCAGGATCCATGAAGTTGTCCAGCGTGACGAAGTTTCGAGCCATCCGATGGAAGCTGGGTGTAACGCCTTCGCCGAACAAGGTCAGCGAAGCTTGGCCGTTCGAGCCATTCCCCAGATCCCCCAGGATCTGATCGAAGGTTCGGTTTTCCTTCACGATGTAAATGATGTGCTTAATCTTCGAGTGAAGGAAGTTCATCACCCCGGCATCGTATTCGGCGGATTCTGGCCGATAGCCGTTGTTGGCCGCCACTCGTGAAGTCAAATCCTGGAGATCGACGCTCTCCGGAACCCGAGCACTGACCAGTGATGCGTGTTCCAGCTGAAATTGATACTGGTTGTTTGCCCGCTGCCTCGCGGCCTCGGCGGCATTGCCACCCTGGAAGGGACCGCCGGGTGGGGTGATGTACTGGATGGAGGCAAAGTTGCCGAACCCATAGCCGGGGTTTGGGCCGGTGTTGCTCTTCCCGTTGATGATATACATCCAGCTGCCATCAGCGCTGAAGGCTACATCGGTAGGATCATATGCGGTGGGGAGAAGACCAACGGTCTTGAACGCATGCGGCCCAGCCAGAGCAATCACCGCAATCGAGTTCGACCCGGCGTTGACGGCATAGAGCATTCTGTTGATGGGGTTAATGGCAACCGCGGTTGGGGCTGCTCCGGTAGTGTTGTCGGGGAGATTCAGATAAATGGGACCGCGGGTATCGATTTTGTGGGTAATGGTATTTGTCGCTGTATTGATTACTGCGACTTGGTCCTGATTGTCCTGGGCAACGTAGAGCGTGGATCCGTCGGTGCTCAGGGTCATGCCGTTCGGATTGCCATCGAGTGGGATGCGAGTGACCAGTGAACCGGCGGTCGGGCTCGCCACATCGACTACCACAACTTCGCGATCGCGATCCGAGCCAACGTAGGCGGTTGTGCCCCTCAAAACGACGGCGTAGGGGAAGGTACCGCCTTTGGTGCCATCCGGTGCGCCGGATGCCGAATAGGGCCGAAGATCATATTCGTACCGGACAGTCCGTGTAGCCGTGTCAATGACGCTGATTGAATCGTTGTAGTTGTTGGCGGCCACAAGTGTCTTGCCGTCAGGTGAAATGGCAAGTCCAGCCACATTCGGTTCCACGCTGAGTCCGAGGCCGGTCCGATTGGTAGCATTAGAAACGCAGCCATTCGGTGCGTGACCTAGGCCGATTTTGCCGCTTAACGCAAACGCACTGCTGTTGTTACTGTAGGAATACACCGCATCATCGCAGCCCCCTGCCGCATAGAGGGCCTGGCCGTTTGGTGACCAGACCAGACCAGCGTGTGCATTGGGTTGCTGAATGACTTGTTTCAGGACAGGGTGGGCCTTATTTGCTCCTGAAATGTCGTACAAAAAGAGAAACTGTGTTGACGCGCCAGTGTCGACACTGCCGTTAGAGTCGTATAGTGAGTTCATCCCGGCGGTTAAGATCGCCAAGGTCTTGCCATCCGGACTTACCGCCTCTTTAACTGCCTCACCGGCGATGAAATTCGGATAATGGACGAGCCCGGGGTTCAGTAACTGCTGGACAGCGAGAGGCAAAGCGGTTGGTGTAATGTACTGTCCCGGCGGTGTCGGTGAAGTTGTTTGCGCAGGGATGGAGACGGTCGCCAGAATAAGCAATGGCATTGCCGCCAGCCACAGGCGACGCTGATGAGTTGTGTCTGCAGAAGCGTGTAAGTTCATCGTTCCTCCTTCGAATGACGGGATAGCTACTCCGGGGTCTTAGTTACCGAGGGTTGTTGTTAGCAGTGAATTACAGGGGGCTGAACTGCGAAGCTCAGCATTGTGGATTCTAACGAAGTGACATGAAAACAAGTTGACTCGGAAATAAATTCTCACTTACAGAGAAAGAGCCACTGGATTGTGCAGGTCGCGAGTTAGATCTAACAAGATGCTCTTCGGGTTGAAGAAGCAAAGCTCGGCTTCTCAATCATTGGCAAATCATTCCAAGGACGTATTCACTTTTCTGCTGTGGAAATAGCAGCGCAGCTTTAGTGGGGGGGGACCGTCTGAACGTTACCACACTTCTGCTCATGGTCTGGCGGTTGCCGCAAGGTGCTTTCTCGCCGGTCAGCCGAATCTCTTTCGAATGTCTGAACCTGGTATGTCTAATTTCCGGGCCGCGGAGAATCACCCATCAAGTCGGCGACACGACCGAACTCTACGTTTAGCTCATCCCCGGCATTCAGCTTCACCTCACGTCCTTTCTGCAGGGCGAAAAAGGTTGCGGCGCTTCCGGCGCCGATGAAGCGGGCCGTACCGGCGCCCACAGCTGTACCTCCTGCGAGTTCGGCTAAATCGTCGGCTAACTTTGCGGTCAGAGCCGTGCCACCGAGTTGAATGGCCAAACGCTTCTTACTGATGGTGGGATGCAATCTTCCTTCCGCATCGGACCTGACATTGGGGCTATCGGACGAAACCAGGCTCAAGTTGACGCTCTGCTCCTCACCATTCGGAAGTACCAGGCGATCGAAAACGATCAGCATGCTACCCGACCTCATGAAGCGTCCTGCCCGCTTAGTAGCAAGATGTCCTTCGAAGAGCGCGCCTTCCGGCACAACCAGATCTCCATGTTGAACAAGAGCTCGTTCCAGCCTGGCTTGAATCTTCGTACCAGTTGGCATCTTTGAAGTCACGGGACGCATAACCTTCAGTGTCAGCCGTAGTCCGACAAGTGACGCAGGTGCCGGCAATCTGGAAACTGGCGGTTTTGAGGCCGGCAAACTATTCGCTGCGTCGAAGAATCCGGCTCTGCGGAACCGCGGCTTTAAAAAACTTGCCAACTCCGAGTGCGGAGCGTCGGGTAACTCCTTGGCAGTAGCACTAGGAGCAACCGTCTGTGCGTGGCAAAGACCTTGAAAACATAAGAACGAAACAATCAAAAGGGATTTGGACACGTTGTCTCCTCATCATATTTCTCGGAGCCTCGCCCAGGCCAATACAACTCATCTGATTGCAAGGAAGGTAGCATGGGCAAGGATATCTCTTCGAGAAGTGTCCCGGTTAAAGTTACAGTTGCTGAAGATAGGTGAACCTCGGCTCGCAGTCGACGGTTGAGTGCTTGGGTCAAGTCGCAGCTCGCAGAGTGGCGGACAAGGGGAAAGAATAGGACTCTAGGTTTGCAGGAGCGTTAACTCGAATTAAAGTGTCCGTAAAAAGTTCTCAGAAGGCGAGCTAGGGCTGCTCTTTTCTGAAGACCAGCGCCCGATCCATTCCCCCGAAATGGAGTTCCAGCAGCGGCCGGGATCCATCAGGCTGTAACTGGTAGACGTACTCGTTTTGATCGAACTTGGCCGAGTGCTTCACCCATGTTCCATCTACTGCGGCGACGAGATCGTTGCCGTGGGTGAACTTGACCCTGGCATCAGCGATATAGGACTCCCACGCGACAGTGAAGTTTCCGGTAGGCAATGGAGATCCATCGATGGTCACCTTCGAATGGAAGGCAAAATCTCTTGTCCCTCTCTCGAAGGGGCGTGGCTTGTATCCATGCGAGAGCAGCGCAGTATATATCTGTTTTTCGGCGCCACCGTCGTCGTACGGCCCGGCGAGAACCTGGTAGGAATTTCCCCAAAGACGGCGTTTGGATACGACGGTCGATTCGACCCCGAGTTCAGCTAGTTTTTCGCGCAAGCCCCTTGCCGTCGGCTCCCTCTTGAATCGGCCAAGGTCAAAGAACATTTGCACTCTTAAAGACATGGGAGAGCGACTTGGGGAAGGCGCAACTTCGCTATGCACGGAGGCAACCATCAGATCCGGCTTCGGTATCGAGGCAGGCCGTTCCGACCTGGGGAATAGCGAAAATAAGGTATTTGCAGACTTGGTTGGGGGCAGAGCCGGCGGGTTGAGCTCAGATGCTGCGCTTTCGGTAGCTGCCGAGTTGGCTTTAGGCCTAACGTTTGTTGGGGAAACTGCCGCGTTTCGGGCGGTCTCAACCGGTCGAGGAAGAGTCGACAGTCGAACTGTCACATCATCATCTGCTTTTGCATCTGCTTTAGCATCGGCATCGGCTTTAGAAGATTCCTCATGGGGTGGTGTCTTAACGGAGTTTGTTGCTTCAGTAGGGAGGGCCGCCTGGGTGGGCGCAGCAGAGCTAACTGCGACGATCGGCTGAGGCGTAGACTGTGGCGCACTATCCGCCGCTGGTCTTCCCGCCAAGCGCTTGCCTATGCGAATGAGAGACTCACCGAAATCGGCGCGGTGCTGGTAAGAAAAGAGCAGAACTGAAAACGTACCCAACGACAATAGGATCCCTGCGGCCAGGCCACGAGTGAATCCGCTTATTCGAAAGCGCCTGCCGGACTTCCACGAGTCGATAGAGGGTGTAAACGGCCGCGTGATTCGGCGGGAATCCGCTGTTGGCAAGGCCTTGAGCAGCGCGGCACCCAGTGTAGAGCGTGCTCCGACGACTGGGTCAGACAGTTGAGTCCAATCGGAGATGCGCTCACGGGCCTCTTTAGTGAGAGTGTTGAAACGCACACCGCCACTCTTCCTAACATCATCGGTCCAAACCAGTTCGCCACAGATATCGATTTTGCGATTGAGTTCCTGCAAAGAAAGGCGTAGTGGTCCTTCCGGCTGGATCGGACTCATGGAATGAAAACAGAGCCCTTCTTCGGAAACGTTCAGGACAATGCCGCCGTTATCCGGTTCAATGTTGAGATACGCAAGTTGATCGAGCTTGGTGCGAGGGGAATGACGGCGATCCGTGGTCGGCATGGCACACCTGAAGGAGCAAAAAATGAACGACCCGATGAGGCACGATTACTAGTTGGACGAAGTGAGCAGGAAACAGAAGTTAGCAGCTGCTATACAACCCGTTTTCTGTGGGGGAAACTATACACTGCCAGTTTTTGGTGCACAACTACTTTTGTGTTGCTCACCATTAAAAACTAATGAAGGAAGGTAACAGGTTACTAGGCGTGCCCCGCTGGAGTACCAGGAACAACACGCCCGCCTTAGTCGATCCGAAGTTTGGAGTAAGGCGACAAGCGTTGTTGGCACTCGATGCCGGCCTGACGCGCGGCAATGAAGTCCGGCGTTTGCCGTATAGGATCGAACATCGGATCATCGTCGACGGCCGGATAAATGCAAAAATCATGCTTGGCATCGGCGGATAAGAGGCGGATGGCTGGGGCCGTCTGGTTAAAGCGGGCAAACAGGGCCGCTCCGAAATACCAGGCATCGGGGTCGGGTAAGAGATGAAATTCGGACTCGGACTTCGAAACCAGCGCAGCACACTTCGGGTTCGCTGAGTTTTGCCAGCAACTGTGGACCACATCGTAATTGCTGCCGGCAGGCAGGAGTTTCAGTTTCGGCAGCGCCTCGTCGGCCCGCCCTTCCCGCAAAAGAATATGCCCCAGCATGAATGAACTGAACTCTCCCGGAGAGCGTTCGATTTCCTGACGCGCCTTCAGGTAGTCCCCCATATAGAGGTACAGGACATAACAATCGGTGGGAAAGTCCGGATCGAGCTGGTGCGTAATTTCGCACTCGCGCGCTGCCTCTTTTAGCGCCCCGGCTGAGCGAAGCAGTTGGGAAAAGACCAGGTGAACCTCTGCACGACGAGGACGTTTCCGGGCCAGGTCCTGCAACTGATTGAAACCTGTGGCGAGTTCCCCATCCAGGCGACGGCTCAACCCGATCAGCCAAATCGAGGCGCTCAGGAAATCGGGATCGAGTTCGTGAGCGCGCTCTAGGGCTGCTACACATTTCTTGACCATCCCATCCCCTCCGCCGACCATGTCTGCTTCGGTGTAATAGCGGCTGGCGAGTGCAAACCAGGCGGGCGCGTATCCCGGATCGAGAGCTACGGATCGCTCTAGTAGCGCAGTGGCCTCTTTATTGTTCTCCAGGTCATAGGCACTGTCTTCGCTGCGTAGGTAGAAATCGTAGGCCTGCTGGCTCTTTGGTTTGGTGACCGACAGTTGGCCGGGGAAGACCCCCAAGGATGGGAGTAATCCCTTTTCAAGCAAGGCCGAGACATCCTCCCGCAGTTTCAGAACGTCCGCGATTGCCAGGTTGAGAGACGCCCGCCAGACCACCTCCTGCTTGGCCATCTCCGTGGCTTCGAAAGTGATGGAAAGGCGATTGTCATGGGTCAGAAAATGTCCGGTCACGACGTGGGCAACTCGAAGCTGACGTCCGGCTTCGCTCGGATCGGCTGCTGCGCCACTGAACTGCTGCGACATGCTGAACGGGCGAACGCTCACGGAAGGCGCATAACTGAGCATGGTAATGATCTCGTCCGGGAGGGCCGTCGACAGGTAGTCCAGTTTTTGTTCGTGAGCCACGTTTTGAAATGGCAGGACAGCAATGGTGGTGTGTCGGGAGACACCTTGAGCAGATTCCTTACGCGGGGACAGGAAGAACCATCCGGTCAAGACGGCCAGGATAACCACCGTAAAGGCCGATGCGACCGCAACTGCACGGCGACCAAATCGAAATCGGCCGCCTCGTGCATCTCCCGCCCTTGCATATTCCAACTCTCGTTCGACGCGTAACAAGTCGGCCTTCATTGCCTCGGCGCCGTGGTAGCGGAGTCCCCGATCCTTGGCGAGCGCCTTCTCGATGATTCGTTCGAGTTCAGGGGGCAGGTCCTTTCGCAGCTGGGAGGGCGGGAGCGGAGTTCGGTTCAGGATCGCGCTGAAAATGATGGCTGGAGTTGCTCCCTCAAAGGGATGTTTGCTGGTGGCCATCTCATAAAGCACGGTTCCGAAGGAAAATAGATCGGAACGGGCATCGAGTGACTCGCCCCGCGCCTGCTCGGGAGACATGTATGCAATGGTGCCCAGCATCGCACCCGTCTGAGAAAGATCAAGGGTGGCGCTTTCCGTAGTACCGTGGGAAGCGAACTCGGTGCGCTTGGCGAGACCGAAGTCGAGAATCTTGGCATCCCCGCGTTTGGTGATGAAGATGTTTGCCGGCTTGATGTCGCGATGAATAATGCCCTGCGAGTGCGCAGTGGAAAGTGCGTCGGTAATCTGAATGGCCCAGCGGAGAAGTTTCGGGATTTCCAGTCCAGAGGGCGGACAGAGCTGACGAAGGTCGGATCCGTCTAGCAGTTCCATCACGAGGAAGGGCTGGCTATCGTGTTCGTCGACCTCGAAAACCGTGCAGATATTGGGATGACTGAGAGCAGATGCGGCCTGGGCCTCACGTTCGAAACGGCGCCGAGTCGCGCTGTCGGCCATGCCGTTGCGGATGAACTTTATCGCGACCTTACGGCCAAGATTCTCGTCCTCGGCAACATATACCTCGCCCATTCCCCCGGAACTGAGATGACGCAAGATGCGGTAGTGTGATACGCGAGAGCCTTCCATTCCATTGGGATCATACCGTAGGCGCAAAGAACGGTTTGGTTGTCACCTGGATCACCGGCTTGAGTCGAGAGGGGATTCGTCGCTTGCACGCTATGCCGGTAGGCCGAATCGAGAAACGACCCAGGGCTCCCGGGCACTTTGGTAACCCTTCCCGCGTGCCAAGTTGACGGTTTTCGATAATGTTTTCAATAGAATTCTGCATATCCGTCTGCAAGTCCCTCCAAGTTGAAGGGGTCAGAAAAGATTGGCTGAGGATTCAAAATTTGAACTCGCCATCGTGGAGACTGTCTTTGGCTTCTACCGGAAGCTGTTGCAGGAGTCCGTTCAGGAGCCCGTGCCCCTACCGCCAGACCTTCATCAGATCTCACTCGGCGAACTAGACCGGCATTTTCCTGACCCTCTGGCGCGTATCCGTGGTTGGTTGAAGTTGCTCGACCTGGCGGTGACTCCGTCGATGCTGCGGCATTCACTCAGCCCTGATGTCGACCCTGAAATCGCTGAAACGTTGCTTCGCTATTACGCGCGGAAAAAGGCTGCAACCGATGTCGACCGAGACAAAGCGGACTTCGTTGCCACATTTCTCTACCGCAATCCGCGAGTTCCTGGCCAGTGGGAAAGACACGGCTACAGCTTGGATGGCGTTGTGCCAATTCCTCCCTTTGAAATCGCTTTGATCGAGATTCTTGCGGACGCGGACGCTCCGGAGATTCCCGAGGAATATGTCCCGATTTTGCGAGAGTTCGATGCGCTGCGAGACGAGTTAGAAACCTACACCACCCTGGAGGCGCTCACCGATGCCGGATTCGTGCAGAAGGGCCGCGATCTGAAGCAGGCGTTCGGAACGTGTTTCTACCACCCGGGGGTACTGGCGACCATCGGTCCGTACAACGCCGCGATTGGGAAGAAGCTCGAGGAGTTGTTCCGGGCAACCACGCAGCAGTTGAAGAGCTTCGCAGAAGAGGTACACAAGGAGGGGGGCGACGTCACCAGCCCGGTTGAGGGCAGAGTCACGGTTGAGCACCTGTCGATGATTGAGGAAGGCGAAATCCTCAAAGCCGACTACGCCGCAGCCCAGGAGAAGTTCCGGCGAGTATCCAAAGTGAAGAAGGCAGTCGATCAACGGAAGTCCCGCAAAGCTGCCTCGGAGAAGAAGCACCACGAAGCACCGATCGAGGAAGAGCCGGCAAATACGCCAGTCCCACCACGGTTTCTGGGAAGCCCTGCGCCCCAAATGCCGCGGTTCGATGTGCCGCCCTCGGCATCTGCATCGCCCCCAACTCCGCGGAAAGGCTTGCCAGCCCGCGGCTTTCTGGGGGGACAGGCTGCGGCAACAGAACCTGCAAGGCTTTACGACGCGCAACTCGAGGAGGGCAAGCTGCGCAGCGTGGAGGATTCGATTCGCGTATTTGTGAAAGCCGCGGAGGCCAAGTCGCGGCAAGTGGTTCCCATGCGCTCCTTCAATTTGACCTTGTCTCCGGTCGAAGCGGATGCGTGTGGCGCCGAGTACTGGGACGAAAAGAGCTTTCGCGGTGAATATGCGCGAGCGCTATCGAGAATCGTGGCGCTGATTGCTCGCATGAGCACAGAACTCGAAGCGCTGCGGCAAAAGCAGAATTCCGCTCATTTATGGAAGCCGCATGCGAGTTCCATGCGTTTCCTGCTCGATGCCTCCAGTAACGCTTTTGACCAAAGCACTTCGGTGCTGACCCTAGCGGGACAGCGTGGTCTGAACGAAAAGATCAACGCGATGAAGGAGTCGCTGCAGAAGCTTCGCACGCGCGTGGAGGCAGCCGAGCAGATGTTAAAGGAACTGGAGATCAGGAATCAGGAATAAGGTTGTGCCTTCCCACCTTGTCCGAGCCGCAGGAATTATTCCAGCTTAAAAATACGTTCCATGGGTAGCCACTTTTCGCCCGGTTTGGCTTGCGGGAGGGCTTGCTGAAACTTCCACATCAGCTGTTCCCATTCCCGCACTTTGGGGTTGGCAAGGTCTGCGGCAGCCTTCTCTTGAAATGAGAATCGATCGTTCACTTCCATGATCATAAACATGCGGGTGCCGAGCAGATAGATCTCCATGTCCTCAATACCGGAGTCCTTGATGCTTTTGGTAATTTCCGGCCAAATCTTCTCATGATATTTGCGGTATTCGGCGATGAGCGCGGGATCATTTTTCAGATCGAGCGTGAGGCAGTAGCGGCGAGTGTTCGGCATAGTTAGGTCAGCGCCCGATCCAGGTGAACGTAGCCTCCATCAACAAAAAGATGCTGCCCCGTGATATGTCCGGCGCGAGGCGACAAAACAAAAACCACCATAGCCGCGATTTCCTCCGGCAGGGTCATTCGCTTTTCTAAAGGGATCTTGGCAACGATGCTTTCAAGTTTCTCCTGGGGATTGGGAAAGGTGTCGAGCCATCGGCGGTAGAGGGGAGTCATGACTTCGGCAGGGATGACGGCGTTCACTCGCATGCTGTAGGGAAGGAGTTCCACTGCCCATTCACGCGTGAGTGCCAGAATCCCGCCTTTGGAGGCAATGTAGCCCGAGGTATTGCCCTGTCCGGTCAAAGCCGTTTTCGAAGCAATATTAACGATCGTGCCGTGCGAGGCCTTTAAATATGGCAACGCGTAATGCGCCATGTTGTAGTAGTGAAGCAGATTACGTTGTAGTGACTCGACAAACTTCTCGGGACTTCCCTTCTCGAGCCCGACGCCGTCGTTTACCCCAGCATTGTTCACCAGCGCATCAAGACGTCCGAACTGCGCAATGACTTCCGCAACCGCGTTCGCGCAATTCTTCGCCCCTGAAAGCTCCGTAACAATAACCCCGCTTGGGGATAGCTGCAGATGAAGTTCGTGGGCGGCATCGGCATCTCGGTCAAGAATGATGGGAATTGCTCCCTCAACGGAAACAGCACGCGCGATCGCTTCGCCGATCCCTTTCGCGCCTCCGGTAATCAGGACCACTTTGTCTTTAAGTTCGAGATCCATCTGGTTCGAGGTTCTTGGTTCGTCGTTTGAGGTATTGCTCGTTCAACTGATCGCCTCATCTCCGCCGTAGGCCCATCATCGCACGCCGAATACGCTTCAGCCGTGCAGGTTCAAGAAGCCGCCATCGATCGGATAATTTGTACCCGTGATGAATGCTGCTCGATCCGAGCACAGGTAGAGCGCCAGAGACGCGACTTCCTCGGGTTCGCCCATACGACCAATCGGCTGAGTTGCCGCGAGATTCTGATACATCTCTTGCTCCCGTCCCGGATAGTTCTTGCTGAGGTAACTATCCACAAACGGCGTGTGGACCCGCGCCGGCGAAATGCAATTGCAACGGATGCCGTGAGCCACATAGTCTTTCGCAACCGAGTAGGTCATGGCAATCACCGCGCCCTTACTGGTCGAGTAACCGAAGCGGTCGGCAAGGCCCGCCGAGCCCGCGACCGATGCCATATTCAGAATGACGCCGCCACCGTTAGTTTTCATATGACCGATAGCGGCATGAATGCAGTTGTAGTATCCCTTCACGTTGACCCGAAGGATACGGTCGAAATCCGCTTCCGAGGTGTTCTCGATATTACCAATCTGCGAGATGCCCGCGTTGTTTATCAGAATGTGGATCCGCTCGTTAACAACCAGCCTCTGAAAAGTCGAGAGAGTCTGTGCCTGGTCACTAACGTCACAGAGCCAGGGAGTCGCCTTGCCGCCAGCGCTCTTAATTTCACTGGCGACGGCTTCTGCTTGGGGAAGGTTCAAATCGAACAAGTGAACGGCAGCGCCGTTCGCGGCGAACTTGAGCGCGATGGCGCGACCGATGCCGCTTCCCGCTCCCGTGATCACAGCTGATTTGCCGTCCAGTTGAAAGTCGTTGGAGGATGCCATGTCTTCGCCCGCGCTAAAGCGAAACTCCTCGTTTCCAAGGAATGAAATCCTCTTGATGATTGAGTTCCGCCTTGGTACGCACTTCTCCGCTGGCCACCTGGACGACAAGATCGAGAATCTGCTCGCCCGTTTCCTCGATGCTCGCGCTGCCCGCAATAATGGGGCCGGCATCGAAGTCGATGATGTCCGGCATGCGCCGGGAGAGCTGCGTATTGGTTGAGAGCTTCACGACCGGAGCGATAGGGTTACCGGTCGGCGTTCCAAGTCCCGTCGTGAAAAGCACAACGCTTGCACCCGCGCCAACCTGGGCGGTCACGCACTCGACGTCGTTGCCGGGCGTGCACTGGAGATTAAGGCCTGGTTGGGTCGAATACTCCGGGTAATCGAGCACCCCGGAAACTGGCGCAGTGCCTCCTTTTTTTGCCGCGCCGGCAGACTTCATCGCATCGGTAAGGAGACCGTCGCGGATATTGCCGGGACTGGGATTGAGCGCAAATGTCGCTTTCACCGCATGAGCCCGCTTTTCGTACTCGCGCATGAGATGGATGAAGCGGTCTGCAATTTCGGGGGACACGGCGCGATCGATCAAGTTCTGCTCGACTCCACATAGCTCGGGAAATTCCGAGAGCAGGGTGCGCGCACCGAGGGTGACCAGCAGATCCGAGGTGTGACCGATCGCAGGATTCGCCGAGATCCCAGAAAATCCGTCGGATCCCCCACATTTCAAGCCGACGCAGAGCTTCGAAATGTCCGCCGGCGTGCGCTGCGCTTTGTTGGCCTCAGCGAGTCCCGCGAAGGTGCGCTCGATAGCCTCGGAAAGCATGGCGATCTCAGAACCGCTCTTCTGCTGTTCAAGGACGGCCAGGGGCTTGCTAAAGTTTGGATCGCGACGCGTCAGCTGCTCGCGCAAAATGTCGGCCTGGGCATTTTGACAGCCGAGGCTCAGCACCGTGCCACCGGCCACATTCGGATGATGCAAGTAACCCGCTATCAGGCCGCAGAGATTATTGGCATCTTCCCTGGTGCCGCCGCAACCACCTTCGTGCAGGAGAAACTTGATTCCATCTACATTGGGAAACAGCCGTTCGGGTGCAGCGTCCTGTTGCTGTGTCACCTTTGCTGGGGACCCGACGAGGGTTCTCCCTTCGCGATAAGCTTTCGCCAGCTCCGCCACTTGTCTTCGGTAAACCTGCGGACGTGCAAAACCGAGTTCCTCTTCGAATGCCTGTTTAAGATTCAGAATGTTCCGGTTTTCACAAAAAACCAGGGGAATGACGAGCCAATAGTTGCGCGTGCCTGCCTGGCCATCCGGGCGCACATAGCCGAGGAACCGGCGATTCTGCCAGCACGAGGTGTCCGGTGGAGTCCAACCGTATTCGCCAGAATGCTCGCGATAGGGCGCGGCTTCGTGGCTGAGATTTCCCGTACTGAGCAATTCGCCGCGGTGCACCGGTTTGAAAACCTTGCCTACCAAGACGCCGTACATGATGACGCTGTCACCCAGGGCGAGTTCGCTGGTTGGAAATTTCTGTTTCGCAGGAATATCGGTCACGAGCGTGATCTGGAGGTTGCCATGGGAGATCGTCTCTCCCCTTTTCAGGTTCTCCAGCGCGATCAGAACATTATCGCGGGAATCGAGCTGCAGCACGCGTTGCATGGGCCAAGGAAAGATTCTAAATGATGCCAGCTCGCAGAAATGCGACTCTTTAACGTTAAAGCTGCCGGTTTAAATGGTGGCAAGGCGCGGAAGTCGCCAGAATTTCTCGGCGGTTGCACCGAGAATCGCGTCGACAGCATCATTCGCGCGGCTCTGCAAGAAGTCCATCACCAGCGTCATGGCTTGCGCATATGATCCCGCAACTTTGCACACCGGCCAGTCGGATCCGACCATCAGGCGGTCCGGGCCGAAGCATTCGAGCGCGGTCTCCAGATATGGTTCGAACTGTGCCGGCTTCCACGCTCTCCAGTCGGCCTCGGTTAACAGCCCCGAGAGCTTGCAGAAGACATTGGGAAACCTGGCCAACTGGCGGATGTGCGAAGCCCAGGGCTCGATGGTTTGTAGCTTAACGAAGGGTTTCGCAAGGTGATCGAGAACGAACCTCTGTCTCGGGAATCGTTGGACGAATTCGATCGCTACCGGGAGGTGGCGCGGGTAAATCAGAATGTCATAGCTGAGATTGAATTCTTCAAGCGATGCAATGCCGCGTAGGAAGTCAGCCCGGAGGAGAAACCGCTCGTCTGGTTCAGCCTGCACAATATGTCGAATCCCCAGGAGCTTAGGGTTTTTGGAGAATTCGGCGAGTTGATCGCGAACATTCTCCGCACGGAGGTCGACCCAGCCCACCACGCCGGCGATGAAGGGGTTGGCGTCGGCCAGTTGCAAAAGCCATCGGGTTTCCTCAAACGTTTGCCGCGCCTGAACTGCCACACAGGCGTCAAAGCCACTCGCCGCGAGTTCGGGTTGCAAGTCCGCGGGCAGGAAATCGCGACGCAGGGTGCACATTGAGTCGTCAATCCAGCCGTACTCGTCCGGATTGTAGCGCCAGAAGTGCTGGTGAGCGTCGATGCGCATGTGGCTATCGAGCGGTGGCGTAATGCGCTTCGGAAAATGCAACGACTTGCTGGTGCGACTCCCCGAGGCCTTCGATTCCAAGCTCCACGACGTCGCCCGGCTTGAGATATGCCGGCGTTTTCATCCCGAGAGCAACCCCCGCTGGAGTCCCTGTGCTGATCACATCACCCGGAAGCAAGCTCATGAACTGGCTCACGTAGGAGACCAGAAAGGCAGGGTCGAAAATCATGTTAGCCGTCGAGCTATTCTGGCGCGTGACTCCGTTGACTTTGAGCCACATCTTGAGGTTGCCGGGATCAGAGATTTCGTCCGGGGTGGCGAGAAACGGCCCGAGAGGCGCAAAGGTATCACAGCTCTTCCCTTTTACCCACTGGCCACCACGGTCTTTCTGGAAGCCACGTTCCGAGTAGTCATTGTGGAGGGCATAGCCGGCCACGTAATTCAGGGCGTCCTCTCGCGCGACATAGTTCACCCGCCTGCCGATGACGATGGCGAACTCGACTTCCCAGTCGACTTTGTCAGCGCCTTTGGGAATCATGAGCGAGTCGTTGGGGCCGACCAGTGCGGTGGTGGACTTAAAGAAAATCACCGGCTCGAGGGGAATCTTTGCACCGGTTTCGGCGGCGTGGTCGCGGAAATTCAGCCCGATGCAGACGATCTTGCTGGGACGGCAAATGGGTGGTCCCAGGCGCGCTTGCGGGCTCACCACGGGGGCTGAGGCGGCACTGTTGGCCGACCAGTCGCGAAGGCCTCTAAGGCCGTCGCTCGCGAAAAAGGCCTCATTGTAGTCGGAGGCAAATGCCGAGGCGTCGACTCGCGTCCCGTTGTTTAACAGGAGGCCGGGACGCTCTTTGCCGGGATCACCGAAGCGAATAAGTTTCATGGAATTTCTCTCAGCGAGAAGACTTGATGGACCAGGATAAAGGAAGGCGGGAAAATTTGAAATTGATGACCCGGGACGGAATCTCTCCCCGCGCGAGCACCGGAAAAGCAGCTACCGCGTTCGATTCGCTCCCGCAGGCTGAGTCTTCAGGATCGACCAACCGCATCTCGCAAGCACTCGGAATGACATCTTCTAAAGGAGTTAGCTGCTCCGCTTGAGGGCGCGCGCGAGAGTCTGGTCTAGAGCAGCCTTGGTCTTGAGGTAGTCCTCGTCCGAGATCTTGCCTTGCTTGTGTTCGAGTTCCAACTGGAAGAGCTCCTCTTTGAGGCCCTCGAAAAACATGGAAGAATGGCTCGCGCCGGATGTTACAGGCGCGGACACGGTGACGTGGGAATTGGCTGCCGTCGCTGAAACACTTGCTCCACCAGGCGCCGAATCGGTAGCCGCAGGTACCGCCCCGGTCACATTCACCGAGCGAGCCCGGACCACGATGAAGACGGCGCCACCCACAAGAACCACTCCGAAGGCGGCGAGGATGTAGCCCCGGTACTTGTCGAGGGGATCGGGAGCATCAATCGGGGTACCGAGCCCTCCGCCGGGCCGCGCTTCACCGGTACCACCACTTGAGGAAGCTTCCTGGTCCTGGCCCTGCAACATACCTTCGCCGGCGATATCGAATGAAAGCTTCTCGCCGGGCTTAGCGTTGCTGGCAATGGCAGCCATTGCGTCCGGTTGCTTGGGCGACGTTTGCATCTGGTATATGCCGGCCTGCGCGGGAGTGAAGGCGATCGACTTCGGAACAATCACGACAAGATGCTGGAGCGGGTAAATCAAGTGGGGATCGATGGTCATCTTGCCGGTGTAGTTCAGATGATATGTCACCTGAAACTGTGTCTGCCCAGGGCGAAGCGGGAAGTCGAACGCGTAGCGCCCCTTGTCTGCCTGCGGGGTAGGAGACACGTTCACGGGCTGTCCGCCAGATGTTTGCGCCTGAGCTTCGTCAATTTCAGCACTTTCCGGCAGATAAAACTCAAAGGAAGCGTCGTTCATCTGGGTGCGAGGTGGCTGGGAAGAATTGTCCACTGCGAAAACGCGAGTGATCCCCAGCTTCCCCTGGCTTGCCTGCACGTACAAAAGATCGGCCACCACATTGATCGCGTCGAGCTTGGGCGCGACGTCGTAAACCTTCAGCTCCACCGTAGTCGTTCCCGGCGGTGCAGCCGCATGGTAGGTTACGCTCTGGTGGACGGCGCGAACCAGATAAGGTGATTTGAGGTCTTCCACTTGGAAACTGAACTTGCCCTGGGAGTCGGTCTTCTTGTGACCTACTTCGTCCATCCCCGTGGAAAGCTTGATAAGAATGACCGGGTCGCCTGCCGAAGGCTTCCCAGTCGTGCCGTTGGTTACGGTTCCGCTGAGGGTAGTCGCGATCGAGGAAGTCGACCAAATCACAACCAAAGCCGCTAGCAAAAGCAAGTTTCTTGGACGAAGATCGTGGATACTCAAATTTTTCCTTTCCATCAGGCCAAAATGCCTTGCGACTCGAGGCGCTCGATTTCGGCGAGAATGGCGGCGGCTTCATCTTCGAGCGCCTGCTTCATACTGGCATAGTCGGTGTCGGGAACTTTGCCGGCCTTGTACTCGAAATTCAGATCGCGCAGATTTTCGTAAACCGCCTCTTTGCGCTCGCGGAGAAATGCCGCGCGGGTTTGCTCGGGGCCGACACGGAGAGTCGATGGAATATAGAAGATGTAGAACAGGGCGGCTAAGGTGAGCATTCCGCAAACCAGCAACGTCACAGCTCAGTCTCCTTGCGCGCCTGTTCGCGGAGGCGGCTCAGTTCATCCGAGCTCAGCCCGGTGGCGGCAACCCGCGGCGCTGTAGCCTGTCGCTTGCGCCACAGTTGGACAACCGCGACAAAACCTCCAACCCCGACTATGAACAACAGATATGGCATCAACCACGCAACCCGATCAAAACCCGAGTGCGTAGGCGCGGCCAGCACGGTCGTTCCGTACTTTTCGATGAATTCCGCCAGGATCGCGTCATCGCTCTTGCCTCCGTCAATGGCGGACGCGAGCTCGTGGCGCATGGTGTCGGAATAGGTGCAGCCGACGTGATTGCATTCCATCAGGATCTGGCCGCAGCTACACACGCACATCATGCGGTGACCAAGGCGATCCAGGCGCGAAGAATCGTCGCTTGCCCCTAACAGAAACACGCCAATACACAAAACAGCGAGAATACGCACGCGATTGGCGCGGCTGGAGGCGAGGGTTGGCATCAGTCTCCTGCTCCCGCCGACGCATGCACCGGCACGCGAACCCTACTCGTAGCAACCGATCGAATGGGCGCTGCATTGGGGAACAGGGCGAGCACGGTGCCAAGAAGCATGACTAGGACTCCGAGCCACAACCAGGGAACGAGGGGGTTGAGATGGGCCTTGATGATGGGACGACCGGTCTCTGGGTTCTTCCCTTCGAACACCACGTACAGATCTCCGCGAAGGAGTGAGTGCACCGAGGGCACGTGCTGCGGTTGCTGGGTGGCGGTGAACATACGGCTCTCGGGATAGAGGGTGGTCACGAATTGGCCGTTTTTGGTCACGTCGATGATTGCTTTATCGCCGGTGTAGTTCGGGGTCTCTTCCTGCGTGTAGGAGCGACTGGTCAAGGTATAAGGGCCAATTTGAACGGTATCGCCGTAACCCATCTCTTTTTCAGCCGAACGATTCATGGGTGTTCCGAGAACGCCGATAAAAATCAGCGCCACGCCAATATGCACAACATAACCACCATAGCGGCGCGTGTTGCGATGGCCAAGTTGCAGAATCGAAGTCAGCAGATTATTCCCGGTGTGGCGAGCGATGACCCTGCCGCCGCGCAGAAACTCTGCAAACACCGTGAGAATCACGAGCGCCGCCAGCATAGCCGCCAACAGTGAGTAGAAGTACCCCAGATCGTCCCTTGGACGAAGCCCAAAGGGAGGACCCCAGGACGCAGGCGTAGCAATGAGAATAATCCCGATGCAAAGCGAACCCACGGTCGACCACAGGAAGTTTCGCTTCAAGCTCTCCAGAGAGGTCTTACGCCAGGCGAGAAGCGGTCCGACCGCGGTCAGCAGCAGCAACAACAACGCGAACGGCACGGTCACGCTATTGAAGTACGGAGGGCCGACCGTCACTTTATGCCCCTGGATCCACTCCGAGAGGATCGGGAATAGAGTTCCACTCAAAGCCACCAAGCAGATAAGCAGGAACAAGACATTATTGAAGAGGAAGCTGGACTCTCGGGATACCAGCGATTCCAACCGGTGTTCGGTACGCAAGTAAGAATGATTGAACAGGTAGAAGAAGATGCAAGTAGCGGCGATGATCGTAAGAAAAGCGACGAACCAACCGCCGATCGAGGACTGCGCGAACGCGTGAACCGAACTCACCACACCGCTGCGCGTCAGGAACGTCCCGAAGATACACAGGCCAAAAGTGATGAAGATCAGCCACATGTTCCAGGTCTTCAGCATGCCGCGCTTTTCCTGCATCATCACCGAATGCAGGAAGGCGGTGCCGGTTAGCCAAGGCAGCAGCGAGGCGATCTCGACCGGGTCCCAGCCCCAATAACCGCCCCATCCGAGAACATAGTAGGCCCAGTGTGCGCCGAGCGCGATTCCGCAAGATAGGAAACCCCAGGTGATCATGGTCCAGCGGCGAGTAATATGAATCCACTTGTCGCCGGGATACTTCATAATCAGCGCACCCAGGGCAAAAGCAAAAGGGACGGTGAAACCCACGTATCCCAAATAAAGCATGGGCGGATGAATCACCATTTCCGGATACTGCAGCAGCGGATTCAAGCCGGCGCCATCGAGGGGGACCTGGCCTTGGGTCAGGGAAAACGGACGGGCGGCAAAGTTCAGGAGAAGAAAGAAGAACACCTGCACCGCTGCGATGACTACCGACGCATGTGCGAACAGCCGCTCGTCGGTCTTGTGTCGAATCCGCAGAACGAATCCATAGCCGGAGAGCAACAATGCCCAGAAGAGCAATGAGCCTTCCTGGCCTGACCATAGGGTGGCAAATTTGTAGGGCCCCGGGAGGTCGCGATTGCTGTGCTGGAAGATGTAGGCGATGGAGAAATCGTTGCTGAAAGCGGCGTTAACCAGAATTCCACCCGCCAGTAGAACCGCTACGAATGAGGCGATGCCGGCACGGCGGGCGGTTTCACCGATCAGGATGAAGAGAGTGTCTCGCCGGAACAGAGCGATCGCACCGAACAAGAAGGAATAGGCGCTCAGCGCGAGGGCGAGGAGCAACAAAAAACTGCCAATCTGTGACATGGTAAACAGTTATTGTTTCAGACTGGCTGGGCAGCTGCAAATGGTAAGCGACAGGGTTAGTAGGTCGGGGTAGCTAACCGTGGGCCTTCTGAAGTCGGCCGGGCTGATTGGAGCCAGCGCACCAGCAGCGCGCAAAGGGCTGCGATCCAGGAGGACACAGCCCTCCGCATCCCGGGCAACTCAATCAGGCCGTGTGTTTTTGCGATTGACGCGCCAGCACTTCACGCTCGGCCTGAATCCAATCCTGCTCTGCCTGGCCGTCAGCATACCCGCGGCCTTCGTAGAGCTCGTAAGCACGACGACGAATTTCAGTTTCGATATCTGTGGGAACATGATTGCCATTACCGTTTCCATTTGCGAGGGCAACGGTTTCCGGCATCTGCAGCACTTTGTTTTCAGCTTTCTCGGCCTTGGGTTTTGGTGTGCGAGGGGTCTTGGCTCTTGGCATGGTTCTACTCCTTAACTTCTCGTCAATGGTGTGGCCACACTGACGCAACAACCAAACGGCTGCACATCCTTGAGTGGCAGGTGTGTATTCATGATAAACCGCTAAGGCTGTGGAATTGTGAATTGCAGGACAAAAAAATCGGTTTGCATACAACAGAAATTTGGCATGCAATCTGAGTTGTTTCTCTTAGCATGTTGGACGGGGGAAACTGCGGCTGAAAAAACCTTTTTGCGGGAGGAATGATTGCAACGTTCGCGCTTGTGCCGTTTTGGAACTGTTCTGTTTTTAACCGTCGCCAGTGCGGTTGCTCAAGAAGCATCCCCCACTGCTGATCCAACCAAAGTCCAGGCCCCCGATGAGACCATCATCGTCACCGGCACATTCACTCCCACCCCAGAAAACGAAATCGACCGCGCCGTAACTGTGGTCGAGGCGGGTCCACAGCACAACCTTTACAACAGCTGGGTAGACTTGCTGGAACTGGTTCCGTCGGTCGACTTGCGCCAGCGCGGGCCGAGCAATATTCAGGGCGATCTCTCGATTCGCGGATCGGGATTCGGCGAAACACTTGTGCTGTTGAATGGATTTCGCATGGATGATGCACAAACCGGCCATCATGACATGGATCTCCCGGTTCCAACGGCTGCGGTGGAGCGGGTTGAAGTGATGCGCGGAGCTGGATCGGCGCTTTATGGGTCGGATGCAATGGCGGGATCGGTGAATGTCATCACCAGACGTCCTGAGCAATCGGATATTCGAGTCGGTGCCGGAGTGGGGAATCTTGGCATCAATCAGCAGTCTGGGTCGGCATCCGTGGTTTGGGAAAAACTTGACGCCCAAATCGATGCCGAAAGGAATTTCTCGAGCGGCTTCCGCCCAGACCGGGACTATCGCAGCGCGACATTTTTCGGAAGCACGGGGCTTCAGACCAGACTTGGGCGATCCCTGCTGATGTTCGCCTATGGTGACAAGCCGTACGGGGCCGACCAGTTTTATGGTCCGTTTAATTCGTGGGAGCGAACGAAATCGTGGTTCGCGGCCTTCAAGCAAGCTTTAGGAAGCAACACCGAATTTGATTTTGCCTTTCGGCGACACGCGGATGAATTTGTGCTTTTCCGCGACAACCCGTCGGTCTACGAAAACAACCATATTGATCGCAGCTGGCAGGCGGGAATTCGCCGCCGCGAACAGGTTTCCAAAAATTCGACCCTGTTCTTCGGAGTGGAGGGAATTCACGAAAATATCGAGAGCAACAATCTGGGGAATCACGATCGCAGCCGGGGAGCAGTCTACGTCGACTACGACGTTCGGGCGCTAAAACGATTTTCGTTTTCCGTAGCAGCGCGCGAGGAGATATTCAGCCGCTCGCACGGAGAGTTCAATCCTACGGTTGCCGCCGGGGTCTGGTTGAGGTCCACTCTGAAGTTGAAAGCAAGTGTCAGCCGGGCATTTCGGCTTCCAAGCTACACCGATTGGGAATATCACGATCCCGCAAACTTCGGAAATCCCAAGCTCGGGCCTGAAGAGGCCTGGGACTACGAAGGTGGGCTGTTGTGGATTCCGAGCATCAGATGGAAAGGGGAGGTAACAGTATTTGAGCGGCGCGACGGGAACGTCATTGACTATGTCACGCGCGTGTGCACCGGAATTCCTGTGGACCAATTACCTCCGGGCGCGACCTGCTCACCGACGATTTCTAGTGTTTATCACGCTGAGAATCTTCAGCACCTGAATTTCACCGGAGTGGAAGGATCTGCAGACCTCCGTATGTCCGGCCAACAACATGTGAATATCGCCTACACCGCCCTTTATGGATCTCAAGAGACTTTAACCGGACTGCAGACGAAGTATGCGTTCAACTATCCGAGTCACCATGCGGTACTGGGCTGGAACGGAAAACTGCCGGGTAAGTTTTACGCGCGAACCAGACTGGGAGTGATCGACCGATATCAGAGCGAGCCGTATGCGGTTTGGGACGCGGCGGTATTGCGTGAGTTCAACCATGTTGCCGCTCACATCGCATTTGCAAACATCAGCGACACTGAGTATCAGGAGATTCCGGGAGTAATCATGCCAGGACGGAGCGTGGTGTTTGGGCTGGACTTCTTCTGGAGATCCCGATGAGCACGGGAGAGACGACGCGAGACAATCAGAGATCTCATGATTCCGCCCCTCGTCGGAAATCGCGCTCTTTCAGGACCTCACGCCTGGTAAGTTCCCGTTGGAGGAAGTGAGTCATCTCTTCTGCGTCGGCGGGACGCACCAGCAGGTAGTCCACTTGGAGTTGTAGTGCCTGGCGAAGCGCTTCTACGGTTGGATATCCAGTGGAAAGGATCACTAGCGGGGGCTTGTCGAGTTTCTTCGCCTCCTGTGCAAGCTTCAGTCCGGCTCTGCTCCTGCCGAGTTCCATCTCGATGAGAGTTGCGTCCCAGGCCTGCTGGTTCAATCGCTTGTGTCCGCAATCATACGAGTCACAGGTCGCCACCTGATAGCCTTGATCTTCCAGCAACATGCGATAGGTACTGGCAACGGAGGGTTCTTCATCGACAACTAAGACGGTTGGCGGCGAGTTGTCCGACAAGCAGGGGGTCCCTCAGCAGTGATTAGCTTCCGATTTATCTGGTTAGATTCCGAAATGGCCTCATGGGTTGAGCGGTGAGGTAAGCTGTCAGTTAGGATATCTTTGTTTTCTTTCTCTTCTATGATGCACAAACCCTCATTGCTGATCGTCGATGACGAGCCGAACGTACTACTTACCCTGAAACTGGTCTTGGAGGAAGACGGATACCAGATCAGCACCGCCGGGAGCTTTGCCGAAGCCGAGAGCCTGATGCGAACGTCGGGCCAGTTTGATGCCATCCTGACCGACCTTTGGATGGAGAGAGAGGACGTCGGACTTGAACTTGCCCGCTCGGCGTCCAAGTTGAAGCCGCGCCCGATTGTGGTCATCTTTACCGGATATGGGAGCACCACCAATGCGCGCGCTGCACTTGGGGTTCCGGTCGATTACTTCGCGCTAAAACCGCTCGATGTGGATGAGCTGAAGCGGGTGTTGAACCGTTTGGTCATGGCGAACTTGGGGGATCGCGGGTGGCGGTCATGACGGGATGGCGGGGGGCAAAGTTCGCCTTGGTCGTGCACCCCGAGCTGAGTGTCCTTTCGCAGTACCAGAGCCAGCTTTCCAATCATGGATTCACCACGGTAGTGGCACGCGACGTACCCACCGCTCTGTTGGCAATTACCCAACACTACTTTGATATCGCAATCGTCGCCTCGCAGCTGAGCGAAGCCGGAGACGGCTGGCCACTCGCGGGCGTCCTGCATCTGGTTTTTCCCGGATCCTACATTGGGGTGCTGGTACCGGGCGACGACCTGCTGACGCTCCAGTCAGCGATCAACAATGGAGTGCAGGACGTGTTTGAATTCAGCCAATCGCCGCAGAGCGTAGTTAAGGCGTCGGTCGCGGCCGCCAAGCTAGCGGTATCGAAGAGATCTGAAGAGTCTCTGCAATAGATCGGCAAGCCGCCTCCCCCTTCTCCTCATCAGTGCGCCAGGTGAGGTACGAACCCGCGGACCTTGGTTCGCAAGCGATACACCGAAGTCGTGGCAGTGATGTACAAGGTGCTGTAATCTTGGTCGCCCCAGACCAAATTCGCCGGCTGCTCGGGCATCTCAACGGTTCCGAGATGGTGGCCTTGAGAATCCCACACCCAAATTCCCTTTGGGCCAGTCACAAACAGATTGCCGTTTTCATCGACCTTAATGCCATCTGGCACGCCCTCGTGTTCTCCACCGGTTTCGTCCCCGAATACTCGTCCGTTCTTCAAGCTCCCGTCGCCGGCCACGTCGTAGACGCGAATGTTCTTCTGCTGGCTGTCATCCACGTAGAAGTGCTTGCCATCGGGTGAAAACGCCAAGCCATTCGGTTGAGTCAAATCTTTGGTCAGCAGGCGGACATTGCCGGTCGAGTCGAGCCGGTACACACCCTGAAACTGGATCTCTTGCTTCTCCCCCTTGACCAAGTCGAGTGTCGGATCGGTGAAGTAAATGGCTCCATCCGGGCCGATTATGACATCGTTGGGACTGTTGAAGCGCTTGCCTTCGAACTTGTCGGCGAGGACCGTATAGTGTCCATCAGGGCTGATCGCAATCATGGCGCGTAAGACGCTGGCGCAATCAATCAGTCGGTGATTGCGATCATAGGTGTTGCCGTCCGGATCGCCCAGGGCAATCAATTCTTCCTTATGCCCATCCAACCAAAGCCGATAGATTTTGTTTTGTTCTTCGTCGCTGATGTACAGAAAACCCTTCGCATCCCATACGGGTCCTTCCGTGAAACCAAATCCGCCAGCAACTTTCGTCAACTTGGCGTCATGAGCGAGCAGCGTCCAGAACTTGTCCGACTCTGCGTGGAGTGCAAATTGCCGTTCGCCACGAGACTCAGCCCGCGTACGCGGCAGGAGGGCCCAACTTAAGAGCAACGCGGGTAGGGCGACAATCGCGAACCGTACAAACCGGCTAGAGGTGAACCATCTCATATTGATCCCATAATCTTTATTTTCCCGGCCAGGCTATTCCTGTGCCTCCTCGGCGGTTCCCGGCTTCGGATGAACCGGCTGGTTGTCCCGAGTGCTTTGTGAGACGGACATCAAGTAACTGATCACGTCGTCAACTTCCCGGGCGCTGAGCCGTGCCGCGTAATCAGAAGGCATCAGTGACTCTGTCCGATGTTCGAGGCCTCGAAGATCGGATTTCTCGAAAAAATGGAAGGCGCCGTCCTTGGTCTGCAGCTGCAATGAGAAATTGTCTTCATTGCGCGCGATGCCGGTGAATGTTTGGCCATCACGAGTGGTTGCGACGACGACTCTTCCCCGCTCTGGCGAGTTCTCGGTGGGATTCACAATCGCGCTGCGGATCTGCGAGGCCGCCCGGGCTCTGGCGTAGGCTGACAAATCTGATCCGATGAACCCTCCGGCTCCATTCACCATATGGCAATCCGCACAACCAGCTTTTCCGAAAAACAAGGACTTGCCAGTCGCAGGGGATCCGGGCAGCGCTGACGGGACACTTTCTCCCTGTAAGGCTCGCAGATGTCGGAGCAGAGCCTGAATCTTCACGTTCCCAAGAGAGCGAAATGGCGGCATTCCAGTACCGGGAATTCCTTCTCGGATAAGCTTTGCCAGGGCTGCGTCCGAGAGCTTCTGAATTTCGCGTCGCCCTGCTATATCGGGTGCGCGTTCCCCGCCACGGCCGTCGAGACCGTGGCAGCCACCGCAATTGGCCGGAAAAAGACGTGCGCCTTCCTTCGTATCGGCGTCGGTCGTGGGTTTCTTCTGGCCGTTTGCAGAAATGTGAATCGAACACGCGGCCAGAACCGCAAGACAACAAAGTGCCCCCGCCTTCGCCCTGTAGTTGGGTTCGATCATGCCCGCGCGAGAAATCGTCTACGCTCCGCGCCCCGACGACAATAACACAGCCGCCGATTGAAAAACACTTGATATGCTGGTATTAAATCCATTTACTATTCGAACGCGTGATTGATGCACAGAGCCCCCCATAGAACGAGAGCGCGGCTGCTTTCTCGGGTTCTTTTCGGAGGAACCATCCTGATCGCCATTTGGTCTTTTTCTAAGCCCATGGCGGTGGGGATCGACGTTACCCCTGAGCAGCTTAAGGCACAACCTCCCGGCGAGAACTGGCTTTCCTACAACGGCGACTTTTCTGGGAGGCGCTACAGTGGGTTGTCACAAATTACACCTGAGAACGTTTCGCGCTTGCGCGCGCAGTGGGTGTTTCATTCTGAAAACTCCGAGCGGCTCGAAGTGACTCCGGTGGTCGTCGATGGGGTCATGCTGGTCACCTCAGCCAATGATGCTCACGCGCTTGACGCACGCACCGGACGGACAATTTGGCATCACTCCATGGCAAAGACGGAAGGATTGATCGATGATGCCTCCAGCCACCACAATCGGGGAGTAGCGATTTGGCATTCGCGGGTGTACATGAATACCGACAATGCGCACCTGCTTTGCCTTGACCTTCGCTCCGGGCATCTTATTTGGGATGTCCCCTATGCCGATTGGAACAAGAACTATGGAGCGACCAGTGCTCCACTGGCGGTCAACGGAAAAATTATTGTAGGCACTTCGGGCGGCGACGATGGGGTTCGGGGTTTTGTTGCTGCATACGATGCTGGAACCGGCAAACTGTCGTGGAGATTCTGGACGATACCTTCTCCGGGCGAGTCAGGCTCTGAAAGCTGGCCGGGAGACTCTTATTTGCATGGCGGCGGTACGACCTGGATGCCCGGGACCTACGATCCCGACACGAACACCCTGTTTTGGACCACAAGTAATCCATCGCCAGATTTTGAAGGCAGCAATCGCCCCGGGGATGATTTGTACACCGATTGTGTGCTCGCGCTTGATCCGGAGACGGGAAAGCTGAAGTGGCATTTCCAGTTCACTCCGCACGATCTCTTCGACTACGACGCGACCGAAACTCCAGTCCTTTTGGATGCCAGTTACAAAGGTTCCCCCCGCAAGCTCCTGGTCCAGGCAAATCGGAATGGATTCGTGTACACCCTCGATCGCACCACCGGGGAGTTTCTGTCAGCCGTGCGTTTCGTCGAGAAGCTAAACTGGGCGGTGGGCATCGACAACCAGGGCAAGCCGATCCGAAGCGGCGTCAAGCCCACTCCGGAGGGAACCCAAGTCTGCCCTGGCTTTGCCGGAGCGACCAACTGGTTTTCGCCGTCCTATAACCAATCGACGCGCTTGCTCTATTTCATGGCGCTGGAACACTGCCAAACCTACTTCTCTGCGGCGGAGCCGGAGCCCTTCCGGGAAGGCGAGACGTTCTACTCCACCGGAGTCAAGGGGATCCCGAGCGAAAATGGGCGAAAGGTTTTGCTGGCATACGATGTCGCCAGCGGGAAAATCACTTGGCGATACCCCCAGACCGGCAACGGGCATTCTTCTGGCGGAACCATGACCACCGCCAGCGGCCTGCTTTTTTTCGGGGATGACGCGCAATCATTCGAGGCGTTGAACGCCATGGATGGCAAGCCGTTGTGGCACTTCAACACCGGACAGAACATCACCGCTTCCCCTATGACGTATGCCATTGACGGCAAGCAATTCGTCAGTATTGCCGCGGGAAGCGATATTTTCAGCTTTGCGCTGCCGTAGTTTGGAAGCTTTTAAAAAATCAATCTTTTGCCAGGAGCGATTCTATGATTTTCGATTCCGTAACTCGAAGGAAGTTCGCCACCCGCTTTGCATCCTTGTTCTCTGCAGCCGGTGCGGCAACACTGCTGACCAACACCGCGAGCGCCAAGGCATCGGCTTCTCCCGATGGCATGGTTCGCAAGCTAAACGACGAAGGCAAACCCGCCGACGCCAACCAGTTCATCACCCCGATCGTTGCGCACAACGGCGTGATCTATGTCGCCGGACAAGGCGCGCATGACGAAGGCCCGGCAGCCTCATGGGACATCGGCAAACACACGACAACCGTCATGGATAAAGTGAAAAAGCTAGTCGAGACAGGCGGATCCAACCTGGATAACGTTGTGCAACTCTCGGTCTTTCTCGCGAAGATCGAAGACTACGACGGCATGAACAAGGTATTCAAAACTTATTTTCCACATGGCGGTCCGGCTCGCACAACCGTTGCCGTGGCCGCTCTTCCAGGAAATTCGCTGGTTGAAATCAACTGTATCGCGGCCCTCCCCAAGAAATAGGCGTCGAGGAGAATGGAAATGGCACACAATTGGAGCCGCCGCGGTTTCGTGGGAACACTCATAGCGGGTGCAGCCTCGCTTTTCAATGCTCGCAATGTATTTGGAACGAAAGTAGCGAATGCTGATTCCGCGGCAAGTTTGACCGGCTTTGGGCACTCGGGGAATCCTTACGAGGAACTCGGGATTCCGACCGTCATCAATGCTCAAGGCACCATGACGATGCTTGGCGGCTCCTTGATTCGGCCCGAGGTGGAAGCCGTTATGAGCCAGGCCGCCAAGCATTTCGTCGGTATCCCGGCGCTCGAGGTTGCCGCTGGGAAACGAATCGCGCAAATGCTTAAGTTGCCGCAGGGCTATAGCGCGCTTGTGACCTCGGGCGCCGCCGCCGCCATTCAATCCGGCCTCGCCGGCATTCTCAGCGGGGACAACGAAACCCTGATCAAGCAACTGCCCGATCTAAGCGGCATGAAATCCGAGGTGATCATCCAGAAGTCCCATCGCAATCCCTTCGACCATCAACTGCGTGCAACCGGGGTGAGGCTGGTTGAAATCGAGACGCGAGACCAGTTGCGGCGTGCCGCAAACGAGCGTACGGCGATGATGCATTTCTCAAACTTCGCCAACGCCGCCGGGCAGATCAAGGTTGATGAATGGGTGAGCTTGGCGAAAGAACTCAAGCTGCCATGCATGAACGATGCGGCAGCCGACACACCGCCCGTATCGCACCTTTGGGACTACACCCATATGGGGTACGATCTCGTGACCTTCAGCGGAGGCAAGGCTTTGCGCGGCCCACAGTGCGCCGGCATGCTGCTCGGACGCGAGGACCTCGTTCATTACGCTTTGCTGAACAATAGTCCGTACGAGGACACCTTGGGACGCAGCCAGAAAGTAGGTAAAGAAGAAATTGTGGGGATGATAAAAGCGCTCGAGCTTTACCTTGCCGAAGACCACGATGCACTCGCGCGGGAATGGCAACAGCGCTTGGATACGGTTTCCAAACAAATTGCAAAGGTTCCCGGCGTTAGCACTTCATTCTTTACCCCTGATTTAGCCAATCACGTTCCGCACATGCAGATCACATGGGACGCGAAAATCTCCCTGACCGTACCCCAGGCAACGCAGATTCTGCGCAATGGGTCACCGCCCATAGCGGTTGGTGGCGGAGAAGGCCGCCCCGGGTTGGCAATCAACTCTTTCATGCTGCAGCCCGGCGAGGAGCGGATCGTCGGGGACCAACTCGTAAAACTCTTTCGCGACCACGCCGGGTAAGACGAGCAGAGTACAGCTACTACTTGCTCGCCGTCTGTAGCTTGCCGCGCAACACGGTTACCGACGCAGGCGGAAGCTCGTACAAGCTATCTGCATCCACGCTCAGAGTGGACGTGACCGGCGGCTTGTCTGGATCGGCGTAGCCTTGCTTTCGATTGGCATGCCACTCGTATTGAGCTTTTCCAAAGCTAATCCTGGTGACCGCTCCCCCAAACGACGCATTCCCGTGCGAATTGCTGAAGGCGATGCGCACCGAATGAGGATGATCGTGATCTTTGTTGATGAGCATTAACGACCATTGCCCATCGGGACGTTCGAGCGGGTAGGCGGTTACGAGCACATGTCCCTGCTGATCCTTCACGTCGCTGGAGGCTCTGAACAGCCGATGTTTGGCGTCAACCGGCTGCGCCCATTCCTGGGTCAAGAGTTTGGCCGCATAGTATTGGGACGTCGGCTGCTTGATTTGATAGTGCTCGTCAACCATGAACATGTGATAGGTTCCCCAACTGTTTTCACAGGCTGGATGGGGAGGCGAATAAGACAGAGCGTGATAGTAATGCGTGGAGGTGCCGCCAGCAGTCAGAAAACCCGCGAAGGAGTCGGCAAGCCACAGCGCCCCAAAGATGTCGACCGCGGCTTCGCCGCCATGATCGTTGGTCTCGGTGTCGAGCAGCGGGATGCCAGGGGGTATTCCGTCATCGCGCCACACCTGGATGATGTGTTCGATCAGCTCCGGTTCCTGATAAAGGTTCTCCCAGGGCGTGGTGCAACCGTCATAGGGGTAATGCTCAAACGACATGAAGGCAAGGTCCTGAAGTCGGCCATGCGCCTTCAAGTAGGCAAGAAATCGCCCCAGCCAGGAGGTTCGACCCTGCGTGTCAGGCCATACCTTGATGTCGTCCGTAACTCCTTCGAACACCGGGCCACCAAGTTTCAACTTAGGGTCGACTTTCTCGAGGGCGCTGGCAAACTGCAGGTAGAGGGTTGCGTAGTCCTCCGGCAACATGTATTGGCCATCGGGCTCTTCGCCCATTTCCACGTACAACACTGGGTAAGAGCGCTTTTTTAGGTAGATCATTTGCGCCGCTGCATCCTCGGGGGTGCTGTAGAGCATGGCAACGGGGATAATCGCTGGCAGATTGCGCGTGATTCCACTTGTAAAGAACAGATCCAGGCCCGGTTGATCTCCCGATTCCATGCGGTCGGGGGCAACGTAAAGATCCGAAGCGTCGTGCCAGGGATCTACCGAGGAGCAGAAGGTCAGTGTCTGCTTTTGGTCCGGGGAATGGCGCAGCAGATCCTTGAATTCACCGTTCGGCGAGAAAGTCCCGAGATAGAGCTCGCGAATTGCGTAGCCCAGGCAATGGCGCGGATCGGCTGCTCCGTGAGTGTCACAGGTGTTGGAAGATTGCATCATCAGTACGCGCACGTATTTGGTTTTAACCGGGGACGACTCCAGGCGAATGGTAGCGAGCCCCCCGTGTCCGTCACGTATCGATCCCGCGCTAAAGGTCTTCCACGCTCCCTTATCTTGTTCGTCCATGGCATCGCCCTCGCCAACCCAGTACTGCACCTCATAGACGCGGGCGAATGGTTCAGCCCAGGCGATGCGGATCTCAGTGATGGTTTCGCTCTTTTCCAGGTTGACGACCACCCATTGCGGATGGAGGGAGTCATCTTCGCCGGTAAATCTCTGGCTCAAGTACGGGTTGCTTTTCCAGTAGCTGTTCAAATCGCCATCATTCAGGCGCGAATAGCCGTCAAATTCGGTGCCATTGTTGCGGGTGAACCCACGGTGGCGAAGCGAATAACCGTAGGAATGGCGAATCATCTCCTGCGTGGGATTTGCGTTCCCGACGAAATAGCCCCTGCCGGCCGGGTCGCTCCAGCTGCCATTTGGATTCCAATGCCAAGCTTGAACAAATAAATCTGTGTTCTGCCGGTAACTCATGACGCCCCAACCCGCCGACAGGATCTGCTGGATCTGGTCAGGCCGGAAGAACATATCCGTGGCATTACTCGGAATGCGGTCGACGGTCGAACCCAGGGCGTAGAGCGGGCTGAATTGGTTCACCACTTTTTCGGTGTCCACTCTAACGACCTGTGCCGTTCCGGGAAGAACCAACGCACCCATGGATAATCCGAGCGACAGGCCGAGAACACCCCAAACTTTGCACAATCTCTCTGCCATCGTGATTTGCATTCAGCCATCACCTTTGATCCCCGAAGGGGAGTTGGAAATTGCGCAACTATTAAAACGTTTCATACTTGAGAAATCCACACAAATTTTTCGCTTCCCCATCGCCGGCTTCTATATAATTGCGCTCCTATCGGTCGAGCGCGAGTAATCGGAGAAGGGGTTCCCATGCGGATCAAAGTATTCCCCGACAAGAGTTCTGCGAGTCGTGCCGCTGCCGAGCAGGCGGCCGCCGCCATCCGCCGTGCCATTGCCGGGAGGGGCCGAGCGCGAGTTGTGGCCGCGACCGCAGCCTCGCAACTAGATTTTCTTGACGCGCTGACCAGGGCTCCGGAAATCAATTGGGTAAAGGTCGAAATCTTTCATCTCGACGAGTATGTGGGTCTGCCAATCACACATCCGGGCAGCTTCCGCAAAATGCTTCTCGAGCAATTGGTTCGGAAAACCGGGGTCACCGATTATCATTTGCTCGACGGCGACGCCGCGGATCCTCATGCGGTTGCTCTCAGCCTCAGCCGCACAATGGCCTCAGAGCCGGTAGACATCGCATTTCTAGGCATCGGGGAAAACGGTCACCTCGCCTTTAATGACCCGCCGGCCGATTTCGAAACCGAAACACCGTACATTATCGTGGACCTCGACGAAGCTTGCCGGCAGCAGCAGGTTGGGGAAGCCTGGTTTTCGAACATCTCGCAGGTACCCAGGCAGGCGATCTCAATGTCGGTGCGACAGATTCTTAAGGCCAAGGAGATTCTGGCGGTGGTGCCAGACACCAGGAAGGCGCAAGCCGTGAAGCTCTGCTTCGAAGGGGAAATCGGTCCGAATGCACCGGCGTCGATTTTGCGAACCCATCCTAACGCGACCATCTACTTGGACACGACTTCGGCTTCGCTGCTGAATGCGGCAACATTGACCAGGTTCTCTGAGGAATCGCCGGTCGCAATCAGCTCCTAGGCTGCCTGGTTCGGTAATGGCGAGCGTTTATAACCCGTCTGCGACCAACTCGATTCTGCCCCTGACCTGCTGGACGCGCGCGGGTCGGCGAGCCTCGACCACGATCACATTCGACCGGCCAGCGCTTTCGTTGCTCGTATTTTTTCTGCAAGGCGAATGCCAAGAGACGAACACTGATTCCGCCGTTTCGATTCGCATGCGCCATAAGCCAAACGCCAGCCGTCGACTTGGGAATCAAGGAGGAATGATGGGGCTAGAAGCGAAACTTTACTCAAGATCGTCGATACCGTGGCGTTACCGCGCACAGGTCTTCCTGGCACTGCTTTTCCTGATCCAGCCGGCGGCGTTTCCACAAGTCAAGCAGGCGAATGAAACCGGCCTGATCCGCGTGGATGCAACCCATGTGATCAATTCGTTCGATCCTGATAGCGCTCTTGGCAGCTCTCTCGATGTGCTTTCTCGCATGGACATCAACCGGGTCTTTACCCCTCACGTGATCCAGGAGGCGCTTTCAGCCGGATGGGGACCTATCACGTATCGCAACAATACCGAGCTGCGGATGGGGGCATGGCACTGGACCGAGAACGGCACCTGGAGCGATGCCGAACACCGGAGTGGCTACTTCACGGGCAGCACGGAACTGAAGGCGCCGATCAAATACATCCTTGCGTATGCCCTACCGCACCGAGGTTTCGCCACCAGCGGCGATCGCCCAGTGTCGGGTCCAAATCTGACCTACTGGAAAAGCAATCCCTATCTCACAAGTAAGTTCACACACGAGAGGGATGAGTTGCATCCGCAATGGGTGGTCGTCGACCTCAAGACGCAAAAGCCGGTGAGTGCAATTCGAATCAACTGGGAGAATCCCTACGCGACGCGCTATCAGGTGGAGTATTGGACTGGAGAGGACGCATTGGACTTTGATGGCGGGCCGAAGGGCGAGTGGAAAGTCTTCCCTTCCGGCGTGTTCAAGACCGGGCGGGGCGGAATCGTTACTCTTAAGCTGGCCAACAATCCGGTGAGCACAAGATTTGTTCGCGTCCTCATGATGGAATCTTCCAACACTTGTGACGAGCACGATCCCGCCGACATCCGCAATTGCGTCGGCTACGCGATCCAGCAGATTTCCCCGGGAACGGTTGGTGCAAATGGAAGCTTTAGCGAGATCGCAAAAGCTGCGGGCGAGCCGCTGACCGTGTACTGCGCTTCCTCGATCGATCCCTGGCATTCATCTGAAGACGTGCGCAACGACGGTTTCTACCAGCACACCGGCTTCGACACCTTCTTCACCAGCGGAATTACCAATAACCTTCCCGCGATGATCCCGGTCACCATGCTTTATGGCACGCCGGAAGACGCGGCGGCACAAATTGCCTACATCGAGAAGCGAGGTTACCCGATCGGCTATATCGAAATGGGAGAAGAGCCCGATGGGAAGCACGCCATGCCGGAAGATTATGGCGCCCTCTATCTGCAGTGGGCAGACGCCATTCACCAAGTGGATCCCAAGCTCAAACTAGGAGGCCCGATCTTTGAGGGCGTCAATGAAGACATTCACGTATGGCCCGATGCGCAAGGGCGGACTTCCTGGATGGGACGGTTCATCGCCTACCTTCAAGCGCACAACCGGTTGTCCGATCTCGCGTTCGTTTCCTTTGAGCATTACCCCTTTCAACCTTGCGAAATTACCTGGCAAACACTCTATTCCGAGCCCCAGTTGATGAAGCACATCCTACAAGTCTGGAGGGATGATGGCGTTCCACAGAATGTTCCTCTCATGGTCACGGAAAACCACCTGGCCGCCCAACTCACCGGACCAATGACGACGATTTTCGCCGCGCTCTGGCTGGCCGACAATGTCGGTTCGTTTTTCGAAGGAGGCGGCGCCGCGTTCTACCATTCGCCCATCCAACCACAAGGCCTTCAAGACAGCTGTCTGGGCTGGGCATCGTGGTCGAATTTCGTCTCCGATGAAAACTACAACATCAAGGGATACACGTCCCCTTACTACGCGGCCCGCATGATCAATGTCGAATGGGTGCAGCATCGCTCAGGCCAACACCGCATGTTCTCTTCCTCGAGCGATGTCAAAGATGACAAGGGAAATCTATTAGTGACTTCCTATGCCGTGCTTCGCCCTGACGGCAACTGGTCGCTTATGTTGGTGAATCGCGACGAACACAACGCCCACCCGATTCGCGTCGTAATCGCCAAAGGCGAAAGCAACGCCTCATTTGTCGGGCCGGTCCGATTCGTGACATTTGGGAGCGAACAATACGTCTGGGTCAACGATGGTCTAAACAGCCATCCCGATCCGAATAGTCCCCCGATGGCCACAACTCTCGCAGGCGGGCCAGATGCACAATTCATGTTGCCGAAGGCCTCAGTTTCGGTATTGCGAGGAAAAATCGACACCTCTGAAAAGTAGAAATATCGATGAAAAAGGATGGTGAAGCATGAATGGCAGAGTCTACTCCATGGTTTTGCTGACGTCGCTGTCGCTCGTTGCATTCCTCCGTGCGCAGACCCCAGGGCGCGAAATCGCCATCACCATCGACGATCTGCCCGCCGCCGGCGCAGGCGTGTCGGGAAGCGAAACCCTGGACATGACCGCGAAGCTTCTCGGGACGCTGCGTGATCAAAAAGTTCCAGCCGTCGGATTTGTCAATGAAAAGAAGCTTTACCGACAACCGGGAGAGGTAGATCAGAGAATCAAGGCTCTCGGCATGTGGCTGGACTATGGATTTGAACTGGGTAATCACACCTTCAGTCACGCCTCGCTGAGCCGTGTCCCGTTGAAGGATTGGGAGGAGGAAGTCGTTCGCGGAGAAACCGTCACTGCCTTGCTGCTTGCGCAACACAACATGAAGATGCGCTACTTCAGACATCCTTATCTCGATACTGGGCGCGACCTGGAGACCCGTCGGCAGTCGGAAGCATTCTTGGTCGCACGAGGTTACCGTATCGCGCCGGTCACCATGGACGCGTGGGACTGGATGTATGCCGGGGTTTACGAAGATGCGCGAAAGCGCGGAGACGCCGCCCTGCAGCAGCAGTTAGTGAGTTCGTATCTGTCTTACACCGCCCAAGTCTTTGACTATTACGAGAAGTTTTCAAAGGACCTGATCGGCTATGAACCGAAACAGATTCTGTTGCTGCACGGCAACTGGCTGGAGGCCGATCATATCGGCGAGCTACTCGAATTGCTGCGCAAACGCGGCTATCGGTTCGTCACCCTCCAGGACGCATTGAGCGACGCCGCCTACAGCATGCCGGACGACTTCATCGGCGAAGAAGGTACCAATTGGATCGACCACTGGGCCATCACTCGCGGTCAGCCGCCTCGGAACACTCCTACGTTCCCGCAATGGGTGATCGATCGCTCCCGGGCATTACCGCGTGCACCAAGTCAGCCCTAGCGGAAATGGCCGCGGGGTCAGCGCGGCAGTGAAAAGGCAAACACATCGCTGCCAGCGGCTATGGCGACGTACTGAACTCCATGGACCGCGTAGGTCATGGGTGAAGCACGCAGGTTCTGGCCGGTGTTGAAGTGCCAGAGAGCACGCCCGGTTTTCGCGTCGACGGCTTCAAGAAAGCCGCTGTCATCACCAAAGAAGACCACGCCACCGGCGGTTGCCAGCGTCCCCGCCCAGGAATCGCCACGTCCGATTTGAGGATAGCGCCAGACAACTTTGCCGTCGCGCACTGAGAGAGCAAGCAGATGCTTTTGAGCGCGCTCGCCAGGCGGGAGCTTGGCCCCGGTGTTGTAGTAGGTTTGCCCCTTCTTGAAAGGCTCGGGATTTGCGAACAAGATGTTACAGCTTTCGAGCGCCATCACATAGAAGAGCTGCAAATCCGGATTGTAAGAAGGCGAAAACCAGTTAGTGGCGCCGTTTATGCCCGGACAGATGCGAGTGCCCTGTTTCGTTGGTATTAGTCCGGAGACGACCGGTCTGCCAGTTGGGTCGATGTTCTTGGCCCAGTTCAATCTTTCAACAAACCGCGTTGCCTTCAGGAATTTCCCGTTTGTCCGGTCGAGAATATAGAAGAAGCCGTTTCGGTTTGCTTGTACGAGCAGCTTCTTCTTTTCGCCATTGTCTTCGATGTCGACGAGCACCGGGGTTTGATTTGCGTCATAGTCATAAAGGTCGTGGGGAGTGAACTGGAAATGCCATTTCCTCTGCCCGGTGTCAGGATCGATGGCCAAAACGCAGGCTGTGTAAAGGTCGTCGCCAGGGCGAGAGTCGCCCACGAAATCGGGAGCTGCGTTGCTCGTGGTCCAGTACAAGGTATTCAGTTCCGGGTCGTAAGTCCCCGGCATCCAGGTGGTCGCGCCGCCGTACTGGTAAGCATCGCCGGGCCAACTGGAAGACCCGAACTCCCCCGGACCCGGGATCGTCCAGAGATGCCATTTGAGCTTCCCGGTAACCGCATCGTATGCTTCGAGAAATCCGCGCACACCGGAGTCGCCACCGGAGGTGCCCACGATCACGTTGCCCTTGACGACCAGCGGCGCGCTGGTCGCCCCGTAATGCTTTGATTTCTCCGCATACTGAACGTCCCAAAGCAACCCTCCGGAGCGCGCGTCCAGGCAAAGCAGGTGCGCATCGTCGGTTTCGGTATAGACAAAATCCTTCCACACCGCGACCCCGCGATTTTTGTGCGCGGACGCATCATCCAGCAATCCTGAGCTGACCGGTCGTTGATAATGCCACAAGCTACGTCCGGTTTCTGCGTCGAGCGCGAAAACATGGTTCGAGGAGGTGACGTACATGATGCCCCGAACCACGACCGGAGTTACTTCTAGCATTTGTGAATTACCGGGATGGAAGACCCAGGCGGGACGGAGTTCGGCGACATTGGGGATGGCAATTTGATCCAAGCTGCTGTATCGGCGCCCGCTGTAGTCGCCGTTGTAGGAGGTCCAATTCTCGCCCACCGGGAGGGTGAGCAGATCCTCAGCTCCTACCGAGGTGACTGCGGTCGTTCGAATCTGCCCTGCCGCCAACAGGCAGAGGCCGAACAGCAGAGTTAAGGCCTGGCCACACGACTTCACCGCGAACTCTCCGTCGCGAGGACTGGAACCTCCTGGAGGGAGCCTCGATCGACGCCGTTAAGGTCTATCAGGTGAAGAGAAAGGCGCGTGGTTTTCGGATTGGCCGAGATTTCCCCCTGCAGCGAGACCGGTTCTGTGGGACTCACCTCGATTACCGGAACCGTCCCCAAAGTCGCGCCGCGCTTATCGTATAAGCGGGCCACCAGCCGTCCGGAAAAGAACACGCCAAAAGAACCGGCCAATCTGACTTTTTCCGCATCCACGCGAGTCGCCTGAAGACCCTTCAGGAGAACGCCTGCTTCGGTGATTCCATGAAGTTCGCCCGCCGCCCGGGTGGGAAACCATTCGGTTTCAAATTCGCATGACTCGCCCGGGCGAAGTCGACACAGCGGAGAATTCAGTTCGGCCTCCATGTAGAAAGGCGGGCTGCCTTCCTCTCCGCTGCTCAGAACTGGTTCGCCGTCGGCGTTGAGCTGCAATCCCGAGCCGTTCGTCCAAAAAATCACCGAGGCTTTGCCCGGGTAGGCGCGGTTCTCTTCGAAGCGAAAGCGTTCGACCATCGCATAGTTGGTGCTGCCGTCTAGAACCGCCAGCCAACCATTCGGCGAATCCAGCCACAGTTCCGCCGCCATATGCACGTAGTGCAGGGCGAATAAGCCATCGTCTCTCACCGAAACCGCGGGGTTTTGCGCGGGACCGTACCGCACATGGTAGCGGTTGAGATAGGCGCTCGACGGGTTCGCGGCGGTAAAGGCCCAAAAATTCTGATTGATTCGCGACTGCGCGGCCGACTCAGACGTGTCGTACTGAGAGACCGACTGCATAGACCACTCCAGACTATGACCCGTCACATTCTTCATCGTGGCATGAAAACGAGCTCGAGGCGAATCCGCATCAAGGTGGATCGTGCGCGAGAACTGGACTCCGGTTTGGGGGTCGGCGGGGCCAATCAACTCCACTTCGCATTCCTTGCCGTCTGAAATCTTGCGAAATGTGAAGGGCCCATCGTCGATCACATCGGAGTCTCCTGCCCAATGCTGTTCATCGTCGTTGCCCTCGGGCAATAACCAGAGCTTGTCGCCACCGTAGTTGAACCATTGTCCGGCGGCGGGTGGGAAATATTTGCCCGCGTACTTCGGATTTACAAACAGGTAGGAATGCCCAGCGAAACTGAACTGGATCAATCGTCCGCCGTTCTGCGGGATGAAGGTCAATTGAACCCACGGGTTTGACATCTGCTGCGCATGCCAACCCTTGTATTCCACGGGTTCAACTCGACAAGTTGACGGGGTCGATGATGGAGCTTTCGCTTGTCCCAGCCCGCAGATTGAAACCACGCAGCTTAAGATCGCCAGCAAACCCGCTTTTCGCACTCGTTTCATGGTTAATGGTTGCGTTGCTTGGCCTCCTAAAAACGGAAGCAAAAGACATGAAACGAAAGTTTTCGATTCACGTCAAGGATTTTGTGATATACCAGCTTTTTCTCTTGTTGGTCGACGAGCTCAGGGGGGCCCAATTTTGAAGTTCCTGCCGTTAATCCTGATCATGGCGTTCCCTACCATGGCGCAGGAGCGCACGGTCGATCCTACCTGGCTCCACCGCTACGTTCCTGAGGTGGCGGAGGCAGCGAGCAAGATGGCCTCACCGACTTGCCACTACCAGCCGATTTTTGGCGAAGGTGATCATCAGGCCAACGCCATCCAGAGTGTCACGCGTTTTGCAGAGGCGACGATCGACCCCAACGGGACCTGCCAAATTGTCGACTACGATCGCGAAGAGGAGCTCTATTTCATCCTTCAAGGCAGCGCTGTGCTGCACTACGGAAACGAAAAGCGGCCGATGCAAGCCAATGATTTCACCTATCTGGCGCCCGGCACAGAGCATTCCCTGGCAAATACCGCCCCTGGACCGTTGCGTGTGTTGGTCATGGGTTTCAAAATCCCGGCGGCGGCTTCGATTGGAAAGTCCGCACTTCAGCCCAAGATCGTCAATCTCGACGCCGTTAAGGAAGAAACAGTTTCTGGCCATCCCACATCAGTTCTTTACAAGTTGCTGGCCGGCCCGCGGACGGGACAGCGCGATGCCATCGACGATGCCTACGTCATCACCAGTTTTTTTCTGATGGATTTTGCTCCCGGAGGCACAAACTTTCCACACCACCACGAAACCGCCGAGGAAATTTACCTCGTCCTTGACGGCGAGGGCCAGATGGTTGCGGGGAGTGGGATCGACGGTGTGGAAGGGCGCTTTCCAGCCCGAGCCGGGGACGCTTATTACTTTAGGCCAAACTGCACGGTCGGGTTCTACAACCAGAACAAGCCCGGAGCCAAGGCGCACATTCTAGCTGTCAGGTCCAAGGTTCCGCTCCCCAGGGATGCGGACTGAGAGAAAAAACAAGCAAAGATCGGGGACACTCATGCAAAACGCTAGTCGTCGTTCCTTCATAAAGTTGGTAGCGGCTGCGCCGCTCATCAGCCGGATTGCAGCTCGCGATCTTTACGCGCAAGCCGCTACCGCGATGGGTAAAGACCCACGGCAGAATGTCTATACACGCTTGGGTGTGAAAACCGTCATCAATTGCCGGGGAACCTGGACTTACCTGAGCGGATCGCTCGAATTTCCCGAAGTCCGCGAAGCCCAGCTCGAGGCAAGCAAGCACTTCGTCAATATTCTTGATCTTCAGCGTGCGGTGGGACGACGCCTTTCGGAGTTGACCGGTGCGGAGTCCGGCATCGTGACATCGGGCGCAGCCGGCGCCATGGCCGCTGCCGCAGCTGGTTGTATGGCTGGGACAGATGACAAGAACATCTGGCAACTCCCCGACACTACCGGCCTGAAACACGAAGTAATTATGGTGGGAGGGAGAAGCGCCTTTGACAGTGCGATTCGACTGACTGGCGCGAAACTGGTGCTGGTCTATTCGCCAGAAGAACTCTCGAATGCGATCAACGAAAATACCGCCATGATTTACACCACCGACCTGGGTGAAAAGCTGCAAAAGCAGTTATCGATTGCGAAAGAACGAAACGTTCCCATGTTGCTGGACGATGCAGCCGGCATTCCACCGGCAGACAACGCCAAGTTGTATGCCAAGATGGGTCTCGATCTCTACTGCTTCTCGGGTGGCAAGGGACTGAGTGGACCGCAATGCAGCGGACTCCTCCTGGGAAGAAAAGACCTAATTGAGGCGGCGCTCCTCAACTGCAGCCCCCGCGAAGGCGCCGTATGCCGGCCGATGAAAGTTGGCAAAGAAGAGGTTATCGGTTGCCTCACGGCGCTTGAGACCTGGTTGAAACTAGACGAAAAAAAGGTCTATGCGGAATGGAAGGGGCGGGTGGACCGTATACGCAAGCTTGTAGACACCGTTCCCGGCGTGAAGACCGACATTTATATCCCGGAAGACGGCAACCGGTATCCCACGCTGAAGGTCTCCTGGGACCAAGAGGCATGGAAATTCAGCATTGCCGATTGCGTACAGCAGCTGCGCGCGAGTAATCCAGTCATTGAAGTGCTGGGGGCTGACAATCCGAGTCTGGTTAAGGCGGTACGGGAAGGAAATCCGAAGCCCACTGCGAAAGAACGTAAAGCCCCAGATCACATTGAACTGGTTTCGATGACCATCAAACCCGGGGAAGAAATCATCGTGGGACAAAGACTGCGGGCGGTCTTGCGAGCGGCACAACAAGGCAAAACCGCCGCGTGAATT
>Ga0134127_10000098_pt1 | contig 119074 bp, 78 predicted proteins | sample KB31753_FD_96459 | JGI IMG/M metagenome (GOLD analysis project Ga0134127, IMG submission 96459) | Terrestrial soil microbial communities with excess Nitrogen fertilizer from Kellogg Biological Station, Michigan, USA - KB3-175-3 | ecosystem: Environmental > Terrestrial > Soil > Unclassified ... | reverse complement strand
TTCACGTCCGCCACCACCGCCGCCAGCGACTCCGCGGCGCCGTTGTGCATATAGGGCGGCAGCGTGAGTGCGCCCAACAGCGACGGCACGTTGAACCCGCTCCCCCGGCCATCGCCGTTGTAATCAATGCCCAGGGCATCCTGCCCTGGCACGAACGTGTTGGTCACGACGGTGGGCGCAGCCTTCTCGTCCGCGCCAATATTGTTGCCCAGAAGGTTGGTCTGGCCCGGGACGCCCAGATTGAAGGAGCCAATGTCGCGCAGGAAGCGGTTCAAGTATTGAGCGCCCACGGGATTGCCTGTGAACGTGCCGTTGCGTTCGGTGATAGCGAAACCCTCGGAGGCCGCCGGGGGCGAGGTGAAATCCTTCAGGCTAACGGTCCAATTGTCCCCGCTGTGGCAGTGGACGCAGTTCGCCTTGACGAACAATTCGCGGCCGCGGGCGACGTCGGCCGTCGCCGGCGCGTTGGGCGATCCCAAAGTCGGGCCATTGGGTGTGCGCACGGCGTTGCGCACCCACTCGCGCAGCGCGGTGAGCGCCGGCACTTTGTTGGCGCTGCCGGGCAAGGTCACTGTCAACTGGTCGCGATTGGCGCTGGGGAGCGCGAAAGCATTCAGCGCCGTGGGCGCCACATTGAGGTCGCCTCCGGGCCCAATCATCAGCCCATGGTTTGGGTCGAGATTGTTTCCGTTGATGGGCACCGCCAGCGGACCCGGCCCGGAAACGTTGCGGATGTTCGCCTCGAAGTCCTCAATCTCGTCGAAGATGGCCGAATAGTTCAGCACCCGTTGCTGGCTGCGATCATGGGGATTGAAACTGGCGTTGAGTGGCACACTTTTGCGCGGGCCGGCGTTGAACTGCCAGATCACCCCATCGGTCAGTCCCTTGAAATGGCAACTGGCGCAGCTCTGCCAGCCGTCCATCGACAACCGCTCGCGCAGCGAGTTGGTCCCCGGGATGGAGTCGAAGTGGCCGCGCGACGAGAAGAACATTTCTGCGCCGACGAGATTCGTTTCACCGGCGGAGCCGGGCACCGGCAAGGGGGCCGTTTGCGTTGTGGCGATGACAGTGTCGGTCGTCAGGTCCACCACGGAAACATTGCGCGAGACGAAGTTCGCGACGAAAGCGCGCGTGCCCGTACTATTGATGGCAATGCCCTGTGGGTTTTTACCGGCATTGGCGCCCGCGGTGGCCGCGTTGGTGGGTTCGTTGAGATCGATGTAGCGGGTTGTGTTATTGTCCACCGTGAAACTCAGGCTGTCATCGGCCCCAACGTTCAACTTGACCAGCAGGTCGCTGGCGGCCGAAACCACGTAAGCAGCTCCGGGACCGGCTTGGGTCGTAAACGCGATCGCCCACGGATTGGCGAAGAACAGCCTGGGTTTGTTCGGCTCGGGATCTTGCGCGCCCAGGTGCAGGTTCAGTGCGCCGAGGTCGGTCGGACTGCTGTGCACGCCGCCAATCTGATTGAGAAAGGCGTGTGTATCCAAATTGAACCGCAGCGGCCCACTGGGCGAGGCGGCGATGTTGGGCACATAGGCACGGTCGCCGCGAATCACGATGCTCTGAAGTTGGTTCGGGAAGGCAAACGTGTCGGGGGCCGGCGGATTCGTCTGCGCGAGAAACTTGAAGCCGGTGACTCGTGGGGCCAGTGGAATCGTGCCTCCAGGGGCATAGCCGTTGATGTTCAGGGAGGACGTGACGATGTTGAGAAAAGTGACCAGGCCTTCTTTGCCCAAGTCGTCTCCTTGTCGCCCGCCGGGCTTGGTAAAAGAGAGGAACCGGGTTACGTAGAGCCTGGAGTTGTCCGCCGTGACCGCCAGGCCGCGTGGCTGAAACTGGCGCGAGTGGTCTGGCACGTTGGCCAGGCTGGTGCGCAGGTTCACATGTCCGACAATCAGTCGCGTCGTCGTGTCGATTACAGTAATCGTGTCCTGGCCGCTGTTGGCAACAAACACACGCAGGCCGTCGGGCGAAACGACGAGGTTCCAGGGTTCGGCCCCGGTGGTGAGATGGCCGTTGTTGCCCACCGTCGTATCGACCGCTGCGTTGAAAGCGCCCCAAACTGGATTAGTGATTTTGATCGCGGTGACAGTGCCGGCCGCGGCGTTGGCAACGTAGGCATATTGGCCGTCGGGCGTGAGGGCGATGCTTTGGGGCTCATCGCCCACTTGGATCCTGGCCAATTGCGCATACGTGTCTGTACGAAGCACGCTGACTGAGTCGTCGCTCGGGTTGACGACCCAGACCAACGAGTCATCGCGCGAGACGGCAATTGGACTGGAGTAGGTCGGGCGGTTCCAGACCTGGGCCCGCGCCTCTTCAGGCCAGGCGCAGACCGCGAACCCCAACCAGGCCGCGGCGTAAAGCGTGCTGCAATTCCATCGTGCAACCCTCGAGTAGGGAGGGCGGGTGAGTTTCATAAAGGGCATTCCTTTCGCTGACCGCAGTCCGGCCAAGTGGATCAATTTGTCTGAACCGTCCAAACCTTTTGTGTGATTAGACCGTTCGTTATCTCATTTGCCGTTCGCAGGCAAGCCTGAACTCAGCAGCCTGAACTCAGCAGATGAACTCAGCTCGAGTAGATGCGCCCAGTTGCGCGTTGACAGCGCGCAGGGCCGATCCATTCTGAGGCATGAGCAGGCGAAGCCGACGAATGCGCGGCATCACGCTGGCGCTCGTGGCCGGCGGGGTGATCGTGTGGCGCTGTTTCGCGCCTGCCGGGCGGATGGAGGTTCAGCTCGTGTTCATTGGGTACACAAATACACCGTTTGTCGCGCCAAGTTGGCATTCACCGGGACACTCCACGCTCTATCTCTCCGAAGCGTTGTTGTGCGCCACGAATACCGGTTCGGTCCCCGTGAAGCTGTGGTCGGCCATTCAACTTCCCAATATGACGAACACGACCCAGTTTGCTCAACCGACCGGGCGAGGGCTTCCAGCCGTGCTGAAACGTGGCGAGAGCGTGACCGTATCGGTTCGTTACCCGATGACCGGCCGCGCGTGGCAGACCGAGTTCATGTACCAGCGGCACGATCTGGTAGACCGGATATTCGACAAGGCATGGGGCACAGGCAACCGGACCGTTCAAACGTGGACACAGCACTTGCTCCCAACTACAGAGTTCAACTGGGTGCAAAGCGGTTGGATAAACCCGCCGCCGGCGTGGTTACGGAACTCGGCGGAGTTCTCGCGGAGCACGGTCTGGATAAGGAAAACTGAGCCAATCGTTGTGCCTGACAAGATCGCGCCTGCCGCGTGGGATGGCAGTATGGGATTGCCTTCTGCGACCGCTCTGAGGTCGGATTTCATCGTTCCGTCCGCAACCCCCAGCCGCTATCACCTCACCGCGCCGCCAGATTGGAGAGGGGTTGACCTGTCCGATTTGACCCCATAGCGCGGACGCTCCTACGATGTCCGCAGCGTTGAGCCCGCCGGAGAGCTCTCTCTGGGACACTTTTCGTTTGAATACCTCCTCTCCATCGCCGATTCTTTACGGAGTCAGCCTCAAGCCCTTTGGCGGCGGCCAGGGCAGGCCTGAACTCACCGATTATGAAACGTTGCCTTCTCGGTTTTGCGCCCAGCCTGTTGGCCATCGCTCTTCTCGGTCCCGCGCCCACTCGCGGCGCGGAAGCGGCCCCGCCGAATCCCGCCGACAACGTCCTCCAGCAGGAACTCAAGCAGCAACAGCTCAAGACCACCACGCGCAAAGTCGGCGAACAACTCGAAGCCATCATCGCCGAGTTTGAACGCAATGGCATCCAGGGCGAAGACGTGAAGGTCCTGGGCGCCATCCGCACCGTGCTGGACAGGCTCTCGCAGCGGGACATGGAGAAGGTCATTGCCTTCCTTCAACAGACGCGCGCTGCCAGCGATCCTTCCGAGTCCGCCAAGCACGCCACCGAAGCCTTCGCCGGGCAGAAGACCATCATCGTCCAGCTTCAGCAACTGGTGCTCGAATACCAGCGCCAACAGGCGCTTTATGAGATGTCGCTCCGCCTCAAGGAACTGGCCAATCGCCAGACCGCGAACATGTGGCTGGGCGTTGCGCTCGCCAAATCCACCGAGGGCAAGCCCGGGTTCCACACGTTTGACGAGAACCAGAAAATCAGCTTGCGCTATCAGCAGTCCGAACAAAACCCGCTCAAGGACGAAGTCGCCGCCATTCTCAAGAAACTCGAAAAGCTCACCGGCGAAATCGCCGATGGCCCGACGGCCGAGCGCCCGAGGGCGGCCCTCGAGCAGGCCCGCGAAGGCGGGTTGACGCCCGCGCTCGAAGCGGCGGCGACGGAGCTTCAGGAGAACAGCCTCAAGCTCCTCTCCGCGATCGGCAACGAAAAGAAGGCTCGCGACCAGTTGCGCGAAATCGCCCGGTTGCTCGTCCTGTCCCAGGACGCCATCGATGCCCTCAAGCAGGCGATCCAGGAATTGGACCGCGCCATGGATGCCCAGAAAAAAGTGACCGCGGACACCAAGACCTCGAAGAAAAAGGACGAAACCGACCGGCGCGCCGCCGAGCAGGCGGCGGTCGTCGATGATACCGACCTCATCCGCCGCGACATCGACAGCCTGGCGCCCATTGCTTCCGAGCACCTCAAGGGCGCCGTCGCGAAAATGCAGGACGCCCGCGAGAACCTTGAGAAGCAGGACGAAGCCAAGCGCCGCGTCGAGAGAGCCCAACCCCGCCAGCAGGAGGCGCTCACCGAGATGCAGCAAGCCCGCCACGCCCTCGAAGAGCAACTGGCCAAAGCCGAGGAACTCGCGGAAAAACCCGAGAACGCCCTGGCCGCGCTCCGGGAGCTTCAGAAGGAAGTGCGCGAATTGATCAAGGACGAAGACCAGCACCGCCAGGACACGGCGAAAGCGGACCGGAACGACCTTCCCTCGAAGGCGCCCCGGCAGGGCGAACTGAAGGACAAATCACAGGATCTCCAGGCGCGCGCGGCGACCCCTTCGCCCGAGGCCGCCTCGGCCCTGGGCGACGCCGCCAACCAGATGCAGAAGGCGCAAAACTCCCTCGCCCAACAGCAGAACAATACGGCCGCGCAGCAGGCGGCGCTCGACGCATTGCAAAAGGCGGACGAAGCCCTCGGCAAGGACGTCGCCCGGCTTGAACAGGCCGAGAAGGACCTCGCGAAGCTCGAAGAACTGTCCAAGAAGATTACCGAAATCATCCAGGACCAGCAAAAGGTCCAGGGCGCCACCGCCCGTCAAGCCGTCAAACCCCAGCCCGAGCCGCAGCCTACGAAGGAGCTTTCGGAGAAGCAGGACAAGCTGGGTCAGGACACCGGGGCGTTGAAACAGGAAGCGGCGGCTCCCGCGCCCAACGCCGCCCCGCATCTCGACGCCGCGCAGAAACAGATGGCCGACGCCAAATCGCAACTCGACAAACCCGCCGCCCGCGAAGCCCAGCCGTCGCAAAAGCAAGCCCTCAACGAACTGTACCAGGCCAAAAACAAGCTCGACAAAAAGATCGACGAGTTGCGCGACCAACTCGGACTTCCGCCGCAAAGCAACGACAACCTGGCCCAGGCCCAAAAGGCCATCGAACAGGCCCAGCAGGACGTGAACAACGCGCTGTCCGAATTGCAGCAGGCGCCGCCCGGATTAATGGATGCCTTGCAAAAGCAGCAGCAGGAGATCGCCAGTGCGCTTCACGAATTGCGCCAGGATTCCCCGCAAGCCAAGCCGCTTGCACAGGCCCAGCAGGCTGCGAACGATGCCGTGCAACAACTCGGGCAAAGCAATCTGCCGAAAGCCATCGAGTCGATGAAGGCCGCCCAGGGCGCGATGCAGCAGGCGAACCAATCCGGCCAGCCGCAGGCCCAGGCCGCAGGCCAGGAAAACAACGGACAACCCAACGGTAGGAAGGGGCAGACTCCTTCATTGAAGGACGTTTCCCAGCAGCAAGCCGAAGTTCAAAAAGCCGCGGAAGCTCTTGCCTCCGCGCAAAAGGCCACACCGCAATCCGCAATGGAATCCGCCGCCGGAGCTCTGCAAAACGCCGCAAACGGCCTCGGCCCGCTGGCCGCGGGCGCGTTGGGCCAGCTCCCGTTCGGCGCGCAACAGTCCCTTCAGAGCGCCGAAGGCAGCAGCAGCGAGGGCAGCGCCCAGGCTTCCGGCGGCCAGAGCACGCCGGCGCAAATGAGCGCCCAGGCGGCCGCCAATGCCTTGGCCCAGGCGCAAGCCGCGCTTTCGCTCGCCCAGGCCGGACTCGGCTCCGAAGGTGCCGGTCAGCAACCGGGGCAGGGCCAGGGCCAGGGTCAAGGTCAAGGTCAGGGCAAAGGAAAAGGCAAAGGCCAAGGTCAGGGACAGGGTCAAGGCCAGGGCAAAGGCAAGGGTCAGCCGCCCCCGGAAGGCAACGGCAACGATGGCAATTGGGACGGGACAGGTGGCGGCAACGGTGAGCGTCGCGGCGTCGCCGGCGCTGGAACATTCACCCGACTTCCCGGCCGCGACCGCGCCGCGCTCCTCCAATCGCAAGCTGAGAAATACCCGCAGGAGTACGGGCCGCTGGTTGAGCAATACTTGCGGAACCTTTCGGATCAGGGTTCGCAGAAGTGAAGCTCCATAGTTCCGAATGGAGAAGCCTCCTTCGTGCGGGTTGGGATGCATACTACTCTGGTGGATCCTGCGCCGAGGAACGCCGTACAGCCCACGGGGGGCGCGGGATTCACATGCTGGGATCTGACTGTGTGGTAGTAGCAGAACAGGATTTGCGCCAGCCAGCCATCAAGAGAGGAACGATGGTAACGGCACAAAATCGCTCCGGCGCTATCTCAACTCCGCGCGATAGAACCGGCTCCCGATTCCCATCGCGTTGTCGAAGTAGCTCCACTTTTCCGTCACCAGCCAGTTCGTCGCACGCGGTTGCCAGCTTTGAACACCCGCGGCGCTTTCAAGGACGATGCGCTGGCCCGGCACGCCTGAGATGTCCACGCGAATTTGCGAGCCGGCATCGCGGGCGATGGCAAGCCGGGACGGCTGAAGGCTGGAAAACACCGTCAACAATTCCGGCGCGTAAAGATAACGCGCGCGGCCGGCATCCTTGATTTTCGCCAGGAGTGAGTGGACACCGGGAGCTGTGTTCACCGCTGTGACATCGAAGCTAATCGTAATCAGGCCAACAGTGTTCGACGTCGTGCCACTGGCAGGCAATTGGCGCACGAGCCGCTCATTGCCATTCCACGGATTGTAATCGTCATCCAGGTAAATGCTGATCGTGGCGTTGCTGGTGGCCGGTTTGGCCCACTGATAATAGAGCGTGACGGTGTTGCTTTGGCCGTGCGCCATGAGGTTCGTGCCGGCCAGGCTGAACTTGATTACGTTGGGCCAACTGCCGTAGTTGGCAGGAAGTGGCGTTCTATTTGCGCTGACACCGGCGCCGAAATCCCAGCGCTGGTTGTAGCCGAAGGCAGGGCGGTCGGAACCAGCGGGTTGGTCGAGACTCTGCCGGTCCCCGCCGCCCAACCGGCTGTAGTAAAAGCCGGCGCGAGCGCCATTAGTCTCGTACGGCGTGAACCACGCGGCACGGTCCCCTGCGACCAGCATGGCCTCGGTATCACTGGCGGGATTGGAGAGCTGAATGGTGGCGTGATACCAGAGGTGCATGTCCGAATGCGCGCTGCCGTAACCGCCCGGCAACGCGGTCAACCGGCGATTGTACGAGCTGGGCATGAATTGGCCGTGGGGGTAGCCGCCGAAGTCCTGGTAGCAATTGTCGGCGAAGAGGACGTTCTCATAGATGCGCAAGGGTGCGTCCGAGACGAGCAGCGGGTCCGTGTTGCCGTCTTCGTTGACGGGATGCGGATCGAGCGTGGTGACGTGGTCGACCCAGACGCCGTTCGTGCCGAGCAACTGGCTCAACTGGCACACCAGCGAGCCGCCCCGGCTGTGGCCGATGAGGTGCAGGGGAAGTTCAGCGAGCGCATGGCCACTCAGTTCCGCGATGAAATTGGTCTGCAAGAACCGCGGCACCACGACAGCGGCGACTTCGTAGGTGTCGTATTGGTCGAAGAACCCCGCGAGATCGCCCCAATCGAGCTTGATGACAATTTCGGCGCTGAAATCGTTTGTCGGGTGCCCGCCCGCGAGTTTCCGCGAAGTGACAGTGAATCCGCCGTTGTTGGCGACGGTCACTTCGTAGCAAATCACGTTCGTTCCCGGAAAACGGTAGTAACCGGGAATGTGGCCGGCCATCCCCAGCACCCAGCCTTGCGCGTTGCCACTGAAGCCGTGCGTGATGACCGTCACGCCGGCGCCGCATGCTGGCTGAAGCCAGACGGCATTCAACAGCGTTGCGCTGAGGAGGAACAAAACCGGCAATAAGCTGGGCCTCGAGTTGAAGCAGTCCCGCTCGTGTTGATGTTCGAATGGAGTCAAATGACCTGCGGTTTGCGCAGCAGCGTACGTAAATCGACTTCGTGCTACAAGCCTGCTCACGAAGCGAGCGCAGCCTGCAGCGAGCGAAGTTCCTCCGCGACTTGCGCCGGATCGCTCAGGGTCTGCGCGATCTCTTCGCGGAGTAACTCGCGGTAGCGCTTGCGAAACCGGTGCACCGCCACCCGCACGGCGCCCTCGTCCATTTGAAGCTCCTTTGCGGCCTGCGCGTAGGGAATGGCAGACTCGCCCACCATCAGGCAGCCCTTCGCCCGAGCGAATAGCGCGGATTTGCCCGCCGCGGCGGACTCGTCGCGCAGGCGCGTGATGACGCGCTCCAGAAGCGCCAGCGCCCATTCGCGGTCGAAGGCGCGGTCGGGACTGGCCGCGTCCGGCGGGTCGAGGTGATAACGTTCGTCAGCGCTTTGCCAATCCAGCGAGAGATGCTGTGCGCCGCCGCCGCGTTTCTGGCGCTGGGACTTATCCCACTCATTGGCGAGGAAATGTTTCAGCGACGCGAGCAGAAAGGCGCGAAACTTCCCGCGCTCGGCGCTGAGTCCTTCGAGATAGTTCTTCTCGAGAAATCGCGCGAAGAAGGCCTGCACCAAATCCTCGGCATCTTCCTTCGAGTGCCCTTGGCGGCGAATGTAAGCGTAAAGTGGATACCAATAGATTTGACAAAGCTCCCCCAGCGCCCGGTCGGATTGTGGCGACGACTTGCGCCCCGCCGAGAGAACAACCGTCCAGCGGGTCGTGACGAAAAAGTCTCCAGCGGGCGCGGGAGGACTGCTCGCGGATGACGCAAGGTCTGATTCACCAGCCATTTCAGCTCCTCAGTAGTAGAACAGGCTTCCAGGCTGTCTCCACGGCCATCCTGCCCGCGGAAGAAACTGGGGCTGGAAGCCCCAGAGACAGCCTGGAAGCCTGTCCTACGATATATTGGTTCATTGGTTGTTCATGCCGGTCGCGTCGCGATGATTTCCAAGTATTCCGCAAGCGCTTCGGTCTCGTCGGCCCGCGGGGAGGTGTTACTGGCCGTCTGAAATTGCACCAGAGCCGCTCGCAACGCCTGCTGACGCGGCTCATCGAGGGCTGCGAACGCCTTTTGGGTAGGCCCGTAATACTTTCGGAAAAACTCGATCGTTTCGGCGGGAGCAAATGGATAGACCAACTTCGCGATGCGGCGCGTGCAACGAATGGCCGCGAAGTTTTTCAGGCGCTCGCGCACGGTTCGTTCGTCGCCCCAGAGCATGGGCGCCGGAATCCCGGGCGGCGAAGGCGGCAGATGGGCCTGGAACACGTCGAACATTTTCCCGAGCAGCCCTTCCGGGGTCCAATTGGCCAGCGCGATCAGGCCGCCCGGTCGCGTCACGCGAAACAATTCGGCCGCCACAATTTCAGGCCGCGGGGCGAACATGACGCCGTACATGCTCACCACGACATCAAAGCTGGCGTCGGCATAGGGCAAGGCCTCGGCGTCTCCCTCGGTGAACGCGATCGACAGCTTCGCCTCCAGCGCCCGCGCCCGCGCCTGTTCGATGAGGTTCGCGGCGATGTCCACTCCGCTCACGACGCAGCCGTCGCGCGCGGCGATGACGGCCAGGTTGCCCGAGCCGCAGGCGGCATCGAGCAGGGTCCGTCCTGGCTTGAGTTCAAGCCGGGCCATGAACTCTTCGGCCGAAGGCATGATGTATCGGGCCACCTGGCCGAAATCCCCGGCTTCCCAGGTCGCTTTTTGCCGGGCCTTGATGGATTGAATGTCTGGAACGCTCATTTGGATTGTGGGTGGAGTGTATTCAGTGTGGGTCTGGGTTCATTCGAGATGGGCCCGCTCGATGAGTTTGTAACGCAGCGTGACCGCGGACTTGTCGAGCGAGGTGATTTGAAGGATTCCCATGCCGTCAGTTTTCGTTCGGAAGCCGTGCGTTGCGGGAAGCGCTGCTGCCGGCGTCGGCAACAGCGGCGGGCCATAAATCTGTGTTCGCAACAGGCGGTCCAATTGCCCGGGGGTGACGGTGTCCCATTCGTTTGATTTCAAATCCACGATGCTCATTTGCAGAACACGAAGTCCGTCTGTACCGGCATCGACATCGTAGCCGTGGCGCATCATCCAGGAGGAATTGCGTTCAATGCCATCCACGAATTTCGTGCCATCCTTCTGCACGGGAAATGCGCCGGCTTTTCCCGTGTCGAAGTCGAACATTTCGATGACTTGCACTTCCCGCTCCGGGCCGAGGCGGGTCGGAACGAAGGTCCGCGAACTGCGGCCCACGGCGCCTCGGTCGCTCGGCTGCAGCCTCACGTCACGAAACTCAATCCACTGCACCGGCCGGAGTTGTAGTTCAAACTGCTTTACATTCGCCAGAGGCAGTTTCCGGAACGTGTAGGTCCAAAGCATCGCCGGCTCGGCCGGCGTGCCGGAGGCGCCCTGATAAGTGTGCTGGGCTCCTTTGGAATCGACCGCGATGACGCGCATGTCCCAATCCCGACTCGGCTTCGTGATCACCATGGTCACTTCGGCCTCGCCATTGCGTTCGCCAACCTGATGCACCTTGGCGTCAATTCTCGGATACTCTGGCAGCAAGGTTTGTGTGCTCGAGCTTCGATCACTGGCGTGGGTCGAGAGAGTCTGCCACAGGCCCATCCCGAAGCCGAGGCGGGCCGTTGTCTTTGTGTCCGTCGGCAGGAAGGAACCGATCACCGGCCAGGCGAGTTGGAGCAGTTTCCCGTCGCGGAATACTTCGCCCCCTGCGCTGCCGCCGCCGCCCTCGCCAAATTCGAGCGACGGCCCCGAGGCTCCGTCCGGCAGGTCCTTCCATCGGAAAATGAAATCCTTGTTCGTGCGGCCTGTAACGAACGACTCTCCGAAGTGGAGCACTTCGAAGAGCGTGTCGGGAATGGCGGCGCCGTCCGGCGCCCACCAGCCGTTCGGCGCGGAATTGCCGTCGGACACGGCGAGCAACTCCACGGTGGACCGGCCCAGTTTGCCGGACCACGCGCCCGTCTGCGGATTGCGGACCGCTACTTTGGGTTCGGCGCGTTGCGGAAGCTTGCTGTGCTTGCCGAGTCCCTTGCCTTGCAAGGCCACATCCCGAAACTCGACCCAATGCAACGGACGAATTTGCGCGCGAAACTCCTTCACTCGCGACAGCGGCACACGAAAGGTGTAGGTCCATGTGGCTGTTTTTTCGGCTGGCGTCCCAGTGCCGTCCGACTCGGTGTGTTCCACGCCGTTCGTGTCGACGGCCACGATCTGTGTTTGCCATAAGCCGTCATCGAGCCCTTGCACGACGGTGAGTTGTGCCTGGCCATCGCGTTCGCTGGCGTGATGGAAGTTCACGGTCCACTTTGGATCTCCGGCGTGGTATGAAGAGCTCCTGTTCCGGTTCAACGCGTCTGACGTGGCGACAGTCCGCCACGGCGGGATTCCGACGCCCAACCGCAAGTTCACCGAGCGCACGGATTCCGGCCAGGCCATTCGCACCGGCCAGGCGTTTTCGATTAACTGTCCGTCACGCAGCACCGTGTTCCCGGTGGAAAGACTACTCGAAGGGTCACTTTCAATAGTGGGAAACGTCGCGCCATTGGGCAGGTTCACAAAGCGAAATATCAAGTCCTTGTGGAGGGTGTTCGCGACGGTGAGTCGGCCCGGAGTTTTGATCGAATACACCGCGGGTGCGAGTGGCGTGCCGTCGGGTCGCCACCACTCGTTTGATGCCACTGCGACGTCCGAGAGCGCCAGCAGTTCCATCCGGCCACCGTTGGGCAGCGTGGCGACGAGTGCGCCTGTGGCTGAGTCTTTCGCAGCGACCTGGTTTGGCTTATGCTCAAAAATGCCAGACCGCCCGGCCCGCTTGAAAATGCCAGACGGCGGCTTTGCCCGATAGGCCACCGCCGCAAGGATAGCCACGCAGGCCAGTCCAATCATGATCGCGCCCGGCGTGCGGCTCCACCACCAATCGCCGCTGGAATTTTTTGTGTCCCCACTCAGCCGGACCGCGCGCCAGACCCGCCGCACGATAAGGAAGTCCACCCACGCGCACACGGCCAGTGCGATAAACGCCACAACAGCCGGCGGCGGATTGCGCAACGGACCTTCCGCCATCGAAACCGCCCACCATTGGATCGTGTTGGCCACGCCGAGGTAGAGCAACACATCCAGTGCGACCAACGGGAAGAACAGCCCGTCGAAGAGCGCCAACGGCAAGCCACCGATGCGGCCACGTGAGCGGCGAATATCCCCAACTGCGAGCCACCCTAAGATGGTGGTTCCGAACGGCGCTGTGATCCCCAACGGCAGCACTGTGACGCTCAGGGCAATTTGCCACCAGGCCGTCGAAGGAGCAGGCGGGGGTGCGTCTGCCGGATACTGGACGAGCGTGTTCGAGATGAACCAAAACAGCCAGGCGATGAGGAACATTGGGGCCCAGCAGATCCCGACGATGGCTTTGCGCGAGAACCTCTCCGGCGCCAGAATGACCGTGCCTTGGGGTGTTCGTGGTTCGTTCTCAATGGGTTTTGAGCGCAGCGCACGCCAGGCGGCTCCGAGAACGACCAGGCCCGCGATCACACTTCGCGCGATCACACTCTCCCAGCCAATGACCCCGAGCCAGCCCATCAACGAACGCCCGGTGGCCAGTGTCACCGCGCCGAACGCGATGGTTAGCACGCCAAACACAACCGCTAGCGCGAAGAGCGCCTGCGGCCAGTTCACGGCGCGCACGCCGCCGCGAACGTTCACGAGACGAAAGCCCGCCCAACGGATGAACTGCGGCTCCGGCGCGGGCGGTTGCGCTGCGGCAGTCGGCGGCGGTGTGCCCGCGATGGTTTCCACGTGGGTTTTGACTTCGCTGGCCCGCTGGTAACGCCGCTCCGGATCGTTCTCGAGCGCGCGCAAGACCACTTCGTCGAAACGCACGTCCACCTGCACCTTGCGCGAGGGCGGCGGGAACTTTCCGAGCGGCAGATCGCCTGTGAGCATCTCGTAAAGCACAACGCCCAGCGAATAGATGTCCGCGCGATGATCCACCGCCAGGGGGCGAGCTACTTGTTCCGGCGCCATGTAGTGCGGAGTGCCCATGACCTGCCCCTCCGCCGTGAGCCGCAACGACTCGGCTTCGGCTCCCAAAATCCTGGCCAGACCGAAGTCCGCAATCTTCACGCGGCCCTTGCGGTCCACGAGCACGTTCTCCGGTTTGATGTCCCGGTGAACGACTCCTTGATCATGGGCATATTGGAGCGCGTCGCAAATCTGCGGGATGATCTGAAGCGCCTCGCGCGGCGACAGCCGTCCTCCCTGCTCGAGTTGACGCAGGTTCGCACCGTCGACGAACTCCATGATGAAGTAATGCAACCCGCCGGCCCGGCCGAATTCGTGAACGGTAACAATGTTCGGATGACTCAACCGCGCCAGCGCCCGCGCCTCACGATTGAATCGCTCTTCGAAATTGGCCCCGCCCGCACCCTTCGAAGGGAGGACCTTGAGGGCGACCCACCGATCCAGCGACGGCTGTCGGGCTTTGTACACCGCGCCCATTCCGCCCGCGCCGAGCAGACACAAAACTTCCAGTTGCGGAAACAGCTTCGCCAACTCTGCGACTGGCGGCGGCTCGAAATGCGCGGCGCTCGGCTCGCTGCTTTCGCTCGCCGCGCCTTGTGCCAGCAAACATGCGGGACACAATCCAGCGAGCGCCCCCGCGGGCATCGGCTTACCACAACTCGGGCATGGTTTCGGTTCGTCCACAGGCAGGCTCATACGTATAATCGTTGTCTGCCCACCTCAGAAGCGTTTTCGGAAAAGTGTTACAGCAAAAATGGAGGTCGCCTCACGCCAAGGAAGCAAAGCGCGCAAGAAGCATTATAATAGGTTTATAGAAAGGACTTTAGGTTCGAGATTCAGCACGAATTGGGAACTCTTGATTCGCACGAATTCGCGCCCTGAAAACCGCCCGGATCCGTCCGACATTCGCTCAAGTTTTGCCAAGTTTGGTCGAAAGACCAGCTAAGGCTTGGGCTGGAGAACCGTGTCTTCGGCCTGCCGGAAGCCTGTTGTCGAAGGTCAACGTTATGAGTTTTCCGAACAAACTTCGGATGCAGGGCGAGCTGCCCTACAATCCTGCCGTGCCCGACCCGCTTCCGGACGCTCCGCCCCCACCGCCTCCCCCGCCCGATGGCGCGTATGCGGCGGCTTACGCAGCTCCCGCCTACGCAGCCCCCGCCTACGCAGGCCCCGCCTACGCAGCCCCGGCGCAGCCCGAAATTCTGTCCGAGGGCGAATCCGACATCATGGACAAAATCGATGCGCAGAATCGCGAGGACGCCAGGGAGGAGAGCGTTCCGGGCGCCCTGCTTGGAGGGTTGGCCGCCGCGGCGCTGTGCATCCTGCTCGCGGGCGGCATCGCGGCGCTCACGCATTATTGGCACACGGCGTTTTCAGTGTGCATCGGCTTTGGCGTGGCTTGCGCTGTGAAACGGTTCGGCCGGGGCAACGACATTCGCTTCGGGTTCATCGGCGCGTTCTGCGCGTTGGTCGCCTGCGTGGGCGGATACCATCTGGCGTGGGCGTTCGTGCTGGCGGCGGCCGAGGACATGTCGTTCCTGGATTACGTTGCCAGCGTGGATAACTGGGGCACATGGATGACGGATCGTCTGCGCCCCTTCGATTGGCTTTTCTACGTTGTCGCCACGTATTGTGGCTACAAGTATTCCTACGACGCGGTGGCGGATAAGTACTAGGCTGGGGCGGCTACGGGAGCGGCACCTCGTAGTACTCCAGGGCCCACTCCTGCATATAGCGGACGCGCGTCGGCCGGATGCGATAGACAATCAGCTCCGGGTTGTCGATGGCGCCGAGGTACTGGCGCAGCAGGGGGTTCGCGTCCCAGATTTCCCGCAGCAGCGCCGTGTCGGCCAGCACTTCGGCCACGCCGGTGAGTCGCACCTGATTGTGCCCGTCGTCCAGGTAGCAAAGTTCCACTTCGGATTGGCGGCAATCTTGGCGGTCTTGTGGTACGCGCGCAGATTGGCCACGTAGATTGTGAACCTGTCCACGCGCACGGGCGACACAGGTGAAGCCGCGGCTGGTCGTTGTCGATCGTGGCGAGATACGGGAATCGGTCGGCCCGGATGACATCCTGGGCCAACTGGACGAGTTGCTCGGGAGCAATTGCCGGGGAGTGGGTTTGAGCATGCCTCGACTATAGCGCACTTTGCAAGCGCTTTTAGAGCATCCTGACCTTTCCATCAAACTCTGGTACTCGATTTCGAGTTGCCAACCGGACGGGCTTGGAGCAAAGAGAATACAGAAGTTTCGCGCTACCGGGCTCGCAACTGCTAATCCGGGCTTGCGTGGCTCCGATAAACGAGCAATGGCACGTCTGAACCAGCATCGTCAATGGCGAAGAGGCACTGCCACGGCGGCGGCACTGATGCTCAGTGTCCTCGCGGCGGCCTGTCTCGCCTGGCCTGCCGTCGCCGCGCAGGACGACGAGGACGATGTGCCGGACCTGAATGCCCTGCGCGCCAAGGCTGATGCGGGCAACGTGAGGGCGCAGACTCGGCTGGCGGATTTCTGCATCGCCTCGGACGACTTCACCAACGCGGTGCACTGGTATCGCAAAGCAGCGGAACAGGACGACGTCACGGCGCAGCTTTCGCTTGCCTCGCTGCTGATGGCCGGGCGCGGTACCGCGAAAAATCCGCCGGAAGCCGCCAAGTGGCTTCGCGCCGCAGCCGACCGCATCGAAGGAAAGAAACCGGCCGTGACCGATGCGGCTGCGGCAACGACCAACGCACCATCCGCCGCCACGCAGGTTTCCCCGCCGGCCGCCATTGTGATTTCCCGCACCAATGTTTCCTCCGCAACGAACACGCAGGCTGCTCCCCCGGTCCGGCCGACCAACACCGTCGCCAAGGCTACTCCGACGACCAACATCACCCGCGTGCCCCGCGCTGACGCGCTTCAGGTCGCCGAGCCGAAATTGCAGGATACCCAGCCTGTCTTGCGTCCTCCTGCGGTCGGGAAGTGATCGCGTGGGTGACTCGGTACTGCCTGTGAGGTTCCACCCCAGCCGCCCTGAGCCACTTTCCCAATTGACGGGCGTGGCCGATTTGCAATCCACTCAGGTCCATGAACCCGCATTGGTGCCGAACCGTTTCCTGTTTCGCTTTCCTCTTCGCTGTCTGCGCCGCGCGCGCGGACGTCAAGTTGCACGGCTTGTTTTCGGACCACATGGTCCTCCAGCGCGACAGCGCCGTGCCCATTTGGGGCTGGGCTGACGACGGCGAGCGCGTCACGGTCGAGTTTCGAGGCCACAAGGTTTCGACCAAAGCGGCCCGTGGCCGGTGGATGGTGCGCCTTCCGAAACTCGACGCCGGCGGCCCTGACAAGCTGACGGTGACGGGAAAGAACACGCTCTCGCTGGACGACGTGATGGTTGGAGAAGTCTGGATTGCCAGCGGCCAATCCAACATGGAATGGCCGATGCGCGCCTCGCATGACCCGGAGAACGAAATCCCCAAAGCCAACGATCCGCTCGTCCGCCTCTACACGGTGCCCAAGCTCCGATCCGACACGCCGGTGGACAATGTGCCGTCTGCCTGGGAGGTCTGCTCTCCGGACAGCGTGTCGAACTTCTCCGCCGTGGCCTATTACTTCGCGCGCGATCTTCAGAACGCTCTCCACGTGCCGGTCGGCATGATCCACACTTCGTGGGGCGGTTCGCCGTGCGAGGTCTGGATTCGCGAGGAGGTGCTGGTCTCGAATCCCGGCTACCGGCGCGACATTCTTGGGGCCTATCCGGAGGCGCTGGAGCGCGCCCAGCCCGCGCTCGATGCTTGGGAAAAGGAGAAGGCTGAAGCTGAAGCTGCGAAGAAACCCTTCGACAAACGTCGTCCTTTCATGCCGTGGAAGCCGTGCGAACTCTACAACGGCATGATCGCCCCGCTCATTCCTTACGCCATCCAGGGCGCCATCTGGTATCAGGGCGAATCGAATGCCGGCCGCGCCCATCAGTATCGCACGCTGATGGCGGATATGATCTCGAACTGGCGCCACGATTGGAAACAGGGCGACTTTACCTTTCTCCAGGTCCAGTTGGCCCCGTTCAAGGCTTACAAGCCACAGCCCGACGAGAGCGATTGGGCCGAGTTACGCGAGGCGCAGGTCCACGTGAGCCACGTGCTCCGGAACGCCGGCGTCGCGGTCATCACGGACGTTGGCGAGGAGAAGGACATCCATCCCAAGAAGAAGGAACCGGTCGGTGCCCGCCTGGCACTGGCCGCGCGCCGGATTGCCTACGGCGAGAATGTCTCATGTTGCGGGCCGACGTATCGCTCCATGAAGGTCAAGGACGATCAAGTTATCCTCAGCTTCGACAACATCGGCAGCGGCCTTGAAGCCCGCGCCCTCACGCCGCGGGCCGGCGATACCAACGCGCGTCCCACCTTGCTTTACAACGCCGAGACCGGCCGCCTGGTGCAGCCGCTCACAGGCTTTTCGATTTGCGGAGAGGACCACAAGTTCGTCTGGGCGGACGCGCAAATCGTCGGCGACAAAGTCGTGGTCAGCAGCGAGCAGGTCACCAAACCGGTTGCCGTTCGTTACGGCTGGGCGGATTTTCCTGTCGTGAACTTGTGGAACAGGGATGGGCTCCCGGCCTCGCCATTCCGCACGGACAACTTTCCGATGATCACCGCGCCCAAGGAACCGGAGGCGCAGGGGAAGGGAAAACGTAAAACGTGAAACGTAAAAACGTAATTCCGATTCGGACGTCCAACTTAAACAGAACTTGCCTCCCAAGGTTACGTTTCACGTTTTACGTTTTACGCATCGCTCGAACTTGCATGGACTCGACCCGCAGTAACCTGATTTCAGTCACAGGCCTGGCCGCATTGCTTTTCGCGAGTGGCTGCGAGACCTACAAATCAACGCCCAAAGCCGCGAGCGCCCCTTCAAAGGCTGTGATTCAATCCGAGTTCATATACGAGACCGCCCCGTTTCCTTCCTGCCACGCTTCGACCATTGCGGAGACGGCCGAGGGCCTCGTCGCGGCGTGGTTCGGAGGCAAGCACGAGCGGAATCCCGATGTCGGCATCTGGGTCGCCCGCCGCGACGCCAAAGGCTGGACCGCCCCCGTCGAAGTGGCCAACGGAGCGCAGGACGAGCAAAAGCGGTATCCGTGCTGGAACCCAGTCCTGTTTCAGGCCAAGGACGGCCCCCTGTTGCTGTTCTACAAGGTCGGTCCTACCCCATCGAGATGGTGGGGCATGCTCATTACTTCCGCAGACGGAGGCAAGACATGGGGGACGCCGCGCCGTCTGCCCGAAGGAATCCTGGGGCCCATCAAGAACAAGCCCGTCGCGCTGCGGGACGGCGCGTTGCTCTGCCCTTCGAGCACCGAGCACGATGGTTGGCGCGTTCACCTCGAACGCGCCTCCGACCTCGGAGCGAGTTGGGCGAAGTCCGGACCGCTGAATTCCGCGGAGCAGTTCGGCGCCATCCAGCCGACCATCTTGTTCCACCCCAACAACCGTCTCCAGATTCTCTGCCGCAGCCGCCAGAACGTCATCACTGAATGTTGGTCCGAAGATGGCGGCAAGAACTGGGGCCCGATGAAAGCCACGAGCCTGCCGAATCCCAACTCCGGCATCGACGCCGTGACGCTTCGCGACGGCCGCCACCTGCTCGTTTACAACCCGAACCGGAAAGGAGGCGACGATCGGACGCCCCTCGTGCTCGGCCTGTCGACCGATGGCAAATCGTGGAAGCAGGTCGCCACCCTTGAAGACCAGCCTGGTGAGTATTCCTATCCAGCAATCATCCAATCGCGCGACGGCTTGGCGCACATCACTTACACCTGGAAGCGGCAGCGGGTGAGGCATGTAGTGGTCGACCCGGGGAAGCTGTAGGGGATTAGTGCCGGAATGTGGCTTGCGAGAAGGGCGAGCGGCGTCCTAGGGCGGCTTCACAAATGAAAGCATTTTACGCAGATTATCGAACTGGCGAACATGTCGATAGCGCTGAACAGCTTGAACTTACTTTTAGCGAATCGCGCCGGATCTTGAACCGGATAGCTTCCGGCCGAGGCTTTTTCGGGGTCACGCTAAATTCAAACGTGACCCTTTAGTTCTACCAAGGAGATGAGCTTTCAGTCGAACTGGTTGACAGTACAGCCCGCCTGATTGATGCAGCCATAATTAACCTTCCTTCGGCAGAAACTGCGCTAGAAGCCGTGTTTGCAGGAGACGACGTTCGAACGAAGTTGGACGGATCATTCATCAAATGGGAACGATCTGTAATTCCTAATTAGGACAGTCTTTCCATGCATCACGCAACGCGCTCCACGAACTTTCACCTTTGCACCTCTTGGCCGAGCCGGCATCATCTTCGACCGTGACACACGAACCCATTCTTTCCCTCGACCTGCCCGGTCTCACGAAACTCAAGAGCGGCAAGGTCCGCGAAATCTTCGACCTCGGCGACGCGTTCCTGTTGGTTGCGACTGACCGCATCAGCGCGTTCGACTGCGTGATGCCCAACGGCATCCCGCGCAAGGGCGAAGTCCTCACGCAACTTTCCCACTTCTGGTTCGAGCGCAGCGCGGGCTGGATGGCGAATCACCTGCTGGCCCACGCCACCGATCCGCTGCCCGCCCGGCTCCAGCCGTTCGCCGCGCAGGTGGCCCGCCGGAGCATGATTGTGAAGAAGGCCAAGCCACTCGCCATCGAGTGCGTCGTGCGCGGTTACCTCGCTGGCAGTGGTTGGAAGGAATACCAGAAGTCGCGCACGGTCTGCGGCATCGCATTGCCGGACGGGTTGGCGGAATCCGCCGAATTGCCCGAACCCATCTTTACTCCGGCGACGAAAGCGGAGACCGGCCACGACGAGAATATCTCCTTCGCCCAGGCCGAAAAAATAGTGGGCGCGGACATCGCCTGCCAGGCGCGCGAGTTTAGCCTGCGCCTTTACTCGGATGCCCGCGCTTATGCTCGCGAGCGCGGCATCATCATCGCCGACACGAAGTTCGAGTTCGGCCTCTTTGACGGGAAACTCATCCTCATCGACGAAGTTCTCACTCCCGACTCCTCACGCTTCTGGCCCGCCGCCGAATACCAGCCCGGTCGCGGCCAGCCGAGCTTCGACAAACAGTTCGTGCGCGACTACCTCGAAACGCTCACCTGGGACAAGAATCCGCCCGCCCCGGCGTTGCCCGCGGATGTGGTCGCGAAGACGTCTGCAAAGTACGTCGAAGCATACGAACGAATCACAGGGCGGAGGCTGTAGCAAAGCTCAAAGTGCAAAGCTCAAAGCTCAAGAGAAGCTCCAATGCGAAAGATCCAATTTCCGAGGAAGTATGACCCATTACGCTTGGAGCTTGAGCATTGGCCCGTGGGATTTCTTTTGAACTTTGCGCTTTGAAACTTGGAGCTTCCGCCAGATGTCTCCCTCGTTGTTCTTCACCTCTCCGCGTCCACCCGTCGTGGATCTACCGCATCTCATCACCGCGATGGACGCGGAGTTGATCGGCCGGGTGGCGCATCTGACCAAGAGCAAGCCGGGACTCTGGCGATTGTCCGCGCCGTACGATGAAAACGACGTGTTCGATCCCTGGCGCGAAGAGGTGCCGTTTCGCGAGTGGGAACTGCCGGCCAACCAGGCCGAGTTGCTTGCCCCAGGCCGCTTCGCCGTCGAGGCGCTTTTCGGCACCAAGGCCATCCTGCTCGACTCCGCCATCGACGAAGCCGCGGTATCAGCCCTGGCGGATCTGCGTGGCAAACGCCGCGACAATGGCGGCTTCTACGTCGACGGGTTGCACGATTTGCCGGTGCTGTCGCAGGCGCTGGAGTTGACCCGCTGGGCGCTCCTGCCCGTGGCGCCGGACCGCAGCCACGGCCTGTTCGTCACTGCCCCGGGTCACGCGCCGTGGGTCGAATCGCTGCGCGAGTGGTGTGAGCGCCGTGGCCGCAGCCATTGCCGCGTGACAATGGAGAATGGGAAACTCGCGCTGTTGGACGCCAGCGCGCCGGACGAAGCCCGGGAGCGGGCCGCAGCCTCGCAAATCGACTTGTTCCTCGGGCAGATGGACCGCTACTTCCGGTTGGCCGATGAATCCCTGCTCCCGCGCATTCAGCAACGCCTCGAAGCCGCCCGCCGGATGCGCGACGACGTGGAGCAGGCCAAGAACGTGAAACGCGATACGGCTTGAAACCGTGATCGAATCGGCCTGAGGAACCTGTGCAGGAACTCGTCGAAGACTTCATTCAGCACCTGCGCAATGAGCGCGGCCTGGCAGAAAACACGCAGCTAACTTACTTTGGGCTGCTCAACAGTTTTACGGCCTGGGCGAAACGCGAAGGAATCAGTGATTGGCGGCAAGTCCAGCTCCCGCACCTGTTGAAGTTTCTTCAAGCCGAGCGCACGCGCCGGGTCGCGCATCAACCCGAGGAAAGCACTCGTCGCCTGAGCGGCCAGACTCTCTATCTGCACATCGCCGCGTTGCGCGCCTTCTATCGCTTCACGGAAAGCGAAAAACTGCTGCCGACCAACGTGGCCGAACACCTCTCCTTGCCGCGCCGATGGAAACGGTTGCCCAGGGATTTGACGCACGAGGAGATCGATCGGCTCCTGAAGCCGATCGCGCCGGAGACACCCGCCAGCCTGTGCGACCAGGCCCTGCTCGAACTCGCCTATTCCTCCGGCCTGCGCATCTCCGAGTTGCGGCACCTTCGCCTGGAGCAGCTTCATCTCGACGCCGGCTTCATCAACGTCATCGGCAAGGGCAACAAGGAACGCGTCGTGCCCGTGGGCCGGGTGGCGGCTGGTGCGTTGCAGAACTACTTGAATTCGGGACGGCCCAAACTAGTGACGCCGCGCACACCCGCCAGCGTGTTCCTCACAGGACGCGGCACTCCCTTCTCTCGCGTCACTTTGTGGAAGCGGATTAAGGCGCGCGCGAGGCTGGCTGGGATCTCTCGCAATGTCACTCCACACATGCTCCGGCACAGCTTTGCCACGCACATGCTCGAACACGGCGCCGACCTGCGCTTCATCCAGGAACTCCTCGGCCACGCGAGCATCAACACGACGGAAATTTATACGCATGTCGGCGGGAGCCGATTGCGCGAGGTGCACCGGCAGTTCCATCCGCGGAAATGAGGTGGAGCGCGGACAGCCATGTCCGCGCGCTCCGGGTCGAGGAATGCATTCGAAAACCACGAATGGACACGAATCGACACGAATCCCGCGGGCAGGCAACCGCGTCGCGCAAATGCAGAGTCTTCATTTCGTGTTAATTCGAGTCCATTCGTGGTTGAACTGGATTGTTGCGCCGGATGGGGTTGACGAGCGGCCCGGACTGACCCGATAACCAACGGGTGTTTGGCACCTTTCGCAAGTGGGGCGAGTTCGTCAAATTCTCCCACACGCTGTTCGCCCTGCCGTTTGCACTGGCCTCGATGGCCATCGCCGCGCGGGATAATCGCGGCTGGCCGGGTCTGGAAAAATTCCTGCTGATCCTCGCCGCGATGGTTTGCGCGCGCACGTGCGCGATGGCGTTCAATCGGATCGTCGACCGGAAGTTCGACGCGGCCAACCCGCGCACGGCCATGCGGCATCTGCCCACGGGGCAGATCTCCCTGGCTTCCGCCTGGACGCTTTGGGCGCTGAGCGGTGGCGGGCTCGTCCTCGCCAGCTGGTTCCTGAACCCGGTCTGTTTCTACCTGTCGCCTGTCGCCCTGGCGGTCGTCTGCTTCTACTCGCTCACGAAACGGTTCACGGACTACACGCACGTTTTTCTCGGCGTCGCGCTGGCGCTGGCGCCGTTGGGCGCGTGGCTGGCGGTGAAAGGGGGATTTTCCTTCTCGCCGCTGTTCGGAAAGGACACGGCGCTCATCCCGACCTTGATGGCGGTGGTGGTCGTGTTTTGGCTGATTGGCTTCGATATCATCTATGCGTTGCAGGATTTCGAGTTCGACCGGCGCACGGGGCTGCACTCACTGGTCGTCGCCTGGGGGCCGAAAGTCGCGCTGACGGGAGCGTTTCTGGCGCACCTGTTCATGTGGGGGTTGCTGGCGGTGTTCGGATTGCTTTGCGGATTCAAGCTGGCATATTTCGCAGGCTTGATCTTCATCCTCGGCTGCCTGTTGGTGGAGCACTGGCTGGCGCGAAAGCGGAGCCTGAAGTGGGTTAACACCGCCTTCTTCAAGCTGAACGCCGTCGTGAGCGCGACGTTTCTGGCCGTCACCGTGGCGGAGGTGGCGTTCCCGGGGTTCCGCGGCGTGAAATGAATTGTATTTACCGCCAGATGAACACAGCGCGGCGCAGCCGGAACGGAGCGCGGTTTTAGTGAACCGCAGATGAACGCAAATGAACGCAGATGTGACCAAAGCCTTTTCAAAGCTCGATGAACCACGAGGTCAACATGAACATCTGCGATTATCCGCGTTCATCTGCGGTTGTATGAGCTGTCCTGGTTAAGATGAATTTCTTCCTCCAAAACAGCGAGCTTCGCGACTTGTACGAAAAAGTCGCCGCCGGCCAGCGCCTTTCCGAGGCGGACGCGCTTCGACTGTTCGAGAGCAAGGACCTCAACGCCGTGGGCGCCCTTGCGGATTGCGCGCGCGCCCGCAAAGTCGGCAATCGCGCCAGCTATATCATCAACCGCTACATCAACTACTCGAATTACTGCATTCTCTCCTGCCAGTTTTGCTCCTTCGCGCGCAAGAAGCGCGATGCGGATGGCTTCGAGCTGACGGTGCCGCAAATGGTCGAGAAGGCGAAGGAGGCCCTCAAGCTCGGCATCACGGAACTCCACATCGTGGGCGGCCTGCACCCGTCACTCCCGTTCAGTTACTACCTGGACATGGTGAAAGCGTTGAGCGCGCTGAACACAAGTAGCAGCCGGCGTGAGGAGGCTCATCCTGCTTCGGGTGAAAAAAGTCAGAGCCTCCTTACGTCGGCTGCTACCCCAAGGCTGCATTTGAAGTGCTTCACGGCGATTGAAATCCTTCACCTCGCCTGGCTCGCGAAGAAGCCGTTCCCGGACGTGCTGGCGGAATTGAAAACCGCGGGACTCGATTCGCTGACCGGCGGCGGCGCCGAGATCTTCCGTCCGGAGGTGCGCTCCGCCATCGCGCGCGGCAAGGAAAGCGCGGAAGAATACCTGGACGTGCATCGCGCCTGGCATCGCATGGGCGGGCGCAGCACGTGCACGATGCTGTTCGGGCACGTCGAGTCGCTCGCCGACCGCGTGGATCATCTGCGCCAGCTTCGCGCGCTCCAGGACGAGACGGGCGGGTTCGTCGGGTTCGTCCCCCTGCCTTATCAGCCGGAGAACAACGCGATTCCCGTCGAGCATCCGCCCACCGGGTTCGACGCGTTGCGCACGCTTGCCGTGAGCCGGGCCTATCTCGACAACTTCGCGCACATCACGGCCTATTGGGTCGGCCTGGGACTGAAGCTGGCGCAAGTCGCCCTGAGCTACGGTGCCGACGATCTCCACGGAACGATTATCGAGGAACACATCTTCCACATGGCGGGCAGCCAGACCCCGCAGCTCCAGACCGAAGCCGACATGGTGAAGGCCATCCGCGAAGCCGGCCGCGAGCCGGTTCAACGAAATACCTTCTACGAGCCGATCAAGTCGTGGGATAGCGCGCCGGTAGGAGTCGCCACCGAACCCCAGTCAGGCAACTCCAAAGTGTTGAAAAACAATTTGGCGACGGCGTGAATGGAGGGAGAAAGGTATGGCTGCGCGGTTTGTACTGGGCCAGGCCTGTTGAGGAGGACGTTCAACTCGGATTGCGGCTCCGCAAATACGAGCACCTCCTCTCCCCGACCCCCGCTCGGAGCGGAGGAGAGCAGTTCGCTGGGGCCCGGATGCACCACAATTTGCCCGCAACACCATCGAATAGTTGAATCCCCGCACGCGACAGCCGATACTCCGCGCGTGACCGCATGAGCAGCGACGATCTCTCAAACCTGCGTCTTGCCCGCGAATCAGCCGACGACCTCGCCCGGCGCGTCGAGCGCGAAAAGACCGTGGTCACGCGTCAACGCGAGCAGGCGCTGGAGGCCATCGCCTTGCCGCCAGGTCGCGTCGGCTCGGTGAAATACTTGAACGCCGTGCCGCTTACGCGCGGGCTGGAGGACCAGGTCGTCTTCGCCACGCCCGCACGGCTGGCCGAAATGCTGCGCGCGGGCGAACTCGATGCCGCGTTGGTCAGCGTCACGGAAGTTTTGTTTCACGACTTGTATGACGTCCTGGATGGCGTCGCCGTGGCGTCGCTTGGCCAGGTGCTAAGCGTTTTCCTGGCCCACCGTTCGCCACTTGAACAGGTCCGCCAAGTTTACTGCGACACGGCGTCGCTCACGAGCGTGAATCTCCTCAAGGTGCTCCTGGCCGAGCGCGGGTTGAAGCCGGAATTCCTGCCGCTCACGAGCTACGCCGACGCGGCCCAACACGACGCTGTGCTGCTGATCGGTGATCCGGCGCTCGATTTCCTCCGCGCTCCGCACGAGCACCAAATCTGGGACCTGGGGGCCGAGTGGTGCGAGTCGACGCAGCTGCCGTTCGTCTACGCGGTTTGGGCCTTGCGCCGAAGCGTTGATACGAAGTCACTCCGCCAGGCCCTTCGCGAAGCGAAGACGTTCGGAAGGGAAACGCTGGACTACACGATCACGAACCGCACCGAATACGACCTGGAGTTCCGTCGCGACTACCTGAGCTGGCACATCCACTATCATCTCGGCGCCGATGAAAAGCGCGGTCTGGCGAAGTTCATCCAGTTGCTGCGCAAGCACGGCTATGGCCCCATCTTCGAGCCGCGCTACGTCACCTAGCTGGCATTCTCACCGGGGAGCGATGCCCAGCCAGCTTTACTTTCCCTTGGTTCCATTCGTGGAGGACGGCCGCGCAAGTTCCTTCTCGCACTGCTCGACGACGTTTGTCCGGCCAAGCCGTTTGGCCAGGGGCAGCATTTGCTGGAAAAGGCGCTGCCGATCCGGGTAGTCGGGGAAGTCCTTGAGCAAGGTTTCATGCCACCGAAGCGCTGCCTCATCCGGGCCGTACAGCGTCCGACGATCGGCGAGGTTGAGCAGCAGGCGCAAACGTTGGATCGGGCTGGGGCCGCGCCTGAGGGCGCCTTCGTAGGAGTCGAGCGCGTCCCCCATTTTCCCCATGCTCCAATAAAGGTCTCCAACTTTCTCCGTCAGGAGCGCGCTCCGGCCGGGCTGGGCCGTTTGGTATAGATAGTCGACGATGCTCGCCGGGCTCTGGCCCATCTCGAGATTGCGGTTGACGATGAGCAAGTGCGACCAGTCGATGAGGGGGCTGCCTTGCTTGAGCAATTTGTTGTGCAATCCTTCCAGCGATTGCGCGAAGGGCCGGTAAAGGGGGTCGCCCACGATGGTCATCTGCCAGGAGACCGAAGTCAGCCCCGAGTAGGCGGCTTCACCGAAGCTGAACCCCATCCCCACGAATCGGCTCAGAAACGTGAACAGGTCAGGCGTACCCGTGAGATACGGCTCGTCGACCGCGCCCATTGTGCAAGCCGCGCCGAGTTGGAGCAGCACGCCGGTCCAACTGTTATTCGTGGAGCGCAGGTGTTGCGCACTGAACGAGTAAAGGTGGTAGGCAAAGGCGCCCGGCATGAATTCGGCCAACCCCTTCGTGAACGGCCCCGACACTTGCTGGTCGTACCACCCCAGATAGAGCGCCGTCTGGCTCATCGGATAGCCAGCAGAAAAGGTTGCCTCTTTCTCGTCGAGAACTGTCTCGAATCCAGACTTCCGCGCGACAAACGCGCAAGCCCGCATCCAGTCGTCCCCGACGACATAGCCTCCGTTGGTTAACCCGCGTGAATCAACGTAGGCCCGTCCCCACAGCCCGTTTGTTTCGGCGTCGATGGCTTTGTCAACAAGGCCTCGGGCGATGGCAGCGGAAGGGCCGTCGAGGCGGGCGACCAGCAACAGGCCGTTGGTGGGGTGAAGCATGGCCGCGTTCGTGGCCCCGTAGAACGGGTTCGAAATCGGCCCCGTCCAGGGTAGCCGGCCTTCACTGGAAGCGCTGCAAGCCAGTTGACTGTCCACGGCGGCCTGGTTGCGTTGCAGTTCGCCGGGGAGTTTGTCGGCGCCGTCCTCGACCAATTTCGGCTCCGCGGCGATTTTCACCGGCACGCCGTAGCACAGGACGACATAACGGATGCGGGCTCCAACGACACGGCGCACGGGCGGGTCGGATGACTTCGAGTGGGTCACGCGGTTGGTCGCCGGGCCGTAGGTGAAGAGCTTTTCGGCCTCCAGGTGCTTGAGCATTGGCGCCTGAAGTTTGTCGAGGAACTCCTGGCGCGACATGGATTCGTCGGCAGGCAGGTCGAGTCCAAGCACCTGGTTGGAAGGCACCGCGCGACGTTGGGCGTAATAGTCGGCGACCTGCTTCGACTCAGGCACGCGCTTGTTGTAAATGACGAGGACTTCCTCGCCGCCGCCCGCAGCGTAGCCCGCGCCGGCTCGACCCAACGCGGCAAACAGGAGCAGCAGCGCAGCCTGGTAAGCGCAGCGGAGGGACCGGCGCAATGGGCTGTCCCGCCGGGACGAGGAAATTGTTGAAGTTGCGAACGCCATCACGGCTGAGCTGGGCACGGTTGACTCTGGGTAAGTTGAGATATCAGGTTAGGGAATGTCGAGGCGCAACCCATCGTAAGCGAGCCAAACGCCTTCAGGCAATTCCGCTTGCGCCTTGTCGTGATCGTAGTCGTGCGTCAGGTGAGTAAAGTAGGTCCGCTCCGCGCCGATGCGCCGGGCGGTGGTCAACGCTTCGTCCAGGCACATGTGCGTCGGGTGCGGCGCAGGCCGCAGGGCATCCAGCACCGCCACGTTCACGCCCCGAACCGATTCGACGACTCCCGGCGGCACTGCCTTGCAGTCGTTGAGATAGGCCAGCTTCTTGCGGCCACCCTGTGTAAAAAGGAAGCCGGTCGAGTTTATCTTCCCGTGCGGCAAATCGAACGGAGTCACCTGCAGGTCGCCCACTTCGAACGGCCCGGTCACGACGCGCGGCTCCGGGATGAAGTACCCCTTGGGCCACGGCCCGTCGTGGAATGCGTAAGCGAACACGCGGGCCAAGTCGCGCATCGTGGGTTCGTTGGCGTAAATGGGCAGCGCCTTGTGCCCGCGCAAGTCGCAGAAACGCCGGCAATCATCCAATCCCATGATGTGGTCCGCGTGCGAATGGGTGAACAGCAGGGCGTCCAGCCACCGGATCTTCTCCCGCAGCGCCTGCAGCCGAAACTCCGGCGTCGTGTCCACGACCAGTTTCGTCTGGTCCGTTGCGACGTAGATGGACGTGCGTGTCCGGTGGTTCTTGGGATTGGCCAGAAACGATTCCGGGTAATCGATGCCAACCATCGGCACGCCTTGCGAAGTGCCGGAGCCGAGGAAAGTGAATGAAAACGGCATCAGGAACAGCAGTTTCAAGGATCCCAGTTCAAAGATCCAAGTTCAAAGCTCAAGTTGGATCTTGTTCAGCTTCACACTTTTCTTTTGCCCAACGCTACCATACGCGCCAAAGTTCCGTCGGAAATTTTCACGATGCTGACTACCCTCCGCATCAAGAACCTCGCTCTCGTCACGGACCTGACGCTCGAGCTCCAGCCAGGGCTGAACGTCATCAGCGGCGAAACCGGCGCGGGCAAGTCCATCCTTATCGGCGCGTTGAACCTCGTCCTGGGGGAGCGCGCCGACCGCACGCTCCTCCGCGGCGGCGAAGACAGCTGCTCGGTCGAGGCCGCCTTCGATGTGCGGAAAATAAGGGCGCCGCTGGCCGCCTTCCTGGACGAGAGCGGCATCGAACCGTGTGACGACGGACAACTCCTGCTCAAGCGCGTGTTCACTGCCGCAGGCACGAACCGCCAGTTCATCAACGGCTCCCCCACGACGTTGCAGACGCTCGCGCGCGTCGGCGAATGGCTCGTCGACATTCACGGGCCGTACGAGCACCAATCGCTCCTGCACCCGGAGCGGCAGTTGTCGATTCTCGATGCGTTCGGGGGCTTGCAACCTTTGCGCGAGAGCTTCGGCGCACTGGTCCGAAGCCGCGCCGCGCTTGAAGCCGAAAAGGCCGCGTTGATCGTCGATGAGAAAACCTATGCGCAGCAGCTCGACCTCCTGCGATTTCAAGTCCGCGAAATCGACGATGCCCGCCTCCAGCCGGGCCAAGACGCGCAAATCGAGGCGGACCACCAGCGCGCCAGCAACGCTGCCCGCCTGCTGGAACTGACGCGCGCCGCGCTGGGCCTGCTCAGCGACGACGACCACGCTGTAGGGACGCAATGGGGCGCGCTCGGCCGGCTGCTCCAGGAATTGCAACGCCTCGACCCTGCCGCTGTGTCACTGGCCGAAACACACGCGCAGGCGGCGAGCGTGTTGCAGGAATTGCAAAGTGCGCTCTCGCGCTATGCCGACCGCCTCGAAATCGATCCAGCGCGCCTCCTGGAGCTGGCCGAGCGCCTGAATCTGCTTCAATCGCTCAAGCGCAAGTACGGTTCGACCGTTGCCGATGTAATCGAATTCGGCGCCGCCGCGGCGCGCAAGCTAGCGGGTCTCGAACAGCGCGATACGGAGCTGGCGCGGCTCAACAACGAATTGAGCCAGAACGAGGCCGCAATCCTGCGCGACGGCCAAAGTCTTTCTGCGCGGCGCAAGAAGTTGATTCCGCAACTGGGCCGCGCGGTGGAGAAACAGCTTTCCGCCCTGGGATTTGGGCAAAGTCATTTCGAGGCAGCACTGACCACCGCCGGTGGAATCGAAAATTTCAGGCCGGCAGTCACCGCCAGCGGCCTCGACCGGCTCGAGTTTCAATTCGCTCCGAATCCCGGCGAAGCGCCCCGGCCATTGCGGGCCATTGCCAGCAGTGGCGAGATGGCCCGCGTGATGTTGGCCCTCAAAACCGTGCTGGCCGCCGAGGACGAAATCCCGGTGCTGGTGTTTGACGAAGTGGACGCCAACGTCGGCGGCGAAACGGCCCGTGCCGTCGGCGAGAAGATGCGTCAGATCGCCCGGCAACGGCAGGTGCTCTGCATCACCCACCTGGCACCGGTGGCGGCGTACGGCGACGCGCACTTCGTGGTCACCAAGCAGGTCAAGGCCGGCCGAACGAACTCGGAGATTTCGCGGCTGGAGAAAAAGGACCGCGTGAGCGAACTGGCCCGCATGCTCGGGGGACAAAGCGACGCCGCCCGGCGGCATGCCGAAGCCCTGTTGGCTCAGGAGTGAGTTGGACGCCGGGCATTGCTCGGCGCTCCGAAGGTCGGTTCAACCTGGCAACCGATTACGTTTCACGTTCCCACTTTCTCGACCAAATGCCTCACGATGGCGTCGCTCTCGACGCCTTCGCCGAGCGCATTGTAATTGGCGACGATGCGGTGGCGCAGCACGGGCACCGCCATGCGTTTGAGGTCGGCGATTTCGGGCGTGGGCCGGCCGTCGAGCAACGCGCTGGCTTTGGCGGCGGTGACGAGGTGTTGCGTGGCGCGCGGGCCCGCACCCCAGGCCACGTAGCGTTTCACGTAATCGTCCGCGTCCTTGTCCTTGGGCCGGCTCGCCGTCGTGATGCCGACCGCTGCCTCGAGGACGTGCCGGCTGATCGGCATTTGATCGATGATGGTGATGAATTGCGTGAACTCCTCGCGTTTGGCCAGCGGCGTGAGCCCGGATGACTTCGCGCGGATCGGCAACGCGGCGATGTTCACCTCGTCGGCGCGCGACGGGTATTCGACGTGAATGCTCAGCAGGAAACGATCGAGCTGCGCCTCCGGCAGCGGGTAAGTTCCTTCCTGTTCGATCGGGTTTTGCGTGGCGACGACGATGAACGGCGGCGCCAGCGGATAGGTCTTCCCACTGACGGTGACGGCCAGTTCCTGCATCGCTTCGAGCAAGGCGGCCTGCGTCTTGGGAGGCGTGCGGTTGATTTCGTCGGCAAGGATCAGATTGGCGAAGATGGGGCCGCGATGAAACACCAACGAGCGCCGTTGCCCACTCTCATCGGCTTGAAGAATCTCGGTGCCCGTGATGTCGGCGGGCATCAGATCGGGCGTGAACTGGATGCGACGAAAGTCCCACCCGAGGAGGTCGGAGAGCGCTTTGACCATCATCGTTTTGGCCAGGCCCGGCACGCCGATGACGAGCATGTGTCCGCCGGACATGAGGCCCGTGAGCATGAGCCGCACGACCTCGTCCTGGCCGATGAGCACGGTGCCGAGTTGTTTCTGGATGGAGGCGCAACACTCCCGCAAGCGCGCCACGTTTTGTTCCGCCGCCTTGAGGTCTTCAGGATTCATGGCTTTTGGTCTAGGAATGAAAAACCGACCGGCCGACGCGGTTGCTTGTAACGGCAGGGGGCGAGGCAGTCAAACTTCCTCGCGCGCGGGCAGTGGTACAGTTTTGGAGCGCCGGAGCGGAGCGGGACGGCTGGCGGATGCCAATCCGGTCGTTAGGCATCATCAGCCTCCCTCAATACCCCGTTCGCGCATTAACTGCGCGACCTGCTGTGCCCGCCGCCCAAAAACCAACCACCCCTTGAAGTAATGCTTCTTGCCCGCCTTATCGCGTACCCAAAACTGATTCCCATGCCATCTTCCCTTCGTTCGTTGCCTCATCTCGCCACTCTCAAGCTCCACGCCACTCTGACAGTAACGCCACTCGACGATATCCTCCCAAGGCAACCGCCACTCGGAGAATAGAAGCTTCTGCCAAATGCCGTCAGCTGAGATGAAGAGCCGCGTCGGCAACAACATGAACGCATACACAAGCATGAAGACCGCAACGCCAACACGAATCCACGCACTTCTACGGGGCCAGAGTTCCAGAGAGAGCAGGGGCAGAAGCCTGAGCGGAGCGAGTGCGCCCGAGCAAGCCGAACATCCAAGGAGGGCACCTAAAAACCAGTTGGCGCGTAGTCAACCTATTCAAGCCTAATCAAGCCCAGTCAAGCCAGTTACTACCCACGAGACTCTGGGAACACGCTGTGCCGCTTTGGCCCGCGACCTCACGGTCGCAGCTACTCCTCTACGCGAGACGCCCGAACTTCTTCTCCAGCTCGCGGTAGTTCATCTCGATGAGGGTCGGCCGGCCGTGCGGGCAGGTGTAAGGCATCGCGCAATGGCGGAGGTCGTTGACGAGGTTCTCCAACTCGGGGCCCTTCAGTGGGTCATTGGCCTTCACCGCGTGGCGGCAGACGGTCTTGGCAATCGTGTGCTCGCCGAGGCGCTGGGCGTTGACGTTCTGTCCGGCGGCCTTGAGTTCGTCGATCAGCTCGAGCACGAAGCGGCGCGAGTCAGGCGCTTTCACCATCGGGGGCAGGCCGTCGAGCAGGAAGGTGCGTTCGCCAAACTCGCTCAAGCTGACTCCGAGGCGGTTCAATGTTGCGAGCTGTCCCCGCAGAAACTGCGCGTCGCGCGCGGACAACTCGACCGTCTCCGGCAGGAGCAGTCGTTGCGCGGGCACGCTGCCGCTTTCCAGGCGCGCCAGCATCTGCTCGAAGAGAATGCGTTCGTGCGCAGCGTGCTGGTCCATGAGCACCAGCCCGCGGTCGCTTTCGAGCACAACATAGAGCCGGCCGATCACGCCGACCAGACGAAGCGGGACGTGGAGGAGCGGGGTGGGGTCCTGCAATTGCGGATGGCGGATGGCGGATGGCGGATTCTCCGAAGGTGGTGCTGGCGCGGGTTCCGAGGGTGGGGCGGGACGGCTCGCGAGGGCGCTCTCTCCACCGGATGCGACGCTTGCCCCGCCTGCGACTGGGTCGGATGCCACGGGCTGCCGCTTGGGAACCGGCGGCGCGCTGGTGGTTTGAGGTTCAGGCGACTTGGGCCGAATTGTGGGCGAACTGGCCAACGGAGTGCCAGTGAGTGGAGTGAAGGATGGCAACTCGCACGGCTCGGGCGCGGGCGTCGGCGCTGGGGCGGGTGCAGGGCGGGCCGTCACGAGCTGCACGTGGGGCGCCGGCGGTGCGTGGAAGCGAACGAGCGTTTCCCGCACGGCTTGCGCGACAAACTGGCGGACGACGCGCTCGTCATGAAACTTCACTTCGCGCTTTGCCGGGTGGATGTTCACGTCGACCAGCGCGGGATCGATCTCGAGACAGAGGCAGCAGACCGGGTAACGGCCCTTCATCAACGCCGTGTGATAGCCTTCGATGAGGGCGAAGTTGATGCCGCGGTTCTCGATGGGCCGGCGGTTGACGAAGATGTACTGGTCCTCGCGCGTCGAGCGGGAGACGCCGGGGGCGCCGATGAAGCCCCACAGGCGGAAGGAACGTGTTGCGTGCTCCGCGTTGCGTGGTGCGTCGAACGGGTTTTCTTCCTCCCCGGTGTCGGAGCCGGGAAGCTGGGCGGTGAATTCGACCGCGACCAGTTTCTGTTCGTCGCCCAACAACGCCCGCAGGCGTTCCCGCAGCGCGGTCATGCGGGTCTCGGGTCTGTTCGAACCGGCCACGGCGGGGAGCTGCCAGACCGGCCGGCTGTCCTTGACGAAATGGAACGCGACCTCCGGATGGGCCAGCGCGGCGAGCGTCAGGTAGTGTTGGACGTGCGCGGACTCGGTTTCCTCCGCGCGCAGAAACTTGCGCCGCGCCGGCAGGTTGAAGAACAGCGAGCGCACCTCGATGCAAGTGCCAGAGGGCGCTCCAGCCTCGCGTACCTCGACAATTTTTCCGCCGTTGATCACGACCTGGGTGGCGGCTGGCGAATCGCCATCGCGTTCACGCGTGGTCAACGTCATCCGGCTGACACTGGCGATGCTCGGGAGCGCTTCGCCACGGAAGCCCATCGTGGTGACGGCCGCGAGATCCTCCGCGCGGACAATTTTGCTCGTGGCGTGGCGCTCCAGGCAGAGCAAGGCGTCGTCCCGGCTCATCCCGAGGCCGTCGTCGGTCACGCGGATCAGGCTGCGTCCGCCTGCCTGGGTTTCGACGGTGAGGTGGCTGGCCTGTGCATCCAGGGCGTTTTCGACCAGTTCCTTCACCACGCTGGCCGGGCGTTCGACCACCTCGCCGGCCGCGATTTGGTTGGCGACCTGCTCGGGGAGGAGACGGATGCGGTTCACGGGAGAAACGTGAGACGTAAAACGTGAAACGTAAAACGTAAAACGTGAGTAGAGCGCGGGATAGTCTGAGGGTCGGATCGTCGTTGTCTTGTTCGGCCCGCGCCCCTAGAGTGATTGCCAAAAGTCATTTCCGAAATGGTGGGCGGCGCCCTGCCGGGCGCCGCGGCAAACCGGCAGGTTTGCCCCACCATTTCGGAAATGACTTTTGGCAACCAGTCTAACGTGCCACCGCGATGAACCCGGGCCAACAGCGCTCCTTGCTTGCCGCGGCGGACTGCGAAGTCGCCTTCGACGACCTGACCCGACAACTCCATGCCACGGATGCTTCGATTCATCGCATCGAGCCGTTTGGGGTCGCCTTTCCACGGACCGCGGCACAGGCGGCTTCGGTCCTTCGCGCGGCGGTTGAGGCGGGCCTTTCCGTCAGCCCACGTGGCGCCGGCACGGGCCTTGTTGGAGGAGCCATCGGGGACGGGCTAGTCGTCGAGTTCGCGCGGCACAATCGGCGCATCCACAGCCTGGACCTGGAACGCCGCACGGTTCGCGTCGGAGCCGGCGTCGTGTTGGATGAACTCAACGCATGGCTTAAGCCGCACGGCGTCTGCTTCGGACCAGATGTGGCGACCAGTTCGCGAGCAACGCTCGGCGGGATGATTGCAAACAACTCTTCTGGCTCCCACGTGCCGGTGTACGGAACCACGGCGGATCACGTTCGCGCCCTGGAGCTCGTTCTCGCCGATGGGCGCGTCGTGGAGGTGGGCCTGGACCGCGCCGGGCTTCGCGAGGAAACGCAACGGATGAAGTCGTTGGTCGAGGCGCATGCCAAGTTCATCAGGACTCGGATGCCGCCCGATTTGTTGAAGCGCTGGCCCGGCTACGGGATCGACCGTTTCTTGCGCGAACCGAACAACCTCAGCCACGTGCTCGCCGGCAGCGAAGGCACGCTGGCCGGGATTTTTTCGGCGGAAGTGAAGGTAGTTCCGCTCCCGCGCGAACGGGGCGTCGGGCTGATCTTCTTCGACAGCGTGGCGGAGGCGATGCAGGCCACGGTCGAACTGCTGCCGCTGCGACCCGCGGCCATCGAACACGTCGACAGCGTCTTGCTCGATCAGACCAAGGGCCAACTCGCTTACCAGGCTGCGCGTGACCTGCTCGATTTGGACGCCCGTCCCAGCGAATCGATCCTCATCGTTGAGTTTTTTGACGACTCGGTTTCCGAGCGGCTCGCCCAACTTGCAGCGATGCGGCTGGGAGTGCGTTCGCTCATTTTGAAATCCGCTGCGGAAGCCGGGCTGCTTTGGTCGATGCGCAAGGCCGGCGTTGCCCTGCTGACCGGGTGCGCCGGCGGCGCCAAGCCCGTGACGGGCATCGAGGACACCGCGGTGCGGCCCGCGCAACTGCCCGAGTACGTGGCCGGCTTGCGCTCGCTGCTTGATCCGCTCGGGCTGCGCGCCTGCTTCTACGGCCACGCTGCATCGGGCCTGTTGCACGTCCGGCCCGTGCTCGACTTGCACCGGGGCGATGACGTGCGCAAGTTCCGCGGCCTGATGCAGGACGTGGCGGCGCTGGTGCGGCAGTTCAAAGGCTCGCTCGCCGCCGAGCACGGTGTCGGCATCGCGCGCACCGAGTTTCTGGCCGAACAGCTCGGCCCGGAGTTGCTCGGCGTCATGCGCGGCGTCAAGGACATGTTCGACCCTGCAAATCGATTCAACCCGGGAAAGCTCTTGGACACTGGCCGTTTCAAATGCGACCGGGACTTGCGGTGGAGCGAAGCTGGACTGCGCCTGCCCTTCACGCCGGTATTGGCCTTCGCGGCGAAGGACCATTCGTTCGCCGGCAACCTCGAACAATGCAACGGTTGTGGCGGCTGCCGGAAAGCCGCGCCGACGATGTGCCCGACCTACGTTGCGACGGGCGAAGAGGTGATGTCCACGCGAGGGCGAGCGAACGTTATCCGCGCGGCGCTGGAGGAGCGCTTCAGTCCCGATCCATTGCGCGCTGCCGAACTGGAAGCCGCCCTCGGTCACTGCCTGTCCTGCAAGGCCTGCACGACGGAGTGCCCGTCGAACGTGAACCTGGCGTTGCTGAAGGCGGAGTTGCTCCACGCTCGATGGCAGCGCGATGGACTGCCGTTGCGCGAGCGCTTGCTCAGCCGGGTGGACCTGCTGGGCCAACTCGGCTGTCTGGCCCCGGAACTCGCCAACGCCGCGATGGAAAAGCCGATGCTGCGGAAGTGGTTGGCGAGAGTGTCGGGCCTTTCGTCGCAACGGCAGCTGCCGCGCTACGCGGCGGAGCGGTTTGACGATTGGTTCGCGCAGAGGGCGCGCAATGCCCGAGCGCCGCATTCCGGGACGCCGCGCGGCTACATCATTCTATGGGACGACACCTTCGTCCGTTACCACGAGCCACACGTCGGCCGTGCCGCGGTCGTCGTGCTCGAAGCGGCCGGGTTCGAGGTTACTTTGGTCGCAGGCCGCAAGTGTTGCGGCCGACCGGCGTTCAGCCAGGGCGACCTTGACCGCGCCGCGGCGCTCGGCCGGCACAATTTGCGACTGCTTGCGATGGGCGAGGACCTCGCTGGCGGATCGTTCGAAAAACGCAAACGAATCGAACCGAGTCTGGCTGTCGGCGTTTCTCCCACTCCCCTCAAAGGGGAGAGGGCAGGGGTGAGGGGTGAGAACGCCATCCTTCATCCCCACAAGCCTGCAAGCGAAGTCGGTGCAAACACTCCCCCCATTCTCTTCCTCGAGCCTTCCTGCTGGTCGATGTTCGTGGAGGACTACCGCGAATTGGAATTGCCCGGCGCCGAGGTCATCGGGGCACGCTGCTTTCTTTTCGAACAATTCATCGACGACCTTCTTGCCCGCGAACCGGATGCGCTCGCCTTTAGGCCGGGTTCGAACGAGATCGCCATCCACGCGCACTGCCACGCCAAATCACTGCTGAACCCGTCGTTCATGGCGCGGCTGGCGCGCCGCTTGCCGGGCCGCAACGCCACGTTACTCGAAACGGGTTGCTGCGGAATGGCCGGCGCGTTTGGGATGTTGGAAGAGAAACAGGAACTCTCTGCGAAGGTCGCCGGCCCACTCCTAGCGAAGATAAGCAAGTTGCCCGCGGGCTCCACGCTTGTGGCTTCCGGGACCAGTTGCAGGCACCAAATTGAGCATTTGGCGGGAGCGCGGCCGCTGCACATGGCTGAGCTGCTCGAAGCGGCGCTGGCGAAGTCACTCAGGGCATGCTCAATGACGAATGACGAATGACGAATGACGAATGTCGAAAAATCTGCGCCGCCCCGTAATTTGTCATTCGTCATTCGTCATTCGTCATTCATTCGCGATCTCATTCCTTCAGCTCGTCGAGCCGCAGCGCCATGATGAAATCGTCCATCACGAAGCCACCGCCGATGTCGGCGACCACCGCTTCGAGAAGGCTGAAGCCCGCCCGCTCATAGGCGCGGATGGCGCGCGTATTCTGCTTATTGACCTGGAGCCGGATTTCGCTCGCTCCAAGTTCAGCGGAGCTGGCCCGGACGTGTTGGAGCATCTGGCGGCCGATGCCGCAACCGTGCAACTCGGGCAGGAGATAAAGTTTGTTCAGCTTCACTTGCCGTGTCGCGGCGTCAAAGGCGAACGAGCTGAAGCCGACAGGCACGGTTTGGCGGCGGACCAAGTCCCAGGCCACTCCCTGCGCCAGCTCCTCCCGGATGACCGCAGCGTCGTACATCCGGGCCAGCATGTAGTCAATCTGCTCGCGTGAGATAATGCCGGGGTAGTATTCGTGCCAGATGCGGCGCGCGAGAGCGCGCAACGCCGGAATGTCGTCGGGGGTCGCTGGCTGGATGGTGATCACGGTGCGCGGCGAGCGGAACCAGCAGATTCTCGCGAATGACTCGCAGGGCGCGGAGCGATGCACCCTACCATTCAAGCCATGTCCGCCTTGGAACCACTTCAGCGCGTAGCGGCCTTGAGGCGGAAGTAGCGGCAGGCGGACGCCGCGGGCAGTTCCACCGAACTCCAGCCGTCGGCGAAAGTCGCCGGTTGCGCGACGGGCATCCAGGGACCGCCGAATTGTTCCGCCGCTTCAAGAGCATAACCCGGCGTCGGGCCGGGCCATTTCACGACAACGCGTTCGGCATCGCGTTCCACGGCCAGCGCGATGACGTCCAGGACCTTCGCGACAAATGCGTCCGGCTTGCCGGCGAGTCTATCCTGAATCGGTCCTGCGAGCGGGAGGTCCGTCGATTCCGTTCGGCCAGCGATGTAAGCGGCCCCGGCGGAGTCGAGGGCGATGGCGTATCCGAAGTCGCGGCTCTTGCCGCCGAAGAGACCGGAGAAAATCATCGTTGCTCCGGACGGATCGAACTCGGTCATAAACACGTCGGTTTTGCCGGCGTTTCTCGCTGCAAGCAAACCGGGGTTGGCAATCGGAAAATTCGTCGAGTCGGTCGTGCCGACGACGAACGCGCGCCCCGCCGTGTCGACGGCCACGCCCCAACCCTGGTCGGCTTTCTTTCCGCCGAATGCCAGCGAGTAGGCGAGGCCGGAGCCGTCGGGCAGCAACTTGGTCAGGAACACGTCGTTACTGCCGCCGAAGGTGTTGCTGCTGCGGAGACCCGCATAGAGCGTGGCCGGGCTCGAGGAATCAATCACGAGCGTTCTCACGAAGCGCGGGACGAGGACCGCGTCGGCAGTCGTCCAGTTCACTCCACCGTTGACGCTCTTGAACAGGCCGTTCGTGGTGCCGGCATAAAGAGTCGACGGGGCCGCCGGGTCGATGACCAGGGACGTGACGTTGGATGAAGTGAGGCCAGCGCCCACGAGCGCCCAATTCGTGCCGGCATCGGTGGTCTTGTAGATGCCTTTGGAGGTTCCGAGGTAAAGCGTTTCCGGCGCCGTCGCGTCCAGGGCAATGGCCTGCGAACGTTTCGTTATCAAGCCGTGACTGCTGGAGCGCCACTTGGCACCGTTGTTGGTGCTCTTGTAAACGCCACCGTCAGTCGCGACGTAGACGGTCTGCGGGTCAGCCGGGGGCACAGCGAACGCATTCACGTTGAGGTTTCCGAGACCGGAATTGGCGGACTTCCACGTGGCGGTGCCGTTGGTGGTCCGATAGACGCCGCTGCCGCGCGTGCCGGCCAGGAGCGTGTCCGCAGTGTTGCCCGGGAATTGCAAGGCCCGCACGTCGCGGCCGGTCAAAGCGTAGAACCACGACCCGCCACGATTGGTCGAAAAGGCGACGCCAATGCTCGTGCCGGCGAATACGTGGGCAGGCGCCGCCGGGTCGAAGGTGAAGGCGCGAGTCACTTCCGTCCCCAACGCGCCATTGCGCAAAGCCCACGTGTCAGCGGCGTCGTCGCTCCGAAAGATGCCGCGGGGTGTGCCCGCATATAGCGTAGTGGGATTACCCGGTTCGATGGCCATCGCTTCGATGACGCAGTGGAGCAAGCCGGCGCTCTTCTGGAGCCATAAACCAGCGGCATTAACAGTCTTGAAGACGCCGCCCCGATTAAAAGCATGCGGCGTCGTTGGGAAGTCGCTCGAGCTCTTGCTGCCCGTCACATAGGCGCTGCCCGCGCCATCAACCGCGATGCGGGCAGGGATATCATCCCCGGCGCCCCCCAGGTAGGTCGAATAGACCACCGCGCCGACCGGGTCGAATTTGGTCACGAACCCTTCCCGGATCGAGCCGGAACGTGGCGTGGCTTCGAGCTGAAACGCATTGGTGCTTACCGGAAAGTCCAATCCCTCCGTCCAACCGGTCACGTAAGCGTTGCCAGCGGAATCCAGCGCGATTCCCGTGCTGGTCTCCGCGGAGAAGCCACCGAGGAAAGTGGAGTAAACGAGGCCCGCACCGTCCGGTGTCAGCTTGGTCACGAACACGTCCCTTCCACCCGACAACACGCCCTGGAGCGGGCAAAGCGTGGGAAGGTTCGTGATGACTGAAACCACATTCGTGGAGACCGGCGTTGTGTTCGTGACGAGGATGACGTGCGCAATCCGAATGCCGCAGTTGCTGCTGCCGGATACGTAGGCCACAGGGAAGTTCGTGGAGTCGGTGTGGCCCGCAACGTGGGCGCAACCGCCGGCGTCCACGGCGATGGCGACGGCCGTATCGGCGCAGCAGCCGCCCAGGAAAGTCGAGTAGAGCAGCGCGGAACCTGTGGGGTTCAGCTTGGCGACAAACGCGTCCGACGACGGACGCCCCGTGCGGGGGATGTCCTTTCCTGGAAGGACCGTGCTGAAGGCATTGGGCGTGATCGGGAAGTCTCTCGAATCGGTGTAGCCGGTGACGTACGTGTTGCCTGCCGAGTCGAGGGCGAGCGCGATGGCGCCGTCGAGATCGTCGCCGCCCAGATAAGTAAAGAAGTCATAACCCGTACCGGTGGCGTTCAGTTTGGCGATGAAAGCGTCGCCCGCGTAGTCGTTGCCGCCGCCATAAGTTGTCTGGTAGCCGGATGGGGGCGGGACTTTGAATACGGAAAGCGTTTCACCCGCGATGTGTGCCCTGCCAGAGTTATCGACTGCGATGGACCACCCGACGTCCGTCCGGCTCGCGCCCAGGTAGGTCGAGTAGCTGAGGATGGGGTCAATGACGAGCGGAAGGTTCGTGTCGTATTGACCGACGGCGAAGCGGACGGAGTTGCCGGTCAGCTCGTATTGGCCGGGCACCTCGCGCCTCGATCCGGCGACGGTCTGGTAGACGACCGGCTTGTGTTGGAAGACGCGCGAACCGGCGGCTTCGAGGATGAGCTCGCCTTCGGCAGAAAGCTGGATGCGGTCCGCGCCCTCAAGCTGCAACACGATGGCGCGCGGGTCGGCGCCGGGAGCGACGATGAAGTCGTATTCCAACTGGCGAGCGTTCCCGTGGTACACGAGATCGATGCCGGGATACAGGGACGCGAAGCGGACGCGGGCGAAAGTCGGCACGCCGGTCTGCCATTTCGAAGGGTCCGAGCCGCGGAAGTAGTTGACGCCGCCGGGAAGCGGTTCGAGGCCGGCGGCCGTGGCGCGAGAGTTCGCGCCTGGAAAACTCATGCGCAGAAAGCGGGCGGCGGATTCCGTCGCGTTCGGTCGGACGAGGGCAACAACGGCCTCGGCTGGCGCGAGGTAAACCCCATGGTGCCGGCCGCGGGCGATGAACTGGAAACGCGCGTCCGTCTGGCCGCGATTGGCTTCGAAGTACACGGGGAGTTGCCCATACGGAGCGTTGGTTTCGATCGGCGAGTGCGCGGCGTTGCAGAACCACGGCCCAAGAAGCAACGCCCCAACCAACGAGCGAATGGCGTAGCTGCGAACCAGCGATTGTGGAGTGCGGAGGCAAGCGTCGCGCGGCCCAGCTTTGGCTTCTGAGGCGGCCAAAGGTTGGCCTAAAGCCAAAGCGCCGTCGTCGCTGCGCTCTGCCGGCGCACTCCAAAGCAACGGGGAGTTGTCCATGCCGCGGACAGCGGGGTGGCTCACTTCTTGTCTTCCTTCTTGGCCTCTTTCTTGTCGCCCTTGAGGAGGTCGTCCGGGGCGTTGGCGTTGAGTTCCTTCAGGACGGGAGAGGTGAGGTCATCCTGGCCGTTGGTATAGAAAACGACCGAAGTACGGCTGGCGGCCTCGGCGGCGGAATCGAGCACCATCGCATAACCGCCTGCCTTGGCCTTGTTGTTCACGATGGTCTGAATCTCCTTGAGGATTTTCTCGCGGGCAATGCGCTGCTTTTCCTCGAGGTTGCTCTTGGCGGTGCGGTCGAACTGTTTGATGGACTGTTCGATGTCGTTGATTTCGATCAGCTTGCCCTCCGCGGCCTTCTTGCGTTTTTCGCGTTCGTCGAAGGAGATGGCCTGGTTGTTGGCGTCTTCGAGGGCTTTTTTGTAGTCGTCGGCCAGTTTCTGGTACTGGTCGGTGAGGGACTTGCGTTCCTTGTCCAGAGTGGCGGCATCCTCCTTGATGGCCGCGTCGGCGATCTTGGTTTTGTAGAATTCGTCAAAGACTTTCTTCAGGTCGATGAGGGCGATTTTTTGCTCGGCCATCGCGGGCAGCACGGGCAGCGCCAGGAATGCGGCAAGGCCGATGGCCGGGAGGAGTTTCATGTTCGTCGTTTTCATAATGGGTCAGTATTAAAAATCGCGCTGGTAGCCCACGCTAAACTGGAAGCGCCCGCTGCCGGCATCCCCTGAAGAGTTGTGAATAGGGATGCCATAGTCAAGGCGCAGGGGGCCGATGGGCAGGTTCAAGCGCAGCCCGAAACCCCAGTTGTCGGCGTAGTTGCTGAAGTTGATGTGCCAGGGGTCGGCGTAGACCATGCCGACGTCGTAGAACATGGCGAAGCGAATCCGCTCGATCACGGGCACGCTGTATTCGGCGGTGCCAAACCAGAAGGTGTCCCCGCCCAGCGGTTCGCCAAACTCGTCCTGGGGACCGATGTCGCGGTAGCGGTAACCGCGCAGCGAATCGAGACCCCCGAGGAAGTAGCGCTCGAAGATCGGCACGAACTCCGTGTCGCTGTAGTTGTCCACCACGCCGACGCGGGCGCCCAACTCGAGCAAGTGGCCCTGGAAGAAGCCCCGGATGTAACGGGAGTGGCGCAACTCCAGCTTGTAGATGTCGACATCGCCGCCCAGGGCCCCGCCCGCCACCTCCGCCCGCAGATCGGTCCGCTGACCTTTCGTCGCGAAGCGGAGATTATTCCGGGTGTCGTAGCTGAGCGAGCCGCCGAACTTGGACTCGAGGAAACTTCCCGCCTCGCGCGCGATTTCCTCGGAGACGTTCGCAGGCACGACGTAGATTTCAGGAAACGGATTGAGCCGGGTTCGGGTAATGGGACCGTGAAGGTCGGGGTTCAGGTCGATTTCGATCTGCTGGAGGGTGTAGGTGACTCCTCCGATGAGCGTTGCTTTCTTCGTTTCAAGAAGCGCTTTGCGCAGGCCGACACGGAAGCCGGCGTCCCGTTCGGTGTAGGTGTCCTCGTGGCTGAGGAAATTCAGGTCACGGTAGAACAATTCCGTGCTCAGTTCGAGCTTGCGGCCGAACAGCCACGGCTCAATGAGGGTCAATTGGTAGTCCTGCCGTTCGGTGCCGACCTGGAGCCGCAATTTGGCCCTCTGGCCGCCGCCCGTAAAGTGGGGCGGGTTGAACAGGTCGAAATTCGCCTGGCTGACTTCCACGTAGCCGACCAGCGAATCAATCGAAGAGAAACCGGCGCCCACCTGAACGTTGCCGGTGTTTTTTTCGGCGACGGTGATGACCAGGTTGCGGCGGCTCGGCACGTCGGTTTCCTCGGGCTGCGTTTCGACTTTCTCGAAGTAGTCCAGTCCCTCCAGGCGGAGCTTGCTGATCTTGACGTTGACCATGTCGAAGACCTGGCCGGGATAGACGGTTAACTCGCGCCGAATCACCCGGTCTTTGGTCTTGGTATTGCCCCGGATCTCGATCTTCTCGACCTTCGCCTGTTCGCCCTCGAGCACATCGTATTGGATGTCCATCGTGCCGGTCTGCGTGTTGGGGCGGCGGCGCGGCGCGACGCGTGCATCGATGTAGCCCTTGGTTCCATAGGTGTCCTGGACGGCCTCGGTATCCTGGTAGAGCCCCTTGGGCGTGAAGGTTTGCCCGACGCCCATCTTGAGCCGCTGCGCCAATTCGTTGGTCGTGAAGAGGGTGGCGCCTTTGAACTCCACGGCGCCGACTTTGTATTTCTGGCCTTCGGAAACGACGAGCTTGAGGATGACTTTGCGCGGCCCTTGTGGGATCTGCTGGACCTCCTTCAACTCGAAGTCGATGTACCCCGCGTCGCGGTAGAATTCCGCCAGACGATCCTCGTCATCTTCGAGTTGGTCCTCCTTCAACACGCCCGAGCGGGTGAGCCACGACAGCCACCAGTGACGCTTGGTCTTGAGCTGCGAACGAAGCTTGCGCTGCGTGAAGACGTGCGCCCCGTCGAACTGAACGTCCTCGACGCGGATCTTGGGTGTTTCGGTGATCTCGAAGGTGACCGTTGCCCGGCCGGCGCGCAGGTCCGGGATGTAAGTGTAGACGACCTTGGTCTTCGGGTGGCCGGACTTCTCGTAGAGCTTCCGGATGGCCTCCGCGTCGGCAAACAGTTTGGCCTCATCCATGGGATCCCCGGACTTGGACTTGACGTTTTTAACCAGCTTCTCCTTGGAGAACTTCGTATTGCCGGTGAACAGGATGTCCGTGATCTTCGGCCGGGCCTGGAGCACGTAGAGCAACGCGATGCCGTCCTCCGTGCGTTCGGGAACGACGTTGATGTTAAGAAAATAGCCGGTCGCGTAGAGCGTCCGCACATCGTCGTCGATGGCCAGTTGGTTGTAGGGGTCGCCCTCTTTGACCCGGATGTTGGCGCGGATCAGGGAGTCGCTGACGGACAGGGGGCCGATGTTTGTGATGGCGATGCGCGCCACCTTGAGCTGAATGGCCGGGACCTGCGCCTGGGCTGAAGGGGCGGCCCAGGCCAGGACCAGGCCCAGCGCGCAAACAAACGACAGCAGCGTCCTCCGTTCAGGAATCCGTTGGAATATCTTCACTGCTGATTTTCGCTGCGCTCTCAAACCGCGTGTACGGCTTCAGAAAAGTCAGGTGCACGTCGCCCGTCGGCCCGTTGCGTTGTTTGGCGATGAGGAGGTTCACGGGCATGGCCTCCTGCGACGGGTCCGGTCCGTCGTCGTCATCGTTGCTGGCCCGGTACAGCATCCCCACCAGGTCCGCGTCCTGTTCGATTGCGCCGCTTTCGCGCAGGTCGGACAGGCGTGGCTTGCGGTTTTTCTCCTTCTCGACTTCGCGGTTGAGCTGTGCCAGGACGATCACCGGCACATCCAGTTCCTTGGCCAGCGCCTTGACCCCACTGGAAATGTCAGCGATTTCCTGCTGGCGGTTTTCGGCTCGGCGCGAAGTAGAGTGAAGCAACTGGAGGTAGTCAATGACGAAAAGCTTGATACCGTATTGCTGGTGCATGCGCCGCGCCTTCGCCCGCATTTGCAGGATGGACAAGCCCGGTGTGTCGTCAATGAACAGCGGCGCGGACGCCAGTTTGCCGGCAGCGCCGGTCAGCTTGGGGAAGTCGCGCTCGGCCAGGAATCCACTGGTGATGTTGCGCAGGTTCACCCGCGAGCGCGAGCAGAGCATGCGCAGCACGAGTTGGTCGGCCGCCATTTCCAGGCTGAACACCCCCACCGGCAGTTTTTGGTCGAGGGCAACAGTCTCGGCAATGTTCATCGCAAGCGACGTCTTGCCCATGCTGGGCCTGGCGGCGATGACGATCATCTCTCCCGGGTGCAGCCCGGTCGTCATCTTGTCGAAGTCCGGGAAGCCGGTGCCGATGCCTGTCAGCACGCCCTGGTTCTGGTGGTACTCCTCGATCTTGTTGATGGCCTTGTGAACGAGGTCCTTGATCTTGACGGATTCCTTGTCCTCCCGATCCTGGGCGATCTGGAGCACGTCCCGCTCCACTTCGTCCAGCATGGCTTCCACCTCGCCCTGGTGTTCGAATGCGCGGGCGATGACGTTCGTGCAGGTGCGAATCATCCGGCGCAAGATGTGTTTCTCCCGGACGATGTCGACGTAGTACAGGAGGTTGGCCGCGCTGGGCACCGCATCGGGCAGCGACGCCAGGTAGGCAACGCCGCCGACGGCGTCGAGTTGGTTTCGATCCCGCAACACCTGGAGCACGGTCACGACGTCGATGGCCTTCTTCTGGTCGTAGAACTCGACGCAGGTCTCGTAAATCGTGCGGTGACGCAGGTCGTAAAAGACATCCCCACCTGCCTTAAAAAGCTGAATGCACTCGCCCACGCACTCGGAAGGGGAAAGAAGAATGCACCCGAGCACGCCTTGTTCGGCTTCGATGGAATGGGGAGGCTGCCTGTCCACCCTGGAGGGGTCGGCAAGATCCGTCTTCTGCCGGCGGCTTTGCTTGAAATCGACCGGCACGCCGCTCGGTGCCGCTTCCGTGGCTGAAATCACGCGCGGAGTGATACTCAAAACGTTTTCTTTCGTCCCGACAAAACAGTGGAATCTTACGGACTCTCTCTTGTGCTATTTCGTTGAGACATATTCACAGCCCTCGCAAGCTAAGTGCTTACGCCGGAGGCCACCCAAAATCTTGTTCACTGTTTCCGCGTTATCCACCGCTCCAAGTCATCCGGATTGCTCCAGCCCCGAAGAGCCGGCTCCCGTCACGACCTAACCGGCTTGCCGCGCGGGCTGCGCGCCTTTCAGCTCTCTGGATGACGAATCAGGTCTTCGAGTCGGGATCGCACTTCGGCCGGTACACGTTCGAGCCACGAGTCGTCCACCAACCCCAGTTCGATCAAATCTCGCAAATGCGTTCGATCCTTGTCACGGAACGAAGTGAGTTTCATGCGCACGAGCGCGTCTAGTCCGACGAGACGGAACGAACCGACGTCTTCGGATTCCACCACGTCCGGGGTCGGCAGGAGATTGCTGGGATGGACCCTTTCGCCGGCAGGAACGATATGGATTGCATCCCGGACGCTGGCGTCCGGACCATCGAGAAACACATCCATGCCGCCAGGTTGGCCAAGGCTGGACACGCGCCGATGCACGAAGCCCAACTTCCCCAACGCGCCCTTGGCGGCTTCGAGATCTCGACGGCGTAACAGGATGTCCACGTCGCGTGTGTTGCGCACAGCGGCTTCGTCCACGCGCGACACCCAAGCGGCCACGGCGTTACCGCCTGCGACGGCGTAAGGGATGCCTGCTTCGCGCAAAGCGGCCGCGGCACGGAGTAAACGCTGGCGGACCTTTTCCACGGCCCGAATCATACGCTCCCAACTGACGGGAGCAAGCGAGGGCACCGAGGACATGCTTAAAGCCGCTCGCTGCCTGGAGCGAGTTGCATTCGATTCTTCATGGCCGATAGCAGCAACACATTGGCCGCGTTCCTGCTCAAAGTCAAAGCCTCCCTGGCAGCAGGCTCGTGCTGAAGTCCGCTTCGACGTGGCGGGTGCGGTCCGGGCTTGGCTCACGCGAGCCCAGAGCCTATTCTCTCGCCGCGAAGATCAACCGAACCCATTCATGAAACCACTCCTCATCCTCCTCAGCGTTCTCTCCTCAATTGCTCTCAGCGCAGTTGCCGCTGACAAGCCGGCGAAATCCGACAGGCTTCTGCACGTCGTCGCCTTCAAGTTCAAGGCCTCGGCCAGCAAGGAACAAATCCAGGAAGTCGTTGATGCGTTCCGCGCGCTGCCCAAAAAGATCACGGTCATCCAGAGCTTCGACTGGGGCACGAATGTCAGCCCGGAGAAGCACGACAAGGGGTTCACCCACGGTTTCACTTTGAGCTTCAAGACGGCAAAGGATCGCGATGATTACCTCGCTCACCCCGAACACAAAGCCTTCGGCAAGCTCGTCGGCCCGGTGCTGGAGGACGTGTTCGTGATCGATTACTGGGCGCAGAAATAAGGGCTCCGGAGTCGGGACCCTGCACGTAGCAGCCGACGTAAGCAGGCTCTGATCTCCTTCGTTCAGAAAGTTTGAGTCTCCTCACCTCGGCTGCTACGAAGTTCACGTTCGTGGAACGAGCGAGCGCGACCGCTTGACGCACGCAGCCCGCCGTCCCACGCTCCACTCGATGTCCACGCAGCATTTTATTGTCGCGACGGCCGGCCACGTGGATCACGGGAAGAGTTCGCTGGTCAAGGCGCTCACCGGCACGGACCCGGACCGCCTGCCCGAGGAAAAAGCCCGCGGCATCACGATCGATTTGGGCTTTGCACACCTCGAACTCGTTGCGCCCGCCGGCCATTTAGGTCCCAGTTCCCAACCCGCAACCTATTCGATCGGCATCGTCGACGTGCCCGGCCACGAGGACTTCGTGAAGAACATGGTCGCCGGTGTGGGTTCCATCGACCTGGCGCTCTTCGTCGTGGCTGCGGACGACGGTTGGATGCCGCAAACCGAGGAGCACCTGCAAATCCTCCACTACCTTGGCGTGCGGCACGCCGTCGTGGCGCTGACAAAAGTCGACCTGGCCGCCGGTCGCGAGGCCGAAGTCGTCGCCCGAGTGCGTGAACAACTCGGCGCGACGCCATTCGAGTCTGCGCCAGTCATCGGCACGTCCGTGCTCGACGGCCGCGGAATTGAGGAATTGAAGTCGTCGCTCGCGGCGACATTGGACCGGGTGCCGCCCCCTCGCGACATCGGCAAGCCGCGCCTGCCCGTGGACCGTGTGTTCACGTTGCGGGGCATCGGCACGGTGGTCACCGGCACGTTAAGCGGGGGCGCACTCCGCCGCAATCAGGCCGTCGTGCTCCAGCCCTCCGGGAGGCCGGCGCGCGTGCGCAGCCTGCAAACGCACAGCCAGGATGCAGAGCAGGTCGGCCCCGGCACGCGCACGGCGCTGAACGTTCCAGACCTCGCGGCAGCCACGGAGGACGAGGCCGGCGTAAGCCGTGGTCACGTCGTCACGGTCGCCGAACTCGGTGGGCCCAGCCAGACCATCGATGTGTTGCTCGAACGCTCCCCGAGACCCGGCGTGAGCAAAGCCGCCGCACGACCCATCAAGGACGGCGCGCTCGTGCGCTTGCACCACGGCTCGGGCAACGCGCCGGCGCGCATCCTGTTGCTTGACGGCGGGCCGCTCGAACCCGGCGGACGCCTCCTGGCCGAAGTGCGCTTCCAATCGCCGGTCTTCGTGCTCGGCGGGGATCGGTTCATCCTTCGCGACTGGCCGGAACAATCCACGCTGGGCGGCGGGCTGGTGCTGGACGCGGACGCGAGCCGGCGCGCCTTTCGCAGCGCGCCGCAGCGCGTGTTTTTGGAACAGCGCGCCGCCGCCCCGAACGACCCGCTGGTCTGGATGGCGACGCAGCTTGCCCGAGATCGCGCCGTGCGACGGACCGCGCTCCTATTGAAAACGCGTTTCGGTTCGTCGGAGGCTGCGGAGGCGCTTGCCCGACTGACAGCGGAAGGGAAGGCGCGCGCGGCCGGCGAATGGATTCTCGACGCCGTGTGGTGGGAAACGCTGCGCCGGAAGGCCGGCGCAACGATTCAAGCTGCCCACCGCGCGAACCCGGAGCGGCAGGGGATGGACATGGCCGAATTGCGCCGCTCCGTCGAGAAAGCGCTGCCTGAACCGGCCTTCTTCGACGCGCTGGTGTCGGATTTGTGTCGCACCGGTTTTGCGCAAAGTGGCACCACAATTCGGGACACGTCGCATCGGCCCGCGCTCCCGCCAAAACTTCAGTCGGCCGGGACAGCACTTCGCGCGGCGCTCTCGGCCAAGCCGTTGGAACCGCCCGCGAGGAAGGAACTCGCTCCCGACGCCACGGCGCAACAGGCCTTGAGGTTCCTGCTCGAAACCGGCGAAGCCGTCGAGGTCGGACCGGAACTGGTCATGAGCGCGGAGCATTTTGCAAAAGCCCGCGAAGCCATTGTCAAATTCATCCGCCAACGAGGGCGCGCGACCGCGAGCGAGCTGCGGCAGTTCCTGAACACGAATCGCCGCGTGATCATCCCAGTGCTGGAGAAACTGGATCGCGATGGCGTGACGCGGCGGGACGGGGACAATCGCATTCTGAGGTAGCTGCGACCGTGAGGTCGCGGGCTGATTCATGTGCCGAAGTCGGTGCGCGTGGGTGTTTATGCTAGAGTGATTGCCAAAAGTCATTTCCGAAATGGTGGGCGGCGCCCTGCTGGGCGCCGCGGCAAACCGGCAGGTTTGCCCCACCATTTCGGAAATGACTTTTGGCAACCAGTCTAACAAGCAGCCCACGACCTTACGGTCGCAGCTACGTCAGCATTCCAAATTCCGCGTCGTAGATTCGGCCGCACTTGTTGCACTGCGCCTCACGAAGGTTCAGCTCCGGCAGCCAGGCATATTCATCACCGCAATGTTCGCAGCGCACAACGTAGCGTTTGCCGCTGCGACGATACTCTTCGCGCGCGGCATCGGACGGTGATGGGAGATCTTCCGCTTCGAGCCGGGAGAGGGCCTGTGCGTCCAACGGGCCGCCTTGGGCGAGGCGATTGGCTTGCGCATTGATCACCGCCTCGAAACAGTTGCGAACCAGCCGGGCGTTGCCGAAATGTTCGTCCCGCTGGAGCCAGAGCTGATGGAAATGGTGCATGACCTTTTCCCGCAGGGCAGGGGAGAGCACCAGTCCGTTGCGGCGGCACATGAGGCCGAAGATGCGGCACAACTCGAACGGCGAGTAATCCGGGAACTCGATGAACCGCGAGAAGCGGGATTGCAGACCGGGGTTCGAGCGGATGAAGCGTCCCATGTCCTCGGGATAGCCGGCGACGATCACGATGAGCCGGTCGCGATTGTCCTCCATTCGTTTGAGCAGCGTTTCGATGGCTTCCTCGCCGAAGTCCTCGTGCTCCTTCACGAGGCTGTAGGCTTCGTCGATGAAGAGGATGCCGTCGAGGGCGCGATCAATGACAGCGTTCGTGCGGGGCGCGGTCTGGCCGACGTACTCGGCGACGAGCGCCGCGCGATCACACTCGACGAGGTGGCCCTTGCGCAGAATGCCCAGGGATTTGTAAATGCGGCCCATCAAGCGGGCGACGGTGGTCTTTCCAGTGCCCGGATTGCCCGTATAGACGGAGTGATAACTCGTGGCGATGGGTTGAAGGCCTTGCGTGAGGCGCATCTGCTGGACCTTGGCGAAATTGGCGGTCTGCCGGACTTTTTCCTTCACGCTGCCGATGCCGACGAGTTCCTCGAGTTCCTTGAGCACGTGATCGAGTTGCTCGCCTTCCGGCACGTCGGCGCCGCCCGGTCCGACGCCATGGAGTTCCTTGCAGAGCGCGGCGACCTGCTTCAGCAAGTACTGGATGAAACGGTTCTCCTTGGGCGACACGGTCCCGTCGAGGCGGGAAAAGGATTCACAGACTTCGCGAGTGAGGAACTCGTAATAGAGAACCACCAGGGGCGGCAGTTCGAGCTTGCCGGCGATGCGAACGATCTCGCCGAAAATCTGATCGAGTCCCCCTTTCACGTGTCCCTCGACCGCTTCATAAAGCTTCGTGAGTTTTTCCTTCGATGTGTTGAGGTATTCGCTCAGGGGATCCTGCAAGCGCAGGCCAGGCGGCGGCCGGTAGTCCCGATTGAGTGCGCGAAGCCGCTCCTTGTGCGGGCGGCGGAACAAGCCGACGAACCCACCCGCCATTTCCTCGGGCCGCGAACTGTGCAGGCAGGCGACCCAGAATTGCGCCGCTGCGTCGGCCACGAGACCGAACTCGTCCCGCGGAAAGAACACCGACCAGGCCCCGCCGGTAATGTGACGAAACGCGTCGAACAACGCGGCCAGCAAATCCACCGTGCCATCGCCGGTCCTTTCGTACGACAGGTGGGGCGGGGTCAGGATTTCGAGCTGCTCGGACAGCAACCGGGCGCTAAACAGGGCGCGGGCCAGTTGCTGGACGGCGTGGGTGTCGCAGCCCGTGGTGTCGGCCACTTCCGGAATGAGCACCGTCAGGTCGCGGAAGGCGCGAACGAACTGCGCGTCCCCGTCGAGGATCTTGCCAGCCTGTTCGGCGGTCATCAGGCCGACGTTCTGCAACTCGCCGACCACTTCGACCGTCGTCCGTTTGTTGAAGCCGGCGAGAGTCGCCGTGTCGAACGGACGGAGGCGTCGGGCGGGCGGATCACCCGCAATGACGGCCAGGACGCTTGCCGGCAGGAGCGGATGCGTTTTGAAGTCCGTGACGAGTTCGTTCATCCGGAGGTCATCGTTCTCCGGCGTCGCCGAGAGGTCATCGTGTGCCGCAGAGTAGGCGCGGCGATAAGATGAGGAAAGCGCGAACTTGGCGGAGCGAATTCAGCCGACGCATCTCAGTTCGCGATGGACGCCAAACGAACCGCCTCACCCTCACTTGGCTCTCTCCGCTGAAAGCGCGGTAGGGACGCGCTGCCGCGCGTCCAGGCCGGCCAGCAGGTCGGCCCTACCGGGCTCATGGAGAAGGGTGAGAACTGCTAAAAGCGTTCCTTCGCGCGAACTCAAATGGGACGGGCCTCCGCTGCTGGCTTACTGCGGCAGTTCCTTGATGCGCATGTTGCGGAACCAGACGGTGCCGTGATCGCCCTGGAGGAAAATCGGGCCGGGCTCGGTCACCTTGTTGTCGATCTCCGAACCGGTGGCCTTGTTGCACTCGACCTGGTCGTGAATCTTCTTGCCGTTGAGTGTGACACTGATCTTGTTGCCGACAATGGTGGCCTCGACGGTCTGCCATTCGCCGCCCGGCTTCGACGCGAACTCACTCGGGGCGGTGTGATTGTAGATGGCCCCGTTGCCGCCCTTGCTCGGCTTGCCGCTCTTGTAATCGCCCAGGATCTGGATCTCGTGCCGGCCGCGCAAGTAGAAGCCGCTATTCGAGCCGTCCGGGACCTGGAACTCGTACCTCACGGTGAAGTTCCAATACTTCTTTTCCGTGACGAGGTCGGTGCCGTGTTCGCCTTGGTTCACCGTGTTCTTGAGCACACCGCCGGCGACGTTCCAGGAGTTGTGGCCGGACGGGTTGCGCAACTTCCAGCCGCTGGTGTCCTTCCCGTTGAAGAGCGGGACGAATCCCGATTCGTCTGCGGCGAAAGTGGGTGTGGATATGAGAACGGCAATGGCGGCGAGGGATAGGATTTTGTTCATGGGATCTAGGCTGTGGAGTGAGGTTGAAGGCTACTTTTCGAGAGCGGCAACGAGAGCGGCGAGAGCGATGTCCTTTTGCTTCTTCGCGGCGTCCACCTCCTGGGGCGTCGCCTTTTTCGGGTCAGGATTCGGAATCTTGCGATAGGCATCCGCGGCTGTGGCGACGGAGTTGATCCATTCGGCATTGCTCGCTTTCGCAAGGAACGGCGCGGGGTCCTTTTGAGTTTCGCCCGCAGCGTAGCTGACAATCGAGTGGCGGTGCTGGGCCAGTTGCACGTCCGGGTTCGGCGCAGCGAGGGCATCCTGGAGCCGCAGCGCGTAACGGATGCCGGTCAGGATGTGGGCCTGGTATTTCGGGTCGAGCCACGTCGCGTCGTTGTGGCCGAGGTTCGTGTAGAACAGGCGGCCCCGCCCGTACTCCCGCACCCAGGCCACCGGGACGTGGTATGGCATCTGCGGTTTGGTCCTGGACATGTCGAGGCTGAGGAGCACGCGCACCGACTCCGGCTTGAAATGCTTGTATTGATAAATCTCGTCCTTCCATTGAAACGACTGGGGATACATGGACACGGCCGGATGGCTCGTCTCGTGGTTCGCAAACGTGCACAACGTGCCGCCGCCCCACGGATGGCCGTCGAAATTCCCGTTGATGCACTCCACGTAGGGCATGAACCCGCCCAGGGTGTCCGTCGCGCTGTGCATCCCGACGAACCCGCGGCCTGACCTAATCCAATCGAGGAAACCTTGCTTGTCCGGCAACGGCAGGTCGCCCGTGGTATTCGCGAAGATCACGGCGTCGTAGCCATTGAGCGATGCAAGGCTCAGTTTCTCATTCAGCACCGCCTTCTGGCGCGCCGCGTAATCCTTCTCCTCCTCCTTGAACTTCGTCTCCTCTTCCGTGAACGCTTTCATCGCCGATTCGTACTTCTCCTGTTCGGCTTTGAATTTCGTGGCGTCGCCAGTGTCGTTGGGAGCCGTGGGCTTCTTGGGCGCTTTCGGGGGCGTGACGCGCGCAAAATCGACCGTGAACACGCCGCTCTCCTTCCCTACCTGATCGAGAACACGCTCCGCCGTCTCGATGGAGCCGTGTCGGAAGCCGGTGGTGATGGAAACCACGAGGACTCTCTTCGGCGCGGCGAGCGCGGGCCAACCGAACCCCGCGGCGAAGACAATTGCGGTGAGCCACTTGGAACAACGCGACCAGGCGGCCAAGAAGGATGAGTTCATGCGATTGGGTTGACTGTGTGAACCAAGCTAAGACGGGAGGCAAGCCGGGAAATTCATACGGGGTGCTGACGGAGGATCACTTCGCGCTTCGGAGCCGTTTGAGGGCCGCTTCGAGCACGGAATCGCCGGCGTTGGCCAAGTGGTCTTCGGGCTTTGGCTCGAGCACGACATCGGGTGCCACGCCGCGCCCGTCAAAGATGTCGCCGTTGGCCCGAAAGCTGGCCATCTGGCAGAACGTGAGCCCCAGACTCGTATTCGGAAGGGTATAGCTGGTCATCCGTCCGCTGCCTCCGCCGCTGGTCGAGCCCAGCAACGTCACGTTGGGCTGGCCTTTGAGCGCGCCGAGAAAATTATCCGTGGCGCTGAAGCAGCCGGCATCGGTCAGGACGACCACAGCATTGGTATAAGGGTACGCCTTTGGATTCGTGCCGGGACCGATCGCCATGACGTGCCACGCGCTGAACCGGTCGGCGGGAAGCTTCCAACCCGGCACAAAGCCGTCGAGGAAGGTCGTGATTTGTTTGCGCTGCGCTTGGGTCCAATTTGTCGAAGTCACCGGGTACAACCCACGGCCGAACATGCCAAGATAACCTTCCGTGCACTGTTGGGAAAGCTTCACAGGCAGCCGGTAGGCGGCGACGTTGATAATCTTCATGGGCCCACCTGAAGTGAGGAAATAAGGAAGAATAGTCTTCACCGTGTCCTGACTGCCTCCGCCGTTGCCGCGCACATCAATGACAAGCCCGCGCGTGTTTCGGAACTTTGCCATGGCGTCGTCGAGTTGCGCGAGCGAACGCGAGTCGGCTGCCATGGTCGCGATGCGCAGGTAGCCAATGCCGCCGTCGAGCTCGCGCGTCTTTCTCGCAGATTCTCCTCCAGGTTCTCCGCGCGGGTTAGGGGCGTTCGTCACGGCCAGGATGAGGAGATTCGTCTTCGAGCCTTCTGCGGAAACGAGCGAGAATGCCGCCCTATTCGTCAGCGGAAGGCCAAGCTCGGTTCGAAGGTAGTCGATCTGGTCGAGCGTATTGACCGTTGCCCGCCATGCGAATTGCGGCGAAGCCTTCGGCACGTCGTATCCGGCGGCCTTGAGCCACTCGGCAATCCCCACGCCGTCGATGGCGGCGAGGTAATGGCATTCCGCGTCCAGGAACGCGCTGCGATCAGGCTTGAGTGCAAGCACTCGCTGGCCGTCCGGAACCGGCAGGAATGGCGCGCGTCCCTTGGGTATGGCGCCGCGATAGGTTGTGCGCACAGCCGTGTGCGGATCGCCGAAGAGCGTCAGGAATCTGCGGAGGCGAAGGATGAAAGTGTCGATCGGCAGGCCATCACCAATGCTCGCGCGGAATGCGTCGAGGGCGCTGCGCCAATCCACGCCCCGGCGGTCTGCGTAGGAATAGACGTTGGCGAGGATCAATTCGAGAAAGTCGAGGTCCGCGAGCAGCTTCGCTCCGGTGACCTTCCGTGACGTATCCGCAAACTTCGGCGCGCCGGTGAAGAACTGGAATTCATCCCGAATTGTCTTCGGCAGCACGCGCGACGTGACGGGTGAACTGAGATTGGTCCGTGCAAGCAGTTGACAGCGAATGTAGGCGTGGACCACCTCGATATCATTGGGCGCCTTGTGATAGGCCCGTTCAATGAAGGGCAGCCCGCGGGCCGGTTCGCGGATTCCTTCGGCCAGCAGTCCCAGGCCGAGGTCCATCATTGCGCGCACGAAGTTCGTATCGCTTTCGGAGACCTTCGAGAGCAGCTCAATGGCTTCGTTAGTCTGGCCCTTGCGCCAGGCAATCAGACCCGCTGAGAAGGAGCTGGACGAGTCGGCGGACGGGGTTTGTGCGCTGGCGGCAGGTTGCGCCGCCAAGGCAACCATCAGGAGAAACAGGCGGAACGAATTCATGTGTCAGAGCGCAGTGTAACCGATGCGGCCCGGCAGGGAAGGAAACTCATTGAGGCGGTGAACAATCTTGCCTGAGCGTCGCGCGCGCCTAAGATGCCCGCACGATGTCGCCGCGACCATCTATCCAGCGCAACCCGCATCGGGCATGATTCGTTCCTACGCCTTCACTACACAGGGCAAGCTCCACAGCCAGGACGTCGAGTTGTTTCTCATGCCCACGTTGCTGGCCGACACCAACCTGTTCCTTTGGGTCGACCTGGAGAAGCCCACGGCAGAGGAAACCAAGCGCGTCCTCGAAGACATCTTTCATTTTCACCCGCTTTCCATCGAGGACTGCGTGCAGGTCAGCTCGACCCCCAAAGTCGAGGAATACTTGCCCAAGGAAGGGGACAAGTTTGCGACCTACCTGTTCATGGTGATCCATGCCGTCGATTACAGCCGCAAGGACGGCGTGTTTGCCACGAGCGAATTGAATTTCTTCCTGGGGAAGAATTTCCTCGTCACGTTCCACGAAGTTCCGATGCGCAGCGTGCAGCTCACGGAAGAGCGGTGCGCGAAAGGCCGCACGCTTAGCGCCCGCGCCCCCGATCGCGTCGCGCACACGCTGCTGGACGGCATCGTCGAAAACTACAAGCCCGCGCTGGACGAACTGGCGGTGGAGATCGCGGAATTGGAGCAGAAGGTCATCGCGAACCCGTCGCCCAAAATGCTCAACCGCATCGTGCTGGTGAAGAAGGAAGTGCTTCACTTGCGGCAAATCGTCGGACCGCAGCGCGAAGTGCTGGCGCGCTTTGCGAACGGGGAGTTTAAAATGGTTCGTCCTCACCTGGTGCCGTATTACCGGGACGTTTACGACGGGCTGGCGCGCATCTCGGAGCAGGCGCAGAATTACATGGATTCCCTCACCGGCTTGCTCCACATCCATCTGAGCATGTCGGCCAACCAGACGGGGGAGATCCTGAAAGTCCTGACCCTCATCACGCTGATTACGACCCCTGTCATGATCGTCGGGACCTGGTATGGAATGAACTTCGGCACCAGCATGCCCGAGTTGAAATTGAAGTACGGCTACGAATTGGCGATTGGCATCACTGCGGTCTCGACAGCGTTGATGTATTGGTGGTTCCGGCGAAAGAAATGGCTCTGAAGAAAATTCAAAATGAGAAATTCAAAATCCCAAATGCGTCGCGCACCACCGTGGCGTTCGCCTCAGGGTATTTGAATTTGGCTTTCGTTTTTTATTTCTGTTCGTGGCTGCGCCCAAATCCAGTTTCCTTGACAAAGTCCTCGGCCGCCTTGGGCGGCTCGACACCGAGGGCCTCCAAACTGTCGTACAGCGGCTGGCGCGCGAGCGTTCGTTGCTCGAAACGCTGTTCAACGCAATCGAGGACGGCGTACTGGTCGTTGATGAATCGGGGCGTGTCCTTTACTTCAATCAAGCCGTCACGCGCCTGCTGGGCCTGCACCATCCTTCGGCGGAAGGGCAGCCGATCTCGCGGTTCCTGCCGGAGCTGGATTGGGCCTCGCTGGCCCGCGCGGATGCGGCGGGCGGGACACGAGTCTTGCGGCACGAATTCGAAATCCATTATCCCCGGCCGCGGTTCCTGCATCTCTACGCCGCGCCGCTGGACGGCGAAGCTACGGGCAGCAGCGGCTTGGCGCTCATCCTGCACGACGCGACCGAAGCCCGGCAGCGCACGAACGAAGCGATCGAAAGCGAGCGCATCCAGGCGTTGACCCTGCTGGCCGCGAGCGTGGCGCACGAGATCGGCAATCCGCTCAACGCGCTTCACATCCATCTTCAGCTCATGGAGCGCGAAGTCAGGAAGCTGCAGTCCGCGCCGGCTCCTCCGTCCGGGCCCGCCTCCGGCACTCGCAAGAAGCCGCGTGCCGAAACCGTCGGTGGCGACACGCGCGACACCGCACTGAAGCTCGAGCGTTACCTAGACGTGTGCAAAGGCGAGATCGGCCGGCTGGACTACATTGTCACGCAATTCCTGCAAGCCATTCGCCCTTCACCTCCCCAACTTCAGCCTTCGGCGCTCAACGACGTCGTTCACGAAACGACCGAGCTGCTCCGGCCCGAGATCGAAAATCGGGGCATCACGATTAAGCAGAAACTGGCCCGGCGACTTCCCCTCGCCCGGCTCGACCCGGCGCAGATCAAGCAAGTGCTCGTGAACCTCATGAAAAACGCCATCCAGGCGATGACCCGCGGCGGCACGCTCACGGTGCAGACCGATCCGGGGGTGGACGGAGTCGTGTTGACCGTGGCCGACACGGGCGGGGGCATTCCCCAGGAGCAAATCAACCGAATCTTCGAGCCCTTTTACACGACCAAGAAGAAGGGGAGCGGCCTCGGCCTGATGATTGTCCAGCGCATCGTGCGCGAGCACCACGGACGCATCGAACTGGAGAGCCACGTGGGGCAGGGCACGGTGTTCCGCGTCTGGCTGCCGCTGCACGAAAAGCCAATGAAGCTCCTGCCGGCCCGGCATGACTGACTTCCGATATTCAGCTGCCCCTGCGTTTCCAAGCCAGCGGCTCAGGGCTTCAGCACGCAGTTGTTGAGGTTCGCATCGCCGGTTTGAGGAAGGTGTTTGCGCAGGCCAGGCACGGTGAGCATTTGCACGCTGCCATCGCCCATCACCATGTTCCCGGCCGAGCCGTGTATCATGCTTTCCCATCCGCTGGTGGCGACGGGCAGGTGCGTGACGCCCCCGGCAAGTTGGGCCTGGGCGCAATTCTGGTTGTCCTGGCCCAGCACGTTGCGGTCGCCGGCGACATGCATCAGTGGAAGGCTGTCATCCGAATCCAAGCCGACAAAGTAACTCAAGGCCTGGTTCTGCATCGTGAGGAAGCCGTCGCTGGTATTGGACCAATCGTAAGAACGGTCGCGGGAGATGTCGCTGTTGCACCGGAACACTTTCGGGGTGGAAATTTCATTCGAGATGACGGCGAAGTGCATCCAGGCTTGGGGCAGGGTCTGGCTGCCGCCGTCGGCTGCGGGCACTCGCCAGGGAAACCGGTCTTCGTTGTCGTTGCCCCACATACGGAAGGCCAACCCGACTTGCCGGAGGTTGCTCACGCAAGCGATGCGCCGGGCGCGTTCCTTGGCCTTTGCAAGCGCGGGCAGCAACATGCTGGCCAGGATGCCTATGATGGCGATGACCACCAGGAGTTCAATCAGGGTAAAGGCCCTTTTTCGCGCCCGGTGCAGGTCCGACAGATGCATGGCAGACCATACCATACGCGAAGAGGCTTCGGCGTGCAAAAATCCGAATCGCTCTTTGGGACGATGAGAAAGGGTAAGGGTCGCCGGCACCCTCGCCGCTTCGGATGAAGCGGGCTAAAAGCTGCGTTCCCAAGTGAATGCGGGCGCTGTCAGGCCTGGCGTTCTTCTCCGCTCTCGATGCTTAACCCCAATTCGTCCTGCGGTGAAGCCTCGGAGCGACCCGGGAATTCCTCGGAGCTGGAAGAGGTCAAATCCGTCCTTCCCGGTCCGGAGAATCCTTCGCCTTGCAGCCGGACCAGCGGCAGCCGCAGCACCTGGCCTTGGAAGGTGTAGCCGGTCGCAATCGTTTCACCGACACGGGCATCGTCCGGCATCGGGTCGGGCGGTTCCAGAACCTGGTGTTTTGCCTTGTCGAACGGTTCGTCTTGCCCAGCCTCGAAAGGCGTAAGTCCGATGCGGCGGGTCGCGTCGCGGCAGACGTTTTGAAAACGGCCGAGCTGTTCGGTGACGTTGTTCTGGCCGGCACGCGCCGCCGCCTGGTACAGCGCGTAAACATTATCCATGAGCCGGACGATGACCTGAAGCCAATCACCCTCTGCACGGCGCAGCTTGTCGACTTCCAGGCGAAGCGTGGACTTCTCGCTATCGTTAGACTTGCGCATGAACTCGGTGAAGGACCGGGCTTCGGAGGCCATGCGTTCCGTGAGTTCCTTCGCGGCGGTGACCGTCTTGCCGGAATGCTCCTGCACCCCTTGCCATAAGCCCGTGGCGAGCTGGACTTTCTCCGCGGCTTCCTCAATGCGGTTAATCTGTGTCACTGCGTCCGTCAGTCGATCGGCCTCGGACAGCTTCACGAGCGTCTGGTACTCGAGAACGTAGGGCAGGACGGCAAACGCGAACGCCGCCACTACACAGAGCGCCATCAGCACTTGCGCGCCAAGCGTCAGGGGATGGCGGTTCCCGAGCATAATCCACCCGGCGAGCACAATCAGCACAACGTCGGCGATGTAGAACGGGAGTTTGTTGAGCCGGGGAACGGTAGGTTCTGACATATGGGTAGCTTTAGGTGATTCCGCCATCCATGGCGATGGAAAAATGGAACGGGGCAAGCTCGAAGTTCACGGCCTTTCTGGTAAAATAAGGACCGTGAACAACCCGGGTCGGCTCGATGTAGTTGAGTTTCACAATACAGCCTGACTCATTGGTCGGCTGTTTTGGCCTCTACTTGAGCTTGGAACTTCCACTCCGCCGGCCCCTGGCCTATAAAGACCGCGCCTATGTCGCCATCCCGTCACGGTGAACCGCCATCCGCCAGCCCGGAGAGTCCGCCGGGGGCCCCCGGAATCCGTCCGTTCACCAAGCTCATGGCGGCCAATCGGTCCGAGATTGCCATTCGCATCTTCCGTGCGGCCAGCGAGTTGAGCCTTCGCACCGTCGCCATCTACGCGCAGGAGGATCGCTTCGCCATGCATCGCTTCAAAGCGGACGAAGCTTATCTCATCGGGTCAGGCCTGGGACCCGTGGCCGCGTATCTGGACGTCGACGGTCTCGTGGCCACCGCGGTGGAGAAGGGAGTCGACGCGATTCACCCGGGCTACGGGCTGCTGAGCGAGAACGCGCGCTTTGCCCGCGCCTGCGCCACGGCTGGCATCACGTTCGTCGGGCCCCGGGCGGAGTTGTTGGAACTGATGGGCGACAAGATCGCCGCTCGAGCGCTTGCCCAGAAGCTCGGAATTCCCACTCTTCCCGGCACCGACGAGCCGCTGACCGACCGTGATGTGGCGCTCAAGGCCGCAAAGCAGATCGGCTTCCCGCTCATCATCAAGGCAGCCTGTGGCGGCGGCGGTCGCGGGATGCGCGTCGTGCACAAGGCTTCCGAGCTGGCCAACCTGCTCGACGAAGCCCAGGCGGAGGCGGAGCGGGCCTTTGGCAACTCGGCGGTCTTTGTCGAGAAATACGTGCCGCAAGCCAAGCACCTCGAGGTGCAGGTCCTCGGCGACCAGCACGGCAACGTGATTCATCTTCACGAGCGCGATTGCTCGGTTCAGCGACGGCACCAGAAAGTCATTGAGGTCGCGCCGAGCTACGGTCTGCCCAAAAGTGTCATTCGCCAATTGTGTGATGCCGCTGCCCGGATGGCCCGGCAGATACGCTACGACAACGCCGGAACGATCGAGTTCCTCGTCGACATCGACAGCCACGAGTGGTTCTTCATTGAGATGAACCCGCGCATCCAGGTCGAGCACACGGTCACGGAAGTGATTACCGGCCTGGACCTGGTGCGGGCGCAGATTCTCATTGCCCAAGGCCATCCCCTGCACGGACGGGCGGTGGGCATGCCCGCGCAAAGCCAGGTACCCCGGCTTGGCTACGCCATCCAATGCCGAGTCACGACCGAAGATCCGGAAAACAAGTTCACGCCGGATTACGGCAAAATCCTGGCGTATCGCTCGCCGGGCGGCTTTGGAATCCGTCTGGACGGCGCGCAAGGCTTTGCCGGCTCGGTCATCACGCCGTTTTACGATTCCATGCTCGTGAAGGTCACCGCCAGCGGCCAGACCTTCGAAATGGCGATGGACCGAATGCACCGCGCCCTGACCGAGTTCCGCATCCGTGGCGTCAAGACGAACATCCCCTTTCTCGAAAACGTCATTGCCAACGAGACCTTCCGCTCCGGCCAGGCGACGACGACGCTCATCGACACAACGCCCGAATTGTTTGCGTTCAAGCCAAAGCGAGATCGGGCCTCAAAGCTCCTCGGCTTTCTTGGCAACGTCATCGTCAATGGCAACCCGCACGCCAAAGGCTACAAGTTCTCCAAGCCCCTGCTCGAGGCCGAGCCGCCTGCCTTCAATCACCGGGCGGCGCCCCCCGCCGGAACGCGCGACCTGTTGCTCCAGCTCGGCCCGGAAAAGTTTGTCGAGTGGACCCGTCACCAAAAGCGGCTCCTGATCACGGACACCACTTTCCGCGACGCGCACCAGTCGCTCATGGCCACGCGCGTCCGCACGTGCGATATGCTGGCCATCGCTCCCACGGTCGCCCGCCGCGCCGCCGGGCTGTTCTCCCTGGAGATGTGGGGCGGCGCCACGTTCGACACGGCGATGCGCTTTCTCAACGAAGATCCCTGGGACCGCTTGCGCCAGCTCCGCGTCCGGATACCGAACATCTGCTTTCAGATGCTGTTCCGCGGCTGCAACGCCGTGGGTTACTCGAACTATCCGGACAATGTTGTCGCCGGTTTTGTGAAGCACGCCGCGGCCAGCGGCATGGACATCTTCCGCATCTTCGATTCGCTCAATTACCTGCCCAATCTCCGCGTCGCGATGGACGCCGTGCACGACACGCACGCGCTCTGCGAAGCCGCGCTGTGTTACACCGGCGACATCCTCGACCCGCGGCGCGACAAATACTCGCTGAAGTACTACGTGAAGCTGGCGCGCGAATTGGAAAAGATGGGCGCTCATATTCTGGCCATCAAAGACATGGCCGGCCTTTGTCGCCCTTACGCCGCGCAGAAGCTGGTCAAGGCGCTCAGGAACGAAGTCGACCTTCCCATCCACTTTCACACCCACGACACCGCCGGCGCGCAAGCCGCCGCCGTGCTCAACGCCGCCGAAGCCGGAGTGGACATCGTCGACCTGGCCATCGCCAGCATGAGTGGCAGCACCAGCCAGCCGAATCTCAATGCGATCGTGGCAGCGCTCCAGAACACTCCACGCGATACCGGCCTGGATTTGGATGCGTTGAATGAGTTTACCGATTACTGGGAGACAGTGCGCGAGTACTACGCGCCGTTTGACACCGCGCCGCGCACGGGCGGCGCGGAGGTCTACCTTCACGAGATGCCCGGCGGCCAGTACACGAATCTGAAGGAACAGGCCGAAAGCATGGGGGTGTCCCATCGCTGGCCCGAGATCGCCCGCGCCTACGCCGAAGTCAACGCGCTCCTGGGCGACATCGTGAAAGTCACGCCCTCCAGCAAGGTCGTCGGCGACCTGGCGTTGTTCCTGTTCAGCCGCGGCATCAAGCCCGCCGACGTCGTGAACCTCGAGCCCGGCGCCATCGGATTTCCCGAAAGTGTGATTGACATGCTGAGCGGTGGGCTCGGCTGGCCGCCTGGCGGCTTTCCGGAAGCCGTGCAACGCGTGGTGTTGGGTGAAAAAGGCTTCAAAGAAGCCCGCGCCGCTTACAAACGCTCGAAACGGTCCCACGGGACGCGCCATACGCAACACGCCGACCTCGCCCGTCTCCAGCGCGACCTTGCCGACAAACTTCGCCGCGACGCGACCGAGGACGATCTCTACTCGCACCTGATGTATCCGCAGGTCTTCGCCGACTTCGCCAAACATCAGCGGGAGTTCGGCGACGTGAGTGTCATCCCGACGCCGGCTTTTTTCTACGGCCTGAACCTTGGCGACGAAGTGACGGTCAATATCGAGGAGGGCAAGACGCTTTTCGTAAAGCTGGTGAACGTGAGCGCGCCCGACAAGGACGCCCGCCGCACCGTGACGTACGAGTTGAATGGCATGACCCGCGAGGCGTCGATCCTCGACAAGAACGTTGCCCCGAAAGCCAAGGCCCGCGCCAAAGCGGAACTGAGTGACCCGTTGCAGGACGGCGCGCCGATCCCCGGCCTCATCGTCGCCGTCGCCGTCACCGTCGGGCAGAAGGTCGCCAAGGGCGAGCGGTTGCTGATGATGGAAGCGATGAAAATGCAGACGACGGTCTATGCCCCCGCCGATGGCGTCGTCGAGGAACTCACCGTGAACGTTGGCGACACGGTCGAGAGCAAGGACCTGCTGGCGAGGCTTAGGGAGTGACGGCACTAGCCCCCTCGGCTCCGATGCCTCACTGAAAGCGCAAATTCTTGAGCTTGGCTTCGACGCGAGCCAGATCGTCCTTACTGCCACCGGATACGATAAACGCCAGCGCGTAACGGTCGGACGACACGGTCGCGTAATACGCCTGCTCGACCATGATGCCGGACGGCGTGCCAAGTCCATACTGGACGCGGAAAAAGCTGCACCCACCTAGTTGCGTCTCCTGTGGCAGGCCTCTGGACTGCAACCCGGTATTCGAGCGCTGGACCACTTCTCGCATTGTAGAGAGGTAATCGCGGCCCGTTCTTATTGCCGGGAGGTTATTGAGCGTCGTAGCGGCACAGACGATGCTCGGATTGACTGGCACTGCCGCGCCGAACGGATGTTCGGAGAACATCACCAGGGTGTACATTTTCTTTTTCGTCGACTTCAATGACGCTTTGAGGCGCTCGTCTGCCGTTTCAGCGAGCTTCCCCCCTTTGGCTGCTGCATCGAGCGCCTCTTGTGAAGCGACGGTCCAGCCGTTCGGTACCGGCAGCGCGAAGCCGAAGAAGCTGTTGGCATATTCCCCATTGGCCACGCCCCCGTCCGTGGGCGAACCCCGCTTGCGATGGCCGCATCCTGGTCCGAACAAACCGATGACGATTATCAACACGAGAAGATCTCTTGGGAAACGAGAATCCATGGGAAACGTTCTACCCGGGATTTACGGCGCGCGTCAATGGGGTGGGAAATGGGGTAATGGCCTACCTCGGCTGCCGGAATCGGAGGTTCCACCACGGCTGGGTTGACCCGCTCGTTCGCCCGCCCTAGCCTTCGGCATGCAAAAGGGTACCGCGACGCCCATCGCCGAGTCTGACACCGCGCTGCTGTGGCGCACGCCGCTGCCAACGTCCTACGTCAATTTCCTCGGCCGCAAACTGCTCCGGTTCATCAGCACGCTGCAAGGAATGGGCGCGTTCGTGCTCATCACGCTCGGCGTCTTGCTGCGGAAGTTCGGCGCCGCCCCGCTTGTCATCCGGCCGATGATGTTCATGCAGTTGGCCCGCTCCGGGCTGTTTCTCCTGCCCATTGCCAGCTTCCTGGCACTGGCGCTCGGGCTGATCGTCATCGGGCAGACGGTTTCGTTGCTCACAAAGGTCGGCGTGACGGACCTGCTGGGCACCGTGATGGTCTCGGCGGTCGTGCGCGAACTGGGTCCGCTGCTGGCGGCGGCGCTGGTGCTCTGCCGTGCCGGCACGGCGAACGTTGTCGAACTGGGCACGGCGCGGGCGCAGGGCGAGGTGGAGTCGCTCGAATCGCTCGGGATCGATCCGATCCATTACCTGGTCGTCCCGCGGGTGGTCGGCATGGCGCTGGGGATGTTTTCGCTGACGGTGTTTCTCATTCTCGGTGCGGTTCTGAGTGGCTACTTGTGGGCGTTTCTCCAGGACGTGCCGTTGCAGCCCGGAGACTACTTGCGCCAGCTCACGGGGGCCTTGAGCGGACTGGACTTCGTGCTGTTGGCGGCCAAGACGTGCGCGTTCGGCACAACCATTGCCATCGTCACGTGTTACCACGGACTGGCGCAGCCGCTGGCGCTGTCGGGCGTGTCGCGGGCGACCGTCCAGGCCGTCGGCCAAAGCATCATTGCGTGCGCGGTGCTGGACGCGCTGTTCATCATCCTTTACCTGGCGCTTTGAACGAGATGACCGCGACTGCCGCCAGTGTGGATCCCAAGGTTCCCGTGCTCGAAATGCGCGACGTCGTCATCTCCGCTTTGCGCGATCCCTCGAAGCTCCTGCTGGAAGACGTAAACTGGACGGTGAAGCGGGGTGACTACTGGGCCATCGGCGGCTTGCTCCGTTCCGGCAAGAGCGATCTGCTGGCCGTCGCCGGCGCGCTCGCGCAGCCGACGCGGGGCGAATGCCGGTGGTTTGGCGAAACCGGTGAAGGCCTCCTGGAGGATGAGCGACTGGCCGTTCGGCGCAAAGTGGGGCTGGTCTTTGACGGCGGCCAATTAATGAACGAGTTGACGCTGGCGGAGAATGTCGCGCTGCCGTTGCGCTATCACCTGGAACCCGAGGAAGCCGAACCCACCGAACGAATCGAAGCGCTCATCGCCCTGACGGGCCTCGATCCGTGGGCCGGAAAGCGGCCCGCCGACGTGAGCCGCAACTGGCAGCAGCGCTTCGGCCTGGCCCGCGCACTGGCCCTCAAGCCCGAATTGCTCCTGTTGGATGATCCGCTCTCCGGCCTCGACCCGCGCGACGCGGCGTGGTGGATCGAAAAGCTCGAGGCGCTCGCCGCCGGGCATCCGTTGCTCGCCGGCCGGCCGCTCACGCTGGTCGTGACCGGAAACGATTTCCGTCCATGGCGCGGCAGCGCGCGGCAATTCGCCCTGCTGCAGGACCGCAGCTTCGTCGCGCTGGGCGACCGGCCTGCGCTCGACGCACAGCACCAGCCGGTGCTCAATGATCTCTTGCGCCCCTGGCAGACTTGACCGGCTTCCATGCCCCTTCAGGATCTTACCCCTCAACTCCGCACGCGCCTTAGCCGGCTGGAACGGTGGGTCGGCATTTTCGTCTCGTTCGCAACGCTGCTCGTGCTGGTCGGACTTTTTTTCTACATCCGGCAAATGGCCCGCGATAAAGGATGGTACAAGCGCAAGCTGCCGTACTTCACCTTCGTGGACAACGCGGCCGGGCTGAAGGTGGGGGACAAGGTGAAGATGATGGGCTTTCCAATTGGCGAGATCACAGAGGTCAAGCCACAGCCACCGGAGGACGCGCTCTACAACGTCTATGTTGCGTTCATCGTTCAGGAGGATAACGACGGCTATTTGTGGGACGACTCACGGGCCAAGGTCGGCGCGGGCGATTTCCTTGGGAACCGCGCCATAGAAGTCACGAAAGGCACCAACGGCGCTCCCAGTTACATCCTTAACGAGGTGCGCACCAACAGCGTCTCGGAAGCCAAACAATACATCGGCTCAGCGAGCTACTTCATCGGGCAGGACGTGTGGGACGCGTCGGGAAGGAACCGGCTGGCCCGGCCCGGCCAGCCCATCACTGATGATTTGCTGCGCCGATTCGAGGGGGCCGGGGTCGACACGTTTCAAGTGCTCGACAAAACAGTCCACCTGCGATACCCCAAGTACATTTGGGACTTCAAAGCAGGCCGCTACGCTCCTTTCGATCGCAAGGATCCCGTCATCGGCAAGGGGTACTTCCTGCCGCCTCGTGAATCGCCCGCGCTGACCGAGCGGCTCGACCAGTTGATTGACCAGGTCCAGGAGGCCATCCCGAATTACCTGGCGCTGACCAACCGGCTCAATGAAGTGCTGGAACAAGCCGTCCGCGCCACAGCCGACGCGGACCAACTGCTGGCCGACGCCCGGCCTCTGGTCGCCAACATGAACCGGATTTCGGCCAACCTGACCAACCCCCGCGGTTCGCTCGGCGATTGGCTGCTGCCCACGAATCTCAACACACAGCTCACCGGCACGCTCACCAACGCCCGCATGACGCTCGCGAGCGCCAACCGCATGCTCACCAACACCGACGCCCGCATCGTTGAACTGGCGACGACGCTGGATCGCGCCCTCGAAGAACTCGCCGGCATCACAAGCAATTTCCATCGCCAGGTCGACGCGAACACGAACATTCTTTCGGATCTGTCGAAGCTCGTAGTGGACACCGACAACATGGTCCAGGGCCTCAAGCGTCACTGGCTCCTGCGCTCGGCGTTCAAGGAGAAGGCGACCAACGCGCCGCCTCGGTCGACGTCGAGAAAGGCTGTGTCCCCGAAGGACGCGGGGCGATGAGGAGCGGAAGCCAGTAAGCAATATTCAACTGCAAGCTGGCGGTAGCTATGTAGCTGCGACCGTGAGGTCGCGGGAGGGGCCGCAGGAGGTCGAACCCGGCAGCGTGTTATTTCACCTTTGAGAAGTCAGCCCGCACCTCACGGTCGCAGCTACTCATGAAGCGATCCCATTCAGACCTCGAGTTTGGTCCACGTCGCGTTCTTACTCGAGGACTTCACGACGGCCTCGATGAACGCCATGCCGCGTACGCCGTCCTCGATCTTCGGATAATCGAGCGCGGGATCGTCCTTGGGCAGCTCACGTTTTTCGAGCCGGGCGCGGATGTGGTTGGCGAAATTGCGGTAAATGTTCGCGAAGGCTTCGAGATAGCCCTCGGGATGGGCGGGAGGCACGCGTGTCGCCGCCTTGGCTGGGGCGCCGAGGTAGCCGTTGGCCGTCCGATAGACCTGCATCGGCTGATCGAGCCATTTCACGAGCATTGTGTTCGGTTCCTTCTGGTGCCACTCAATGCCTCCCAGTTCGCCGTAGACGCGGATGTTGAGGTTGTTCTCTTCGCCCACGGAAATCTGCGACGTGTGCAAAACCCCTTTCGCGCCCCCGCTGAAGCGCAGCAGCACGTTCACGTCATCGTCCAGTTCGCGGCCCTTGACGAACGAGGTGAGGTCCGCGGCCAACTCGCTGATCTGCAGGCCGGAGATGTATTCGGCGAGGTTCTCGGCGTGCGTGCCGATGTCGCCGACGCAACCGCCCGCGCCGGATTGTTTCGGGTCCGTGCGCCAACCGGCCTGTTTCTGGCCGGAGGCTTCGAGGCGGGTGGCCAGCCAGCCTTGCGGGTACTCGACGACGATTTTTCGAATCGTGCCCAACTTGCCGCCGCGAATCATGTCGCGGGCCTCTTTGACCAACGGATAGCCGGTATAGTTGTGGGTCAAGCCGTAGAGCAGTCCCGACTTCTTCACGAGCGCGGCGAGTTCCTTCGCCTCGGCGAGGTTGAACGTGGCCGGCTTGTCACTCAGCACATGGAAACCGTTTTCGAGCGCTAATTTCGCGGGCGGGAAATGGACGTGGTTGGGCGTGACAATGGCGATAAAGTCCATGCGCTGGTTTTCGGGGAGCTTTGCTTCGCCCCGAATCATCTCCTCGAACGTGCCGTAACAGCGGTTGGGGGGGAGGAACAGGTCCGCGCCACTGGCTTTGCTGCGCTCCGGATCACTGCTGAAGGCGCCGCACACCAAATCGATCTGCTGGTCCATGGCCGCCGCAATGCGGTGCACCGCGCCGATGAACGCGCCGCGTCCGCCGCCGACCATGCCGTAACGAATTTTCCTGCTCATAGTGCGTGTGTGAAAAGAGTCCGCTGGTAAAGAATGTTGCTTGCGATATCGCGGGCTTTATAGTGAGGGCCTGTTTTCAAGTCAACGGACTTGCAAGCGGGAAACGGGGAAATGGGGTTTTGGAGTAATGGAGTGCTGCAATATCGCCGCTCCTCCAATATTCCACTCCAGCACCCCAATGCCGCAATTCCCAATGACCTACACCGCCGCCGATATCGCAAAGCACGTCCAGGGGGAAGTGCTTGGGGACGGCACTGTCCCGCTGGCAGGTTTCGCGCCGACGGACGCAGCCCGGCCTGGAGACCTCACGTTCGCGGAAAACGAGGATTACTTCCAGCGAGCCGAACAAAGCGCTGCCTCGGCAATACTCGTCCCCGCTGACTTCACGTCGACGCGCAAGGTCCTTATCCGCGTGCGCAATCCCCGGGTCGCCTTCGCCATGGTATTGCCGCTGTTTTTTCCGGAACGGAAGTTCGCTCCCGGCGTTCATCCTTCGGCCGTCGTCGCGGATTCCGCGCAGGTGGATCCAACGGCGCACATCGGCCCGCTGTGCGTGATCGACGGGCGCGCGAAGCTCGGCCCGCGTTGCGTGCTCGAAGCCGGCGATTACGTCGGGCCCGAGTGCCAACTGGCCGAAGAAGTTCACCTGTTTCCTGGTGTGACGCTTTGCGCCCGGACGCAAGTTGGCGCGCGCGTCCGCATCCATTCCGGCGCGGTGGTTGGCGCGGACGGCTTTGGCTACGTCTTCGACCAGGGCCGGCATCTCAAGGTCCCGCAGATTGGCCACGTGATCCTCGAGGACGACGTGGAAATCGGCGCCAACTCATGCATCGACCGCGGGGCGCTTGGCCCGACGGTCATCGGCAAGGGCACGAAGATCGACAACCTCGTCCAGGTGGGTCACAACGTCGTGCTCGGCGAACATTGCATCCTGTGCGGTCAGGCCGGCGTTTCCGGGAGCACGAAACTCGGCCGTTACACCACACTCGCGGGCCAGGTCGGGTTGGCGGGCCACTTGAACATCGGCAGCCAGGTGACCGTCGCCGCGCAATCGGGCGTGATGCACGACATTCCTGATGGGCAGAAATGGTTCGGCACGCCTGCCCAGCCTGAGCGTCTCACAAAACGCATTTTCCTTGCCCTGCAACGCCTGCCCGAGTTGCTCAAACGCGTGAGCGAACTCGAGAGGCGCCTTGGGCCACGCGACGGCGGGGCGAAGGAATAGCGTGGTGGAGCTACCGTGCTGTTGCGGAAGCCTGGCTGGAGGCCACGCTTTCAAGCCCGCTGCTGTTGATTGCGGTCACGACGTAGTAATACGTCGTTCCACTGTTCAGTCCAATGTTGTTGTAGGAGGTGGCTGCAGGGATCGTCGCGACGGGAGTGTATGGCCCTCCGCTGATGGTCGAACGATAGATCCGGTTCTGGGTCACGTTCGGGCTGCCGGACTGAACCCACGTCAGCTGGATTTTCTTCTTCCCGCTCGCGCGCGCGGCCAGTGCGGTGGGCGCATTGGGAGGAGCCGGCGGTGCCGGCGTAGCGCTGGCTTGATTCGAGTTAAGACTTTCACCCGCTGAGTTCACGGCGCTCACGACATAGAAGTACGTCGTGCCGTTAACCGCGGTCGTATCGGCGTAACTGGTCGTGGTCACGCCTGTGGCGATCGTGGAGTAAGGTCCGCCGCTGACGGTCGCGCGCTTGACGTTGTAGCTGGTGGCGCCGCTTGAGGCATTCCAATTGAGGTCAACCCGGTTGTTGCCGGGTGCGGCGGCCAGACCTGTGGGTGGGTTGGGAGGAGGGGGCGGCGCGGGCGTGGCGCTGGCTTGATTGGAGTCGGGACTTTCGCCAGCCGCGTTCACCGCGCTCACGACATAGTGATACGTCGTGCCGTTGACAGCCGTGGTGTCGGCGTAACTGGTCGTGGTCACGCCCGTGGCGAGAGGAGAATAAGGGCCGCCGCTGACCGTGGCGCGCTTCACGTTGTAGCTGGTGGCGCCGCTGGAAGCGTTCCAATCGAGATCGACGCGGTTGTTGCCCGGCGCGGCGGTCAGTCCTGTCGGCGCGGGCGGTGCCACGACTGCTAACTTCACGATGGCGAATGAGTCCCGCACCAACCCGGCAGCGTCGATGAACTGCAGGTCGAGCCGGTTGGTCGTGAAGTCGAGTATGACGGAGCCCAGGACATTCAACGAAACGAACATCGCCGGGTGATTAAGCGTGCCGCCGGAGATTTGGCCGGAACTTCCGGCAACGGTGTATACCGCGCCGGCGTTCCCCATCAGGCCGGACGGTTTCTGGTACGGGTTCGGATCGCGTCCGCTGCCACCGGCCACCACGTTGCCGGAACCGAAGGTGCCCGAGTTGCCGTAGTGCCCGTCGATCAGGAACGACCGTTCGTAGGAATGGCTGTGCCCGGAGAGAACGAGGTCCACCCCGCCCGCCTCGAGGATGGGCAGAATGTTCTGGCGCATCTCGACCAACTCGATCTCACTGTCGGAATTGTGCGAGCCTTTGGTGTAGGGCGGATGATGCCAGTAGGCGACGATCCAATCACGCGTCGTGGCGGCGAGGTCGTTCTGAACCCAATTGGCCATGGCGCCATTGGGCGCGCGACTGGCCGTCATCGAGTCCAGGCAGATGAAGTGCAGGTTGCCGAAGTCGAAACTGTAGTAATGCTCGGTGCCGCTGGCCAGGCCGCCGCACTCGCCGTTGCGAGGCAGGGTGAAGATCGAGAAGTACGGATAAGTATCCACGAATTGAGTCGCTCCGGCGCTATCGTGATTGCCCAGCGCTGGGAAAATCACCGACTTGCGCAACATCGTCGGATACATATTGAAAACCGCTCCCTGGTACTCGGCGTCGGTGCCGCTGTTGTAAGCATTGTCGCCGAGCATGAGCCAAAGGTCCGTGTGCCGGGCGCCGGTGGCGTTGAAGTAGCCGTCGCGCACCGCGATGGCGCTGGAGTTGGCTGTGCCGCTGTCGCCCAGCACCCAGACGCGCGTCGGCGCCGGCGTGCCTGTGGGTGGGAACGTGACCCAGAAATAAGTCGAATCGCCGCCGGCCAGCGTGGCCGTTGTGGTGCCCACCGAATAAAAGGACATCGTGTCTGGCGATAGACCAGTCACCGCAACCTCGTGCTCGGTGGTGACGGTGGGATTGCTGGCGAATGAGTTGAGCGTACTGGGTGAGCCGCCGTAACGCACACGGCTGTCGGTGGCGGTGTCGGTACGCCAGCGCACGACGATGCTGTTGGGCGTGCCCATTTGCAGGTAAGGGCCGCGCGTCACGGTCGCTGCCGACGCTCCCAGTGAAATGCCGAGGAGCAGTGTGCAAAGCCCACGGAGGATGGCAGGGCGGCAGGGCGGGTTTGGGACTGAGGTTGTGCAGTTCATTGGACTTCCTTTGCTTAGGGGTTCGATGGATGTGCAGACAACGCGAGCGTCGGTTGTAGGATGCCGTTGACAGCTAGTTGCTACTTCTCTGGCTGCGGTTCCCATCTCCGTCGTGCCGACTCACGACGCGCAGTTCCACAGCCGCACTCACGGTGCCTGTTTCGACAAGAGATCTTGCGCGTGCTCAGTACGGCAAGCTCTCTGATGATGTGAAGCAGAGTTTAGGCCGCGGGACCTGGATGGCAAGCAAATGGTCTGTTAACACGTAATTCCAATCGGGTGGCGAACGCGAAACGACTCCGACATCAACAGCGTAAGGGCTGATCCAAGAAGGATCGCGGACAGCCTTGTCCACTTTTTTGATGCGCTGTCTCAAATTCGCGCGGAGTTGGCTTATTGGCTGCCCTGTTCCGACGGCTGTTGGCACTCTGGCGGCAGCGGCCAAGCGTCCCGATCCGGTCGCAGTCGCTACTTGACGCCAAACGCCCAAAGCCGCTGTGCCGTGCGCACGTAAAGTTTGTTGTCCACAATGGCGGGCGTGGCGTGGATGGGTTCACTGAGCGAATTCCGGGCCTTGATTTGAAACGTGTCGCTGGCTTCGATAACGGTTACGGCGCCCTTGCCGGAGGAGAAATAGACATAGCCATTGGCAGCGATCGGCGAGGCGTAGTACTCGCCCTCGGCGCCAAGACGTTCCTGCTCAAAAGACTTCTCGCCAGACTTCGCGTTGTAGCAAGTGATACGGCCGCCGTCTTGCCCCACGTAAATGCGGCCACGGTAGAACAACGGCGACGAAACTGAGGCCACGCCTTTCTTGTGCTTCCAGGTAACGTTGTTGGTGGTCAATGCGCCCGAGCCAGCCGGCTTGAGGGCGAAGATCCCGTAGTCGGCCTGTTCGAGAAACGCCATGGCTTCTTCCCACTCCTTGCCGGTGATGAAGCCGTCCTGATCGCGGTCAATGCCGCTGAACATGCCCTGCTCGATGAATTGCTTTGGGATTTCATCGCGGGAGATCTTTCCATCGGCGTCCTTGTCGACGCCCAGCGAGAACAGCGCGAAGGCCGGCATCTTCATTCCGCTCATGCTGCGGGACATAATGTAGAGTTGCCCGTCGCCGAGCACGGGCGTGGGGCAAACGCTCACCGCTTCCGTACCCGGAAGAGTCCAGTGCGCCTTGCCGTCCCGAAGGCCGTACGCTGCCACGCGCAGGCTGCCTACAGTGACGATTTCATCACGGCCATCCTGTTGCCAGCCGACCGGCGTGGAGTAGCCGCTCATGTACTCTGCGCGCGCCGTTCGCCAATGTTCCTTGCCGGTCGCCGGCTCGTAGGCGGCGATGAACGATTTGCCTTCCTCGACGTCGCAGTTGAGCACCAGCCGTCCATCAACCATCGCAGGGGAAGTGCCGCTGCCATTGCGCGCGAGGAGTCCAGGCATTGGTTTGCGCCACAGCTCGTGGCCGTCGAAATCGTAGGCGACCAGCCCAAAGGTGGGGTGATAGACGCAGACGTTCTTGCCGTCGGTCGCCGGGGTGGAGGCGGCGGGGTGATTTTTCTTGTGAATCTCCTTGGGCTTGTCCGCCGTGACGGCCTGGCGCCAGAGGATCTTTCCGTCGCGCCGATTCACAGCCAGGGTCAACATTTTCCCGTCCTCGGCTGCCGTGAGGAAGATGTGGTCGCCCCAGACACAAGGCGAGGAAAGGCCGGCGGGGACTTCAACATTCCAGAGCAGATTCGTTCCCGAGCCGAACTCGACCGGCGGTTTGTCATTTTCCGCGACGCCGGAAGAATTTGGTCCGCGGAACTGGGGCCATTGCGGAACGGAGGCAAACGAGGTCGAACAGGCAAGCAAGAGGGCGGGGACGTAGCGCTTCATAGGGCTGGGATTAGGACCGAGCATTGGTAACAGCCAAAAGGCTCTTGGAACTACGGCTAGAGCCTTGCGGGCGGCCTCTGCCAAGTCCAGTCCGAACTGGGAGCCATTCAGAAAGCTTGGCTAGGGGACGCCGCTCCACCTGCAGCCCCTAGTCCAACGCAGCGAGTTTTGTCGCTTCAGCCTCCCACCGCGAGGTCAGGGCCATGAGGTCATCCTGGACGCCGGCCAGTTCGCGGTTAATCGAAACGGCCTCGAGAGGCTTCTCATACGTCTCAGGCTTTTCCAGTGCTTCTGTCAGTGCGATTTGGCGAGCTTCGAGTTCCTGAATCTGCTTCTCCAGTTTGTGAACGACCTGCTGTTGATCTTTGCGTGCGCGCGAGCGCGCCTGCCGGGACTCGGCTTCGAGGCGCTTCTGTTCCTTGCGCGAAGGGGTAGGGACGCGCTGCTGGGCGTCCTCGCACGGCGCAACCCGCCCATGGACGCGCGGTTGGGCACTGCCACCAGCCGTCAACGCCGCGCGCTCGGAGCCGGCCTTGGTCTTGTCCAGGTAATACTGGTACGGACCGGGATAATGCGTGAGCCGGCCCGCGTCGATGTGGACGACGTGATTGGCCAGCGCGCGGATGAAGTAGACGTCGTGGCTGATGAAAATGAGCGTGCCTTCGAACTGATCGAGCGCGAAGGCCAGCGCGTCGATGCTCGCCATGTCCAGGTGCGTGGTCGGCTCGTCCATCAGCAGGAGATTCGGCGGGTCCAGCAGGAGCTTCACGAGCGCGAGCCGGCTCTTCTCGCCGCCGCTTAGGACACTGACCTTTTTGAAAACATCATCCCCGCGGAAGAGAAAGGAGCCGAGCAGTGTGCGGACAAACTGTTCGGTGACGCGTTGCGGTGTGTCGAGCGCCTCCTCGAGCACCGTGCGCGACGGGTTGAGCACGTCCACACGATACTGCGAGTAATAGCCGGATTTCGCATTGTGGCCCAGGGTGCGCGTGCCGGACTGTGGTTGGAGCACGTCGGCGAGGATTTTCAGGAGCGTCGACTTACCGGCGCCATTGGGACCGACGAGCACGATGCGCTGGCCGCGCTCGGCTTCGAAGTTCATCCCGCGATAAACGACGTTCTCGCCGTAAGCCTGGTGAATGTCTTCCAGCTTGATGACGCGCCGGCCGCTGCGTTGCGGCTGCGGGAACTCGAAGTCGATCTTCTTGTCGTCGGCCACGGGCGCCTCGATCCTGTCCATGCGGTCGATTTGTTTCAGCTTGGACTGGGCTTGCGTGGCCTTGGTGTTCTTCGCGCGAAAGCGATTGACGAATTCCATCAGCCGTCCGATTTCGCGCTCCTGGTGTTTGAAGGCGGCCAGTTGCTGTTCCTCATAGGCCTCGCGCTGGACGAGGTAATCGTCGTAGTTGCCGCGGTAACGGAGGAGCCGGCTTTGGCGAATCTCCACGACGTGCCCGACCAGATCGTTGAGGAACTCGCGATCGTGCGAGATGAGCAGGATACCGCCGGGATAACTCTTCAGGTACCCTTGAAACCAAAGGAGCGTGTGCAGATCCAGGTGATTCGTCGGCTCGTCGAGCATCAACAAGTCCGGCTGTTGGGTGAGCAGGCGGGCCAGGTGGGCCCGCATGACCCAGCCGCCGCTGAGTTCGCGCGCCGGACGGTCGAAGTCGCGCTCACGGAACGCGAGGCTGGCGAGCAGTTGCTTGGCCCGCGCTTCAAGACGGTAGCCGCCGAGTTCGTTGAAGCGATCGTGCACGTCGTCGTGGATGTCTTCGGGATGCGCGGCCTCGACGGGATGCTCGGAGTCCCACGCCTTGAGAATGCGCCGCAGGCGCGTGAATTCGGGCGTAATGGCCGTGGCGAGTTCGACGACGGTTTCGTCGCCGGCTGGCGCGCTTTCCTGGGGCAGATAACCGACGGAGAGGTTTCGTTCCCGCGTGATCTCTCCGGCATCGGACGATTGTTCGCCGAGGATGATGGAGAAGAGCGTGGTCTTGCCCGCGCCGTTTGGACCGACCAGCCCGATGCGGTCGCCGCGATTGACCTGCAGCGTGGCCTCGTCGAGCAGGACGCGCCCGCCAAAAGTCTTGCGGATGCCGGAAAGAGTCAACATGACGGCATGGATCTACGGTCAGAGGCGGCGGGAACTCAAGAAGCGAAGTGCGGCCGATGTTGGGCGTGACGCGGAACCATCAAACGACTTGCCGCGCCTTTGTCGTCCCGTCACCTTTGCCCCATGCCTGTTGCCGCCAACGAACGGTTCATCTCCCCGAAGGCCCTGATGGCCATTCGCAATCTGGAGCTGCGCGCGCGCGTGGTGGTCGAAGGCTTCTGGACCGGGCTCCATCGCAGCCCGTATCACGGCTTCTCCGTCGAGTTCACCGAATACCGGCAATATTCACCCGGCGATGACACGCGGTATCTGGATTGGCGCTTGCTCGCCCGCTCGGACCGCAGTTACGTGAAAAAGTTCGAGGACGAGACGAACCTGCGCTGCCACCTGCTCGTGGACAACAGCCGCTCGATGGGCTTCGGCTCAGTCGGCTACACGAAGGCCGAATACGGGCGCACGCTGGCGGCAACGCTCGCCTGGTTCCTCCATCAGCAAGGCGACGCGACGGGCCTGCTGACGTTCGACGAGGCCATTCGCGACTACCTCCCGGCGCGGCACAAGCCGGGCCACTTGCGCCACCTGATGCTGGCGCTGGAGAAGCCGGCCGGCGGCGCGGCGACCGACCTGGCCGCCCCGTTGCAACGCATCGTGCAGGTCGTCCGCAAGCGCGGGCTGATGGTGCTGCTGTCGGACTTGCTGGCGCCCATTGATGCGCTCGAAAGAAACCTCGCCACTCTCACCGCCAGCGGGCACGAAGTCGTGCTGTTTCACCTGCTCGACCCGGCGGAAGTGAATCTGCGCTTCGACCGGGCAGCGTTGTTCCTGGACTCGGAGTCCAATCGCGAGCTCTACATCGACCCCATTGCGGCGCGCACGGAGTACCAGCGCAAACTGAACGCCCATACCACCGCCGCTCGGGGCATTTGCGAAAAGCTTGGGATCGCCTATCACCAAATGACGACCGACCGGCCGCTGGAGCTGGCGCTATTCGACTTTCTCCGGTCGCGAATGCAAAAGCGGGGACGGCGAGCGCGGTGATGGCGGCGGAAACACCCGTTGTGCCATCCATACCACCGCCACGAGAGCAACCGCGGCGGAGCCGAATCTCAAAATGACTTGGCGGTAGAACCTGGTATCTCTGAGACCGAAAGCCACCGGCAGGAACAAGGCGACGATGCCGAGTTGGCCGACTTCGACCCCGACATTGAAACTCACCAGCGCCAGCACCAATGCCTCCTGCCGCAGCCCAAATTGGATCAGCCCGCCCGCCAGCCCCAATCCATGAACCAGGCCGAAGCCGAACGCGACCATCCATCCTCGCTCGCCGAACCACGGCCAAACGTTGTTCAACGCGGCGGCCAGCACTGATGCGGCAATGATTGGCTCGACCACGCCCGACGGCGCGTTGACGATCCCGAGCACGGCGAGGCTGAGCGTGACGGAATGCGCGAGGGTGAACGCGGTCACGATTTTCACGATGTTGACCGCTGCGGGCCGGAATGCCTCGGCACCCTTCCACGCGCCGGCCTCGCGTTTCAGCACCGCGGGCAGGAGCAGGGCAATGAGAAACAGCACGTGGTCGGGCCCCTCCAGGATGTGCTTGGCGCCGTCGCGAAGATACGTCCAGGCCTGCGGCACACGGCTCGCAGGCTGGGCTAGCGTGAAGCCTCGCCTGGAAGCGCCCGAGTTGAATGTCGCTGTCTCCATCCGCCCGTCGTGCTCGACCCGCAGCAAGCCGTGCATGTTCGTGTCCACTCGGAACAGTGACTTTGCGTCGATCGAGATGGCCGCGATGCGGTTCGTGCCGAGCGGCGCGGCGAACTTGACGCGGGCGTAATCCCCGAGATTGAGGGTCACCGTCTCGAGGTCCGTGACCTGAAACTTCAAGGCATTGTCATCCGCCATCACGTCAAGGCCGGTGACAGTGTCGATCGCCAGCGCCTCCAAACGCCGCTGCTGTTCATCCGCCGCCAGCGCCTTGAAGGCGTTGGGATCGAGTCGCAGCCCCTGCTGCAAATCGAGGATGGCGACGTCCCATTGCCCGGCGATGTTTGTCGGTGTGAGGAACAGGGTCAGGTGCGTTTCGCTCGGAGTGTGTGCGCGAGCCAGTGAAGTCCAGAACGCAACCTGGGCTACGATTCCCAATTTGATGATGGCTCTCACAGTCATGCTGACGGCCCGAAAGTATAGCGTTCGCCCTTCAAGGCGCCAGTGCGGACCATCTCAACAAGGCGTACCCAAACGAACCGCATCACCCCACCCCGGCTCTCTCCCTTAACAGGTGAGACCGCAAAATTTGTGCGTCCCTCCAGCACCCAACATTATTGCTTTCCTGAATTCAGCCGATACCCTCCTGTCCGCGAATGGAAAAGTTTGAGAAACCGCACGGCGATCCGGAGTTGAGGCGACGCATCGACGACCTGATCGCCTTCAAAGGCGGCGGCCACAACCCGGAACTCGTCGCTGACATCATCGACCAGGCGCTCCGGTTGCTAAAGGACGTCGAAGGCCGCGGGGACGTGAAGGTCATCCAGACGGCTGTGCGCGAGTTGCGTTACGCCTTCAAGCTCTTCGCCCCGTGGGCGAGCGCGCGCAAGGTCACTGTGTTTGGCTCCGCCCGCACCGCGCCTTCCAAGCCGGAATACCAGCAGGCCGTGGACTTTGCCCGGCGCATCGCTGACTCGGGCTGGATGGTCATCACCGGCGCCGGGCCGGGCATTATGCAGGCCGGCCACGAAGGCGCAGGCCCCGAACGCAGCTTCGGTGCGAACATCCGGCTGCCGTGGGAACAGAGCGCCAACCCGATCATCCAGGACGACAAGAAGCTCATTACGTTCAAGTATTTCTTCACCCGAAAGCTCACATTTGTCCGCCACTCCGATGCCATCGTGCTGTTCCCCGGCGGCTTCGGCACGCTGGACGAAGGCTACGAGTCGCTCACCCTCATGCAGACCGGCAAGAGCCGGCTCATGCCGCTGGTGCTGATGGACCGGCCTGGCGGCGCGTATTGGAAGACGTGGGACAAACACATCCGCGAGCATCTCCTGCGCAACGGGCTGATCTCCCCCGACGACCTGAACCTCTACCACATCACCGACAGCTGCGAGGACGCCGTCCGGGTCATCACCCGCTTCTATCGCAACTACCAGTCGATGCGTTTCGTAAAGGACCTGCTCGTGATGCGCCTGAAGCATGAGCCGACCAAAACCGCCATCGAAGGGCTGAACCTGGATTTCGGCGACATTGTCGCCAGCGGCCGCATTGAAGTGATCGACCCGACGCCCGAAGAACGGGACGACCACCAATTCCTGAACCTCCCGCGCATCGGCTTCGAGTTCAACCGGCGCGATTACGGGCGGCTACGGCAGTTGATCGACGTGTTGAACAGCTTTTGACGAGGTTGCCTCGCGCGCGCCGAGGGTCCGATTCAGCAGAGCCGTGCTGCGTTTACCTGTGAAGCAGCTGGACAGGGGGTTCTCTTCATTAAAGGCCCGTGCCCATGATACTTATGGTGTGGGCCGCTCTGGACGGGCGGCTGAAGGCGAGGCGGTGGAGGCGCTTGTGGTCGTCGCCGTGCGTCCCACGGGCAGCTTGGCGTCCGGGTAGGTGTAGCGATAGGAGGCGAAGAACATTTCGTTGAAGGTCTGGTCGCCCCAGCCGACGGCCTTGGAGGGATCGGGGTTGTTGAGATTCAATGCCGAGTTGTCCCACGCGGCCTCGACGATGACTTCGGTTCCCTTGGGCAACAGTTTCGGCTCCTTCAACTCGTAATTGCGCTGCCAGTCGAAATGGTAGTTGGGCACGTTCAGCAGTGTTTCCTCGGTGCCGTCCGGATAGCGCGCGATGTAGCGCATCCATTTTCCACGAAGGTGCATGTGGGGGTTCATGGTGTGGAGCAACGCGTCTCGCTCGAAGCGGCGGGATTTGCGCCGCACGTACTCGCGGTCGCCGGGCGGAATCTTGAACTGATAGTCGATCAGCACCCGGCTTCGCAGTTCCTGCTGCGGCGGTTCGCTGGCCAGATACAGGCCGATGCGTGAGCGGTCGGTTTCGGCCTTGCCCGAAGCCGTGTAGTGCAGTTGAAGGACAATCCTTGATCCCGCTTTCAGCAATCGGCCGGTGCCCTTGGGCAACGTGTCCGGTCCCATGCCAGGCGCGTAACCCGTGAGGGATTGGCCATTCCGGTCCCGATCTTCGCCAGGCATGATGGTCGTGGCGATGATGTGATGGAGCACGCGCGTGTTGCCCGGCACCACCTCGGTCGCGCGCAACCAGACATCCTCTTTGTTCGGCGCATCGATGGTGACGTAGCGGTAATCGAACACGCCCTCGGCGGCGACGGATTGCTCGGGAATCTCGACGATGAAGTCCGGCTTGCCCAGCTTCCATTCCGGCAATTCCGCTTGGTAAGCCGCCAGGGGATCCTCGCCCGTGCCGCGCGGCGCGCCCGCGTCGATCCACTGAACAAGCGTCCGCGTTTGTTCCGGCGTGAGCGAGAAATCGTTGCCGAACTTCCCGAGATGCGGGTCCGCCTGCCAGGGCGGCATTCGGCGCGTGACCAGCACTTCGCGGATCATCTCCGACCAGCCGCGCACGCGTTCGTAGTTCGACAGGGCAAAGGGACCGATGCCGCCCCGCGTGTGGCACCGGACGCAATTGTCCTTGAGCATCGGCGCAATGGTTTCGCTGTAGGAAGCCGCCGGCGATTTCGCATAGGTCACCACGCACCCGGGCGCGGAAGTCTGCTCGTTCTTCACGGCATTGCCGGCCAGCAATGCGTCGAGGGCGTCCTTAAGGTAATGGTCCCGGGCTTCGGGTTTTTCCTTCTCATAACTGAGCCGGTCGTCAATCGCGCCGCGGTAACGGATGCGCCACGTGTTCGGCTCGAGGACGATCGCCTCCGCGGTGCGCACCACCTTCAAGTCCGTGGCGACGAGTTGCGTTTCGTCCATCAGGATCGGCAGGTCGATGCCGAACTCGGCGGCCTCCTTTGCCACGTCGGCGCGCGTGTCCTGCGGATTGGCGTTGAGCATCCAGAACACGACGCCATTGGTGCTGTAGGCATCACGCAGCCGTTTCAGCTCGGGCACGCGCTTGCGCACCAGCGGACAGCCGTTGCCCTGCACGAACAGCACGATGGCGCGCGTCTGCGGATCCTTCGCGTAGTAGTAAAGATGGCGGAAGACGCCCTTGTGATCGAGCAGGGCGAAGTCTGCGACCGCGCCGGCGGCTTTGGTTTTGTGCCCAGGCTCCTTCTCCGCGCGCCCGGTGGCGCACAGCGAAAGGGCGAGTAGGACGCATGCCGCCAGTCGCGGCAAAGTTGAGCGGCTCACAATGGGATCAGTTCCAACAACGGACACTGTTTCGCAGGGGGCGATCATGTCTCATGCCACCATCGGGAAGGCGGATTGTCAATCGTTTGGCTGGCCCTTTTCGTGACTCGGGCGGGCGTGCACTACACCCGTCCGAGCAATTCACTGGCCTTGGCGCGGATGTTCCCATCGCGCATGAGCGATTCTCCGACCAGGATGGCGCGGGCGCCACAACGGGCAAGGCGGGTCACGTCGGCGCGGGTGTGGATGCCGCTTTCGGCGACGAGCAGGCGTTCGCTGGCGCCGGTCCCGGCGAACAGTTTCGGCGCCAATCGCTCGGTGGTCGCAATGTCGACTTTGAAGGTCGTGAGGTCGCGGTTGTTCACGCCCACGAGCCGTGCGCCGGCAGCGAGTGCGCGCTCGAGTTCGGGCTCGTCGTGGACTTCGACGAGCGCGGCAAGACCCGCGGTTTCTGCGAGGGCCTGGAAGTCGCGAAGCTGGGCATCCTCAAGGATCGCGACGATCAGCAGGATGGCATCGGCGCCCCATTCGATGGCCTCGAGAATCTGGCGTTCGTCGATGATAAAGTCCTTGCGAAGCAGCGGCAGTTTTACGGCGGCGCGAATCTGGCGGAGAAAATCGAGCGAGCCCTGGAAGAACTTTTCGTCCGTGAGCACGGAGAGGCACGACGCGCCGGCGGCCTCGTACTCGCGGGCGATACGGACGGGATCGAAATCCGCGCAGAGAACGCCCGCGGAGGGCGAGGCCTTCTTCACTTCGGCGATTAGGGCCACTTGACCCGCGGGCACGCCGTGCAACGCAGCGAGGAAGTCGCGCCGCTCGTCGCGTTCAAGCATCAGGTCGCGCAGATCACCCGCGGCGATGAGGCGGCTGGGAAGTTGGGCGACTTCCAGGCGCTTCTGAGCGACGATGGTGTCGAGGATGTTGCCCATGAGCGGTCAGCGGCCTAGCAAGATTTCAGCAGCATGACCAGGCCGACCGATTGGTCTTCCTTTGAATAATCCCAGCCCCTTGACTTGTGGAGCTCGCTGTCAAAGACCATGGCGACGAGATCGGCATCCGAATTCTTGCAGACGATTTCCAACTTTGAGAATTCGACGTCTACCTTATGGGTTTCTCTGCGATTACGCATCTTTTCTGGATGCCAGTATATTGTGACGAAAGCCGCGGCTAATCTCGTCGCCTCATGCAACTCCGCTGCCGACCGACACGCTTCAGCTAAGGTTTCCGTTAGGACAGCGTTACATCGGTCGATTCCCTTGTGCAAATGAATCCAATTGTATTTCGCTTCGATGAAGAACGCCCGCTGGTGAATGCGAATCCAAAGATCGTTCCGTCCGCGTCGCTTTTCGAGTTTTTGACCTTTTTCAGTCGCCCATTCCTCAAGCGCGACGCCCCCTGCACGCCAAGTCGCGAGCCCGAGAAAGCCGATCTGTGAGCGTTCCGCGTACCACCATGGTAGATCAGGCTTCGCTCTCTCGGCGTATTCAATCAGAACGTCGAACCAGCAATCGAGTATCGGACGGAGGACGTTTAGCTTCCTCCCTTTTGAGCAGACGATATTCTTTGAGGTTCCCACGCCTCACTCCTCCACATCCTTCACCCCCTGCATCCGTTTGGTGGGACAGCCCGCGCGCAGCCAGGCGTTGACGAACGGGTCGAGGTCGCCGTCCATCACGGCTTGCACGTTGCTGGTCTCGACGCCGGTGCGGAGGTCTTTTACCATTCGGTAGGGTTGGAAGACGTAGCTGCGAATCTGGTTGCCCCACGAGACGCTGCCTTTCTCGGCGTAAAAACGTTCCAACTCGGCCTTTTGCTCGTCGAGCCGCCGGGCGTAAAGCTTCGAGAGCAGGAGCCGCATGGCGGTGGCCTTGTTCTGGAGTTGGGAACGCTGTGCCTGTGACGCAGCCACGGTGCCGGTGGGCAAGTGCGTGATGCGAACGGCAGTTTCGACCTTGTTCACGTTCTGGCCGCCCTTGCCCCCGGCGCGGTAGGTGTCGATTTGCAGTTCGTTCGGCGGGATGACGATCTCGGTGTCATCGTCGACTTCGGCAATGACATCGACACTGGCGAAGCTCGTGTGCCGGCGCTTGTTCGAGTCGAACGGCGACAGTCGCACGAGCCGGTGAACGCCCCGTTCGGCCTTGCAATAGCCGTAAGCGTTCTGGCCGGTAACCAGCATCGTGGCGTTCTTGATTCCGGCGGTTTCGCCCGCCAGCGCATCGGTCACCTCCACCTCCCAACCGCGGCCTTCGCACCAGCGGGTGTACATGCGGAGGAGTATGTTGGCCCAATCGCAGGCCTCGGTGCCGCCCGCGCCGGCGTTGATGCTCACGATGCAGTTGCGGCGATCATGCGTCCCGGAAAGGAACACACCCAATTCCAGCGCGTCGATGGTCTTGAGAAACGCGGTGCCTTCGGCATCCAACTCCGTCTGATGTTTGAGTTGCGCGTCTTCCGGTTCGGCTTCGCACAACTCGATCATGACGCGGAGATCCTCGAGCTTTTTCTCAGCCTCGAACAGGGGGTCGATGCGCCGGCGGAGGGCGGCTTGTTCGTCGAGGACTTTGCGGGCCTGCTCGTTGTTGTCCCAAAAGTTGGCGGCCCCGGCCTGGGTCTCCAGCGCGCTCAGGCGCGCCTGCACACTGGGCACGTCAAAGAAACCTCCGGAGATGCGCGAGCTTCTCGGCGGCCGTATCGAGCTGAACTTTGACGGTTTCGAACATGGGGAAAGGGTAAGGCGTAAGATGTGAAACGTAAAACGGAAAAGCGGAGGCGTTGAAGCGTTGAAGCTGGGCGCCGCTTCACACTATCGGTGAACTGCGGATCACTTTTGCGTTTTGCGTTTCACCTCGCTCACAATTCATCCTCCCGCTCGCCGAAGAACAACCGGTGTGCGCGCTCGAAGTCCGCTTCCGGCACGAACACTTTCGCGGGGCGATTCAGATCGCCGTCGTCCGGCAGCGAAGGATCCTCGAACTGCTGTGTCGCGGCGATGCCGTGCTTCTCGAGCATGACGACGAGCATCTCAGTGTTCACCACGGGACCGGAGTAAAAGAGTTTCACGGGATTACGGTACCACTTCCGGCGAATAGGCTGTATATCTGATTGGAAACCCGCCGAGTGTTTTAGGGTCCGCCCATTCTTCCATCTGCTTCCGCAGTACCCTGAGCCGTGTCGGTGGGTAATCCCAGAGCACAGGCAATCTCCACGCCTCGGCGCGTATCGGAGCGGTCACCGACACCGTGGCACACTGGTGCGGCGCAAGGCGTGCACCCTGTCCAACCTGCGAGAAGGGCATCCAGTGGGTGTTGGATTTTACCTGTGGAGGCATGTACGCGCAAAGAACAACGCTGTCGGTCGGGTTGGTCACAAGGAACAGCCACTGTGTGTTGGTGGAAGGTGCCGCAACACCGCAAAATTGAATTCCTGGCGCGACAGGCCTGCTGCCTGGAAAGATCAGGAGAAGAATGGCGGAGATTACCAATGCGGCAAATCCCCACAAATACCTGTGCCTTGCTTTCACTGAAGCATACGGATCGAGAGTGACCGAATCCGATAATTCGCAGCCTGGCGCAACGTCAGGCAGTGTGATCGAGATCAACTTCTGGATGTGATGCCGGGTGCGGCAAGCCGCCGCCTCGCGCGGCTCCGGTAGAGGTGCCAGCCAAGGGAGAACGCGGCGAGGACCGCCACCAGGAGTACGACGAGCCAACTCCAAATGTTGCGTCCGGGTTCAAACAAAAACATGTAAAGGTCGGAACGAGAGCCTGTCGAAGCCACCGGCTCGGACCCGGATGGAGCAGTTGTTGGGGCTCGCTTGGATTGCCTGGCGGCATCCTGGGCAGCGAGGGCCTGCGACAGGTTCGTCTCGGTATTAGCATTGGTCAATGCGGCAGGACGCGGCGCCGCCACTCCAGGCACCCGTGCGACGGACCTCGGATCGTTGGGAGAACGGGCCTCCCTCGGCGCCGCAGGTGCAGTGATTCTCGGAACGTTCACGTTCGCAGGCCGGGCTTCGGACGCCTTCGCCGTCGCTGCCGGCGACTCACTTGGAGTTGGGCTGGAATTCCCAGCGCTGTCGCCTGCCCGCTGTCCAGGAGCCGAATCGAAGAAGCGCTGCAACGTGGCGATGACGGCTGGCTCTGAGGCGATGGGTTCCTGCCCCCCTGGCGGCGTCACGGGCGGGAGTAGATTATTCACCGGCAAGCCGGTGCTCTGGATGGTCGAGGCCAGCATCGCGTTGTCCGAACGTTCCACGTGCCCGTCCGCAAAGAGCACGTTGCCCTGGAACTCGTGGTTGCCGCTGGTCCATTGGGCGGAGTTCGGGTTCAAGCGTAGGATCGGGCCGGACCCGAAAACGTCGCTGCTGATATTGCGGTCCCCGGCGAGAATCGATGCGGGCCGCGAATACTCCGCATTGACGCCGACGAAATAACTGAGGTTCACATTCCGCAGGCTGGAGAATTGGTCCGCGTTGGTCCGGGTGTCGGCGGGGCAGATCAACAGGCGCGTCAACTCCAGCGTGTTCGATAGCGCCTGGAAATGCCTGAAGGCGAAGAAGAATTCGCCGCTCATGGCGAAACCGGCCTGCGCGAATTCGAGGGTGCCGCCATCGTTCGTCGATACCTGGAAAGGAAACCTGTCCCCATGGTCGTGGGCGAAGGTGTGATGGGCGATGCCAAGTTGGTGGAGGTTATTGACGCACGCGGTGCTTTTGGCGCGAGCCTTCGCCTTGCCGATCACCGGCAGGATGAGCAGCGCCAGGATTCCAATGATGAGCACGACGAAGAGCAACTCCAGGAGTGTGGTGCCGCGGACGCGGGGGCGAAGGAGGAACGTCTTCATGTGGCTTGAAGGAAGAAGTTGGACTGGTTGCCAGAAGTCATTTCCGATTGGTGGCGCACGACCTGCCGGTCGTGCGAGGCTGCGCGGCAACGCAGCCCCACCAATCGGAAATGACTTTTGGCAACTCTATGGAACCGCGGATCACAGCTGCGTTCGTTTGCGTTCATCTGCGGTTCACCCAAAATCGCGCTCCGCGCCGGTTTGCGGCTGCGCCGCGCTGTGTTCATCCGTGGTTTCCATCTTTTGCATCCATTCCAATCAATGGATGACTGGAATCGCGCTTGAAAATGTCGCAGTCGCGCAGTCGTTCGCGCACGGACTCCAGGAACTGCGCGCGGGCCGCGCTCGGCCAGACCCGTGGAGTATGCCTGAGAAACAGTTGCTCCCGGCGATCGTGAACGTGCTCGATCAGACGGGAGAAATTCCGCGGGTTCACCAGCCTCCGGCGCCCCGGCAGACAGCAAACCACCAGCAGCGCGACGAGCAGGCAGGCGCCGACCATTGCCAGCGATTCCAACGAGAGCGGGTCAAGCCCGAAGAATGTCAGGGCCGGCTGCATTCAGTGATGATTAGACGCCGTCATGCGGAGAAAGAAAAGCGACAATTGGGACTGACGCCCCTGTTCTGCGCAGGTAGGGCTTACGAACCGCCTCACCCCTCACCCCGGCCCCTCTCCCCATTGAGGGGAGAGGGAGCCGCGGCGGACGCGCTTAGACATAAGGTTACCCGCGCCGCGTTTTGTCGCCGTTCTGACGCCCTCGCTTCCGAACGTGGCAAGGCGCGCGCGAATTAAGGATGACGCCCGTCGCGCACCCTCTCCCCTCAATGGGGAGAGGGCCGGGGTGAGGGGTGAGAACGCGAGCGGCTTCACGAATCTTGAGTCGCTTAGCAAAGTTGAGGTGCAAAAATAGTCTTCAATCCTCTGCCCCCGACCGGCGGGGGCAGAGGGGCCTCCCTGGCCGCGAGCGGGCGGCAAACAGTTCGCCCGGCCGCAAATCGTAATGAGGCTGCATTCATGGCGTTTTTGCCGTATCTGGCCGGCGCTTGCGTAGCGCAGATTTTCAATCTGCTGTATCGCCGACTTGCAGTCGGCAGGCGCCTGGAGTCGCGGTGCGCCGGAATTATCGAGCGCCCCGCAGATTGCAAATCTGCGATACGGCAGAGTTCAACTCTGCGCTACCTGTCCTCAGCCGGGCCGCGCCATGGACTCACAGCGCGCGGCGTGAGGACGCAACAATCCCGCTCAGTCGCCGGAGCGACGACGATCGCTGGAGCGACCCTGGGCCGACCGTGTCTGCCCATTGGCGACGCGGCGGGAATGTTGCGTGGAGGATCCCCGCACCCGCACGAACGGGAACAGGGCCGGTCTGAGGAGTGATTTGAGTTGCATAGGTTTAGTTTGGTTTGGGTATCGAAAAGCGGAGCGCGCCCACGTTCGTGGAGAGCAACGCCGCTTCGATTTGTTTTCGGAGGGAATTGTCTGTGAACTGTAGGGCGCTGCCGTCGCTGAGACCGATGTTGCCCTGGCGATTGTGAAGCTCCGTTCCCCAGTGGGCTGGGCTTTGCGAATCGAACCGAACGAGGCTGTTCGTAGTAACCGTTCCGCCGAGGATGTTACGGTCGCCGGAGAGAATGGTCTGAGGAAAGGCTTCGTTGGCTTCGAGACCGACGAAGTAGCTGAGATGGGCGTTGTTCAATTTCACAAAGTCCGACACGCGGGAAATCTCCGTGTCGCTGGCGCAAGCGAGGACCTTCGTGGAAGAGAGTTCGTTCGAGATCGCGAGGAAGTGGCGGAAGACTTCCGGTGACTCAGCGAACTCGAGCGTGCCATTGGTGGCGACGGGCACCTGCCATGGAAATTTGTCGCCGTTGTCGTTGGACCACATCCGAAACGACAGCCCAATGGCTTTGAGTTGACTGAGACAATTAATGCGTTTCGCGTTTGCCGGCGCGCCCACACTCCTCGGCCACAACACTACGAGTAGGATGAATAGCACTGCCGCGACGGCCACTCCCTCGATGAACGTCATGCCACGCTGGGCATACTTGTTGATTCTCGCCTGCATACGCGTTCAAGGAATCGCCAGACGGAAAGTCTGCTTCGTCGTGGACGCAGCCGACATCTGCTGCGCGCTGCCGTCTCCCAAAACAATGTTGCCACGGGCCTGGTGTATCTCACGCGTGAAACCGAGCACCGTGTTCGGAGCGACTGTCACTAATCCAACCGCCGGCTTGCCGTTTGTGGTCAGGTTGCGGTCGCCGCTCAGAATGGTTTGGGGCCGGCCCTCGTCGGAATCCAGGCGGACGAAATAGCTCAGGTTGGCGCCGCTGAATTCCACCCAGTCCGACACGCGGGACTTCTTCGTGTCGCTGGGGCAAGTGAGGACTTTCGGGGAAGAGAGCTGATTCGAAAGCGCCAGAAAGTGGCGGAAGACTTCCGGCGACTCCGTGAACTCAAGCGTGCCGTTCGTGGCGACGGGCACCTGCCAAGAGAAATTGTCGCCGTGGTCGTTGGCCCACATCCGCATGGCCAGGCCAATCTGTTTGAGGTTACTCAGGCAGTAGATGCGCTTGGCCCTCGCGCTGTTGGACGCATTATACCTGGGTAGAAGCAACACGAATAAGAGGATGATTACGAAAGCAACAACGAGCCATTCAACGAGCGTCATCGCCTTCTGGCGTTGGGTTTCGGAGTTGGTCTTCATGCGGTCTCAAGGAATGACCACCCGGAGCGAATCCTTCTCCAGATTCGTGAGCGCTGCTTTAAATTGCGTAGGCAATTCCTTCGAGGAAAACTCCTGGGCGCTGCCGTCTCCGAAGCCGATGTTGCCGGCATTGGTGTGAATGCTCCCGGTCCAGCCTGTCGTTATAGCCCGAGTGAGGGTGATAGTGCCTGCGGTTGGGCGGCCATTCGTGGTGAGATTCCGGTCGCCGCTCAGGATGGACCGCGGTTTGGCTTCATCCGCGTCCAGACCGACGAAGTAGCTGATGTGTTGGGTATCGTTCGTGAGTTGATCCCAAGTTGCAGCCCGTGTCCGCTGGCCGTCCTTTGAGCAAGCGAGCATTTTGGGGATACTGAGTTCGTTGGAGATCGCAAGGTAGTGGCGGAAGACTTGGCCCGAGTTCACGAACTCCATCGTCCCTCCTTGATTGGTCGAGACGCACCAAGGGAACTTGTCGCCCTGGTCGTTCGACCACATCCGCAATCCCAGTCCTACTATCTTGAGGTTGGAAGCACAGCTCAGCCCACAGCCGATGACCCTCGGCCTTGCGAGATACGGAATAAACACGGCCGCTGCGATGGCCACCACTACAATTGAAACCAGCACCTCCACTAGCGTGAGTCCCCGGGTCCGCTGGGTTGAGAGTCGTCGTTTCATATCGGGTTCGGCTGCTGAATTTCTCCAGAAGCACACCCGATGCCGCGGCGTTTTTTTCGCATGATTGAGGCGAAACGCGCCGCGCGAACGAGTCATCCTCACGCAAAACGCTTGTGAACTTCACGCATCGTGCGGGGAAATGGGCGCGGAGTTCACGCTCATAGAACCGCAGATGAACGCAGATAATCGCAGATGCAGTTTGACGAGCCTTAGACCAGGAATCTCCAAAACGGCCCAACCGCTCCGTCAAGAGCGAACCTCGTGGGAATTAGATCTGCCCGAATCGTCGCGTCTTCCATTGGGTCGCTGGCTTTGCCCGCGGTATTGGCGTTTAAACGTCCAACCTTCCGTCTGGGAGTCTCCAGGATAGGCCCCTCTCGCCCCGGCCCGGAGGGCCGCATGAAAGTAGCCGGTGGGAAGCCCGCGCCAGCGGCGCACCCACCGGATCGTTGCCCCGATAACCCGCGCCCGGCAGGGGCGCATGAACGGCATGGTCAGAGTCGCATCGCGCCATCTTTTGTTCGGACCCAACCCGCCCGCCGTCTTTCATTTTTCTCTACCGAATGGCGGCCCACGGTGGCCATTACTTCGCCGCTCGCTCGGTCATGCGCACCTCCTCCGGCGCGCGGCTGTCTTTGGAACTCCAAATCGGTGGGTGCATCCGCTGGCGCGGACTTCCCACCGGCTACTTTCATTTGTCCCTTCAGGACAAAGGTTGGCGCTCCGCGATAGGTCAGACGAGACACCGGCCCTGCGTTCCTCCCACTGAAGTCTTCCCCGCCGCGCCCCGTTGCGCTAGGCTGCCGGGCCTGATGTCACCCATCCAGAACGTCATCGTCCTTGGCGGCGGCAGCGCCGGCTTCATGGCCGCCATTACCCTCAAGCGCAAGCTGCCCCAACTGCAGGTGAGGGTGGTTCGCAGCCCGGACATCGGCGTCATCGGCGTGGGTGAAGGCACGACCATCGCCTTCCCGAAGCATTTCTTCGAATACCTCCGGCTCAAGACCCAGCAGTTTTACCAGGATGCCGAGCCGACCTGGAAGCTGGGCATTCGGTTCCTTTGGGGGCCGCGCCGCGAATTCTACTACACCTTTTCCTACGAATTTCAGCATCGCTTCCCCGAACTGGGCCGCAACAGCGGCTTTTTCTACAACAACGACTTCGCCTACGCGGGCAAGGCGTCGGCGTTCATGGCGTACGACAAGGTCTTTGGGCGCAAGACCGACGGCGGGCCGGAATTCCACAACAACCACGCTTACCACATCGAGAACAAGAAGCTGGTCGCCTGGCTGGAAAAGGTCTCGCGCGATTTCGGCGTCGAAGTGGTCGATGCGACGGTAACTCCGGAACGCGGTCCTGAGGGGATCGCCGCGTTGGTCACCGGCACGGGGGAACGGCTCACGGCGGACCTCTTCATCGACGCCTCGGGGTTTCGTTCGGAATTGCTGGGCCGGGCGCTGGCCGAGCCTTACATCAGTTACGAGGACTCGCTGTTTTGCGACCGCGCGGTCATCGGCGGCTGGCCCCGCACCGATGAACCCATCAAGCCCTACACCACGGCCGAGACGATGGACGCCGGCTGGTGCTGGCAGATCGAGCACGAGAACTGGATCAATCGCGGCTACGTTTACGCCTCGAAGTTCATTTCGGACGAAGCGGCCGTGGCGGAACTTCTGCGCAAGAACACGAAGGTGGCCAATGAACCGCGCGTGGTGAAATTCCGCAGCGGCCGTTACGCGCGCAACTGGGTGGGCAATGTCGTCGGGATTGGCAACGCCGTCGGCTTCGTCGAACCGCTCGAAGCCACCGCCCTCCAGGTCATCTGCGTCGAAGCGTCCACTTTGGCGGATTCGCTCATCGATTCGCTATGCGCCCCCACGCCAACGCTGGTGCAGCTTTACAACGATTACAATGCCCGCGCCTGGGATGACATCCGGGATTTCCTGGCTGTGCACTACAAGTTCAACACGCGGCTCGACACACCGTTCTGGCGCGCCTGCCGCAATGACACGGCGTTGCACGGCGCGCAGTTTCTGGTGGATTTTTACAAGGAAAACGGCCCGAGTATCGTCGCGGGCGCGCAGTTGCTTCACCCGTCGAACTCGTTCGGCATGGACGGCTACCTGGCGCTGTTGGTCGGCCAGGACGTGCCGCATGGCAAGCCTTACACCCCGACGCCCGCCGAACAGAAAGTCTGGCGCGACCGTTGCCTGACCTGGGGACACGAAGCCCAGCGCGCCCTCGATGTGAAGCAAGCCCTCGAAGTCATTCGCAAGCCGGGGATGAAATGGGGGTGAGAATTCCCCAAAACAGTTCTTCGCGCATTGAACCCGTGGGCCGCGGTAGGGACGCGCTGCTGCGCGTCCAGGCCGACCGGCAGGTCGGCCCTACCAGACTCATGGCGAGGAGGGTTGCGGGGTTGCCAAGCCACAAGGTTCCATTGGTCCTTCGACATTCGGCGTTGCTTTTCCTGGGACTGTTGCTCGCGGGATGCGGCCAGGAGTCGTCTAAGAGTCTACCTCCTGACGTCAGCGGCGCCGGGCCGCAGTGGTTCGAAGACATCACTGAGCGCAGCGGGCTCAGATTCACGCACGTTGCCGGGACCAATTACTTCATGCCCGATCAGGTCGGCTCGGGCGTGGCGTTGTTCGATTTCGACAATGACGGGCGGCTGGATGTGTATCTCGTACAGAATGGAGGAACGAATTCTTCCGCAAGCAACCAGCTTTTTCATCAACAGGCCGATGGCGCGTTCCGCGAGGTGAGCGCTGGGTCGGGCCTGGACGTGCGTGGGCGCGGCATGGGCGCCTTTGCAGGCGACGTCAACAACGATGGATTGCCCGACGTGTTGGTCACCGAGTATGGCGCGGTGCGGTTCTTCCAAAATCTCGGCAGCGGGAAGTTCCGCGAAGTCACGACTGAAGCAGGGCTGGACAATCCCCGCTGGGCCGCGCCGGCCAGTTTTCTGGACTTCGATCGCGACGGCTGGCTGGACATCGTCGTGGGCAACTACGTGGACTACGATCCAACGCACCTCTGCTACGACATCCATGGGCGCCAGGACTTCTGCGCGCCCAACGCGTTCAATGACACTTCGAGCCGGCTCTGGCGGAACACGACAGGCACTGCCGGCGCGCCGCCCCGCTTCGAAGACCGCACCGAGCCCAGCGGGCTTTACCGCGCGCCCGGCGTGGCATTGGGCATCGTCTGCGCGGACTTCGACGGGGATGGCTGGCCGGACATCTTCTGCGCGGACGATGGGCGGCCAAATCGGCTCTTCATCAATCAACGGAACGGCACGTTCGCCGAGGAAGCCACACCGCGCGGGCTGGCCTTGAACGCGATGGGCCAGACAGCTGCCAACATGGGCCTGGCGTTTGCGGATGTTGATGGCAATGGGATGGGCGACTTGTTCGTGACGCACCTGACCGAGGAGTTTCATGCGCTCTTCAAGCAGGGTCCGCGCGGCGTGTTTTCCGACCAGATTGCGCCCGCCGGCTTGCAACAACAGGCCTGGCGCGGGACGGGCTTCGGCACAGTGCTGGCCGATTTCAACTGCGACGGGGCTCCGGATCTGGCGTTCGCCAACGGGCTCGTGCGCCGAATGGTCGCCGGGCACACGCCGGTCTTCGCGAGCATCGATCCGTGGTGGGCGCGCTACGCGCAAAAGGCGCAACTCTTCGTGAACGACGGTGCGGGCAAATTCCGCGACGTCTCACAGGCCAATCCCGCCCTGTGTGGCACCGCGCTCGTCGGCCGCAGTCTGGCCGTGGGCGATCTCGACAACGACGGCGCGCCGGACCTGATTCTGTGCGGCACGGGCGGGCCCGTGCGCGTGTTGCGAAATGTTGCTCCGAATCGCGGCCATTGGCTGAAACTGCGTCTGCTTGACCCCGCGCACGGCAACCGCGACGCGATTGGCGCCGAGGTGACCGTGCTGGCAGGCGGGCGGCGCTGGTGGGCGCTGGCGCAGCCCGCGACGAGTTACATGGCAAGCAACGATCCGGCTGTCCACCTTGGCCTCGGCGCGGCGGCAAGCGTCGACGCCATCGAAGTTCAGTGGCCAGACGGCGCGCGTGAGTCGTTCCTTGGCGGACTGGCAAACCGGCTGGCTGTGTTGCGGAAAGGTCAGGGCAAAGCGATAACGCCGTAATCGGCGCGTTCTGCTTCTAGAGTTGCCAAAAGTCATTTCCGATTGGTGGGGCTGCGTTGCCGCGCAGCCTGCACGACCGGCAGGTCGTGCGCCACCAATCGGAAATGACTTTTGGCAACCAGTCTAATCAACCCTGGCTTCGACGACGACGCTCACGGCCGATTCGGTAGGCACGATTCGCGTGACCCGCAGCTTTGCCTTTGCCAGGAGTGCGACGTATTCCTGTTCGGTCCGCTCCTGGCCTCCCGGTCCCACGAGCATTATCATGTCGAGCATCTTTCCGGGATGCGGAGCATCGCCCGGCGGCAGCACCGTCTCGATGATCAACAATCGGCTGTCGGGCTTCATCGCGCGCCGGCAGTGGCCCAGAATCGTGAGGCAATGGGGCTCCGACCAATCGTGGATGACGTGCGAGAGCAGATACGCATCGGCGCCGGCGGGAACGCTTTCGAAAAAACTACCGCCTTGGATCGTGACCCGGTCCGTAAGCTCGCGCGCCTGAATCAGCGCTGGTGCGTCGCGCACGACATGCGGCAGGTCGTAGAGAATGCCGCGCGAATTGGGATACTTGCCGAGAATCGTGGTCAACAGATTGCCAGTCGCCCCGCCCACATCCACGATCGTTTCCAACCCGGAAAAGTCATAAGCGGCGGCGACGGCGGCAGGTTCAGCTCCGTTAAAGCCCACCATCGTTTCACTGAACAGCGATGCCTCCGCAGGATGCTTCGCCAGCCAGTCAAAAATAGGCATGCCAAACAATTTCTCGAATCCGCTTTTTCCGGTCTGAACGGAATACAACAACTGGGCGACGCCCTGCACCCACGCCTCACTGGCCAGAGTCAGGATCGTGGCGCGCGCCGAACCGGGCGCGCCCGACTTGAGTGCCTCCCCCACCGGCGTCAATGCGAAGCGCTGCGACGCGTCCTCGGTGAGTATGCCGAGACTCGCGAGCGTGCGCATGAGCCGGTAGAGGGATGGGCCATGAGTTCCAGTGGGTCCTGCCAACGTGCCGGCGCTCTGCGGGCCCTTCGCCAGATGATCGGCGAGATCCAACTTGGCGGCCGCGTAAACAATGTGCGACACCCAATGCGCGGTTGCCATCTGGATCAGTTGCGCGTGAGGGGGGTTCTGGTTCTCCTGGTTCGCTGTCATATCAAATAGGGTTGTCTAGAGTGATTGCCAAAAGTCATTTCCGAAATGGTGGGGCAAACCTGCCGGTTTGCCGCGGCGCCCAGCAGGGCGCCGCCCACCATTTCGGAAATGACTTTTGGCAATCACTCTAAGAGTTCGGCTCATCTGCATCTCGCCACCATGACCGAAAATCCTCAAGCCAGTCACGTGACATCTGCGGTTCCTCGATTTTCAGCGCCTGCCAAACGCCGGAGCTTCGGCGCGGCCGCCGGATTCGAGGTAGGCCAGGAGATCCAAAATCTCCTCGCGGCTCAGGATGTCCACCAATCCGGAGGGCATTGAAGAGAGCGCGGCGGGGGTTACTCGCTCAACGTTCTTTTTCTCAAACCGCTCGCGGGTGCCGGACAGTGCATCCGTTTCGAGCACGACTTCTTCGGCCGTGTCGCGAATCAGCCGTCCGTCGAAGCTCTCCCCGCTGCGCAACGTGACGGTGTGCTGCTGGTATTGCTCGTTGATGACCTTGGACGGTTCAAGGATCGATTCGAGCAACGAGCGGCGGTCGTATTTGCTCCCTGCAGAGGTAAGTTCGGGACCGATTGCGCCGCCATCATTCCCAAAGCGATGGCAGGCGAGGCATTGCGCATCGGCCATGGCTTGACGGCCGCGCTCGAAGTTTCGGCCGGTGGAAACTCTGTCGAGGTCGGGCAGCAACTCGGCCATGGTCCAGGCGCGTTGGAACTTGCGATTCGTGGCGGGAATCTGCTGCGACTTTTGCAGGGGCACGCTCAGGAGCGACGCAAGTTGTTGCCGTCTCTCGGGAGGGAGCGCGGCAACGGCTTCACGGTGAAAATCCCGGAGGTATTTGTCAACATAAGCGCCATCGACAGGGCGGCGGCCCGCGTCGGCGAACCAGCGCGCCAATTCCGGCGCGCGTGGCAAACTCTCGCGCGGCTTCAGCCACCATTGGAAGTAGCGACGACGATCCGCCAGCGTCCAACCAACGCGAGCATTGCGTAGTTGCGCGATGTAATGGAATTGCTGTTCCTGAGTCGGCGCCGCGCTGAGCAGGTCGAGTGTCTTGGCGACTGCGCGGGGCTCGTTGAGATAGAGCAACAGCCGGGAAAGCTCGCGATTGAGCGGCCAGGTGGCCGCAGGGTAGTGAACGATCGATTCAGCGGCCGGATTGTATTCCTTGTCGTCAACCCGGCCCTGCCGCAGGAGCGTGAGTTGAATCGCGCGCAGCTTGAGAAGCTTCTGTTCTTCCGACAAAGCGGCGAGCGGAAAGCAGCGGAGGCCCGTCGACAATTCGGTCAGCGAATCCGCCTTTCCCACGCGAGCCAGTGCGAGAAGCGCGGTCAGACCGGCGGTTGCATTGGTTTCGCCGCGTATGCGCGTTTTCCAGGTCGAAGGTTCCTGCGCCTCGAGTGCGATCCGCGCGGCGTACCGAATCGAACGGTCCTTACTGCCCAAGTACGGCCAAAGCGTCTCGACTGCGTTGGAATCGCGACGTCCGTGAAACGCTTCGAGGCGCCGTCGCAATGCGCGGTCTTCGACGGCAGAGCTTGGTGGTTCTGCCTTCGCGTTGTCCGCCAGGCGGCCGCCATCGTAACTGATCCGATACAGCCCCGACTGCGTATTGCGCCCGCCGGTAATGAAGTACATCGCGCCATCCGGCCCAAAGGCACGTCCGTAAGATTCAGCGGCGTGCCCCGAAGAAATGTTTCAACTGTGCCCCCGTAACTGGCGCCTCGCGGTTCCAGATGCACGGCCAGGATGCGGCCATAGGACCATTCCAGCGCGAACAGGGCGCGCTTGTATTTCACGGGAAACTGGCTTCGCGTGCCGAAGCGCGCGCCCGTCGGCGAACCGATGCCGACATCCACGACGCCGGGCAGGGAGTCCTCGTAATAGTCCGGCCACAACCGCGTGCCGTCGCGCCAGCCGAACTCGGCGCCGGAAACGGCGTGGTGGATGCGCGTGGGCCGATACCACGGCGTCCCCCAATCCCATTCCATGTCGCTGTCGAACACGAACAACTCGCCATCGGGATTGAAATCGAAGCCGTAGGCATTCCGTAATCCGCCCGCGAACAGCTCCCACTCCCGGCCCTCCGCGTCCGTGCGCAAGATGTGCCCGGCTGGAGCCATCGCGCCTTCCGCCGCGCTCGTCTCGTCGGGATTCAGCGAAAGGACGTCTTCGCGATAGTTGCGATGGGGCGAAGTTGCGGCGAGCCCGGGCGGAAGCTTGGTCCCATTGCCATTGAGCACGTAGATGCGGTTGTCCGGTCCGAGTGAGAGCGCGTGGTAACCGTGTTCACTGCCGCCTTCGAACTTCTTCAGCAACTTCATCTCGTCGGGATCGAACTGGTCATTGCCGTTCCGGTCGACGAGGCGATAAAGGCCGGCGCCGTCCGGGCCGCGGGCGTTGGCGTAGAGACTGCCGTGGGCGAAGAGCAACCCCATCGCATAGCGCACCGGGGCAGGCACTGGCTCGACGCGTTCGACGCGACCGTCGCGCAGGGTGAACCGCAGCAACGGAAGCTCATCGCCCTGGGGCGAAACCAGCAGCCGTCCGCGCTCATCGATCGCAAGGCAAATCCACGAGCCTTCGCCCGGCTCCGCGGAACGGACTGATTCGACGCGAAACCCCGCCGGAACGGTCAGGGCCTCGGCGGGCGTGGCCATGGGACGAGCGAGCACCTCGCCCCAGGGACCCATGCCGCTCGGGCCGAGCACGCGCGCGGGTTGCCAATGCGCGGCGTTGAAGTGCAGCGCGGACCAGTTCACTTCTTCATTCGTGGTCGTGAGCCATGACGCGTCGCTGAACACGTTCGTCTGGCCATTGAGATTCAGGTGGACGAGCAGCCCTGCGTCGCCGGAGCGATTGCGGGCGCGGACGGCGAGGACGTTTTCGCCCTGGTTCAGCCGGACACTGACTTCGGCGCGGGCCGGTTCACTCCAACGCCGGCAGTTGGCGACTGCGACGGAATTGAGGAACACCTCGGCCTCATCATCGGCCGACACGGCAAGCCGCGCATTCCAGGTGAGCGGAGGCGTGCGGAAAATTTTGCGGAAGTAAACCGTCTGCCCGGCGCCCGCGACAACATTCGTCTCCGCGTGCCAGATCCATTGCGGCGTCTGGGCCGACGCGGACCAGGCCCCGAGTGCGAGCGAGCAAACAAGCATCCAGTGACAAGCCTTTGGCATCCTCATTCGAAACTGGCTCTCCTATCGCGAGCCCGCGGCCTGCCGGAGGAGCGCCGCAAAGGCCCGTTCGTCAATTCCGGACGGGCTGCGGACTTTCGTATGCCGCACGTACTGGCCCTTGCCTTCCAGTAACCCTCTCGGATCCTTCAAAGAGGAGCCGTTGAAGAAACCGAACTGTACGTACTCCGTCGCGGAATAAACGTACGCCACCGGCCCCTCACCGTCGACCCAACACCCGTTTCCCCACTTCACGGATTCGCTGAGTCCCGGCTCAACGCGTTTCACAAATCGCCGAAGCGCACGAATGATAGCCTGATTGCGGGGGGTCTGGTCTTTCTGGTAATCGTCGAAGCTAGCATATGCTCTCATTTTTTTCATAACGATTCATTCAATGGAGAGCTCAACGAATGCAAGGTCACGGAACTGACTCAACTCGGCTGGTCTGATTGGTGGCCGGCGGTGAAGTCGGCGCGGTCTTCGGCGCGCATCGGACGCCCATAATGACACTCACTTGTCTCTTCAATTGTATGCGATGTTTGGTGCCAGTAATGGCACCAAGATTGTTGGGACGGCAACTACTAAACCGAGACCGGCCAACGGTCGATCCCAAAGCAAACAAAATCAGCGAGCTGGTCAAAAGAATCCCGCCACTCAGCAGCTCAAGAAGCCGAGGCGTTCCTTGCATTAAGGGCTGCCCTGATAACCACCACTCGGCGCACAGGAACACGAGGCAGGCCGCAATCCAACACCGCATCCACACGCGCTTCCATGATTGGGCTGGCAACGGGCTCTTCATGGAGACCCCTTCGCCCCTCGCGACTCTTCTCTGTCTCGGCAATCACAGACGTCGTCAAGGCTCCTGCGCACCCGGCCGCAGAAGTGACAACGGCGCATACCGCGTCGAAACTGCCATCGGCCCAAGAGCCAAAGCGAAGCTGCGGAAAGCGCAAAGCCGCCTGTGAACGATGCCATCACCGAATTGATCCCAACATGCAGTACTTCCCACCAGCGTACCTCCGGACTAACCCTAATAGCATACACCACCAGCCACACCAGCAACCCAAGCGTCAGTGTGAATCCCAAGGCAAACGCGCCGAGACCTACGACCAGAACTTGGCGTGATACCTTCGCCTCAAGCGCATCTGGTGTAAGTCGTCCCATACGCGAACACTTACTCTAACTATCGCTCAAGTTCAGCGAGCGTCACCGGCACTTCCGAACAGAAACAGCGGCTCAAACGCAGCGCTGGCCCGCCTCTGTCGGTAACGCGAATCGTTTCTCATGCCTGGTGTTCTCCTCAATATGGAGTGTGGCCCGGATGTGCGCAAACTCGCGACGAAGCCGTGACACCGGGTGATCGGGAAAACCCGCATCGTGACATTCATCGTCCGGATTCCATTCCTCGGTGAACTTGCCGTCGGCATCCACGATGGGTTTGCCTTGGTGCCCGGCCTTGAGGAACAACGCCGCCTCGCGGACACCGGTGATGCCGTGTTCCTCGCATTGCATCTTGATCACAAAGCTGAACGCGGCGAATGGAAGGGTGAGCGAACCAATATAGGTCATGCCGTGCGGCTTGCTGGGAATCTTGAGAACCATCCAGATGCCAGTGAGGTCCGCGACCTGTGGAAGTCGGAACTCGACCATCCGCACCTGCTCGTTGCAGATGCGCCCGCGATAGAACTCCTGCAACTCGGCAGCCGTCCGGGCTTGCGCAGGCAAGTCGGGCGGCTCAGGAAAGAAAAACAGGCCAATGCCGTCCCCCTCCGGGGTAAACCATGTGCGTTGCCCGTCGCCCTCACCCGCATAGCGGTGTCGGGAAGCGTCGAAGCGAATGGAGTCGAGCGAGGCCTTTGACTTTCGTTTGAAGAGGCGGCTAAACATTTCTTGCGTTCAGCGATAGAACAGCCTCATCGGAAATATGGGAAATGCGGTTCGTCGCACCAGGTTCGGCGGTCTTCCATCAACTGCCCGGTCATCGTCAACAGGGCCTCATCAAAGTCGGAGCTCGATTCACTCTCGCCCGCCGCGGGTGTGAATACGATGCCACGCGACTTCGGAAGACTGGCCTCGTGCGCTCCTGGTTCCGTTGGCTCCGGATGCGGCAGGCTTTCCCGGGCCGAAACGGGAGCGCTCGGGCCTGCATAGCGCGGCGACAGGCAGACGGTCAGTCCTCCCACGAGCGCCGCTCCGAGAACGATCAGCCAAACGCTGGTGCGAATGCCCAACAGGCCTTCGCGCCTTTTGCCTTGGCGTATTTTCTTTCTATGGCCAGAACGGAGCATGGTGTTCAGGACGCCGCCGGCTGCGCGTCGGCATGCATGGTCGGGTTAGGGCTCATTTTTCGTGGGATCTTCCGACTGCCTCCTCCGCGATAACAGAATTGCACCGGTAAGGACCACAAACGCGCAGCCCGCGACGAGCGCTCTCGTCCACACCGACGAAAGCTCGTTTCGCAACGTCATCAGCGCTGTGAACAAAATGATCCCGACGACAATCGGTCCAACGCGACGACTGCCGTCGGTCTGCTTCTGTGATGGTGATGGGGTGTCCATGCTCGCAGCCTTCATTGAGACCTGGGCCAAGTTAGCATAGGAGCCGGTCTCGTAGAAAACAGTAATTGTCCATCCTGCGGATGGCCCGCTCCACTCCCGCCCGGGCTGGAGACGCGACTTCCTCACTGTCCCAGTGACGGCCATCGCGATAAGAGCGAATAGAGCTCATATTGAGCCGGAGACGCATGTTGCAACGCTCAACTTTCAACGCCAGACTTCCAAATTGGATGTCAATTTTCGGCCCGGAACGAAGATTTTCGCTCGTTTCGCTCGTTTCGCTCGTTTGGCGCTAACACTTGTGACGGGAGTTGTGCATTGTGCCTCTCGTGAGCAACCCGTGTAGCTCCAACTCTGGGCCGGGCGCGCGACAGGCTCCCGAGTTTCGGATTTCGTGATCGTTAAGAACGCGAAACCAGGAACGCAGAACCCGAGGCTTAGGTGGCAGGGCAGGGCGCGTCGTTTCCGCGCGTGGCGGTGCGCGGTCTGGAACGCGCTCGTTTTCGCAACTGGCGTGGATTGTGGCTGGGGCAAAGGGCGAGTCAGACCCAGCCAAGCCCCGTCAAGGCTCGTCAAGGTCCATCAAGGCTCGTCAAGGTCCATCAAGGCTCGTCAAGGCAATCAGGCTTATCGGGCGGCGCGAAGCCCGGCGAGGAATCCAGCACGATCCGTGAGTGCTACTCGCGAGAGGCTCACGGGGCGCGCCCGGGAGCCACAAAGTTTTTGCGCGCCACTTCGCCTTGCGCTTAGCTTGCGCGCTCATGGCCGACCCGCTGCGGACCCGCAAGACCTACTTCTACGAACTCTGGCGCGCCGGGACTGCCGGCATTCTCGAGACCGCTGGGAGCACTTTTCTGCTGACCATCGCGGTGCGGGCATTTTCCGCGGGCGCGTTTGCCAAGGCCGCGGTCGCGGGCGCAGGGAGCGTCGGTCTGCTGTTGTCCCCGGTCGTTGTGGCGTTCGTGACGAACCGCCGCTGGCGGACGAGCCAGGCGGCATCGCGGATCCTGGCTGTGGGCACGGTCAGTTTCCTCGTGGCGGCGGCGGCGCCGGTGTTGCCGGTCTTTGTCGTCTGTAGCATCCTCGGGATGGCGTCGTCCGCTTCGATCATTCCTTTGCTGACCCAAATGTACCAGGACAATTACCCGGAAAAGGAGCGGGGCCGGCGCTTTTCGCGGACGGTGATGGTTCGTATCGCGATGGCGGCACTCTTCAGCAAAGTGGCTGGCGACGCGTTGAGTGGCGAACTGCGCGAAGGATTTCGCTGGTTGCTGGTGGTGTTCGGCGGGGCGCTGGGTTTCGCGAGTTTCTGTCTGGCCCGTTGCCCGACCGAGCCCATTCACCAAGACGGGGGCGCGCACCCGCTGCGGGCCCTGCGCTTCGCGAGGGATGACAAGGTATTTCGGCTCACGCTCATCTGCTGGATGCTGATGGGCTTCGGCAATCTGATGATGCTTCCGTTGCGCATCGAGTATCTGGCGAATGAGAAATATCATCCTGGCCAGATCCTGTCGGTCGACATGATCGCGCTGCTAACGGGCGTGATACCGAATCTGGCGCGGCTCGTCCTGAGTCCGGTGTGGGGCTACTTGTTCGACCGGGTCAACTTTTTCGCATTGAGGGTGACGCTGAACCTCGGGTTTGCGATCGGCATCCTGGCATTTTTTACGAGCGGCTCCTTCTGGGGATTGATCGCGGGCGGGGTGGTCTTCGGGATCTCCAACGCCGGGGGCGATGTGGCCTGGAGCTTGTGGGTCACGAAGCTCGCTCCACCGGATCGGGTGGCGGACTACATGTCGGTCCACACGTTTCTGACGGGCGTTCGGGGCGTGTTGGCGCCGGCGATTGGGTTTGCCCTCGTGAGCCACGTGCCGCTGGGCTGGATGGCGGGGATCAGCTGCACCCTGATCCTGGCGGCCAGCGCGCTGCTGCTTCCGGAAATGAAAGCGGGCCGAAAGGCGCGGCCTGCGTCGGCACTGGTGGAGGAGATTTCCGAGTAGAAGGAAAACCTTACGGGCCGGGTTCCGCCTCGGGTGTTCGTGCGCCGGTACAAGCCAACAGGCGCGTCGCGACGGTGCGTCGGCACCCGTGCCAGACGAAGACTCCACGGCTTGTCCGGAAAAGGCTGCGACACCACTCGATGCGGGTGTGCGAGACGAACACGGGCGGGAACCCCGGCCCGAGATTCAAAAGGGAAGTATTCAAATGGCCACGGGAGACGACGGCCTGCAACCGCAATCTTAGGACGGAGTGATGTCGTTGGATCGCGGCGGTTGCCCCGGCGCCGGCGGGGGCTGGGTGAGCGGGGTGACTTGCGCTCGCGGCGATTTCGGCACCGTTTCGGTGCCGACATTTTGCGACGACTGCTGTTTGCCGCGCTGAATGGCGTCAAAGATCTCCTGCCGGTGGACGGGCAATTCCACTGGCGCCTGGATGCCCAGTTTGACGGTGTCGCGATCGATTCGCAGGATTTTCACGATGATGCGCCCGTCGATAACGATGCTTTCGTTCAATTTGCGCGAGAGGATGAGCATAGGTGTGGTGTCTTCGGGTTCAGGCGGCGACGATCCGGAGCGGCTGGGTCTGGCCCGCGCCATCGGCGTGTGAGATCAAATCCAGGCTCAGTCGGCTCGTTTCGCGGGCGCGCTGAAGCCAGCAACGGTCTTGTCGGAGCCGCTCGTAGAGCCGGCGCCAAAGGTCCTCGGTTTCTTCGACCAGGGCGTCGACCATCGGTTGGAAGTCCTGCGGCAGGCTGGAAATCAGTTCGGCGATGGAAGCGGCATGCGGCTTCTGAGCAGCCCAAGCCAATTGCTGCCTGGAGAACTCACGAGCCTGGCGGGCGGCGAGAAGCGCGTCGCCCCGCAGGGGAACGGGCCTGGCGGCGCCAGGTGTGTCCTTGAAGGTCAGTCGCGCCGCATCCTCGAGCTGCGCGAGCATCTCACCACACTGTTGAAGTTCCTCGCGGAGCGCTTCAATGAGTTGTTGGAGGGGGCGGTTCATCGGTCCCTGATTGGGTGTGCGCCGTGGCCTTGAGCGCGGAGGACGGCGCGGCTTCCATGGCGGCGCAGACGCGCGGCGTAGCCTGCGCCAATAGGTTATGCGAAGAGGGGATCAAACTTTGTGAGATGAGATTTGATGGCCAGAATCGCCTGGGCGTGGATTTGGCAAATGCGCGATTCGGTCAGGCCGAACGCCTCGGCGATTTCGCGCAGGCGCATGTCTTCGAAATAGTAAAGAGCGAGCACCTTGCGCTGCATGTCGGGCAGGGCCTTGAGCCGTTCGGCGATGAATTGCGACACCTCGCGGCGAAACGTGCCGTCCACGGGATTCTCCTGGCGCGGGTCAGCCAGCCCTTCGTACTGCGTGAAGCCGTCGTCGAAGTCGGCATTGTTGAACGCCGCGTCGAGGCAGACAAAGGTGGCCGGGCGAATCTCCTCGAGCCACTGCCGGTAGTCCTTCGGGGAAAGTTTGAGCGCAGAAGCCATCTCGCTTTCAGTCGCGGGCCGGCCTTTCTTCTGTTCAAGTTGGTTCATCACCGACTGGACCTTCCGGGCCTTGGAATGAACGGAGCGGGGGACCCAGTCCATGCGTCGCAACTCGTCCAGGACGGCGCCGCGGATGCGCAGGCGGGCGTACGTTTCGAAGGCGGTGCCCGCCCGAGGATTGTAATTCCGGACGGCGTTTAGCAGGCCGGCCAGCCCGGCGCTGTACAGTTCCTCGCCATCGACGTGGGGCGGCAGCGTCATCGCGAGCCGGCCGACGACGTTCTTCACCAAGGGAACGTATTGCTCGACCAACTCGGCTTCTGTCGCGCTCCCAGGTTTGAGCTGACTTGGGGCGGGCCAGATGCGGCTGGGCTTGTGGACGTGACCGTTGGCAGCGCGCAATGGAGCGTCCTTGGATGGGCGTTCGCGGCGAGGCGTCGGCGCGCCGTTTTTAGCGGAGCGCCCTCGCGCCGTCCGGCCTGCCCGGGCGGCCATGCGAACGTGGCCTCGAGATTGAGTGACCATAGTATTCAAAAGGTGGCCAGGGTGTGTTCACGGATCGGTCGATCCGGCGGACCATCATTCCATGTCCAAACCGCGTCCTGTTTCTGACCGCGCTGGCCAAATAGCAGAGGCTTTGCCAGCTGGAATTCGGTCGCGGGAACCCGGAGGCAGTGAGTTGCGGGAAGGTCCGTCGTTATTGAACAAAACCGCTGTCTTGATTGCGAACAGCGGGTGTCAGAAAGCGTTCAAATTATTTGACGGGGCGCCAGGAGGGAATCGAAAACGTCCAAAGAAAGGCGGGAAGCTGTCCAAATACTATACAAGCGTCCGAGGCAGAGCGGATGTTTAAGGGACATCGTGGGCCACCGTCCACGCCTTGACCACACCCCGCTCGATGCGCCAGAGACTCAGGCGACAGCGTCCTGAGTTTCGGGCTCCAGTTCTTCGCCGTCGGCGAAATTGTATTCCCGGAGTTTGTTCCGGAGCGTGCGGACGCTGATTTCGAGCACGCGGGCGGCGTGGGTACGGTTGCCTTTGCAAGCGGCAATGGCCGCGAGGATCTGACGTTTTTCAACCTCCGCGAGCGTTGCCAACTGGCCATTGACGGCCATCGCGCCGACCTCGGTGGCCGTTTGTTCCGGTAGCGTCTCGGAACGGCCCATGCCCAGGTGAGCGGTTTCCAGGAGCCCTCCCTCGTTGCAGAGAATGACCGCCCGCTCGATCACGTTCTGTAGCTCGCGCACGTTGCCCGGCCACGGGTGCCCCGTCAATCCCTTGACGCAGTCGTCACTGATGCCGCGGATTTCGACGCCGTGTTTCCGGGCGAATCGCTTGCAAAACGTCTCGGCCAGGATCGGGATGTCCTCGCGACGCTCGCGCAAGGGTTGGAGGCAAATCGGCACCACGTTAAGCCGGAAGAACAGGTCCTGCCGGAAGGATTTGCTTTGGACGCTCTCTTCGATGTTTCGGTTGGTGGTCGCGATGACCCGCACGTCCACTCGGATGGTCCGGTTGCCGCCGACGCGTTCGAACTCACGTTCCTGGAGCACGCGCAGAAGCTTGGCTTGGACGGTCGGGGAGATTTCGCTGATTTCGTCGAGCAGAATGGTGCCCGTATGGGCCAGCTCGAAACGGCCTTCGCGCTTGCTGACGGCGTTGGTGAATGCGCCTTTCTCGTGGCCGAAGAATTCGCTCTCGATCAGGGTTTCGGGGATCGCGGCGCAGTTGAGTTTGATGAATGGCGCGCCTGCGCGCGGGCTCTGGCGGTAGAGCGCCCGGGCTACGAGTTCCTTGCCGGTGCCGCTTTCGCCCTGGATGAGCACGGTGGCGTGGGTGCGGGCGACCTTGCGAATGAGCCCGCGAAGCTGCTCCATGCAGCCGCTGTGCCCCAGCAACTCGAAGCCCTCCTCCTCGTCGCCCTGGCTGAGGTGTTGCGACACCTTGACGAGTTGCGAATGTTCCTCCGCCTTCTTGAGCGTGACGGCGAGGTGTTCGGCCGAAATCGGTTTGGTGAGAAAGGTGAACGCCCCGTTGCTCATGCAGTCCACGGCCATGTCCACTGTCCCGTGGCTGGAGATCATCACCACCAGCGGTCGCGAGGGGCGTGAGTTGAGTTGTTTGAGCAGTTCGATGCCATCGCCGTCCGGCAGTTTGACGTCGACGATCATCAGATCGAAGTTGTCCTTGCCGAGCAATTCGACGGCGCTGGCAATGTTCTCCGCGCTGGCGACGTCGTAACGGCGATAGCGGAGTTGTTGTTCGAGGGTCTTGCGAACGACGAGGTCGTCCTCCAACACAATGATCTTTTCGATCGGCATCTGGCTAGTTGCTAGCCAATTCCAGGCCGGGAGGGAAGGGGGATTTTTACCTACAGGCCGGGTCGCTAGGATTGCGGACTTGTTTCCTGCGGCCAGTCATGGGCGGGTGCGCTGCGATTAGCCTCTCCAGCGGCTGAGGTTGCGGCGCGCGAGGTAAGGATCCACTCGGGCGAGAAAAAAATGGGCCCAGTCCTCCAGCATTTTGGTCCAAAGGGAGCGGGACTTGCGCCAGGGCCCGGGTTCAATGCGCCGGCAATGGCTGAGAATTTCGACGAACATGTTCCGCGCTTCGCCCACGGCACGGGGATCCGTGATGCGCACCAGCAACTCGTAGTTGATGTTCAGGCTCCGGGCGTCGAGATTGGACGAGCCGACGTAGACCTGCTGGTCGATGAGGAACAACTTGGCGTGAAGGATTTGCGGCTGGTACTCGTAAATCTCCACGCCCCGCCGCATCAGAGGCGTGTAGAGCCGGTGGCTGGCGCGTTGGGAGAGGCGCACGTCGGATTTGCCTGCGAGCAACAGCTGCACGCGTGCCCCTCGGCGGGTCGCGCGCCCGAGTTCGCGCCGGATTTTCCAGGTGGGAAGAAAGTAAGCGCAAACGATTCGCACGTCTTTGGCATTGGCCAGGTCGTTGGCCAGCGTGCGCTTGAGGAAATTGTAGCCGCGGCCGGGACCGCTCAGCAGCAGGCGCCAGGATTCGGCGGAAGTCGTGGTGCGGGCGGTGGCTTTGCGGAGGCGCTGCAACCGCTTGTGCCCATCGGCCAGTTCGAAAGAGGCATCGAAGGCTTCAGCCAGTTCACCGGCCAGGACGCCACGAACCTCGATGCCCAGGTCGCGCCAGCCTCGCTTCACGCCGTCCCCCTCGTACTCGGGGGCGATATTCAGCCCGCCGACGAACGCCACTTGCCCGTCACACACGAGGATCTTGCGATGATCCCGGTAAAGCATCCGGCCGAACGCGAGCGGGTTGAACCAGCGGAACTGCCCTCCCGCTTCGAGGAGGGAATCCCAGTAACTGGAGGAAAGCTGGAACGAGCCAAACGCATCCAACAGGACCAGCACGCGAGCGCCGCGTTGCGCGGCTCGCACGAGGGCATCGCGAAAACGATCCGCCAGCGGACTGGCGGAGAAGATGTACATCTCCAGCCGGACCGATTCGCGCGCCGCGTCGATGGCACGCAGCATCGCCGGGAACGCCTCATCTCCGGAGCGCAGCCAGCGATAGTCGGTGGCGGAGTGTTCCGACATGGCGGGCTTATAGTGGCGGGCGCCCTGGCCGGCAAACTCTTTACGATCTCTTGACGCGGTTCCTTGCAAAACCTTGTAAGTTTCCAGCGTCTAGTGCTACATGCGAAAGATGATACGACTCGCGGTTTTGTCCTGGATCGTTTTGGCCCTGGGTGTCGCCCGCGCGGCCAACACCGAGGCGCGCCTGCTGCTGTCCCATGACACGGCCAAGCCGGGCGAGACGATCATGGCCGGCGTCCATCTCAAGATGGCTCCCGGCTGGCACACCTATTGGCAAAACGGCGGCGACTCGGGCATGCCGACGACCATTGACTGGACGCTGCCCAAAGGCGTCACGACCGGAGAAGTTCAGTGGCCGGTGCCGGAGAAGTACGTCACGGGGGGCGAAACCACGTTTGTTTACCACGACGAGGTCGTGCTCCTTGTGCCGCTGAAGCTCGCCGCGGACTCGCCGGCCGGAAAGCTGAATCTCTCCGCGAAGGTTGCCTGGCTGGAGTGCGAGAAGCTTTGCGTGCGGGGCGGCGGCGATGTCGGCGGCGTATTCAGCGTCGGTCTGGAATCGAAGCCGTCGAAGGATGCCGCGTTGCTCGACACCTGGAAAAGCCGGCTCCCGCAAACGAAGCGCGACCTCGATGCTCGTGCTGGCTGGGAAGCGGTCGCCAAAGGTGACTCGCGGCCGCTTCTGATTGAGTGGACAGTGGCGAAGGATGCCAAGAAGGCCGACTTCTTTCCCTACAACGACGAGAAATTCATCATCAAAGCCGCGTCTGAGCAATTGAAGTCCACAGGCGCCAAGGTTCGGGTCCGCAAGTCTGTCGAGAAGCTCGAGGCTTGGCCGGAACAGATCGCCGGCGTGCTCATCGAGCACGGCGAAAGAAAGCGGCTCGGCGCGTACGAAGTGAAGCTGCCGGTCCAGGCGGCGTTCGGCTCCTCGATCGCCGACTCGGCAGCGGCGAACTCTTTGCCTGTCGAAGACAGAAAGCCGCTCATTATCTGGCTCGGCATTGCATTTCTGGGCGGCTTGATTCTGAACCTCATGCCATGCGTGTTGCCGGTGATCGCGCTGAAGATTTTCGGCTTCGTTGCCCAGAGCCGCGAGGCGCCGGCACATGTGCGCAAGCTCGGCATGGTCTATGGGCTCGGCGTGCTGTGCTCATTTCTTGTGATGGCGGCGGTCGTCATCGGCCTGCAACTCGCGGGGAAGCAAGCCAGTTGGGGAATGCAATTCGGAAGCCCCTTTTTCCTCGTCGGCATGACGGCGCTGGTCACGTTGGTTGCTCTGAACTTCTTCGGCGTGTTCGAGGTGACGTTGAGCGGCGGCACAATGGACAAGGCCTCGGTTCTCGCTTCACGAGAAGGCGCAACCGGAGCATTCTTCAATGGGGTGCTGACGACGGTGCTGGCCACGCCATGCACAGCGCCGTTTCTGGCCCCCGCCGTGGGCTTCGCCTACTTCCAGCCTCCGCGGACGATCCTGCTTGTATTCGTGATGATTGCGCTAGGGCTGGCCGCGCCCTACGTCTTGCTTAGCCTTCAACCCGGATGGGTCAAATTCCTGCCAAAACCGGGACCGTGGTTGGACACGTTTAAAAAGGCGATGGGGTTTCCGATGCTCGCCACGGCGTTATTTCTGCTTTCTCTGCTCGACGCGCACTACGGGCATGAAGGCGTCCTGTGGGTCGGGATTTTTCTGGTCTTTGTGTCGGTGGCGGCGTGGTTATGGGGCGCGTTCGTGCAAAGAAGTTCCCGGCGCCCGGCATTAGCCCTTGCGCTGGTGGGGGTCTTTCTGGCCGGCGGCTACGTGTTCGCGCTGGAAATGCAACTGGATTGGCGGCACCGCGAGCCTTCGGTTGCCGGAACAGTCGCTCGAAAACCCGGCGGTATCGATTGGCAGCCTTGGAGCCGTGATGCCGTGGAGGCGGCCCGAACCGAGGGCCGTCCGGTGCTGGTCGATTTTACAGCCATATGGTGTTCCAACTGCCGCTGGAACAAGCGCACGAGCATTGAAATCCCTTCGGTTCGGAAGAAGTTGGAAGAGATCAACGCGGTGGCGCTCCTTGGAGATTATACGCATCTCCCTCCCGCCATCACGGAAGAACTCAAGCACTTCAACCGCGCTGGCGTGCCGCTGGTGTTGGTCTACCCCAAGGATGCCTCCAAGCCCCCCATTGTCCTTCCGGAAATACTCACTCCATCCATTGTCCTCGACGCACTCGAGAAGTCGGTGAATTGACCGCCGCCGCGCGGACGCTCAAGGAATTCGCCGCGGCACCATCGTATTCCTACTTAGGCTGCATCCATTGGCAGTCTGGGCGTTTTGACCTGCGGACACGGAGGTAACCGCGCTGGAATTGCACTGTGTAAGGCACATCGTCCTGGCTCCACCCAACTTTTCCCAAACGGCTGATCGTACTTTTTCGGGACGGTTTTTCGGGGGTAAATCACGCCCCGTGCTCTTTCGCTTCAAGCCACGAGGATGGAGCTTCACTCATGAGATTTTCTCCGAAGCGAACGTTCTTTCGTGCGGCAGCAGTAGCCTGCCTTAGTTTTCTCTCGGCCCTCGCGCCGCCGGAGGCTCGAGCCGCATTCGACGCCCGCCTTCAAGGTCAATCCAGCAACAGCACTGTGTGGATCAACGCGAATCTGATGGGGTGGGGAGAACTCGATATGATCCCGTGCCGCGTCTACATCACGGGGGGGCCGGTTAGCGCCAAGACCATCTCGGTCGATTTCAACCACATGAAGAACACCATCCCGGGCATTGAAAATCTCACGGGTTGGACGGCTTCGCCGAACGTGGTCATTACGTCGCCGCCAGTGTTGAGCGCTCCGATCAATGCGGTAACGTGGACTTACACGTTCACGATCAACGTCACGGATCGGAACCCCGGCTGGGTCGAATTTCGCGCGCGGTTGGCCGCGGGCGCGCATCTCAACACAGGCAGTTCCCTGGCGTTGAGCGGCAAGCCGTCACTGGGCACGCTGCAATTTCACAAGCCCGACCCCGGCGTTGGCGTTCCTGATCTCGCTCTGCTGAAACGCGGTCCGGCTTACACGGCTCCCAGCGACACGGTCACGTATACGATTAACTGGACGAACAAAATGTCCTCGCCATGCGCCGCATTGGGGGTGCAAGTCACCGACATTCTGCCGCCAGACGTCAGCTACGTCACCAACAGCGGGAGCGGCGGAGGCACCTTGGTCGGCAACGTCCTCAGCTGGGATCTGGGCGACCTCGCCATTGGAGCCCATGGTTCGATCACCTACCAGGCGATTGTGAATCCCGGCACGGCCTATGGCACGGCCTTCCAAAACTACTCGCAGATTCTCTGCTCGCAGAACGACTCTTACCCGACGGACAACGTTTCTGTCGTGACCACGACCGTGGTCTTCAACCGCCCGCCCGTTGCTAATGACGACCTCTACAGCGTGAACGAAGATACGGTGCTCAACGTGTCCGCGCCGGGCGTGCTGGCCAATGACACCGATTTGGATGGTAATCCACTTCTGCTCGGCACGCCGCGTCCGGTCAACAGTCCGACCCATGGCGCGCTCACGCTGAATGCGGACGGCTCGTTCACTTATCTGCCGTCAACCAACTACCATGGGGTGGACAGCTTCACTTACCTTATCACGGACGGCTCGGCGACTTCGGCTGTGGCGACGGTGACGATCACCGTCAATCCGGTGAACGACGCGCCCGTGGCCAACGATGACGCCTTCAGCGCGATTGAAGACGTGCCGTTGACCATCCCGGCGTCGGGCGTGCTCTTCAACGACGCGGACATCGACGGAGACGCGCTCACAGCCGTGCTGGTGAACGGTCCCGGCCATGGCTCACTCACACTGAATGCCGATGGAAGCTTCGTGTATACCTCCAGGCCGAATTACAACGGCATCGATAGCTTCACTTACAGAGCCAACGACGGCGCACTCGCCTCGGCGACCGCGACGGTCTTCATCACCGTGCGGCCCGAGAACGACAACCCCGTGGTGGTGAATGACGCCTACTCCACGGACGAGGATACTCTGCTAAATATCACCGCGCCCGGCGTGCTGGCCAATGACAGCGATATCGACGGCTTGCCGCTGACGGCCACGGTTGTGACCGGGCCGGCGCACGGCAGCGTCACGCTTAACACGGACGGAAGTTTCACCTACATCCCGGCCGGCAACTACCACGGCCCTGATGCGTTCACCTACAAGGCCAGCAATGGCGTGACCGAATCCGCCACGGCCTCCGTCAATCTCACGGTGCGTCCGATGAACGATCCGCCCGTGGCGGCGGACGACAATTACACGACCGATGAGGACAGCGCGATGATGATCGCCGCTCCCGGTGTGCTGGCCAACGACAGCGACGTCGACGGCGACGCGCTAACGGTTGCGGTTGTTACCGGCCCCACCCACGGACTGCTCGTTCTCAATGGCAACGGCAGCTTCAGTTACATTCCCGCCGAAAACTATCACGGCCCCGATTCGTTCACCTACCGGGTGAGCGACGCAAGCGCTTCGGCGACCGCAACGGCCAACATCACAGTGCGTCCCGTGAATGACTTGCCGGTTGCTGGCGACGACGCTTACTCCACAGACGAGGACACGGCGCTGACCATCGCCGCCCCCGGCGTGCTCGCCAATGACAGCGACCTGGACGGCGACGCGTTAACCGCCACAGTCGTGACGGGCCCAAGCCACGGAACGCTTTCGCTGAACAGTGACGGCAGCTTCACTTACACTCCAGCCGCCAACTACAATGGCCCTGACTCCTTCACCTATCGGGCCGGCGACGGCAGCGCTGATGCTACCGCCACGGCCAGCATCACTGTTCATCCCGTGAACGACCCGCCGGTTTCGGCGGACGACAGCTACGCCACGGACGAAGACATCGCCCTGACCATCGCTGCTCCTGGCGTGCTGGGCAACGACAGCGACCTGGACGGGGATTCGCTTATGGCCACGGTTGTCACTGGCCCGAGCCATGGGACGCTCGCGCTGAACGGTGACGGCAGCTTCACTTACACTCCGGCCGCCAACTACAACGGCCCTGATTCGTTCACCTATCGCGCCAGTGACGGCAGCGCGGATGCCACCGCCACGGCCAACATCACGGTCCGCCCCGTGAACGACCCGCCGGTTTCAGCTGACGACAGCTACGCGACGGACGAAGACGTTGCGCTGACTATCGCCGCGCCCGGTGTATTGGCGAACGACAGCGATTTGGACGGTGACGCGCTCACGGCAACGGTCGTGATGGCTCCAAGCCATGGCTCGCTTGCTGTGAACAGCGACGGGAGCTTCACTTACACGCCAGTCGCGAACTACCACGGCCCGGATTCCTTTACCTACCGCGCCAGCGACGGCAACGCTGATGCGATTGCGACGGCAAGCATCACGGTCCGGCCTGTGAATGACCCGCCGGTATCGGGTGACGACACTTACACGACAGACGAAGACGTCGTGTTGACCATCGCCGCTCCTGGCGTGCTGGCCAACGACAGCGACCTGGACGGCGACGCGCTCACAGCAGCAATCGTGACTGGCCCGAGCCACGGTACACTCACGCTGAATGGCGACGGCAGCTTCACTTACACTCCGACCGCCAACTACAACGGCCCTGATTCGTTCACGTATCGTGCCAGCGACGCCAGTGCCGACGCCACCGCGACGGCCAACATCACGGTCCGCCCCGTGAACGACCCGCCGGTCTCTGCAGACGACAGCTACGCGACGGATGAGGACGTCGTGTTGACCATCGCCGCTCCTGGCGTGCTGGCCAACGACAGCGACCTGGATGGGGATGAGCTCAAAGTCGCGATCGTCAGCGGCCCGAGCCACGGCACACTCACGCTCAATGGCGACGGTAGCTTCACCTACACCCCCGTCGCCAACTACAACGGCGTGGATTCATTTACCTATCGCGCCAGCGACGGCAGCGCCGACGCTACCGCGAAGGCCAGCATCACGGTTCGCCCCGTGAACGACCCGCCGGTATCCGCGGACGACAATTACGCGACGGATGAAGACGTGGCGTTGATCATCGCCACTCCTGGCGTGCTGGCCAACGACAGCGACCTGGACGGCGACGCGCTCACGGCCGCAGTCGTGAGTGGCCCGAGCCACGGCACGCTCACGCTGAATGGCGACGGCAGCTTCACTTACACTCCGACCGCCAACTACAACGGCCCTGATTCGTTCACCTATCGTGCCAGCGACCTCAGTGCCGACGCCACCGCGACGGCCAACATCACGGTCCGCCCCGTGAATGACCCGCCGGTCTCCGCAGACGACAGCTACGCGACGGACGAAGACATCGCCCTGACCATCGCCGTTCCCGGTGTCCTGGCGAACGATAGCGACTTGGACGGCGACGCGCTCACGGCCACAGTCGTGACTGGCCCGAGCCACGGTACACTCACGCTGAATGGCGACGGCAGCTTCACTTACACTCCGACCGCCAACTACAACGGTCCTGATTCATTCACCTATCGCGCCAGCGACGGCAGTGCCGACTCTACCGCGACGGCCAGCATCACTGTTCGTCCCGTGAACGACCCGCCGGTTTCGGCGGACGACAGCTACGCCACGGATGAAGACGTCGCGTTGACCATCGCCACTCCTGGCGTGCTGGCCAACGACAGCGACCTGGACGGCGACGCGCTCACAGCAGCAATCGTGACTGGCCCGAGCCACGGCACACTCACGCTGAATGGCGACGGCAGCTTCACTTACACTCCGACCGCCAACTACAACGGCCCTGATTCGTTCACCTATCGCGCCAGTGACGGCACTGCCGAGGCGACCGCAACGGCCAGCATCACCGTTCGCTTGGTGAACGATCCGCCAGTTTCTGGGGACGACACTTATGCGACGGACGAAGACATTGCCCTGACCATCGCCGCTCCTGGTGTCCTGGCGAACGACAGCGACTTGGACGGGGATGCCCTCACAGCCTCGGTCGTGACTGGCCCGAGCCACGGCACGCTCACGCTGAACGGCGACGGCAGCTTCACTTACACACCTGTCGCCAACTACAACGGTCCTGATTCGTTCACCTATCGCGCCAGCGACGGCAGCGCGGATGCTACCGCGACGGCCAGCATCACGGTCCGCCCGGTGAATGACCCGCCGGTTTCGGCGGACGACAGCTACGCGACGGATGAAGACGTCGCGCTGACCATCGCCGCCCCCGGTGTCCTGGTGAACGACAGCGACCTGGACGGGGATTCGCTTACGGCCACCGTTGTCACTGGCCCGAGCCACGGCATGCTCACGCTGAACAGCGACGGCAGTTTCACTTACACACCTGTCGCCAACTACAACGGTCCTGATTCGTTCACCTATCGCGCCAGCGACGGCAGCGCTGACGCTACCGCGACGGCCAATATCACGGTCCGCCCCGTGAATGACCCGCCGGTTTCGTCGGACGACAATTACACGACGGATGAAGACGTCGCGTTGACCATCGTCGCTCCTGGCGTGTTGGGCAACGACAGCGACCTGGACGGGGATGTCCTCACAGCCGCGGTCGTGACGGGCCCGAGCCACGGCACGCTCACGCTAAACAGCGACGGCAGCTTCACTTACGCGCCTGCCGCGAACTACAACGGCCCTGACTCCTTCACCTATCGCGCTAGTGACGGCAATGCCGAGGCGACCGCAACGGCCAGCATCACCGTTCGCTTGGTGAACGATCCGCCAGTTTCTGGAGACGACACTTATGCGACGGACGAAGACATTGCCCTGACCATCGCCGCTCCTGGTGTCCTGGCGAACGATAGCGACCTGGACGGCGACGCGCTCACGGCCACAGTCGTGACTGGCCCGAGCCACGGCACACTCACGCTGAACACCGACGGCAGTTTCACTTACACGCCTGCCGCGAACTACAACGGCCCTGACTCCTTCACCTATCGCGCCAGCGACGGCAGCGCTGAGGCCACTGCTACGGCCAGCATCACAGTCCGTCCCGTGAATGACCCGCCAGTTTCAACAGACGACACATACGCGACGGACGAAGACGTTGCCTTGACCATCGCTGCTCCGGGAGTTTTGGCCAATGACAGCGACCTGGATGGCGATGCGCTCGCAGCTGCTCTGGTGACTGGCCCGAGCCATGGCACGCTCTCGCTCAATAGCGACGGCAGCTTCACTTATACTCCTGCGGCCAACTACAACGGTCCCGATTCGTTCACCTATCGGGCCAGCGACGGTAACGCGGACGCTACCGCGACGGCCACTATCGCCGTGCGTCCCGTGAACGATCCGCCCGTCTCCAACAATGATGCTTTCAATGCGGATGAAGACACGCCGCTGACCATTCCTGCGTCGGGAGTGCTCTTCAATGACACGGACCTTGATGGCGACACGCTCACGGCCACGCTCATCACCGGCCCGAGCCATGGCACGCTCACGCTGAACAACGATGGCGGCTTTATTTATGTGCCAGCCACCAACTACAACGGCCCTGATAGCTTCACTTACAAAGCCAGCGACGGCACGATCGACTCCGCGCCCGCCATCGTCTCCATCACGGTCCGGCCTGCAGATGATAAGCCTGTATCTGTCAACGACGCGTATACCACGGATGAGGATACGGTGCTGAACGTGTCCGCCCCGGGCGTGTTGGCCAACGACAGCGATTTGGATGGGCTGACGCTGACCGCGGTGAGCATTACCGGTCCAGTGCACGGCACTCTCACATTGAACCTGGACGGCAGCTTCACTTACGTGCCCGCTCCCCAATACAACGGCCCCGACGCCTTTACCTACGAGGCTGACAATGGAGTGAGCCGTTCGGCAACGGCCACGGTTAACATCACGGTTCTCCCGATGACCGATGCACCCATCGCCGTGGACGATGTCTACGCGACCGATGAGGACACGGCGCTGAGTGTCGCCGCTCCTGGCGTCCTGGCCAATGACAGCGACATGGATGGTGACGCGCTTTCGGTCCTGCTTGTCGCCGGACCGGCCCATGGCACGCTCTCGCTCAATGGCGACGGCAGCTTTACCTACACGCCCGCTCCCGACTACCATGGCCCGGATAGCTTCACCTACAAGGCCAATGACGGCGCCTTCGACTCCGCTCCCGCCGTCGTTTCCATCACGGTTCGTCCGCAGAATGATATTCCCGTAGCGGTCAACGATTCCTATGTCACCGATGAGGACGCCGCGCTCAGCGTCGCCGTCCCCGGCGTGCTGGCCAATGACAGCGATATCGATGGCGACGCGCTCGCGGCCACGCTCGTGAGCGGCCCGAGCCACGGCTTGCTCACGCTCAACGGTGACGGCAGCTTCACTTACATTCCGGCGGCGAACTACAACGGCCCTGACTCGTTCACTTATCGCGCCAGCGATGGAAATGCGGATGTCACTGCCACGGCCAGCATCATGGTTCGCCCTGTGAACGACCCGCCGGTTTCCGCCGATGACAGCTACGCGACGGATGAAGATGTCGCGTTGACAATCACCGCTCCTGGCGTGTTGGGCAACGACAGCGACTTGGACGGGGATGCGCTCACGGCGTCGGTCGTGACTGGCCCGAGCCATGGGACGCTCGCGCTGAACGGTGACGGCAGCTTCACTTACACCCCGGCGGCCAACTACAACGGCCCTGATTCGTTCACCTATCGCGCCAGCGACGGCAGCGCTTCGGCAACGGCGACGGCGAGCATCACGGTCCGTCCCGTGAACGACCCGCCGGTTTCGACGGACGACAGCTACGCGACGGACGAAGACGTCGCGTTGACCATCACCGCTCCTGGCGTGTTGGGCAACGACAGCGACCTGGACGGGGATGCCCTCACGGCCACAGTCGTGACGGGTCCGAGCCACGGCACGCTCGCGCTGAACGGTGACGGCAGCTTCACTTACACCCCGGCGGCCAACTACAACGGCCCTGACTCCTTCACCTATCGCGCTAGCGACGGCAGCGCCTCGGCAACGGCGACGGCCAACATCACGGTCCGCCCTGTGAACGACCCGCCGGTCTCCGCAGACGACAGCTACACGACGGACGAAGACGTCGCGTTGACCATCGCCGCTCCTGGCGTGTTGGCCAACGACAGCGACTTGGACGGGGATGCGCTCACGGCCACAGTCGTGACTGGCCCGAGCCACGGCACACTCACACTGAACAACGACGGCAGCTTCACTTACACTCCGGCGGCCAACTACAACGGCCCTGACTCGTTCACCTATCGCGCCAGCGACGGCAGCGCCTCCGCAACGGCGACGGCGAGCATTACGGTCCGCCCTGTGAACGACCCGCCGGTTTCCGCGGACGACAATTACACGACGGATGAAGACGTCGCGTTGACCATCGGTGCTCCTGGCGTGCTGGGCAACGACAGCGACTTGGACGGGGATGCCCTCACAGCCGCGGTCGTGACTGGCCCGAGCCACGGCACACTCACACTGAACACCGACGGTAGCTTCACTTACACCCCGGCTGCCAACTACAACGGCCCTGACTCCTTCACCTATCGCGCCAGCGACGGCAGCGCTTCGGCAACGGCGACGGCGAGCATCACGGTCCGCCCTGTGAACGACCCGCCGGTTTCCGCAGACGACAACTACACGACGGACGAAGACGTCGCATTGACCATCACCGCTCCTGGCGTGCTGGGC